>OJJJ01000004.1_pt1 | contig 339110 bp, 299 predicted proteins | sample 1596311 | NCBI WGS metagenome assembly OJJJ01 (sample SAMEA4350140, study PRJEB24818) | metagenome | biome: human; feature: gut; material: faeces | place: Denmark | collected 2013-09
CAGCGCGTTTAGTACCAACGAAAAGGATTTTACCTTTACGAGCAGAGATCTTGTTCAGTTCAGCCAGAGCTTCGTTGAACATCGGTACAGTTTTCTCAAGGTTGATGATGTGAACTTTGTTACGCGCGCCGAAGATGAAAGGCTTCATTTTCGGGTTCCAGTAACGGGTCTGGTGACCAAAGTGAACACCAGCCTTGAGCATGTCGCGCATGGAAACAGTTGCCATGTTTAAAACCTCTATAGATAAAGTTGGGGTTATGCCTCCACGTATCCCATATTACCGACCCTAAAGGGCACCCCGGAATATGTGTCGATACGTGTGTGTTATTTACACAAAGTGAGATTTGTCGCTTCAGTCCATCCTGTGTAGTACGAAATGGAACGGAAGTCCGGCGCGCTTTATACCACAAAACCCGATCGGAAACCAACTGTTGTTGACGCTGAGTGCTGTTAATGATTCTCAATTTGGCACCAGGACACCCGGACTGTTAACATTGGCAGGAATAACTCTATTATTGTCGAAAAAACCGACACAGCTGGACACAATCCATGGCTATATCTATCAAGACATCTGAAGACATCGAAAAAATGCGCGTCGCCGGCCGCCTGGCCGCTGAAGTGCTGGAAATGATCGAACCCTACGTTAAACCGGGCGTCAGCACCGGCGAACTGGACCGCATCTGTAACGATTATATTGTTAACGAACAGAAAGCGATCTCCGCCTGCCTCGGCTACCACGGTTACCCGAAATCCGTGTGCATCTCTATTAACGAAGTCGTCTGTCACGGGATTCCGGACGACGAAAAACTGTTGAAAGACGGCGACATCGTCAACATTGATGTCACGGTAATTAAGGATGATTTCCACGGCGACACCTCCAGGATGTTCATCGTCGGCAAACCGACGATTCTCGGCGAGCGTCTGTGCCGCATCACCCAGGAGAGCCTGTATCTGGCCCTGAAGATGGTTAAGCCGGGAATCAACCTGCGCGCGATCGGCGCAGCTATCCAGAAATTCGTCGAAGCGGAAGGTTTCTCGGTGGTGCGTGAATATTGCGGTCACGGTATCGGTCGCGGTTTCCATGAAGAACCGCAGGTGCTGCACTACGACTCTCCTGAAACCAATGTGGTGCTCAAGCCGGGCATGACCTTTACCATCGAACCGATGGTCAATGCCGGTAAGAAAGAGATCCGCAGCATGAAAGACGGCTGGACGGTGAAAACCAAAGACCGGAGCTTGTCTGCGCAGTACGAGCATACTATTGTGGTGACAGAGAACGGCTGTGAGATTCTGACGTTACGTAAGGATGACACCATCCCGGCGATAATCTCGCACGACGCATAACGAAAAGCCGGCGCCCGCCGGCTTTTTTTATGACGGGCGTCCTGCCCGTCACCCGATGGGCCGCCGCAGGCGACGTTAAAAATCGCTCCCGGCTTTTTTATGACGGGCGTCCTGCCCGCCACCCGATGGGCCGTCGCGGGCGACGTTAAAAATCGCTCCCGGCGATTTTTTATGGGCGATAGTTATTTTCTTATGGTGACGCGATGAGCAACTCTTTACCTGACACTGTCTCCCCTACCCTCTCCGGTCAGCCAGAGAATCCGGGTAGCTGGCCGCAAGGTGATTTGACCTGTGCCACCATCAAGGCACACCTCGATATTTTCCAGCGCTGGCTGGGTGAAGCGTTTGATAGCGGTATCGCCGCCGGGCAGCTAATCGAAGCGCGCACCGAATTTATCGACCAGTTGCTCCAGCGCCTGTGGATTGATTTTGGCTTTGGTCCGGTCAGCGATCTGGCGCTGGTCGCGGTCGGGGGGTATGGCCGCGGCGAGCTGCACCCGCTCTCCGACGTCGACCTGCTGATTCTCAGCCGCAAAAAACTCTCCGATGAGCAGGCGCAGAAGGTGGGCGAACTGCTGACGCTGCTGTGGGATATCAAGCTCGAGGTCGGCCACAGCGTACGCACGCTCGAAGAGTGCCTGCTGGAAGGACTGTCCGATCTTAGCGTCGCGACCAACCTGATTGAATCTCGCCTGCTGATTGGCGATGTGGCCCTGTTTCTTGAACTGCAGAAACATATCTTCAGCGATGGTTTCTGGCCTTCAGAGAAGTTTTTTGCCGCCAAGGTCGAAGAGCAGAACATCCGCCACCAGCGCTACCACGGCACCAGCTATAACCTCGAACCAGATGTGAAAAGCAGCCCAGGCGGCCTGCGAGATATCCACACCCTACAGTGGGTCGCCCGTCGCCACTTCGGCGCCACCTCGCTGGATGAAATGGTTGGCTTCGGCTTTCTCACCGAAGCCGAACGTAACGAGCTTAACGAATGTCTGCACCAGCTGTGGCGGATTCGCTTTGCGCTGCACCTCGAGTTAAACCGCTACGATAACCGCCTGCTATTCGACCGCCAGCTCAGCGTCGCCCGCCGACTGCGCTACGAAGGCGAAGGCAATCAGCCTATCGAATACATGATGAAGGATTTTTTCCGCGTCACCCGGCGGGTCAGCGAACTGAATCACATGCTGCTCCAGCTGTTTGATGAAGCAATCCTCGCCCTCACCGAAGATGAAAAGCCGCGGCCCATCGATGATGATTTTCAGCTGCGCGGCACGCTGATTGACCTGCGCGACGATACGCTGTTTATGCGCGAACCGCAGGCGATCCTGCGCATGTTCTATATTATGGTGCGTAACAGCAACATCACCGGCATCTACTCCACGACGCTTCGCCACCTGCGCCACGCGCGGCGCCATCTGACGCAGCCGCTGTGCTATATCCCGGAAGCGCGCACGATTTTCCTCAGCATGTTGCGCCACCAGGGCGCGGTCAGCCGGGGGCTGTTGCCGATGCACCGCCACAGCGTACTGTGGGCCTATATGCCGCAGTGGTCGCATATTGTGGGCCAGATGCAGTTTGACCTGTTTCATGCCTATACGGTCGATGAACATACGATCCGCGTGATGCTGAAGCTGGAAAGCTTCGCCAAAGAAGAGACCCGCAGTCGCCACCCGCTGTGCGTAGAACTGTGGCCTCGCCTGACGCACCCGGAGCTGATTCTGATTGCCGCCCTGTTCCATGATATTGCTAAAGGTCGCGGCGGCGATCATTCTGTCCTCGGTGCCCAGGATGTGCTGAAATTCGCCGAGCTGCACGGGCTTAACTCGCGGGAAACCCAGCTGGTGGCCTGGCTGGTGCGCCATCATCTGTTGATGTCGGTCACCGCTCAGCGCCGTGATATTCAGGATCCGGAGGTCATCAAGCAGTTTGCCGAAGAGGTGCAAACCGAAAACCGCCTGCGCTACCTGGTGTGCCTGACCGTCGCCGATATCTGTGCGACCAACGAAACCTTGTGGAACAGCTGGAAGCAGAGCCTGCTGCGCGAGCTCTATTTCGCCACCGAAAAACAGCTGCGTCGCGGGATGCAAAGCACGCCAGATATGCGCGAACGGGTACGCCATCATCAGCTGCAGGCGCTGGCGCTCCTGCGGATGGAAAATATTAATGAAGAGGCGCTGCATCAAATCTGGAATCGCTGCCGCGCCAACTACTTCGTGCGCCATACGCCTAACCAGCTCGCCTGGCACGCCCGCAATTTGCTCAAACACGACCTGAGCAAACCGATGATCCTGCTCAGCTCGCAGGCCACGCGCGGCGGGACCGAAATTTTTATCTGGAGCCCGGACCGCCCGTACCTGTTTGCCGCCGTCTGTGGCGAACTGGATCGCCGCAACCTCAGCGTTCACGATGCCCAGATTTTTACCACCCGCGACGGCATGGCGATGGATACCTTTATTGTACTGGAGCCGGACGGCAGTCCGCTTTCCGCCGATCGCCATGAGATGATCCGCCACGGCCTGGAACAGACCATCACCCAACGCAGCTGGCAGCCGCCGGCCCCACGCCGTCAGGCGGCGAAACTTCGCCATTTCTCCGTCGTTACCGAAGTCAATTTCCTGCCAACGCACACCGACAGAAAATCGTTTCTTGAGCTGATTGCGCTCGATCAGCCGGGCCTGCTGGCTCGCGTGGGTCAGGTGTTCGCCGACCTCAATATTTCGCTTCACGGGGCCAGAATTACGACAATTGGTGAGCGAGTAGAAGATTTATTTATAATCGCGACGGCGGACCGGCGTGGGCTTAATAATGCGCTCCAACAAGAAGTACAACAACGGTTGACAGAGGCCCTCAATCCAAACGATAAAGGGTGACGAACTTTTAATGTGTAAAGAGAAAGAGTAAAACAATGCAGCAATTACAGAATGTTATTGAGTCCGCTTTTGAGCGTCGCGCCGACATCACGCCGGCAAATGTGGATACCGTAACCCGCGAAGCGGTTAACCAGGTGATTTCTCTGCTTGATTCCGGCGCGCTGCGTGTCGCTGAAAAAATCGATGGCCAGTGGGTCACCCATCAATGGCTGAAGAAGGCGGTTCTGCTCTCTTTCCGTATTAACGATAACCAGGTTATCGACGGTGCGGAAAGCCGCTACTTCGATAAAGTGCCGATGAAATTCGCTGACTATGATGAAGCGCGTTTCCAGAAAGAAGGCTTCCGCGTGGTTCCGCCGGCGGCGGTTCGTCAGGGCGCATTTATTGCCCGCAACACCGTGCTGATGCCGTCCTACGTCAACATTGGCGCCTACGTTGATGAAGGCTCCATGGTAGATACCTGGGCCACCGTGGGTTCCTGCGCGCAGATCGGTAAAAACGTGCACCTGTCCGGCGGCGTCGGCATCGGTGGCGTGCTGGAGCCGCTGCAGGCTAACCCGACAATCATCGAAGACAACTGCTTCATCGGCGCACGCTCTGAAGTGGTTGAAGGCGTGATCGTTGAAGAAGGTTCCGTGATCTCCATGGGCGTGTACCTGGGTCAAAGCACCAAAATTTACGATCGCGAAACCGGCGAAGTCCATTACGGCCGCGTTCCGGCGGGCTCAGTGGTGGTTTCCGGCAACCTGCCGTCGAAAGATGGCAAGTACAGCCTGTACTGCGCCGTTATCGTGAAGAAAGTGGATGCGAAAACTCGCGGCAAGGTCGGCATTAACGAACTGCTGCGTACCATCGACTAAGCAGAATAAAAAGCGGGAGATATCCCGCTTTTTTTATATTTGAAGCTGGCGAAGATGGATCTTTTCGTTAATTATTCAAAGGTTATGATGATATCAAAGGTACCGTTATGTACGATAATCTGAAAAGTCTTGGCATTACCAATCCTGATGAGATCGATCGCTATAGCCTGCGGCAGGAAGCCAACAACGACATTCTGAAAATCTATTTTCAGAAAGACAAAGGCGAGTTCTTCGCCAAAAGCGTCAAGTTTAAATACCCGCGCCAGCGTAAGACCGTTGTCGCAGATGGCGTAGGCCAGGGGTATAAAGAGGTTCAGGAAATTAGCCCGAATCTGCGCTACGTTATCGATGAGCTGGATCAGATCTGCCAGCGCGATCGTACCGAAGTCGACCTCAAACGTAAGATCCTTGACGATCTGCGTCATCTGGAAAGCGTCGTCACTCATAAGATCAGTGAAATTGAAGCCGATCTGGAAAAACTGACGCGGAATAAATAAGTTGGTTTTCACTCCCTGGCCGGCGATGCTTTCCGGGGAGAGACCCACAGCAACCCGGAGAAGACACTGTGTCGCTATCCGGGCTATCTTCTAACGCTGTTCATCCAGCTGCAGCGCAATATAAAGCAGCAGACGATCGTCAAAACTCCCCAGGTCCAGTCCCGTCAGTTCAGCAATACGATTCAGGCGATACTCCAGCGTATTACGATGAATAAACAGCGCCTTTGACGTCGCCAGCGGCTGCACGTTATGGCGAAACCAGGCTTGTAGAGTACGCCGCAACAGACCGTTATTATCCATCGCCTTCAGCCGGACCAGAGGACGGGCGAGTTCATTGGCCTGCCAGCCGCCGCGCAGGCTATCGAGCAGCACCGGTAACATTAAATCCTGATAAAAATAGCTGCGGCTCTCGGGCATCCGCTGTTTGCCGACCATCATCGTGGTACGCGCGGTGCGCCAGGAACGGGCGATGCTGCCGGGGCCGGTAAAGAAGTTACCCAGCGCCACGCGAAAGCGCAGCTGGCCGTTTTCTTTCATTCGGGCGATCAGCTGATCGATTCGTTTGCGGTGATCCTCCGCGTCCCAGCGACCAAAGGCATTGAATGCCGGTTTGAGCACCACCATCTCGGTCAGTGAGACAATCGCCACCAGATTGTTGCGATCGGGCGTGGTCAGGGCGGTTTGCAGCTGCTGCAGTTCGGCCATGGCGCTATCTACACCGAGCTGACCGCTATCCACTTCAATCATCGCGACCACGCGAGGCTGGTTCAGATCGATGCCCAGCCGCTGCGCCCACTCGGTTAAGGCGGGCGTATTCTCTTCTGCCTGAATCAGGTTCATGACCAGCTCTTCACGCAGGCGGCTATCCTGGGCCAGAAGATGCATTAACCGCGACTGCTCCAGCATCATCTCGGCGGTCATGCACACCAGCTCGCCATATTTGCGCAGCGTTTCTGGTTCGCCGGTGAGGCCAATCACGCCGACGATCTCCCCCTCCAGACGCAAAGGCAGGTTAATCCCCTGACGCACGCCGTGTAGATGACGAGCAACCGCATCATCAATATCCACGACCCGCCCCTGGGAAAGCACCAGCAGCGCCCCTTCGTGCAATTCCCCAATTCGCTCGCGATCGCCGCTGCCGATAATGCGCCCGCGGGCGTCCATTACGTTGATATTGGTATCAATGATGCGCATCGTTCGCGCAACGATATCCTGCGCCATGTTGGTATCAAGATGCCAGCCAGCCATGTAACCCTCCCGTCAACAGGGGGTCAGCATAAAAGAGTTGGCCGAACGTCGCATTGTGCATATGCATAAAGCCAGGCAGAGAAGTATGGAGTTGCGGGTGGAGTCACAGAAAGGAAAGCGCGGCGGATAGCGGGGCAAAAAAAAAGCCCCTTCCCGCAACGAGGAGAAGGGGCTGGCTTAGCCGTTAGCGATTACTGCATCAGCAGATAGATAGTGCTATCGCCACGCTGGATGTTCAGCGCCAGCACCGAAGGTTTGGCATCAAAGATTTTGCGCAGATCGGCGATATTTTTCACCGGCTGCTGGTTAGCGCCGACGATGATGTCGCCTTTCTTGAGGCCAATTTGTGCCGCCGGAGTCCCCGCTTTCACATTATTGACCACCACACCTTTGTCCTGACCTTTGTTGCTCATTTCCGCACCTTCAATACCATTGAAGATGGTGCTGGAGTCAACCTGAGTCTGGTTGCTCTGCTGCAGTTCGACGGTCGCATTGACCGCTTTGCCGTCGCGTACCAGTCCCAGCTGGACTTTGCTACCGATAGGCATAGTACCGACTTGCGCACGCAGCGCCGCGAAGCTGCTGATAGGCTTACCGTTCAGCGAGGTAATCACGTCACCGGCTTTGATACCGGCCTTCGCCGCCGCAGAACCCGGCATAACCTGGCTGACGAAGGCACCGCGCTGCGCATCGACCTTCATCGCTTTCGCCAGTTCAGAGTTCAGCTCGGTCCCCATAATACCCAGCTCGCCGCGTTTCACCTGGCCATACTTAACCATCTGCTCGGTCAGGTTTTTGACCATGTTACTCGGGATGGCAAAACCGATACCGATATTGCCGCCGTCCGGCGCCAGGATCGCGGTATTAATCCCGATCAGTTCGCCGTTCAGGTTAACCAGCGCACCGCCGGAGTTACCGCGGTTGATCGCCGCATCGGTCTGGATAAAGTTTTCGTAGTTTTCAACGTTCAGGCCGCTACGGCCAAGCGCGGAGACAATACCCGAAGTGACGGTTTCACCCAGACCAAACGGGTTACCGATCGCGACGGTGTAGTCACCGACGCGCAGCGCATCGGAATCTGCCAGCTTAATCGCCGTCAGATTTTTCGGATCCTGAATCTGGATCAGCGCAATATCGGAACGCGGATCTTTGCCAACGACTTTGGCATCAAACTTACGTCCGTCGCTCAGCTGTACTTTAATCGTGGTCGCATTATCCACAACGTGGTTATTGGTCACGACATAGCCTTTAGCCGCATCGATGATCACCCCGGAGCCCAGCGCCATAAATTTCTGCTGCTGACCGCCATCACCCGGCGCCCCGCCGCCCTGTCCACCGCCCTGACAGAACGGAGAACTCTGGAACGGCGAACCATCCTGGCAGAACGGTGAATTATCACCAAAGAACTGCTGGAAGTTACGCGGCATCCGCGGAGTGTTGACCGTTGTGCTGCCTTCAACATTAATGCTGACAACCGACGGCATCACTTTTTCCAGCATCGGGGCCAGGCTTGGCATTTGCTGTGTACTTGAGGCCGAAGAGGACGTTTCTGCCGCGCTCGCAGAGAGCGGGGATAACGCCAGACCTAAACTCAGAGCCAGTGCACTCATTGCTAACGTGGTTTTTTTCATATGTCTCAATCTCGATTTTAGATAATGCAAATTGCTATGTATGTGACTATCAGAGTCATTTTATCGCGCTAAGTTCCGGAATTAAGCATCTGGAAAAAGTAAAAATTTATTGTTCGTCTTTACAAAACCTGTACTTATTCCACCGCCATCAAGCGTCGATATTCATCCCATGCATACAAATCCGTCATCCCACTGATATAGTCCTGTATCAGACGGCAGCGATAATAATATTCCATCACCGGAAATTCTTCAGCATCGCGCGAAACCTTATTTACTGCTTCAACATAGGCCAGCCGATGACGCGTCGAAAGTTTCTGGAACAAGCGCGAGGCGATAGGTAAGCTCCTCACCCGCTCTTTCTCCACTAATAAGCTAAACTCCGCCAGCGATAATTTTAACAGCGGCTCATAGATATCCAGAAGACCGCTAATCACCCGATAGCCTTGTAATTCCAGCTGTTCAACGTCTGGATGACTAAACACATGTTTTATCGCAACGTTTTTATATAGTTCCAGCAGCTGACTGCAGTCGCTATCGTCCTCAAGCAGCGCATGATTAAAATCACCGGCAAAGATCTTCGGTAAATTATCGATAAACCGGCGTGCCGCATACGGCACCAGTTTATTCAGCGTGTTGACCCGTAAATACATAAAGAACTGATCTTCTGTACTTCGACTCAGAGAATTCGCGCGCGATTTATCCCAGGCATTTTCTACCACTTGCGAAAATAAAGAGCCTTTTTCATGCTGCCCCCACGCCTCGTGAAGCAGCTGATAAAGTTGTTCTACGCTGAAAATACGTTTTTCTACCGCATCCTCAAGATCGGCCACACAATATGAGATATCGTCCGCCGCCTCCATAATCCAGGTCAACGGAAAACGATTGTAAGGAGCCAGCTCCAGTTCTTTACGCAACCTCGCAATATAGCCCTCTTCGGCTAAATAATAACCAGGTTTCTTCATTAAATAACTGTGGCTGGAGGGAAGTTCTCCCCGCCACCACGCCGGGCGCGTATATTTTAGAATGCAGCCAACCTGCGCCCAGGTCAGATTCATCCGCATCAGGGTATGCACTAAGCGAATACCCTGCGCGTTGCCTTCAAACCAGCACAGATCCTGACGAACTTTGCTCCGCAGCACATTCAGTTCGTCAGCGCCCTCCTGCAAACGGAGCGCCTCCACCGTACAACGATCCTGCGCTAACGGCGCGCCGGCGGCATCGTCAGGCGCGAGCCGCTGACGGAACCAGTCATTAATTGCCGCCTCGCCAAAATGGCCGAACGGCGGATTGCCGATATCATGCATCAGGCAGGCCATTTCCACCACGCTCTCAAACGGTCCGGTGAGTTCATCCAGCCCGTAGGCTTCCAGCAGACGCTGCTCTTTCAGGCGACTGAGGATCTCTTTGGCGATATAGCGTCCCACCTGCTGAACTTCAAGGGAGTGGGTTAAACGAGTCCGCACCGCGGCATTACGTTCCAGCGGGAAGACCTGGGTTTTTTGCTGTAAACGGCGGATTGCCGGCGAGTTGATAATTCGCCCGCGATCGCTTTCAAAAATACGCAGGATCTCACGTTCCGTTTCGACCCCCTGCGGCGAGCGGTAGCGCCGACGCCAGTTAATCTTGTTGCGAAAATCAATCTTTGCCATGGCCTCTCCCGCGCGAGCAATAACGTTTCCCTTTGAGTGCATGATAGACTATGCAACTAAACCTGACACATCGCGAGTAAATCTATGAAAATCGGCATTATTGGCGCTATGGAAGAAGAAGTTACCCTTCTGCGCGACAAAATCGAAAACCGTCAGACTCTGACCCATGGCGGGAGCGAAATCTACACCGGCCAGCTGAACGGTACCGATGTCGCCCTGTTAAAATCAGGCATTGGCAAAGTGGCGGCGGCGATGGGCGCGGCCCTGCTGCTGGAGATTTGCAAGCCGGACGTGATTATCAACACCGGCTCCGCAGGCGGACTGGCGTCGACGCTGAAAGTCGGCGACATCGTCATCTCCGACGAGACCCGCTACCACGATGCCGACGTCACCGCCTTTGGTTATGAGTATGGCCAGCTGCCAGGCTGCCCGGCAGGCTTCAAAGCCGACGATAAGCTGATTGCCGCCGCGCAAAGCTGCATCGAAGCGCTGAATCTGCACGCGGTGCGCGGCCTGATCGTCAGCGGTGACGCCTTCATCAACGGCTCGGTCGGGCTGGCGAAAATCCGCCACAACTTCCCGCAGGCCGTAGCGGTTGAAATGGAAGCAACGGCGATTGCCCATGTTTGCCACAACTTCGGCGTGCCGTTCGTGGTGGTACGCGCGATTTCCGACGTGGCGGATCAGCAGTCTCACCTGAGCTTTGATGAGTTCCTCACCGTTGCCGCCAAACAGTCCACGCTGATGGTGGAAAAACTGGTACAGACGCTGGCGCGTGGCTAAGTCGCTAAAACGGGCGCTTGCCGCTCTGCTGCTGCTTACCCCGGCGTGGCTCTTCGCCGCGCCGCGGGTTATCACGCTATCCCCCTCCAATACCGAACTGGCCTTTGCCGCCGGTATTACGCCGGTTGGCGTCAGCAGCCATTCCGATTATCCGCCGCAAGCGGCCGGTATCGAACAGGTTGCCAGCTGGCAAGGGATGAACCTGGAACGCATTGTCGCGTTGCAGCCGGACCTGATTCTGGCATGGCGCGGCGGCAATGCCGAGCGGCAGGTTAATCAACTGAGCGCGCTGGGGATCAAGGTACTCTGGGTCAATACCGCGACGATTGAAGAGATCATTGCGACGCTGCGACAGCTGGCGCAGTGGAGTCCGCAGCCGGAAAAGGCTCACGCATCCGCACAGCGAATGCAGGACGACTATGATGCCCTCAAAGCCCGCTACGCACATACGCCGAAAAAACGCGTCTTTCTGCAGTTTGGCAGCAATCCCCTTTTTACCAGCAGTCGGGGATCGATTCAGGACCAGGTGCTGACGTTGTGCGGCGGTGACAACATTTTTGCCTCCAGCCCGGTTCCCTGGCCCCAGGTGAGTCGTGAACAGGTCCTGGCAAGGCAGCCTCAGGCCATTGTTATCGCCGGTGATGCCAGCAGACTCCCTGAAGTTGAACGTTACTGGCATAATCAGTTAAAAATTTCCCTGATTGCAGTAGATGGCGACTGGTTTGAACGCGCAAGCCCGCGTATTATCCTCGCCGCAAAACAGCTCTGCGAGGCGCTCGGGCAGGTCAAATAGCGCCGTTTGCGCAGGGTAATAACGACATCCGCTACAGAGAACGCCAGTGTAACCGACATACGTACGGTTGGCGGACGCCGTGCGGGTGCAATTTGGTGAGTAAAAATAGCCTAAGGATCCGGGCGCTTAACGAGAACTGACGATGCTTGTCTATTGGCTGGATATTATTGGCACCGCCGTATTTGCTATCTCGGGCGTATTGCTGGCCGGTAAACTCCGGATGGATCCCTTTGGCGTGCTGGTGCTCGGCGTTGTCACCGCCGTGGGCGGTGGGACCATTCGCGATATGGCGCTCGCCAACGGCCCGGTGTTCTGGGTAAAAGACCCCACTGATCTGGTGGTGGCGATGGTCACCAGCATGCTGACCATTCTGCTGGTGCGCCAACCACGTCGACTGCCGAAATGGATATTGCCGGTGCTTGATGCCGTTGGTCTGGCGGTATTTGTCGGCATCGGAGTGAATAAAGCGTTTCTGGCCCACAGCGGCCCGCTGGTCGCTATCTGTATGGGTGTCGTCACCGGCGTAGGCGGCGGGATCATTCGCGACGTACTGGCGCGCGAAATTCCGATGATTTTACGCACGGAAATCTATGCCACGGCCTGTATTGTCGGCGGTATCGTGCACGCCACGGCCTATGACACTTTTCATGTTTCGCTGCAGAACTCGGCGATGATGGGCATGGTCGTCACGCTGATGATTCGCCTTGCGGCCATCCGTTGGCATCTGAAGCTGCCGACTTTTGCCCTCGATGATCACGGGCGATAGAACGGGGAAATTGCCCCGGCGGAGAAAAACTACCGGGGCGAGAATCCAGTGCGGGGATCAGACGCTGAATGAAGACCCGCAGCCGCAGGTACTTTTCGCATTCGGGTTGGTCACGATAAAACGCGAGCCTTCCAGGCCTTCAGTGTAGTCGACGGCACCGCCGACCAGATACTGCAGGCTCATCGGATCGACCACCAGGCCGACGCCCTGTTTTTCGATGGTCATATCGCCTTCGTTAACCTGATCGTCGAAGGTGAAGCCGTACTGAAAACCACTGCAACCACCACCGGTGATATACACACGCAGTTTCAGGTTTGGATTGTCTTCATCTGCAATCAGGAATTTTACTTTTTTGGCTGCAGCTTCAGTAAACTCCAGCGGCAACGCTACGTCATCACTCATTTTATGCTCCCATTGATACTTCTGACCGGTTAAAGAATAACCCGACCTTATGAGCCATTATCTAATACCCTGGTAAATCGTTCAAGTATTCTCCCCGGCAACCTGCTGCGTTTTTGCCGCCTGTTCTGCGGCCTGTTTCGCCAGCGTGCGCTCCAGGATCGTGGAATACAAAGGCTTACCGCCAAGGAATTGCGCCAGTAGTGTTGCGCCAAGACAGGTAATAATCATTGGCAGAATGAGCTGATAGTTATCGGTCATCTCCAGCACCAGCACAATCCCGGTCAGCGGAGCGCGGATTGACGCCGCCAGCAGGGCCCCCATTCCGGCAATCGCAAAGGTCCCGGCATCCAGATGATAGGCCGGCAGCATCGGCGTGACGGCCATCCCGAAGGCGGTTCCCAGCAAGGTTCCCAGCGCCAGCATCGGCGCAAAAATGCCGCCGGGCGCCCCGGAGGAGAAACAGAGTAACGTGGTTATCACGCGGGCGATAAAGATAAACAGCAGCAGGCCAACGGAAAAGTTGCCCGCCGCAGCAATCGGAATCAGGTTAAAACCGCCTCCTGCCGCCGCCGGTTGAATCAGCCCGAGAACGCCGCACATCCCGCCAATTAGCCCGCCGATCAGTACCCACTTCTTCGTATTGCCGCCATGAATACGCTGGAACATATCCTGGGTGCGCAGCACCAGGCTATTAAACAGCGGGCCAACGCAGCCAAAAATCATCCCCAGGATCAGGTACAGCCACAGCGTATTCACCGGCGCATCGCTCAGCTTGCCGACCTCAATAATCGCCGATTCGCCATTAAAGATACGGAACACAATGCTCGACATAATCACGCCGGTAAAGACGGCTTTAATCGAAATCAGGTTGTAGCGAAACTGCGGGCGCATCTCTTCGATAATGAATAAAATCCCCGCCAGCGGCGCGTTAAATGCCGCAGAGAGCCCCGCCGCGGCCCCGGTGGCCAGCAACGTGTGGCGCGCTTCGGGGCTGCGCATGCGGAAAATATCCAGCACCATTCGCCCGACGTTGCCGCCCAGCTGTACCGTTGGCCCTTCGCGACCGAGCACCATGCCGGCGCCCAGCGTCCCCATCCCGCCGATAAATTTTACCGGCAGCACTCGCCACCAGCGAACCGGACGCAGCTCTTCCAGCGCCCCTTCGATCTCCGGTATACCGGATCCCCCTGCCTCCGGCGCGAAACGACGCACCAGAAAATAGCCCACCATCGCCAGCAACGCAGATAAAATAAAAGCCAGCGGCCAAATCAGGAACCCGTGATCCGCCACCTGCACCAGGGAACCGATGCGCATGTTCTGCACCCAGCTGACGCTCTTTTCAAAGGCGACCCCCACCAGCCCGGCCAGCGTGCCGACCACCGCGGCCATCAGCAGCACCGCCAGCGGCGTTTTGTCACGTTGAACTAATCGACGTACCACATCGCCACGACGCAAGCGCACGATTTGTTTTGCTTCAAAAGTAGAGGCTTCTGTTTTCATACTCTTATCGTCAATAGTCATACAAATACGAAGGGGACATTTTAGCCTTCTGAACGTCCTACGTCGCGGGAAAAATGCACCTGCTGCGCTTTGTTTCAATTGGGCAAAACTTTCATAACTATCCTGGAATAACTTAGAATAACCAGCAAAACATTTATCACGAACCAGGATCATGGCAATGAGCAAATCTGAAACACTCTATAGCGCCGCACGTGAACTCATCCCCGGCGGCGTGAACTCGCCGGTCCGCGCCTTTAGCGGCGTCGGCGGTACACCGCTGTTTATCGAACGCGCCGACGGCGCCAGGCTGTACGATGTCGACGGTAAAGCGTATATCGATTATGTCGGCTCCTGGGGCCCCATGGTACTGGGCCATAACCATCCGGCCATTCGCAATGCGGTGATTGAAGCCGCGGAGCGCGGCCTGAGCTTTGGCGCGCCGACGGAAATGGAAGTCAAAATGGCGGAGCTGGTGACCGAACTGGTCCCAACGATGGATATGGTGCGGATGGTGAACTCCGGTACCGAAGCGACGATGAGCGCCATTCGCCTGGCCCGTGGCTTTACCGGCCGTGACAAAATCATCAAATTTGAAGGGTGCTATCACGGCCACGCCGACTGTCTGCTGGTGAAAGCGGGCTCCGGCGCGCTGACCCTGGGCCAGCCGAACTCACCGGGCGTACCGGCTGATTTTGCTAAACATACCCTGACCTGCACCTATAACGATCTGGCCTCCGTTCGCGCCGCGTTTGAGCAATATCCGCAAGAGATTGCCTGCATCATCGTGGAGCCGGTAGCCGGCAACATGAACTGCATCCCGCCGCTACCGGCGTTCCTGCCGGGTCTGCGCGCGCTGTGCGACGAATTTGGCGCGCTGCTGATTATCGATGAAGTGATGACCGGCTTCCGCGTGGCGCTGGCGGGCGCGCAGTCATACTACGACGTGGTTCCGGATCTGACCTGTCTGGGCAAGATCATCGGGGGCGGTATGCCGGTCGGCGCATTTGGCGGTCGTCGCGATGTGATGGATGCCCTGGCCCCGACCGGCCCGGTGTATCAGGCCGGAACCCTGTCTGGTAACCCGATCGCCATGGCGGCCGGTTTTGCCTGCCTGAGCGAAGTCGCCCAGCCGGGCGTCCACGAAACGCTGACCGATTTAACCAATCAGCTCTCTCAAGGGCTGCTGGATGCCGCGCGCGAAGCGGGCATTCCGCTGGTGGTGAATAATGTGGGCGGCATGTTCGGCCTCTTCTTTACCGATGCCGAAACGGTCACCTGCTATCAGGATGTGCTGAAGTGCGACGTTGAACGCTTTAAGCGTTTCTTCCATCTGATGCTGGAAGAAGGCGTCTATCTGGCGCCATCGGCGTTTGAGGCCGGCTTTATGTCGATTGCCCACACCCCTGATGATATCAACGATACCATCGCCGCCGCCCGTAAGGCGTTTGCGAAGCTGTAATTCAAGACCGGGCAGCGCAAGCTTGCCCGGCCTGTGTTTTTGTCGCCCCGGTAAGCGAAGCGCCACCGGGGAAAATTATCGGCTCTGTTTCCTCAGCAGATAAATAAAGTACGGCGCGCCGATAAAGGTCGACAGCAGACCTGCGGGGATCTGATACGGAAACATCATCATTCGCCCGCACCAGTCGGCAAAGACCAGCAGCAACCCGCCGATCAACCCGGCCATCACCATCTGCGGCATCGTCCGGCGGAATCCCATCATGCGCGCAATATGCGGCGCCATCAGGCCAACAAAACTCAGCGGGCCGATAGTCAGCGTGGCGGCCGCCGTCAGGCCAGCGGCCAGCAGCAGCAGAGCGACCCGCGACGGCGTCAGCGCCATACCTACCGCGCGTGCGGCTTCACCACCCAGCGGCAGAATCGTCAGCCAGCGCCGACACAGCGGCACCAGAATCAGCAGCAGCACCATCGCCATCCCGCTCCGAACGACCATCTCCGGCGTGGCGCCGTAAGTCGAGCCGGAAATCCACGTCAGAATCTGCGCCATGCGCGGATCGCCGCTGGCCTGCAGCATCATCAACAGCATAGTGAAGGCGGTGCTGAGCGCCATCCCCGCCAGCAGCATCCGGTGCGGCGAGAAACCGCCGCGCCCGGCAGCCACCAGGATCACCAGCAGCGTCGCCGCCGCCCCCAGGCTACCGGCCGGCAGCAGCCAGCCGAAAGCGTTGCCGGGAACGAAAAACAGCATCAGGACAATACCAAAAGCTGCGCCGGAGCTGATGCCCAGCACTTCCGGGCTGGCCATCGGGTTACCGGTCAGGCGCTGGATAAAACACCCCGCGACCGCCAGCATCACCCCGGCGAACAGCGCGGCGAACACCCGCGGCCAGCGCCACGGCATCAGTTGATCCAGCAGCGTGCCGCTCGCCCAGTGCCAGCTCTGCGCATCCCGCCCAAAGGCCAGGGCGACGAGGAGCGCCAGCAGCAGGATCAGCAAACCGCCAAACGCAAATCTCCGTACGTTTTGCCGTTCCACCAGCACTTTATCGCCGGCATTCATCACCGGCGCACTGATGCTGCGCAAGCGCGGCAGCAGCCACAGCAGCAGCGGCGCGCCGATCAGCGCCGTCACGGAACCGGTGGACACTTCCCGCCATACCCGGGTCAGCCACAGAATGATCTGGTCTGACAGCCAGAGAATCAGCGCGCCAATCACCGCCGCCAGCAGCAGACGCGACAGCAGACGACGCGCGCCGAGCATTTTCGCCAGCAGCGGCGAAAACAGGCCGATAAAACCGATAATCCCCACCGCATTCACCAGCAACGCGCTGATAACGATCGCCAGCGTCAGCGTGGCCAGACGCGCCAGAGAGAGCGCCAGTCCGAGATTACGCGCCACGCCATCATCCAGCCCCATCAGCGTGAGGGGACGCAGCAGCAGCAACGTTAACATGAGGCCGCCGAGCAGCTGCGGCCACAGCCGTTGCACCACGCTCCAGTCGGTTTGCGTCAGCGTACCGGTGCTCCACAGGAACATACTTTGCAGCTGATCGTGATGGAAAATAACCATCAGCTGGTTCAGCGCCCCGCAGTACAGACTGACCACCAGACCGGCAAGAATCAGGGTTACCGGCGACAGCCGTTTTCCCCACGAGACGCCGAAAACCAGCGCCCCGACAAGACAGGCCCCCGCCAGCGCGGCGAACTGCGACGCCAGTACGCCGGGAATCGCCCACAGCGTCGTCACCGTCATCCCCAGCTGAGCGCCGGTCGCGACCCCGAGGGTGGTCGGTTCCGCCAGCGGGTTGCGCAGCACCTGCTGGAACAGCACGCCCACCAGTCCGAGCCCCGCGCCAACCAGCAGCGACACCGCCAGTCTCGGCAGCAGGCTGTAGTGGAACAACATCTGAGCGATATTGTCGATATCCGGCTGCCACAGCGCCTGGCGCCACTCGTGCTGCGGCAACGCCGCCTGGAGATTCAAGAAGCTGAGCGCAAATGCGGTCATCGCCAGCACCGTCAGCAGCAGTGCCGCCAGAGGAGACAGTCGCGATCTCATGCCTCACCTCCCTGGACATCCGCCAGCACGCGGGCAAAATGCATTGCCGACAGCGTCGCACCGTAGAACCAGACAGCCGGCACGCGCTGGAAGCGCCCTTCGCGGACAAACGGCATCGCCTGCCAGAGCGGCGTACTCATCAGTTGGCTCATTTCGGCACGATTACCGTGGTCGAAGCAGATAACATCGGTCTCTTTGTAGGCGGCCAGTCGATCGATTCCCACGCTGACGCTGCCCCAGAAGGCGGTTTCACCGCGCCAGGCATTTTTAATCCCCAGGCGATCGAGCACCTCCTGAAACAGGCAATTATTGCCGAAAACCAGGACATGGCGGGGATCGAGCAAGGTGATCATCAGCAGCGGACGATCGCCACGGCGGGCGAAACGCGGGCGCAGATTCTCCATCAGCGCGTCAAATTCCGCCAGATGGCGCTTCGCCGCCTGCTGCCGGCCAATCAACTCGGCCATCTCGTTGAGAGATTGCTGCGCCATCTGCAGCGGTCGTTTACCGTCGCTGAAGGTGAATCCCCGCCCCGGGGCAATGCGCGCCAGCTTCTCTGGCGACGGCCCATATCCGGCCGACCAGACGATAAACGACGGTTTCATCTGCGTCAGCAGCTCAAGATTCGGCTCCGTACGCAGCCCAACATCAATCACCGAGGAAGGCAGCGCCGGTTCATTCACCCACAGGTTATAGTTCGGGATATCGGCCACGCCGTAGGGCGTCACGCCAAGCGCCAGCAGGAGTTCTGCCGGCAGCCACTCCAGCGCCACAATACGCTGCGGATCGAAGCTTGCGGCCTGGGCGCCGCGCATCTGCCACAGCAGGGGCGACAGGGCCATCGCCGCCAGCAGACGGCGACGGGTAATGAAAGGGGTCTTTTCCATCAATAGACAAAGCTTACCGGCGCGCTACCCGCCGGATGCGGCAGAATACCCATCGGAATACCGTAAATTTGCTCCAGCGTTTCGCTGCGCATCAGCTGCGCGGGCGTGCCCTGAGCAATCATCTTCCCACCACGTAACGCGACCAGATAATCACAGTAACGGGCAGCCATGTTGATATCGTGCAGAACGGCGATCACCGTTAACCCGCGCTGTTGACTCAAACGATGCACCAGCGCCAGGACATCCACCTGATGGGCAATATCCAGCGCCGAGGTAGGTTCATCCAGCAATAAACAGCGGCTGTCCTGCGCCACCAGCATGGCAATCCACGCCCGCTGGCGCTCACCGCCTGACAGGCTGTCAACCAGCCGGTGCGCCAGCGGCTTAAGGCCGACCAACGCAATCGCCTCTTCAACTTTTTCCCGGTCGGCGGCACCGAAACGCCCCAGCGCGCCGTGCCACGGATAGCGGCCGATGGCCACCAGCTCGCGCACGGTCATCCCTTCCGCCGGCGGCAGCTGCTGCGGCAGATAGGCCACTTTACGGGCAAAGGCCTTGCTGCTCCAGCTGTCCAGAGGCTGCCCGTCCAGCAGCACATCGCCTTCCGACGGCGGCTGATGACGGCCGAGCATTTTCAGCAGTGTGGATTTGCCGGAGCCATTATGGCCAATCAGCCCCGTCACTTTTCCCGCCGGGAAAGTTAAGGAGAGAGGATGCAGCAGCGTACGGCCAGGTACGCGAAAGGTAACGCGATTCAACGAAAACGTGGTATCAGAGTGCGGAGAGTTTTCCTGCATAGCGGCGACCTGGTGAACGGCGCGGCGAACCGCGCCCGGTAAGTGATTAGAAGCGGAAGGTTCCGGTCGCAATAACCTGACGTCCTGCGCCCCAGTAGCACGCGTATTCGCTGTAGCAGCTGGATACGTACTCACGATCGAACAGGTTGTTCACGTTGATCCCCACAGACGATCCTGGCAGACCAAAACGCGCCAGATCGTATTTCACCGTGGCATCCATCAATGCATAGCCGGCCACGTTGAAGGAGTCGTTTTTCTTCCCGGTGTCGGTATCATTTTTGTAGTAGCTCACCGTCGAGCCGATATAACGCGCCCCGGCCCCGACCGTCAGACCGCTCAGCGCGCTCTCGTGGAAGGTATAATCCGCCCACAGCGACGCCATGTTGCGCGGAACTTCCGCCGGACGTTTGCCTTTGAATACGGTGTCTTCGGTGTACTCCGCATCGGTATAGCTATAGGCCGCCGTCAGGTTGATATTGGCATTGACCGCTGCTTTTGCTTCCAGCTCAAAGCCGCGTGAGCGAATTTCACCTGTTTGAATGCTATAAATTCCGTACGGATCGTTGGGATCCGCGGTCAGGTTTTTGTCTTTGGTCAGCTGATAGACTGCCGCGGTCACCACCACCGGCATATCTTTCGGGACGTATTTCACGCCCGCTTCATACTGCTCGCCGCGAGAAGGATCGAACGGCTTGCCTTCGCGGGAAGAGCCGGAAACCGGTTCGAAGGACTGGCTATAGCTGAAGTACGGAGAGATGCCGTTATCGAACAGATAGTTAATACCACCACGCCAGGTAAACTGCTGATCGTGGTTTTCCGCGAGATCGTTAGAAGAGCGCGTCAGGGTCGAAGCCATGGCGTAATCATAGCGGCCGCCCAGCGTCATCACCCATTTGTCCCACTCCATCTGGTCCTGAGCATACAGGCCGGTCTGCTCCATGCGGTTCAGCACCGCGTAGGGGAAGTTCACGTTGACGTTCGCATCACCGTATTGCGGATTGTTCATGCTGATTGAATCGGCAGAACCGTATTCCGCATTCACATCGTTACGCATGCGCGAATAATCAACGCCGGTCAGCAACGTATGGTTAACCGCGCCGGTGGCAAAATCAGACTGCAGCTGCGTATCAACGGTGAACGTATTGAGATGTTCATCAGAACGCACATAGGCGCGGTTGATTTGGCCCGGAGCCGAATAGCCGTTACCGTAAACGGAGCGATACAGCGTCTTCACGTCGGTATAGCGCAGGTTCTGACGCACCGTGAAGGTGTCATCGAACTGATGCGAGAAGCTGTAGCCGACCATCTGCTGACGGCGGGACATCTTGTTATCCGGCTCGCCTTCGTTGTAATCAGTCGGCAGCTTATGGGCGTTGCCGTTGGCGTCGTAATACGGCACCACGGTCCCTTCGCGAGGCAGCCAGCCGTAGTAACCGGCATACGGATCGTTCTGGAAGTTGCTCAGGAAAGTGAAGTCGGTTTTATCATCCGGACGCCAGCTGAAGGAGGGCGCGACCGCGTAGCGAGTCGATTTCGCCATCTGCTGCTGCGCATCCTGACTGCGGCCTAAACCGGTCAGTCGATACGACCATACGCCGTTATCATCGATGGCATCACTGAAGTCAAAACCGGTCTGCCACAGATTATCGGTACCCATTTTGAACTGAATTTCTTTCAGCGGTTCGGTCGTCGGACGCTTGCTCACCATACTGACGATGCCGCCAGGGTTGCTGTTGCCGTACAGTACCGATGTTGGCCCACGCATCACTTCCACACGTTCAAGGAAGTAAGGGTCCATCGACACTTCTGAATAGTTATTCCCCTGCAGCTTCATGCCGTCCAGATACTGGTTGGTATTGACCGTTGTGGAGGTCGTGAAGCCGCGAATGGTCACCACATCATAGGTGGTAGAGCTGCCGCGGGTGGAGAAGACGCTCGGCGTATAGGACAGCGCCTCTTTCACCGTCGTCGGCTGCTTCATGTCCATCTCGGCACGGGTGACGACGGAGACAGACTGCGGTGTTTTTTCAATCGGGGTATCGGTTTTGGTCGCAGTTGCCGAATGTTTCGCCGCGATCGTGGGCGACGGGCCCCAGGCACTCTCTTGCGCGGCAGGTGCCGCGATAACGGTGATGGTTTCTTCTTGTTTCGGTTCAACTGCTGCCTGCGCATAGACAGACATGCCGCTAACCGCCGTGGCTACTACGACTGCGATTTTACGCAGCGAGTGATTTGGCTGAGCAGTTTTTGGACGCGCCATGGGTATATCTCTGATGAAAGTGAATGATAACGTAAACGAGAATTATTATTATGACCGTTGACATAATAGGCGAAACGCAGAATACAAGGCAAGTGGTATGCCCCGCGCTGAAGACTGAAGGATGAAATAATAACCAGGCAGTTATTGTGGGGTTAAGTGACTGTTAAGTAATGTGCAGAAATAAAAAAGCCCTCTGATACATCTGTATCAGAGGGCCTGGTGACGACGATCAGTTACCGCCGAACATATCCTTAATCCAGCCTGCTACGCCATCGCTCTTTTCCTGCTTCGCGGGCTGTTGCTGTTGCTGCTGTTGTTGCGCCGGCTGCTGCTGTCCGGACTGATTGAACGGATTGTTCTGCTGCTGCTGCTCCAGCTGCTGCTGTTGCATCTGCTCGCCCTGGCGACACAGCGCATCCGGCGTGGTTGTCCAGACCGGAAGCGAACGCATCCCCCCGCTACACACGAAGTTGCCATTGCTGTCCACGCCCATATCCACCACGTCTTCCGGTGCCGTCAACACCAGCGGCGTCGGCGTCTGGTTAGCCAGATAGCGCTGGTAAATAGACATGGCGCCGCTGGCACCGTAGAGTTTCGTCGGCTGGTTGTTATCGCGACCCACCCAGGTAATGGTCACCTGACCGCCGTCAATACCGGCAAACCAGGTATCGACGTTATTGTTGGTGGTCCCGGTTTTCCCTGCCAGATGCAGGCCCGGATACTTCGCGCCAAGCTGACGGCCGGTACCGCGCTGCACAACCTGCTGCATGGTCCACAGCGTCATGTACGCCGCCTGCGCCGGCACCGCACGCTCTGCCTGCGGATAGCTCTGATACAGCACGGTACCATCTTCGGCGATGACCGAACGCAGCGCCGAAAGCGTCGCGCGGTTACCGCCGCTGGCGATGGTCTGGAACGCCTGCGCGACTTCTATCGGCGTCAGGTTCAACGCCCCGAGAATCATCGCCGGTACCGGGTGCAGCTGATCTTTCGGCACGCCCAGTTTGACCCAGGTGTCGGTTATCGCCGGCAGGCCCAGCGCCATCCCGAGGTTAACGGTCGGCACGTTCATCGAGCGCGTCAACGCATCCACCAGCATCACCTGACCACTAAAGCGACGATCGTCGTTCTGCGGGGACCAGGTCTGACCGTTTGGCAGACGGATGGAGATCGGTGCATCGGCAATCGAGGTGTTCAGGCGATACTGGTTCGGCAAGCTCAGCGCCGTCAGATAGGTCGCTGGCTTCGCCAGAGAACCGATTGAACGGCGGGCTTGCATCGCGCGGTTGTAACCGGCAAACTGCGGTTCCGCACCGCCGACCATCGCCCGCACTTCGCCCGTAAAGCGGTCAACGACCACCATCGCGGTTTCCAGATCCGGCAGCTTACGCTGTTTCTTCAAGGCCGGAATGCCGTCGGTCGCCGCTTTTTCTGCCGCATCCTGCGCAACGGAGTCAAAGGTAGTAAAGATCTTCACGCCGGAGAGATCTTTCACCTTATCGCCCAGTTTCGCCTGCAGCTCCTGACGAACCATCTGCATAAATGCCGGCTGTGGAGAGATCACGCCGCCGCGCGGCTGCACGCCCAGCGGACGCGCGCTCAGCATGTCATACAGCTCCTGATCGATCACGTTCTGCTGCTGAAGCAGACGCAGCACCAGGTTGCGTCGTTCCAGCGCCAGCTTCGGATTACGCCACGGGTTGTAAATCGATGCCCCTTTCACCATCCCGACCAGCAGCGCCTGCTGGTCGAGGCTGAGTTCTTCGACCGGGCGGCCAAAGTAATAGAGGCTCGCCAGCGGGAAGCCGCGAATTTCGTTGTCGCCGCTCTGACCGAGGTATACCTCGTTCATATACAGCTCAAGGATACGATCCTTGCTGTAACGCGCATCAACGATCAGCGCCATATAGGCTTCGTTCGCTTTACGCCAGTAAGAACGCTCGCTGGAAAGGAACAGGTTTTTCACCAGCTGCTGGGTCAGCGTACTGGCCCCTTGCACCGTGCGCCCGGCCGTCAGGTTCGCCAGCACCGCACGACCAATCGAGTACAGGCTGATCCCGTCGTGTTCATAGAAGTGACGGTCTTCGGTCGCCAGCAGCGTATCCACCAGCAGGTCCGGGAAACCGCTGCGCTTGACAAACAGACGCTGTTCGCCATTTGCCGACTGCAGCATCGTGATCAGCCGCGGATCGAGACGGAAGAAGCCGAACTGGCGGTTGTTCTCCATATTCTCAATCGTTTCCAGATGATCGCCGTCAAAGGTCAGACGTGCACGCACCTGCCCTTCTTTACTATCAGGGAAATCAAACGGACGACGGATCATCTCAATGCTGTTGGCCTGCACGGTGTACTCGCCCGGACGCGTCATCGCGCTGACCTGGCGGTACTGCGTGGCATTCAGCAGACGCACCATCTCATTTTTGCTGATCTGCATATCCGGTTCGAGGTTAACCATCCGGCCATAGACCGCCGCCGGAAGCTCCCAGACTTTGCCGTCGATACGGCTACGGATTTTCTGATCGAGGTAGACACCGTAAGCGGCAACCAGCACCGCGACCACGATCCCTAGCTTGAACAGTAGCCATAGCCAGGTACGTTTACGGCGAGGCTTGTTACCTTTGCCTTTTGCTTTCTTCGGCATCGGCTCTTGATCCTCATAATCATCATCATCGTCGTAATCATCGTCGTAGTCCTCATCCCGGACCCGACGACGAGTCACTTTTTGTTTTGCCGGACGCGAGGGCTTTCCCTTACGTCCGATAGGCTCGCGGTCATCTCCCGCCATGCTTTTTCTCCGCAACTTTCAGGCGTAAAAGCCTGATTCTCAATACTTCCTCTTGAAAGAGGAAGAAGATATCTCTCAAATTCACGCCCGGAGGTCTCAACCCGCAGGCCACGACCTCGGTCTCACAGCACTTCGCGTCTCAGGGCGCGGTCATGATGTATGTTTATGTACTCCTGGAGAATTCATAATATAAATCATCATGTTATACGCATCGCCTGACGAGAATTTTGGGACATAGCACAAATAGTCCAGGTGACACAGGATAGCACTAAACCGGGACAGGCTTAACCAGCATTTTACTCCCTCACGACGTAACAAAAGCGAAAATATTATGTTTTTTAATAACATAAAAAATATTCTCCGCCGTTCATCGTCTCAGCGGTCTGTCTGAGGACCTCTGCCACGATAAAAAACAAAAACCTCAGCGCGGATTGAATATTATATTCTGAGTGTGACAAGAAATATTCTGGCAAGAAGTAAAGAGAAACATTAAGCCATTTGACGATAAAAACGGGAGCGCCTTAACAAATATCTATAATAATATTTCCTGATGACAGCATGAAAATATTTGTTAAACTGTCCTTCAGTTAACCCGATCCCTTTAATATATTATGCGAACTTCCGTTATATTTCCGCTGCTCATGATTGCCGTTCTCGCGGGTTGCCAGCAGAACCGTTCGTCTACGCTCAGCCCCGCCATCAGCAACGAAGCGCAGCTGGAACAGCTCTCTTCCGTGGCCGCCGGCGCGCGTTATCTGAAAAATAAATGCAGCCGTAGCGATCTTCCTTCCGATGACGCTATCGACCGCGCGGCATGGAATGTTGGCAAAAAGAGAGGATGGAGTAATATTGATTACGCCACGCTCAACCAGCGCAGCACGCAAATGTATCAGCAACTGCAGCAGGACAGTACGCCGGAAACCACCAAATGCAGCCAGTTTAATCGCCAGCTGGCGCCCTTTATTGATAGCTTACGCAGTCAATAAAATGACGAAATAGCTCTGCTGTTTATTATTTCGCACCGCTTTATTCCCCTTGAGGGCTATCTTCAATAATGCCTCCCGGCCAGTCGTCGAGAGCCGCAAGGGTAAATGTCTTACCGTTAAAACTGAATAGCGTGACATCCTGCTGAATTTGCTCAATCACCAGATTCGGCAGCGGCGACTCCCCCTCTTTCCAGGACTGACCATTTAACACGATGCTGCGTTTCTCCGCCGAGGACGCGTAGACATGCGCGCTATAGCGCAGCGCCGGCAGATTATCGTCATCGACGATAGCCTCGGGTTTCGCTTTCTCAGGTTCCGGGGCGGCGACCGGCTTAACCTTTTTTTGCGCCGAGGAAGCCATTGGCACCAGTGCCGCATGCGCCGCCGGCACAACCAATGCTGATGTTACAGGGGGATTGCGCCACTGCTCGCCCGCAAACCAGCCGAGGGCAATCAGCAGCGCGGCATAGAGTGGCACAATCGGATACGGCACCTGCACCATGCGTCCAACCACCACCGGCGGTTCGCCCTCATGCGCAATTGACGCGGGCAAACGGCACGCTTTGTCATCAGAAACGATCACGCTCTCTCCTTTCCCCATAAAACAATAGCCCGGCAATGTCTGCCGGGCTATCAGGCTCCCTTCGCAGGGAGCGGCAAAAGCCCCGGCGTTACTTACTGCTCACCGGCAGCCCCGTCCCCTGGGCATCGCCCTGAGGTTTTTCCAGTACCGCCACGGACCAGGCTGGCAGGGTAATCGCGCCATTGGCCGCAATCTCCACGCCGCTCGCCAGCGATCCGTCACCGGCAGCCTGCTGGATGGTGCTCAGCTGCAGATTGTCGCCGATGAAATCATTGAGGGTCCGGCTCTCGGATGCGGCGTTGATCGCCACCACCAGCCCATCAACCCGGCTATCGAGACTCGCCCCTGCCTGCACGCCATCATCGATGGTCATGATCAGCAGACCGGCCTGCTGATCTGGCCCGGTATTACGGAAATCCACGCGCTTCATCACCGCGCTGCCGTCGCCTAAGGTGAACAGCGGGGAGGATTTACGCAGCCCGGTCAGCTCCTGGTAGAATGCGGTCATCTGCTTCAGCTCCGCTTCGCCAGGCGTGGCAACCATCTCTTTAACGCGAGAAATCACCTCATAGTTGCTGCCGTCATCGCTGATGCGCGGCATCCCGACATTAAAGTTATTGTCCTGCATGGCATAGTCCACGCGGTTAAACCAGTCGCCGGAGTCGTAGGAGTCGCGGGTAAAGGATTTCGAGCGCAGCAGTTCAGAACCCTGCTGGTCGAAAGCAATCCCCTGCCCCAGCATCACCGTCGCCAGCGACACCGCCTGCATCCGCACGCGCGTATTCAGGTCAGCCTGCTGCGCGGCTTTGTAGGTAATCATGTCCCACAGCGTCTGGTTGTCGTGCTTCGAAACATAGTTGACGACTTCCGTCGGGTCAGCGGCATAGCCGCCAGGTGCGCCGTTATAGTCAATTTCGCTGCCTTTCTTCACCGCGCCGTCTTTATCGATCAGGATAAAATCGGCAAGGTTACCGGCCATCCCCAGACGAGTCAGGTCGGCCAGGTGATGAACCTGGTCATCGTTCAGACGGGTCAGCTCGTTGGGCAACACGCCCGCGCCGCTGCCAACACCCTGATTTTCACGTAGCGCATCGCCGGAATCGAACGGGCCGCCGCCGCGAACGGCGTCGCGCAGACGATCGGAGAACGTACCGATGCCGGTGCCTTTCAGGTTGATCTGCGAGGCAATTTCAAAGCGATCGCTCTGGTTAGAGTCCCAGCCTTCGCCGAAGAAGTAGATATCCGGGTTCAGGGCCTTAATGCGATCCCACGCCGAAAGAATTTGCGCTTTCGGGTGATAGCCCATCAGATCGAAGCGGAAACCATCGATTTTATAATCCGTGGTCCACACCGCCAGCGAATCGGCAATAAGCTTCGCAAACATCCGATGCTCAGGCGCTGAATCCGAACAACAGGTGGCTGACTCAACGCTGCCGGTGCTTTCATTCAGACGCTGATAGTACCAGGGCACTATTTTATCCAGCACCGACGTACGGTCAGTTGGTCCGGCGGCATTAGTATGGTTGTACACGACATCCATAATGACGTTCATGCCCAGATCCTGCTTGATCGTCTGAATCATGGCGCGAAACTCTTTGATGCGCGTCGTCCCCTCCGGATTGGTCGCGTACGAACCTTCCGGCACCGTATAGTGGAACGGATCGTAACCCCAGTTATAGGAGTCGGTCTGCGCCACCAGGGTGTTCAGCGCCTGAACCTGCGGATTGTCCTGGCTATCGCCCTGCTTCAGCTGATTGAGCACCTCTTCAACGGTGGAGCCGCTGGAGCAATACCCGGCAAATTCGCTGCTCTTCACCGCGCTGTTAACGTCGCACAGGTGGCTGAACGACTGCTGGATATCGGCGACTTTATCGCTGAACTCGTTGACCGTTGCCAGATCGAAGACCGGCAGCAGCTCAACGTGCGTGACGCCTGAAGCGGAGAGCTTCTTCAGATGCTGCACCATATTGCTGTCGCCGGCGGTCAGCGCAAGGTATTTACCGCGCAGTTCGGCCGGAACGGTCTGATCCCAGGCGGAGAGATCGCGAATGTGCGATTCATGAATCGTCATTTTCGCCAGATCGGCTTTGGTTTTCTGAGCATGCGGCATTGTCAGACTATCCCAGCCTTCTGGCTTAAGATCGCTGTCGTTGAGGTCAACGACCTGACTGTATTCCGAGTTAGTGGATAAGCTATGGGAGTACGGGTCAGTCACTTCATACTGTTCAACCTGGCGCGACTGCGGATGGTAAACCGTCAGCGCGTAGCGATAGAACGCCCCTTTCAGGTCGCTACCGCCCTGCCATGTCCAGGAACCCGATGCGCTGTCACGGGTCATCGGATGGCTGGCCACCACTTTTTTATCCGCGCTGTAGAGCACCAGATCGACCTGCTGCGCGGTGGGCGCCCACAGACGGAAATTGACCCCGCCGTCGCTCATCTGAGCCCCGTAATTCAGCGCTTCCGCCGCCGGCGCATAGGTATCATCCAGTACGCCCGCCGTCTGTACCTGGGTGGCGGAAATCAGGATCCCGTCCTCTGCGGCGGCAATGGCTACCGTTTCTCCCTGCAGCAACTCATCCGTTTTGGCATCATCCGGCAGTTTAAACGCCGCATAGCCTGAAAGCTGCGGGAAACGCATGCTGACCTGCTGGCTGATGGTGGTTGGCGTCAGCTTCAGGTAACGGTCGGTAAATTTTCCTTCGCTATCGGCCGCCACTTTGCTGCTGTGGCTGTAGTACAACCGGACGATTGGCTTGTCTTCGCCAGCCGGCCACAGCAGCGTCGTTTTATCAACCCAGTGCGCTTCGGCAAGCGCCACGCCGAAAGCGGCGCGGAAGGCGTCAGCGCGAGAGTCATAGATCGCGCTGTTACCCGCGATCACCGATACCGTGCGATCGGTGAAGTCGCCAAACGACACGCGCAGGTCGCTGTCGATCAACTTGTTGGTGCCATCTCTGACGATGACGTTGATACAACCGCTCTCTTTATTCAGTGGAATGACCCAGTACGGGCCGTATTTATCGCTACCGGCCGGCGTCGTGCTGACGTCATTCCAGTCGGCTACCGGCGCGCTTAAAGCATCGCAGGTTTCATTATTCCAGAGATACAGGTTCTTACTGCTGTAATCCGCCGGGCTGGTACCGGTGATCCCGGCAATATCGACCAGATGGATGACGGCCTGATTCGCCGTCGCCATCACGGCCTCACCAGGAACCGCCACATCGGGTAAACGAACAACGACATCCTGGTTATCAGGATTGCCAGGGTTATCAGGTGAACCAGAGGAAGAAGATGAAGAACTATTATCGCAGCCGCTAAGTAAAATCAACGAGCCAAGGAATAGGGCATTACAGGTATATCTGAGCATTCGATAGTCCCTAATATGCTTAATAATTTATGAAAGGTAAGAAAAGATGTTTATCTGTAAAGCGTCGCAATTAGATATTTTTGTTTTCTCCGGTTCAATCATCCATTAACAATTAATGGGGGGGCGTAGGTGGCCGGGGGAGTAAAAATAAAAAGGGAATGACGACCCGGATCGCGAAACTCATTATGATTCGCGACGACAAATCCGGTTTCTCGCAATAAAAGCTCGCAATATAAAAAAACCACCCACCAATATAGGTAGGGGTACTGTATCGCCTCGAGGGAAATAAAATGAGCAACGGAATAAAAAGATATATTTCTGTGATGCAGTTAACACTAATAAATAAAAAATACATGCATTACGCACCGCATATTGCCATGCTCGTCACCTTATTACTGATTGGCCAACAGCTGGCAAAATTAAGCTGGCGAATGATACTCCCTGCTTCCTCTCCAGGTATTGAGATGAATGACGCGCCGGAGATCGCCGCGCTCATCCCGGCACCAAAAGCTGAATTACCGGTATTCACACTGTTCGGTCGCGCAGAAAAAAAACCGCCGTCATCAGCACATGACGGCAGCCTCGAACAGGCCCCGATCTCTTCCCTTAAGCTGCGGATTACCGGCCTGCTCGCCAGCAGCGACGCGGGCCGCTCGATTGTCATCATGGCAAAAGGAAATCAACAGGTTAGTCTGATGACCGGCGACAGTACACCGGGTAATGAAGCCCGGATTATCGCCATTCTGCGCGATCGCATTATTGTCAGCTACCGGGGCAGAAATGAAGCAATTTTACTCGCGGATGACCCCACGGCGAAAACCGCTGGCGCCCCTGGCACCGCGCTTAATTCATCACTCAGCCAGATTCGCCAGCAGCCGCAAAATATTCTTAATTACCTCAATATTTCCCCGGTCATGGTCAATCAACAGCTCAGCGGATATCGGCTTAATCCCGGCAAAGACCCCACGCTTTTCCGTGAATCTGGTTTACATGAAAACGATCTGGCGGTCGCTTTAAACGGACTTGATCTTCGCGATCGGCAACAGGCTCAGCAGGCATTAAAACAGCTCCCGGAGCTCAGTGAAATAACCCTAACCGTCGAACGCGAAGGCCAGCGACAAGATATCTATTTAGCATTGAGGGATGAATAATTGGCAAAGACAACGATTTTCCGCCTGATTTTCACCACTCTGATGATATTCAGCTCGCTGTTATTCAGGCCGCTGCACGCGGAAGAATTCTCCGCCAGCTTTAAGGGAACCGACATTCAGGAATTTATTAATACCGTGAGTAAAAACCTGAATAAAACGGTCATCATTGACCCCAGCGTACGCGGCACCATTACCGTCCGTAGTTACGATATGCTCAACGAAGAGCAATATTATCAGTTTTTCCTCAGCGTACTGGATGTCTATGGTTTTGCCGTTATCAATATGAATAACGGCGTGCTCAAAGTGGTACGTTCGAAAGATGCCAAAACCGCCGCGGTCCCGGTCGCCAGCGATGCCGCCCCCGGCGAAGGGGATGAAGTCGTGACCCGCGTGGTTCCGCTGACCAACGTGGCCGCCCGCGATCTGGCGCCGCTGCTGCGCCAGCTCAACGATAACGCCGGGGCCGGCAGCGTGGTGCACTACGAACCCTCTAACGTCCTGCTGATGACCGGGCGCGCGGCGGTGATTAAGCGCCTGCTGACCATTGTCGAACGCGTCGATAACGCGGGCGATCGCAGCGTAGTCACGGTTCCGCTCTCCTGGGCCTCCGCCGCCGACGTCGTCAAACTGGTCACCGAGTTAAACAAAGACACCAGTAAATCTGCGCTTCCCGGTTCGATGGTCGCGAACGTGGTCGCCGACGAGCGTACCAATTCGGTACTGGTGAGCGGCGAGCCGAATTCACGGCAGCGAATTATCACCATGATTAAACAGCTCGACCGCCAACAGGCGGTACAGGGCAACACCAAAGTTATCTACCTCAAGTACGCCAAAGCCGCCGACCTGGTGGAGGTGTTAACCGGCATCAGCAGCACCCTGCAGAGCGACAAGCAGAACGCGAAACCGGTGGCCGCGCTGGATAAAAATATCATTATCAAGGCCCACGGCCAGACCAACGCCCTGATTGTCACCGCCGCGCCGGACGTGATGAACGATCTTGAGCGAGTGATCGCCCAGTTGGATATACGCCGTCCGCAGGTGCTGGTGGAAGCAATCATTGCCGAAGTTCAGGACGCCGACGGCCTCAACCTCGGCGTCCAGTGGGCCAACAAAAATGCCGGGATGACCCAGTTCAACAACAGCGGTCTGCCGATGTCGACGGTGATTGCCGGCGCCAATCAATACAACAAAGACGGCACGGTCACCACTTCGCTTGCCAGCGCGTTAAGCTCGTTTAACGGCATCGCCGCCGGGTTTTACCAGGGCAACTGGGCGATGCTGCTGACCGCGCTCTCCAGCAGCAGCAAAAACGATATTCTCGCCACCCCCAGCATTGTCACTCTCGACAACATGGAAGCCACCTTTAACGTCGGCCAGGAAGTCCCGGTGCTCAGCGGTTCGCAAACCACCTCCGGGGATAACATCTTCAACACCGTTGAACGTAAAACCGTCGGTATCAAGCTCAAGGTCAAACCGCAGATCAACGAAGGCGATTCGGTGCTGCTGGAGATCGAACAGGAGGTCTCCAGCGTCGCCGACTCCGCCTCCAGCACCAGCGCTGATTTAGGGGCCACCTTCAACACCCGCACGGTGAATAATGCGGTGCTGGTGGGCAGCGGCGAAACGGTGGTGGTCGGTGGACTGCTGGACAAAAGCGTCACCGATACCGCGGATAAAGTGCCTCTGCTCGGGGATATTCCGGTTATCGGCGCCCTTTTCCGCTCCAGCAGTAAGAAAGTCTCCAAACGGAACCTGATGCTGTTTATCCGCCCGACCATCATCCGCGATCGCGATAGCTACCGTCAGGCCTCTTCGGGCCAGTACAACGCTTTTAACGAAGCCCAGACTAAACAGCGCGGCAAAGAGAACAACGAGGCGTTGCTGAGTGACGATCGGCTGCATATCTACCCGCAGCAGGACACCGTGGCTTTTCGCCAGATAAGCGCCGCCATCGATGCCTTCAACCTCGGAGGCAAACTATGACGCCAGCAACCGAGGCTCGCCCGCTGCTGCCCTTTGTCTACGCCCGCGCCCACAATATCGTGCTGCTCAGCGATGGCGCGACGTCTCTGGTCCGCTGCCTGCGCAGCACGTCCGCTCAGGCGTTGCTGGAGGCGCGGCGGGTCGCGGATGGCCCGATCGCCGTTGAACATCTCTCCGCTGAAGAGTTTGAAAAGCTGTTGCTGCTGAGCTACCAGCGGGACTCAGCAGAAGCCCGGCGCATGATGGCCGATATCGGTAACGAGCTGGATTTATACACCCTGGCCGAAGAGCTGCCGGACACCGACGACCTGCTGGACAGCGAGGACGATGCGCCAATCATTCGCCTGATTAACGCCATGCTCACCGAGGCCATCAAAGAAAAAGCCTCTGATATTCATATCGAAACCTACGAACGCCATCTGCAAATTCGCTTTCGGGTGGATGGCGTCCTGCGCGAAATCCTGCGCCCACAGCGCCGTCTCGCCGCCCTGCTGATCTCACGCATTAAGGTCATGGCAAGCCTCGACATCGCGGAGAAACGCATTCCGCAGGACGGGCGCATGGCGCTGCGCATTGGCGGGCGCGCCGTCGATGTTCGCGTCTCAACGCTGCCTTCCAGCTACGGCGAACGCGTGGTGTTGCGTCTGCTGGACAAAAACAGCGTCAACCTCGATCTGCTCACTCTGGGGATGCCGCCCGCGCTGTTGCAGCAGGTCGACGATCTGATGGCTCGTCCGCACGGCATTATTCTGGTTACCGGCCCCACCGGGTCGGGAAAAAGTACCACCCTGTACGCCGCCCTCAGCCGGCTCGACGCCCGGGAGCGCAATATCATGACCATTGAGGACCCGGTCGAATATGAGCTGGAGGGTATCGGCCAGACCCAGGTCAACGCCAAAGTGGAGATGACCTTTGCCCGCGGGCTGCGCGCGATTTTGCGCCAGGATCCGGACGTGGTGCTGGTGGGGGAAATTCGCGATGGCGAGACGGCGCAGATCGCCGTGCAGGCCTCGCTGACCGGACATCTGGTGCTCTCCACGCTCCATACCAACAGCGCGCTGGGGGCCATTTCACGTCTGCAGGATATGGGCGTCGAGCCGTTTTTGCTCTCCACTTCGCTGCTGGCCGTCATGTCACAGCGTCTGGTGCGCCGCCTTTGCCCGCACTGCCGCCAGTCGCAGCCGGCCGATGCGCACACCGCCGGCCAAATGGCCATCGCCCGCGGAACGCCGCTGTGGCGGGCGGTCGGCTGCGCAGAGTGTAGTTTTACCGGTTATCGTGGACGCACCGGGATCCATGAACTGCTGCGGATTGACGATCGGGTGCGCATGGCCATCCACCGGGGAGAAAATGAATTAACGCTGATTCAGCAGCTGGGGTCGGACTACACCACTCTACGGGATGCCGGGCGGGAAAAGGTGCTGGCCGGAATCACCAGTTGGCAAGAGGTGGTCAGAGTGACCGAACAGCGCGCGGGAGAAGCAGACTAAAATGGCTATCTTCCGTTATCAGGCGCTCGATGAGCATGGTAAAACCCAGCGCGGCGTGCAGCAGGCCGATTCCGCCCGTCACGCCCGCCAGCTGCTGCGGGAAAAAGGCTGGCTGCTCCTGGAGATTCACGCCGTTGCGCAGGCCACGCCGGGCTCCCCTCGATCGCTGCTGACGCGGCGCACCAGTGCCAGCGATCTGGCCTTGCTGACCCGCCAGCTGGCCACGCTGGTGGCGGCCGCCATCCCGCTAGAGAAAGCGCTGGATGCCGTGGCGCAGCAGTGCGAAAAAGCCCATCTCAAGACCCTGATGGCGGGCGTGCGTGGCAAGGTGCTTGAAGGCCATTCGCTGGCGGAATCCATGCGCGGTTATCCGGGCTGTTTCGACCAGCTGTACTGCGCCATGGTGGCCGCCGGGGAAACCTCCGGCCATCTTGACGGCGTCCTGAACCGGCTGGCGGACTATACCGAACAGCGCCAGCAGCTGCGCGCCCGTCTGCTGCAGGCGATGATCTACCCTATCGTCCTGACGCTGGTCGCTATCAGCGTGATCGCCATTTTGCTCTCCACGGTGGTGCCCAAAGTCGTCGACCAGTTTGTCCATATGAAACAGGCGCTGCCGTTCTCCACCCGCCTGTTGATGGCCCTCAGCGATCTCGTCCGCACCGCCGGCCCCTGGCTGTTGCTGGCGCTGATCGGCGGAGGCCTGCTGCTGCACTACGCCCTACGTCAGCCCGCGCGGCGCCTGCTGTGGCACAAACAGCTGCTGCGCCTGCCGCTGATCGGTCGGGTCGCCCGCAGCATCAACAGCGCCCGCTATGCCCGAACCTTAAGCATTCTGAACGCCAGCGCCGTTCCGCTGCTGCTGTCGATGCGCATCAGCGCGGAAGTGCTGAGCAACGCGTGGGCACGCCGCCAGCTGGAGGCGGCCACGGAGTCGGTACGCGAAGGCATTAGTCTGCATCGCGCCCTGGAAATGACCGCCCTCTTCCCGCCGATGATGCGCTACATGGTGGCCAGCGGCGAACAGAGCGGAGAACTCAACGGCATGCTCGAACGTGCCGCCGACAACCAGGACCGCGAACTGAGCGCGCAAATTCAGATGGCGCTCAGCCTGTTTGAACCTCTGCTGGTGGTGGCGATGGCTGGAATGGTGCTGTTTATCGTTCTGGCGATCCTGCAACCGATCCTGCAACTCAACACCCTTATGAGTATGTAATTGTCTTAATGGAGAAAAATATGCAACGGCAGCGCGGCTTCACGTTACTGGAAATTATGGTGGTGATTGTCATCCTCGGCATTCTCGCCAGCCTGGTGGTGCCCAACTTAATGGGCAACAAAGAAAAAGCGGATCGCCAGAAGGTGGTCAGCGATCTGGTGGCGCTGGAGGGGGCGCTGGATATGTACAAACTGGACAACAGTCGTTACCCCAATAGCGAACAGGGTCTGCAGGCGCTGGTCAGCCGACCGACCGCCGAGCCGCAGGCGCGTAACTACCCGGAGGGCGGCTATATCCGCCGTCTGCCTCAGGATCCGTGGGGCAACGACTATCAGCTGCTCAGCCCCGGACAGCATGGTCAGATCGACGTGTTTAGCGTTGGCCCTGACGGAATGCCGGATACCAACGACGATATTGGCAACTGGAATATCGGGAAAAAATAGTGCGACAGCGCGGCTTCACGTTACTGGAAATGATGCTCATTTTGCTGTTGATGGGCGTCAGCGCGGGCATGGTGATGCTGGCGTTTCCGACATCGCGCGAGGATGACGCGGCACAAACTCTTGCGCGCTTTCAGACGCAGCTGCGCTTTATCCGCGAACGCGGGCTACAGACCGGCCAGTTCTTTGGTATCTCGATTCACCCCGATCGCTGGCAGTTTATGCTGCTGCAACCGCGCGATGACGCTGAGGCGAATCCCGGCACGGAGGAGAGCTGGTACGGTTATCGCTGGCTGCCGTTACCGCCGGGTCGCGTCGCCACCACAGGCGAGGTCGCATCGGGAAAACTGACCCTGAGCTTCCCGCATGATGCCCAATGGACCCCGGGGGAACAGCCCGATGTTCTGCTGTTTCCCGGCGGCGAGGTCACGCCGTTTCAGCTGCAGATCGGCAGCGCCGAAGGGATCGCCGTCGATGCCCGCGGCACAATCCGCTCAGCCCGACAGGATGATGGACGATGAAAGCACAATCCGGAATGACGCTCATCGAAGTCATGGTCACCCTGGTGGTCTTTGCCCTGGCCGGGCTCTCCGTCATGCAGGCGACTCTCCAGCAGACCCGCCATATGGGGCGGATGGAGGAGAAAACCCTCGCTGGCTGGCTCGCCGATAACCAGCTGGTACAGCTGAAGCTGGAAAATCGCTGGCCGGCGCTGAGCAGCTCGGAAACCACGGTACAGGCGGCGGGAAGCCGCTGGTATATCCGCTGGCAAGGCGTGGAAACGGAAATCCCGCAGCTGCGGGCGCTGGATGTCGAGGTCCGTCACGATAAGCGTGATAAGACGCCGATCGCGTCCCTGCGCACCTACGTGACTCAGCCATGACCAGAGGCAAGATGCACGGCTTCACCCTCGTGGAAATGCTGCTGGCGCTGGCTATTCTGGCGGCGCTGAGCATCGCCGCGATGGCGGTTCTGCAAAACGTCCTCCGCGCGGATAGCCTGACCCGGGAAAAAACGCTGCACGTTGAGGTGCTGCAACGCACCTTCAGCCAGATGGCCGCCGACTTCAATCAGATTATCCCGCGCCGCAGTCGCGAGAGCGCCAGCCTCTTTTTTGCCGGACGTTTTCAGCTCCACAGCGATGACTGGGCGCTAGCCTTCAGCCGCAACGGCTGGCCGAATCCATTGGGGATGCTGCCGCGCTCCGAGATCCAGAACGTCAGCTACCGCCTGCGCCAGCAGCAGCTGGAGCGGCTGAGTTATGATCAGCAGGATCCGCTCACCGGCGTCGAACCGACGGTGGACGTCCTGCAAGAGGGCATCCAGGCCTTCCGTCTGCGCTTCTATGCCAATGGCCGCTGGCAGGAGCGCTGGGACAGCACACAAAGCCTGCCCCAGGGGCTCGAAGTCACCCTGACGCTGGACGGCTACGGGGATATCACGCGCCTGTTTCTGATAACGCCCGGAGTCAGCCAATGAACCAGCGACAGCGCGGCGTTGCGCTCCTGATGGTGCTGCTGATCCTGGCCCTGATGATGGTGCTGGCAAGCGCGATGACCGAGCGCACGGCGCGCCTCTATCAGCAAACCGCCACCACCCTCGATAACCTGCAGGCAAAATGGTATGCGCTAGGGGCGGAAACCATGGCCGCCGCGCTGCTCCAGCGCGATGCGCTGGACTCTCCGAACCAAACTCATCTGGCGCAAAACTGGGCGCAGGAGGGGCGCCGCTTCACGGTCAACGACGGCGAGATTAACGCGACCATCACCGATGGCCAGGCCTGCTTTAACCTCAATGCGATCAACCGCGGCAGCGGCGAAGAGAGCGAAGAGATCCCCTGGCCGGCGCGCGCCTTTACCCGCCTGCTGGAAAACCTCGGCACAGAGCCGCTACGGGCGCTCCAGCTCACCGCCGCGCTACGCGACTGGATCGATGGCGACCGGGCGCCGCGCCTCAACGGCGGCGAAGATGAGGTATACATGGCGCGCTCGCCGGGATACCTCACCGCGAATCAGAAGATCCAGGACGTCAGCGAACTGCGGCTGATTGCCGGAATGGACGCCGCGCTGTATCTACGCCTGCTGCCCTTTGTTTGCGCCCTGCCGGACGACGCCCTGCAGCTCAACGTGAATACGCTCAGACCAGACCAGGCCCCGCTGCTGATGGCGCTCTTTCCCACCGGCGTCAATCTCCAGCAGGCGCGCCAGCTGCTGCAGGATCGCCCGCGCAGCGGCTGGAACAGCGTTGCCGCTTTCCTGGCTCTGCCGGCTTTACAGCAAAGCGATACCGCCGCCGCCCGCCCGTGGCTGACGGTTCACAGCGAGCGGTTTGTGGCCGCCTTCACCGTGGTCATGGGCAGCACGCGTTATCAGCAGCGGAGTGTCCTGCAAAAAGAGGGGCGGACTTTCCGTATTATCCAGCGGCGTTATGGACTCTATAGGGTGGCCGATGAATCACGATAAAACAGCGCAGCGGGAGATGCTCATTGTGCGTCTTGCTGCCCCCGAGCGCCCCATCGCCTGGCGACTGACCTGCCCGGGTGACCCGCAACGGGAAGCCTGCGGCGAGTGGTCCGCCACCGGCGCTGACTCCACGCTCCCCGATCTGGCGCAACGCTATCCCGCCTGGGTACTGGTCCCGGCCAGCGACTGCGCCTTCCACCACGTCACGCTCCCGGCGGGCCTGCGCAAAGCGCCGCAACAGGTGGTGCCGTTTTTACTGGAAGAGCAGCTGGCCACCGACGTCGACGAGACCCACTTCGCCCTGCTCCACCGTCAGCGCGAGCACTGTGCCGTCGCGGCAATAGCACGGCAGAAGATGGCCGCCTGGCTCACCCGCTGCGACGAGCCAGGGCTCAATATTCTTGCGCTGACGCCGGATGTATTGACGCTGCCCTGCCACCCCGATCGCTGGAGCGCGGTACAGGCCGATGACCAATGGCTGATTCGCCAGGACGCCTGGCGCGGGATGGCGGTAGAAACCCCGTGGCTTGCGGAATTACTCGCGGCCTGGGAAACGCTGCCGCCGATCGATTGCTATTCCCCGCCGCCTGCCACCTCCGTCCCCTGGCGCGCGCTCGCGCCGCAGGATGTGCTCGCCCTGGCGGCGGCGAACCCGGCGGCCCGGCGGATCTGTTTACGTCAGGGGGCCTTTGCGCCAAAGCGTCGCTGGCAGCCGGCCGGCCGGCGCTGGCGCCCGACGCTCGCCGCGGCGGCAGCGCTGGCGCTGCTATGGAGCACCAATACCGTGCTTGACCACCTTGCCCTGAGCCGCCAGGCGGATGCGGCCCGGGAGGCCAGCCAGGCGTTTTATCGCCACTGGTTCAAAAACGATAAAAACGTTATCAACCCGCGGCTGCAGATGCAGCAGCACCTGCGCCAGCTGGAGGCAACAACCGCCACCTCACCGCTGGTCGCCCATATTCGCACCTTGCAAAATATGGTCTCCGATACCCCGGGGATTCAGCTGCGGGCGTTGACCTGGGATGCTGCCCGCAATGCGCTTCAGCTCGATATTTCGGCGGTTTCTTCACGGGCGCTGGAGCAGTTCACCGCCCGCGCGCAGGCCGGTTTTCGCGTGCGTACAGGAGAAATGAAGCCCCGCCCCGACGGAATTGAAGGGCGTCTGACGCTGGAGGGCAACGATGGCTAACTGGCTTATGTTATGGCAACAGCGCACCCGTCGGGAACAGCGTCTGTTAATCGGCATGGGGCTGCTGCTGGCGGTGGGCATCATCTGGTACGCGCTCCGGCAGCCGTGGCTCAGTCGGGAAGCCCGCTGGCAACAAATGCTGGTCAGAGAGCAGGCAACCCTGCGCTGGATGCAGCAGCAAACGCCCCGGCTCCAGCAGCTAGCCCGCCACACGCCGGAGGCCGCGACCGCGACCGCGACGAAGGAGGATCTCTCCGCGGTCATCATGCGTGAAGCCACCCGCCAGGAGCTGGCGATTGTCCGGCTACAGCCGCAGGGCACCCGGATAAACGTGACGTTGCCGGCCTGCACTTTTCAGGCGCTGATGACCTGGCTGGACGCCCTCGCCCGCCAGGGGATCCTCGCCTCTTCTCTGGCCGTCAGCGCTCAACCGACGCAACCCGGTTGGGTGACGGTGACAACTCTGGTGCTGGAGCGTCCACATGCCCCGTAAAGTCGCGTTCGGCCTGCTGATCGCGGGGATCTATCTGTTCTGGCTGCTGTTGACCGCGCCGGCCCGTCTGCTGACTTTCGTCCTGCCGGACGGCGTCAGGGTCGGTGAGCTCACCGGAACCGTATGGCAAGGTGAGGCCCGACAGTTAGCCTGGCGCGGCGTCCGCCTTGACCACCTTCGCTGGACGCTGACCTTCTCGTCCGGCCTTCCCGGCTGGCGGGTCACGCTTGACGACCCCGACGGCTTACGCGGACACGTCTCGCTACAGGGCATGACCACGCTCCGCTTGCAGAACGGCCTTTTTACCATCCCCGCTAACCTTGCCAGGCGCTGGCTGACGCCGGCGCTGCCAGCCGAAGCCCGCGGCCAGATCACCCTGAATCTGTCGGAAGGTCGCTTTAACCAAACCGGCTGCCAGCAGGTGTCCGGCGGTCGCGTGCAGTGGCGGGAAGCGCAGCTAAGTTCTCCGGCCGGTTCCCTTGAGCTGGCCGACGTAAGCGGCAAATTTAGCTGCACGCCGGCAGGGGCGCTGGCGCTCACCCTCAGCCAGGACTCTCATCAGCTCAGCCTCACCGGCGAAGGCACCTTGAGCCCCGATGGTCGCTACGCCTTTCGCGGCAAGCTCCAGACACGTCAATCAACCCCAGCCCTCCTCACCCTGCTTGTTGCCCAACATCAGCGCCAGGATGAGCAGGGACGCATTCCCTGGCAGCTGCAGGGAAAATGGTAATCACAGGAGACATCATGACGCTACTGAGCGCATTTTCGTTGCAGTTCCCCCTGTTATGGGGCGGATTGTTGTTTATTTTCGGCCTGACGTTTGGCAGCTTTTTTAACGTGGTTATCTACCGTTTGCCGCTGATGATGCAGCAGGAAGAGTCCGCACGATTCAACCTGTGCGTTCCCGCCTCCTTCTGCCCCCAGTGCCAGCGGCCCATCATCTGGCGGGATAATATTCCGCTGCTCAGCTATCTCTCACTCAAAGGGCGCGCCCGCTGCTGCCAGGCGCCCATTTCTCAGCGCTATCCGCTGACGGAACTGGCCAGCGGACTGCTCTTTGTGTTGACCGGCTATCTGCTGACGCCGGGATTACCGCTGCTGGGGGGCCTGATCCTGCTCTCCACGCTGCTGGTACTGGCGATCATCGACGGCCAGACTCAGCTCCTGCCGGATCGGCTGACTCTGCCGCTGCTGTGGGCCGGTCTGCTGTTTAATCTCAACGGCACGTTTGTCCCGCTCAGCGAAGCGGTGATCGGCGCCATGACGGGCTATTTATCACTGTGGACGGTTTACTGGCTGTTTCGCCTGCTGACCGGCAAAGAGGCGCTAGGATACGGCGATTTTAAGCTGCTGGCGGCACTCGGCGCATGGTCCGGCTGGCAGATCCTGCCGCAGACGCTGCTGTGCGCCTCGGCCAGCGGCCTGATCTGGACCTTGCTGCAACGGCGGATCACGCTCCAGTCGCTGGATCAGCCGCTGGCCTTCGGCCCCTGGCTGGCGCTGGCGGGCAGCGGCCTGTTTCTGTGGACTCAGACGCTGTAACCGCGGCTCGATAAGCCCGGCTACGAATACTTTTTGGTGCGCCGCGTCGGCGCGGTATTGGCCGGGTCGTCCGGCCAGACATGTTTGGGATAACGCCCCTTCATCTCTTTTTGCACCTCGCGATAGGTCCCCTGCCAGAAAGCGCTGAGGTCACGGGTAATCTGCAGCGGACGCTGCGCAGGCGACAGCAGCTCCAGCACCAGCGCGATCCGCCCCTGAGCTATCGTCGGCGTGGTGGCTTCGCCAAACATCTCCTGCATACGTACCGCCAGCGCGGGCGGATTGTCGGCATGGTAGCGGATCGCTATCCGGCTTCCGGTCGGCACCGTGTAATGGGTTGGCAGTTCGCTGTCCAGCTTCTGGCGCAATGACCACGGCAATCCGTTTTGTAGCGCCTGGCGCACATCCAACGCTTTCAGCGCGCGCAGCGAGTGCACTCCGCTCATCTGCGGTAGCAGCCAGGCTTCAAGCGAGTCCAGCAGCGAAGCGTCGTCGACGGCCGGCCACGCCTCTTCTGGCAGCCATTGTGCCGCGCAGAGCAGGCGCAGACGCAGCTGTTCGGCTTCCGGCGTCCAGTTAAGCACGCCGAGGCCCTTATCGCGGATGCCGTTGAGCATCGCCTGATGCAGCTCCTCTTCCGAGGGTTTCGCCAGCGGCTGGGTTTTTAACACCAGTTGACCGATGCAGGTGCGTCGCCAGGCCTTCAGCGTCCCCTGCGTTTCATCCCATTCGACGGTATCGGAACGCTGCGCCAACCCGGGGCACTGCGCCAGCAGCGCATTGACATCCAGCGGCAGCGCCAGCAGAATCCGCGCGTCCGGCGAGGTGCTTCCCTGCAGGAGCAGAGGCGCAATCAGCCATTCGTGGCGCCCGAGCGCATCATCGGCGTCCAGCATCGCCCCCATCCCGTTGGCGAGCTGATAGCGCCCTTCCTGGCCGCGGCGACGGGCAATCCGGTCGACAAATGCCGGTGCCAGCAGCGGCGCCAGGCGTTGCGCATCAGGCTGACCATCGCGGCTGCCCAGTCGCTTCAGAAGCTGTTGCGCCCGCTGCTGCCAGTTCGGCTGCTGGCGAGCAAACGCCGCGCCGAGATCGCTGTTTCCGCCGCGCGGAGGCTCTTCGAGGATCGCCGCCAGTTTCGCCGCAGTCGCCGCATCATCCGCATCAACTGCCGCTGTCAACATGGCCGCGAGCCGCGGGTCATTACCCAGGGTGGCCATTTTGCGCCCGCGCGCCGATAACCTGTCGCCCTCCAGCGCCGATAGCGCCGTCAGCAAACGTCGGGCCGCGGCCAGGTTTGCTTCCGGCGGCAAATCGAGCCAGTTCAGCTGCGCCGGATCGTGGCATCCCCACAGGAAGAGCTCCAGCAGCAGCGCCGAGAGATCGCTGTGCAGTATCTCAGGATCGCTCTGTACCGCCGCGCGTTCCGCCTGCTCTTTGCCGATCAAATGCAAACAAATCCCCGGCTCCAGACGGCCGGCGCGACCGGCGCGTTGGGTCATTGACGCCTGGCTGATGCGTTGCGTCACCAGTCGGGTTAAACCGGTACGGGCGTCAAAGCGAGCGACGCGCTCCTGGGCGCTATCGACCACCAGCCGGATACCTTCGATGGTTAAGCTGGTCTCGGCGATATTGGTTGCCAGCACCACTTTGCGCTGACCTTCGGCGGCCGGGAGAATCGCTTTACGCTGCTCGCTTAGCGGCAGCGCCCCGTACAGCGGGCAAAGCACCACATCGTCGGCCACCCGCTCAGCCAGCTGCGCCTGGACCCGCTGAATTTCCCCCACGCCCGGGAGGAACAGCAGCATCGAGCCGCGCTCCTGGCGCAGCAGCTCCGCAGCGGCGATAGCGACCGCTTCATCGAAACGCTGATGAGCGGCAAGCGCCTGAAAACGTTTTTCCACCGGGAACGCACGACCTTCAGAGGAGAGGGTCGGAGCCGAGGGCAGCAGCCGCTGCAGACGATCGTTATCCAGCGTCGCTGACATAATCAGCAGTTTAAGATCATCGCGTAGCCCCTGCTGGACATCCAGCAGCAGCGCCAGCGCCAGATCCGCCTGCAGACTGCGCTCGTGGAACTCATCGAGGATCACCAGTCCGACGCCGCTCAGTTCGGGATCGTGCTGGATCATCCGCGTCAGAATGCCTTCAGTCACCACCTCCAGCCGCGTATTCGCTCCGACGCAGGTTTCCGCGCGCATCCGGTAGCCGACGGTCGCCCCCGGTTTCTCACCCAGCAGCTCCGCCAGACGTTGTGCCACGTTGCGGGCGGCTAATCGCCGCGGCTCCAGCAGGATAATGCGCCCGTCGATATGGCCATCGGCGAGTATTTGCAGCGGCAGCCAGGTCGATTTCCCGGCGCCGGTTGGCGCAGTGAGCAATACCTGCGGCGCCTGCTGGAGTGCAGAAAGAAGTTCAGGGAGGATGGCGGCAACCGGCAATTGGGACACGAATGGCTCCGGAGGTTAACATTTGAGGGCAAGCATTGTAGCATCCTGATAATTCATTACCGAGTCTCTATCATGTCCGAGCCGAAAAGGCTGTTTTTCGCCCTTGAGCTGCCTGCTGAAGCCCAGCGGCAAATCGTTCACTGGCGCGCGGCGAACTTTGCGGAAGATGCCGGACGGCCGGTGGCCGCAGATAACCTGCACCTGACGCTGGCCTTTCTTGGCGAAGTCAGCGCGGACAAGCAGCGTGCGCTGGCGGCGCTGGCCGGACGCATCCGCCAGCCCGGATTTACGCTCACCCTCGACGATGCCGGCCAGTGGCTGCGTTCCCGCGTGGTGTGGCTCGGCACCCGCCGGCCTCCGCGCGGCCTGCTACAGCTGGCCAGCATGCTGCGCGCCCAGGCGGCACGCAGCGGTTGCTATCAAAGCCCGCAGCCGTTTCATCCGCATATCACCCTGCTGCGCGAGGCCCGCCACGCGGTGCCCATTCCGCCCCCGGGTTTCAGCTGGACTTTTGCCGTCAGTGAGTTTGTGCTTTATGAATCCCGTTTTTCCCGCGGACGCACCCGCTATACCGCGCTGGAACGTTATCCCTTCAACAAGGAAAGCTGATGCAGTTCAATCCACCTTTACAATCCGCCATCCTGATTAAGCGTTACAAACGGTTTTTGGCGGATGTGGTCACCCCCGACGGTCGGGAACTTACGCTACACTGCCCGAATACCGGCGCGATGACCGGCTGCGCGACACCCGGCGACACCGTCTGGTACTCCACGTCGGATAACCCGAAACGCAAATACGCCCATACCTGGGAATTAACGCAAACCCAACGGGGCGCGATAATTTGTGTTAATACTTTACGCGCGAATATACTGGCAAAAGAGGCGATACTGGCGGGGAACATTGTCGAACTTTCTGGCTATAACACGCTGAAAAGTGAAGTAAAATACGGCGAGGAAAAGAGTCGTATCGATATTATGTTACAGGCAGAAGAGCGACAAAACTGCTATATTGAAGTGAAATCGGTTACGTTGGCGGAAAATGACAGCGGTTATTTCCCCGATGCTGTTACCGAGCGCGGTCAAAAGCACCTTCGGGAGCTGATGAGCGTGGCGGCGGCAGGTGACCGGGCCGTAATCTTGTTCGCCGTGCTCCATTCGGCGATTGACCGTTTCTCACCCGCGCATCATATTGATGCCAGATACGCACAGCTGTTGATTGAGGCGCAAACCAAGGGGGTAGAAATTCTCGTTTATAAAGCGGAACTTTCTACCGAAATGATGACTCTGAATAAGCCGATTACCGCGGTGTTAACCCCCGGTAAATAAACGGCTAAATTGTGTCCGGGTCGCGAGCGCAAATACGCTTTTCTTCACAGGGTTGTCAAGTGTAACGTTTAGATAATTGCTATCCGGAAAAGCATCTGCTATTTATAGCGGCCTGATTTTTCCCCCAACATGGGGATCGATAGTGCGTGTTAAGGAGAAGCAACATGCAAGAAGGGCAAAACCGTAAAACATCGTCCCTGAGTATTCTCGCCATCGCTGGGGTGGAGCCATATCAAGAGAAGCCGGGCGAAGAGTATATGAACGAAGCCCAGCTGGCGCACTTCAAGCGTATTCTTGAAGCATGGCGTAATCAACTCAGGGATGAAGTGGATCGCACCGTATCGCACATGCAGGATGAAGCAGCTAACTTCCCGGATCCGGTCGACCGTGCCGCTCAGGAAGAAGAATTCAGCCTGGAACTGCGTAACCGCGACCGCGAACGTAAACTGATCAAAAAGATCGAGAAAACGCTGAAGAAAGTCGAAGACGAGGATTTCGGCTTCTGCGAATCCTGTGGCGTTGAGATTGGCATTCGCCGTCTGGAAGCGCGTCCGACCGCTGACCTGTGCATCGACTGCAAAACGCTGGCGGAAATTCGCGAAAAGCAGATGGCTGGCTAATCCGCTTCGCTATCGTATCTCCGGCGGGAGTCTCTCCCGCCTACATGTTTTATTAGTCACCCATGAATGACTCACACTATATTGGCCGCTTTGCCCCCTCACCTTCCGGCGAACTTCATTTCGGCTCTTTGATTGCCGCTCTCGGCAGCTATCTTCAGGCCCGTGCGCAAAACGGTATCTGGCGCGTACGCATTGAAGATATCGATCCGCCGCGGGAAGTCCCCGGCGCCGCCAGTACGATTCTGCGCCAGCTAGAGCACTACGGCCTGCACTGGGACGGCGAAGTGCTGTGGCAGTCGCAGCGTCACGAAGCCTACCGCGAACGGTTGGCCTGGCTGCACGAACAGGGGCTTTGCTATTACTGCACCTGTACCCGGGCCCGTATTCATGCCGTCGGCGGCGTGTATGACGGCCACTGCCGCGATTTACGACTTAGCGCAAACGACGCCGCCCTGCGCTTACGTCAGACGCGCCCGGTCCTCGCGTTTTATGACCGTCTGCGCGGCACCCTCGTCGCCGATGAAGCGCTGGCGCGGGAAGATTTCATTATCCATCGCCGCGACGGTCTGTTCGCCTATAATCTGGCGGTGGTGGTGGACGATCATTTCCAGGGGGTCAGCGAAATCGTCCGCGGGGCGGATCTTATCGAACCGACGGTGCGCCAGATTTCGCTGTATCAGCATTTTGGCTGGCAGGCTCCGGACTATGTCCATCTGCCGCTGGCAGTGAATGCCCAGGGGAATAAACTCTCCAAACAAAACCACGCCCCGGCGCTGCCGGAGGGCGATCCGCGTCCCGAAATTATGCGGGCGTTAATGTTTCTTAATCAGGATATTGAGCAGGAATGGCGAGCGTTAAGTATTGAGGATTTACTGAAGAATGCGGTAGCCAACTGGGACCCGCAAAAAATCCAGCATTCTCAAATGACTCTCGCTGAGCTATGATTAGCCGCTATTTTTCTCGTCGCCTTTCAAGTTGCTCCTGCGTTGGTGCACTTGTTCACCCCGGTCACATAGCGATCTATGCGCCTGGGACTCACAAGTTTGCCGCCTTGCTGCAACCCGAAATGCATAGAGTAATATTTTGATCTGAAGTCCGTCTGACACTACGAGGTGCAACATTTTTACCCGAGTCGCTAATTTTTGCCGTAAGGTGCTAAGCCGTGAAGAGCGCGACGCAGAAGCCGCCGTTGAACAAACGCATATGACGGTTATCCCGCGTGAACAGCATGCAATTTCCCGCAAAGATATCAGTGATAATGCCCTCAAGGTGCTCTATCGACTGAACAAGGCGGGCTATGAAGCCTATCTCGTCGGCGGTGGCGTACGTGACCTCCTGCTTGGTAAAAAACCGAAAGATTTTGACGTGACAACCAGCGCGACGCCGGATCAGGTGCGTAAACTGTTCCGCAACTGTCGTCTGGTGGGCCGTCGTTTCCGCCTGGCGCACGTGATGTTCGGGCCGGAAATCATCGAAGTCGCCACCTTCCGCGGCCACCATGAAGGACACACCACCGATCGTGTGACTTCACAGCGCGGCCAGAACGGGATGCTGCTGCGCGACAACATCTTCGGTTCGATCGAAGAAGATGCCCAGCGTCGCGACTTCACCATTAACAGCCTGTATTACAGCGTGGCTGATTTTACCGTGCGCGACTACGTCGGCGGCATGAAAGATCTGCAGGAGGGCATGATTCGCCTGATTGGCGATCCGGAAACCCGCTACCGTGAAGATCCGGTCCGCATGCTGCGCGCTGTGCGCTTTGCCGCCAAGCTCAATATGAACATCAGCGCGGAAACCGCCGAGCCGATTCCGCGTCTTGCCGCACTGCTCCATGACGTTCCTCCGGCGCGTCTGTTCGAAGAAGTCCTGAAGCTGTTGCAGGCGGGCTACGGCTATGATACCTACATGCTGCTGCGCGAATATAACCTGTTCCAGCCGCTGTTCCCGACCATCACCCGCTACTTTACCGAGCGCGGCGATAGCCCGATGGAACACATCATTACCCAGGTGCTGAAGAATACCGATAACCGCATCCATAACGATATGCGCGTTAACCCGGCGTTCCTGTTCGCGGTCATGTTCTGGTATCCGCTGCTGGAAATGGCGCAGAAAATCACCCAGGAGAGCGGTCTGGCCTATAACGACGCTTTCGCCCTGGCAATGAACGATGTGCTGGATGAAGCCTGCCGTACGCTGGCCATTCCGAAGCGTATTACCACGCTGGTACGCGATATCTGGCAGCTGCAGCTGCGCATGTCCCGCCGCCAGGGCAAACGCGCGTGGAAGCTGATGGAACATCCGAAATTCCGCGCCGCCTACGATCTGCTGGAGCTGCGTGCCGGCGCCGAGAAAAATGGCGAACTGCAGCGTCTGACCAAATGGTGGGGCGAGTTCCAGGTTGCCGCGCCGCCAGATCAAAAAGAGATGCTTAACGAGCTCGATGACGAACCCGCGCCGCGCCGCCGTCATCGTCGCCCGCGCAAACGCACCCCGCGTCAGGGTGGCGCATGACCCGCGTCTACATCGCGATCGGCAGCAATCTGGCCTCTCCTCTGGAGCAGGTCAATGCTGCCGTGACGGCGCTGGCTGCCATTCCGGACAGCCGGATGGTCGCCGTCTCCTCTTTTTACCGCACGCCGCCGCTGGGACCGCAGGATCAGCCTGACTACCTCAACGCCGCCGTCGCCCTGGACACGCATCTGCAGGCGGAAGCCCTGCTGGATCATACCCAGCGCATCGAGCTGCAGCAGGGCCGTCAACGCAAAGCCGAACGCTGGGGCCCCCGTACGCTGGATCTCGATATCATGCTGTTTGGCGATGCGGTGATAAACAGCGAGCGCCTGACGGTACCGCACTACGATATGAAAAACCGCGGTTTTATGCTGTGGCCGCTGTACGAGATTGCCCCGACGCTCCATTTCCCCGATGGCACCGCTTTGCGTGACGTGCTGGAAAACCTCGGTGCCGAAAAGCCGGCAATCTGGTAGTGCCCCCTTCCCCATTGTTAGCCATTACGGCGATCGTCGTTATCGATTGCCTAAAACCATTGCCCCTCTGAATGCTGCTGTTAGAATGCCGGTTAATATGACTTTCATCATCAGGAAACGTTATGAAACCGACCACTATCGCCCTGCTGCAGAAATGCAAACAGGAGAAGCAGCGCTTCGCCACCATCACCGCCTATGACTACAGCTTTGCGAAGCTGTTTGCCGATGAAGGGATCAACGTGATGCTGGTAGGGGATTCGCTGGGCATGACGGTGCAGGGGCACGACTCGACCTTGCCGGTGACCGTGGAAGATATCGCCTATCACACCCAGGCGGTACGTCGCGGCGCCCCCCATTGCCTGCTGCTCGCCGACCTGCCGTTTATGGCCTATGCCACCCCGGAACAGACTTTTGCTAACGCCGCCATCGTGATGCGCGCGGGCGCTAACATGGTCAAGCTTGAAGGCGGCGCCTGGCTTGCGGAAACGGTGAAAATGCTGACGGAACGCGCGGTGCCGGTTTGCGGCCACCTTGGCCTGACCCCGCAGTCGGTCAATATTTTCGGCGGCTATAAAGTGCAGGGCCGCGGCGATGCGGCGCAGGCGCTGTTCGACGACGCGCTGGCACTGGAAGCGGCAGGCGCACAGCTGCTGGTCCTTGAGTGCGTCCCGGTCGAGCTGGCTCAGCGTATTACCGAGGCGTTAACCATTCCGGTTATCGGCATTGGTGCAGGCAACGTCACCGATGGTCAAATTCTGGTGATGCACGACGCTTTCGGGATCACCGGCGGCCATATTCCTAAATTTGCTAAAAATTTCCTGGCTGAAGCGGGCGACATGCGCGCCGCAGTGCGGCAGTATATTGCCGACGTGGAGTCCGGCGTTTATCCGGGCGAAGAACACAGTTTCCATTAAGGAGTCTTGTTGTGCTGATTATTGAATCCCTGCCGCTGCTGCGCCAGCATATCCGCCGTTTGCGCCAGGAAGGTAAGCGTATCGCGCTGGTTCCCACTATGGGCAACCTGCACGACGGTCATATGCAGCTGGTAGATACCGCAAAAGCCAGCGCCGATGTCGTGGTGGTCACTATTTTCGTCAACCCGATGCAGTTCGACCGCCCTGACGATCTGTCGCGCTACCCGCGTACGCTGCAGGATGATTGCGAAAAGCTGAACAAACGTAAGGTGGATTTTGTTTTCGCCCCCGCGCCGGCAGAGATCTATCCGCACGGTACCGAAAACCAGACCTATGTGGATGTCCCGGGGCTGTCGACCATGCTCGAGGGTGCCAGTCGTCCAGGCCACTTCCGCGGCGTATCGACCATCGTCAGCAAGCTGTTTAACCTGGTCCAGCCGGATGTCGCCTGCTTTGGCGAGAAGGACTTCCAGCAGCTGGCGCTGATTCGTAAAATGGTTGCCGACATGGGTTACGATATTGAGATAATCGGCGTGCCGATTATTCGTGCTAAAGATGGTTTGGCGCTGAGCTCACGCAACGGCTACCTCACCGCAGAGCAGCGTAAAATTGCGCCGGGTCTGTATAAAGTGCTGAGCGCCGTCGCCGGTAAGCTTGCCGCCGGTGAACGTAACCTGGATGAAATCATTACCCTTGCCGGGCAGGAGCTGAACGAGAAAGGCTTCCGCGCCGACGATATCCAGATCCGGGATGCGGATACGCTGCTGGAGCTGACGGAAACCAGTAAACGTGCGGTGATCCTGATGGCCGCATGGTTGGGACAGGCGCGGTTGATCGATAACCACATCGTCGAGCTGGGTCAGTAGACAAGGGTTAAAAATCTGGCAATATTGCCGGACATTTACTCAAAGCGGATGTCATGTCCGCTTCGTATCATTAAGGTATAGACCCTGACTAATCCGGTTGCAGACCGGCGGCAGGCAAGAGCACTACCGTCCCCCATCAGGGGAAAGTCGCTCGCCCGCCACGACCCTGCACTCTGAAGCAGGAGGGGAAGAAAGGTAGACATCATGATTCGTAATATGCTGCAGGGTAAACTCCACCGCGTTAAAGTCACGCAGGCCGACCTGCACTATGAAGGTTCCTGCGCCATTGACCAGGATTTTCTGGATGCGTCCGGTATTCTTGAAAACGAAGCGATCCACATCTGGAACGTGACCAACGGCAACCGTTTCTCCACCTATGCCATTGCCGCCGAACGTGGCTCGCGAATCATTTCGGTGAACGGCGCTGCCGCGCACTGCGCCAGTGTGGGTGACATTCTGATTATTGCCAGCTTCGTCACCATGCCTGATGAAGAAGCCCGCCGCTGGCAGCCGAAAGTGGCCTATTTTGAAGGCGACAACGAAATGAAGCGCCAGGCAAAAGCCATTCCGGTACAGGTTGCCTGATAGCCGATAGCTGACGGTGCGTCGCCCAGGCGGGGCACCGTTTATTACGGTATAAATATTACCTCATCATCACACTCTTCCCACCTCCATCAAGACCATTGGTGCGATACCACACCGGATGGCCGGTCAAAGTAAGAAGCTCCTTTCTGAAGTAAACCTGTGCCAGGGGACCGGGCCAACTTTTACGCTACCACCTTAGCGTAATGCTTCATCCACTCACTGGTGGCAGAATATTCACAGGTGGATTTTTATCAGCCAGATCTTCTCCGCGGTGAATCATATCGAACGTCTGTGGTAAGTATTGCACGGCACAACCCCCATATCCTTTGATGCCGGGCGATGTGGCGAGATTGAAAAAATTTCACCAGGAAAGTGACCAGCCTACGCTCTCGAGGCGGACCCGGTCTGGTAAAGGTGTAGTTGTATTCACAGCAGCTATTCCGGAAAGTAAAAAGTTATATTGATTCTGATACTTTTCCGCGTCCCAATTTAACTGGCTGATTCTCATCTCCTCACTGTTCACTACCTTTCCCATTAAGGAAAAGATCTATGCGATAAAATCATGGCATGGGTATTCTGAAATCGGAGATGATCCACATTTACACTTTAATTTCCTCATCATTAAAAACCCTTAACCATAATTAACAGCAACATCCCAACCAAATTAAATAGATCTCATGAATATTTATAAATTTATATTACCATAAAAATTTTGGTGCTATTCAATTAAATGCACTCACGAATAATAACTAATCAGCACGTAATGCCTTTATATTTTTATTTTATGGTTAATCACACTCTTAAATTTACTGACTTATCAATTTTTTTGTTTTTTTAAATTGCTGACCTATGTTTGATCTTAGTCAATCTTTGAGTATGTAAAAATATCTACATTAAAACGGTAACAACAAAAATTAATAACTAAGTGCGAAAGATCTTTGACTTTATGATGGCCATCTTTTTATTTGGAACATCTGAATTAGTCATTCCCTCACGATCCACTGAAATTATAATCAGTATCTATAGTCTGGAGGGGTAATGACCTAAGGTTAATGTATAAAAAAGATGATGATGATTAGGAGGTATAGTGCCACATGCTATTATTAGTTCAATAAATGAAATGATCCACCCGCTAACGAATAAATTCAAGGACACAAACCAGCAGCAAATAGCTGTATTGCTTGAGTTATGTGCTCGAATACCAGATCGAGCGGGTATAGATATTCGCTCTTTTCTGCATTGGGTTAAACCGGCCGTTCTTCATCATCAGTATTTATTGTTATTCCGAGATGGTGATGTCTCACCATATGGTTACATTAGTTGGGCGTGGATAAATGAAGCAACATTAGATCGCTATGTTAATGACGATAGGTTTATCTTGCATCCTTCTGAATGGAATGAAGGAGAGAATTTCGTTATTGTTGATTTTTGTTGTCTGGGTGATGCAACTTATTGTTTACGTAATTTATTCAAGAAACGATGGGAGTTGAAAAATAAATTAGATTTGAATACTGTTTACTATCGACGCCCCCTTCGTAAAGGAATCGTAAAAAATGGATGCAGAGTTAAGCTTTCGAAAAGATGATATATTACTAGATAATATTCTGCCTGAGCAAAGTTATGTTCCTTTTAAAGCAATTAAATTAGCCACTCCAGAACTTGTGTGGTTCAACAAAGAACTAAATGAAATGATCGGCATGAGCGAAGATAACGTACTCAACACTTTTGCTTATGTTACACCAGGCTACATGCCAATGTCTGGTCTGAATGAAAAAGACTGTCAGTCTTTTCTTGCCGACAGATATGGTTCCCGTTATGAAGCATGTAATGGCGGCAGCGCTCGTTGCGGAATTCGTAATTCCTGGCAAGTGAAAGGTATTGGTCGAAACCCTCTTGTAGCGGTTAATATTGATAAAGATCATTCTGATGGAAAGCTTTGTCTAACTAAAGCCATCTCAGAAGCTGTGTGGGGGGAGATCTGCCATCGCGAATTGCCTTATGGGGCTATACGGACATTGGCAATTATTAAGACTGGTGCATGGATGGATGCCAATTATGGATTGGCAGAAAGTCATATGCAACCTTGTGCTCTGGTTATTCGTGAAGTTGCTATCCGCCCAGCACATTTTGAACGCGCAACATTTTTCTGGCCTGATAATGCTTATATGCAACTGAGAAATAATGATGCATTACGTGTCCAACAGGCTGTCGAACAAATCACACATTTTCTTCCAGAAGGTGAAAGAGGATTAGTAGCCGGACTGACTAGTTTTGTGGAAAAGATGGCGTGCCAAATCGCCGTTTCACGGGTAAAAGGGATCCCACATGGGTCTCTGACAAGCTCAAATATCTCAATTGATGGGCGTTTTCTGGATTTTGGTACTCTATCGGCAGTCCCGGATTTTGCTAACTATATACTCGCTGCCGGTCAAGGAGGCATATGGGATGATCATCTGCTGATTGCGGAATGGTTGCGAAATATAGTGATATTTATTAATAAATATCATCCAGAAAAACTGGATAAAAACCAGCTAGATACAATAATCACTCAATTTCATAATCGTTTGGATCTCGAAGAAAACAAAGCAATTGCCATTCAGGTAGGTATCAAAGGCAGCGAAAAATCACTTGTAAGTAAAGGTAAAAAAATCAAACAAATATTACGCGAAAACAACAAGCAACCAAAGGTATTGCATAATTTTAATAATTATTATTTTTTCAAAAAACTATCTAATGCTTTATTACCACACGCAATTCCGGCACGTTTATCTATGTTTCCGTTGCGAGATGAACGGTTTTCAGTTTATACATTGACGCGGGCAATTGCAGATACAGTGATTAAACAGGGGGGAGGACGCGAGAGTGTAAGCGCGCTTATAGATAGTTACATTAACTGGAAAACATTGTATGTATGAGCTTGTTGCCTGGTCATTGACAATTCTACCGGCCATTACTTGTATTATGACATTAGGGTTGTTAATTATTTTTTTGTTTGGCAAACGCCATATAGTTAAATGTGATAAACAGCCAAGCGTTTCAGTTCTATTACCATTTTATAATGAAGATGCAAATATATTGATAAAGGTACTAGAACACATCGAAAAACAGCATTACTCACAACCATTACAAGTCATTGTCATTGATGATGGTTCAACTAATGATACCCCTAAATATTTGAAAACCTGGTTATTAAAACCACGCTTACAAAATTATCAGGTACTTACACGTGAACATAACAGTGGGCGTAAGGGACCCGCGCTGGACTATGCGCTAGCTGCTGGAGTGTTGAAAGGGGATATATATGTGGTAGTTGACAGCGACACTTTCATTGAACCTGAAGGTATTTCGCATTTAGCTGCCAGGCTTTGGGAGAATCCGAGATGCGCAGCTGTTTGCGGCTCGTTATCACCGGTGAATCAACGAGGAAGCCTGCTTGAAGATGTCCAGTTTTATGAGTTAATCGGTTTTCATGGTGCGATTCGTAGCGCTCAAGATCGTCTTGGCTGGGTGCCTATACTTTCAGGAGCATTCGTTGCACACCGGGCCAGCGCAGTTAAAAGCGTAGGTGGTTGGGGAGACTGGCTTGTAGAGGATATTTCTTGGTGTTGGAAGGCATTGGCAATGAACTTTCATACAGGTTATGCCGTTGATGCAGTGGCAACAACTCAATGCCCACAAAACTTTCAAGCGTTCTTGCGTCAAAGAAGACGCTGGGCTCGGGGGCGAGTAGAAGCTTTTATGACAGCATGGCGTGTCTCTGCCACAAAAGGTTTACTGTTTGCACCATGGTTTATCATTACCAGCATGCAGTTGCTGTTACCACCTGGCTTAATTACGTTGCCTTTGTTGATTTATTTTCAGCTGTGGCCACCGATAGTTCTAAATATGATAACCTTGGTGCTGTATTTATTAATCAGTTATATCTACCTTACCTTTTATCGTAACAGGCAAAATGCCACATTAAAAAATATATTACTAGTGCCAGTTTTTATTTTGATTCTCGAATCATTTATTTGGTGGCCAAATATTCTTGGCTATTGGGATGAAATAACGGGAAAGAGTAAGTCATGGTTAACACGTTAACCGGTTAAATTAATTTACCATAGGTAAAAGTGAAGCAGCCCACTTGTGCTGTATATAAGGAAATCACAAATGTATTGTTTAACTGCAGATGAAATTATGATGGTCGATGGTGGTGGCGATGGCGTAGCGACATCAAATCAGAAAAATGGCAACTCTGGTATTGGCTATGGTGGACAGGCTAATGGCAAAGTTGGTGGCTCGTCAAATGCAGGAGCAATTAGTGGTAATTGCGTCAGTGGGATTGTTAGCGGAGCAGTTGGAGGAGCTATCACGGGGGGAATGAGAGGTGGTGGTTTTGGCGGTGCGGTAACTAGCGGAGTTATCGGCGGTGCTCTGGGAGGAATGGGGCGTTGCGGCTGGTAATCTACTAATTATCCGATTTACAGTTTTACAGATAAATCACACAACTAGTCAACTTAATTAAAGCACGAGTAATTGTATTAGTTAAAATTTATCGTGCTTTTTTTTGGAAAAGTATGAATATACATAAAAAATTTGAAGTTTTCTTATACTCATTATTATCACCTGTTATTTCTATGAATGTTTTATGGGAGGCCGATGTATACTCAGAAAAAAACATCTATTTAGGAATGTTGATTACAATACAAAGTTTCATTGGTACCAGAGTAATTTTAGAGTTTATTTATAGAAATATATTCTCACATAAACTATGGTATCATAAAGAAGAAAGTATGTTTCAACATCACTACTGCCTTGAAAAAATCGTTATGATTTTGTGGTTTTTTTTAGTTTTTATAGAGATAATCCTTGTAGTTGAATACCCAACGAAACCAAAGCTATTTTTATTTAAATCACTTACAGCATTGATGATATTATTAGGAAGTATTGAGCTAGGTAGTTACATTCGTCAGATAGTTAACCATGTATATAAGTATTATACTCTTCATTACCACAAAAGGAAACCGTGAACTGATGTAATAGTTTAGCTACTATTCACCATTCCATTTAAGAAGAAATTATATTGATAAATATCATTCATTGAGGAATGCAAGTTCATTATTAGGATATCGAACACTAGATTATCAAAATAAAATCACATCTCAAAAAAAATAAATACAAAACAAAGATAAAGAACAAGCAATTACACTGTAAAAACATAAAGGTAAAAAATGGAAATAATAAAAATAACACAACCTGAAGAAGGAAAAAATTACTTTGGCATCAACTGGGCATTGACAACGATTTGCAATTATAGCTGCAGTTACTGCCATCCAGATTTACATAACGGAAAGATTAAACCCCCTTCCCTTAGACATATTTTGCAATTCATCAATACCGTTTTTGATTATTGTAAAAAGCGTGAAATTAAACCATACTTTGAATTTGGCGGTGGGGAAGTCACATATCTTGCCTGGTTTAGCACAGTGCTAATGGAAATCCACAAGCGTAATGGCCTAGTTTCAATTATATCTAATGCATCATCTCCATTATACTGGTGGAGAAAAAACATTTCGATGTTACATAGTGTTAGCCTTAGTTTTCATTGTGAGCAGATTAAGAAACAGAAGCATTTCATTGAGGTGGCAAAAATAATTTCAGCATCAGCCTCCACACGCTTGCAAGTCAATATAATGATGTTACCAGATCGCTTCTCTGAGTGCCTAATGTTTGCGAAGCAATTACGAGGAGAAGTAAACTGCGGAATATCACTCCAGCCATTATATCAAGGGTTTGGGGGAGGGAGTATTTCAGGTCGATTTAAATACACGAAGCGACAAGAGAGTATCATGGTAAATTTTTCTGGAAATCAAACCATAAAAAACATACCTGAACCCCGTGGCTTTTTGGATGTGGTTAATAGTGATAATAGTCATGTACGCAAGACCTGTTTTGAACTACTCATTAATCAGCAAACTAATTTTAGTGGCTGGCATTGCCATGCTGGACTGGAAAACATAATTGTCACTTTTGAAGGCGATATTTACCGAGCCTGGTGCATGCAAGATGCCCTAATCGGTAGCTTATATGATGAGAAGCTAAAATTACCGAAAGAACCAACTCTTTGCCATACAAAAATATGCCAATGTGGTCCAGATATTTGCTCTAGTAAATACCGTGATGCACAACATGATACGTAACAATCACCACCTGTATCGCAAGGCTTATTTTTCTGCCCAAGGAAAACATGCCGAAGGGAAGATATTGATTGTTCCCAGTCCAAGTATGACAGTATTCGCTTGTATGAGCATCGCTTTGGTCTGTGCGTTAATCGCCTTTTTAATCTGTGGTGAATACACCCGTAAAGCACATCTTGAAGGTGTAGTAATGCCCTCTACCGGGGTAGTGAAGGTCATGGCACGTACAGACGGATATGTGGAAAAGCTACTTGTAAAAGAAGGTGATATTGTTTCTTCGGGACAATTGCTCTATCGATTAAGTGGTGAACGATATGATGGTATGGGGACTGCAACTCTGTCGACACTGAAAATATCATTAACACAGCAATATCAAATGCTGGAGCAACAAAAACAGCAAGAAATGGTCAACACAGTAATGCAGCTACAAGGGCTACGGCGACGTATAAACCAATTGAAAGATGAACTACGTAGCGCAGATGAGGCAATGAAATTAGCATTAAGGCAAGCAATGCTAACCAAGTCAGCGATGGAACGTTATCAGCGTCTGGTGAACCAGAAATATGTTTCTGAGGCTGAATTTCAGCAAAAGCAAATCGAATTGGCTACCACAGAAGCCAACGTCGAAAAAAACAGGCAAGCACGGCAACGTCTGCAGCGTGAGTTGGCTGACACTGAAACAGACCAAGGGAGCTTACGACAACAGGGACAAAGTCGTCAGGCAGAGTTGAACCGGTTACTACAAGGTATATATCAACAACAAATTGAATTACAAGCACAAGAGCAAACTACCCTAACTTCACCAGTGGCGGGTCATATTGCGGCAATAATGGTAAAAGAAGGACAAACGGTAAATCAGAATGAACTTCTGCTAACGGTTGTACCGCAAGCATCACACTTACAAATTGAACTCTACGCCACGAGCAAATCAGTTGGCTTTATAAAACCTGATCAACGAGTAGGTTTGCGTTTTGCTGCTTATCCTTACGAAAAATTTGGTGTGCAGTATGGCACCACCCGCGAAATTACTCGTACTAGCCTGAGTTCTGCCGATGTAATGCTGCGTAACCCTGTGGTTTGGAAAGAAAATGAAGGACATTATCGAGTGGTTGTTGAACCAGATAAATCTAGCGTGACAGTTTATGGGCGTCAAGAACCACTGCGTACCGGAATGGCCGTCACGGCAGACATAGAACTGGATAGTCGGCATCTGTATGAATGGTTGCTAGAACCTTTATGGAGTCTGAAAGGGAAAATTTAATCATGGAATGGATCGAAAATTTGCATTTCCAATGGAGTCGGCGTTTACCCATGATCCGTCAAACAGAGGCAGCTGAATGCGGCGTAGCATGTCTCGCGATGATAGCAGGCTGGCACGGTCATCATATCGACCTATCAAATTTACGTTCAAAATTCAACGTGTCAACACATGGCATGGCTTTCGCTCATCTAATGGAGTGCGCTCAAGCTTTGAAATTATCGGGACGTGCTGTTCGTGTGGAGCTAGAAGAGCTCAGTGACCTTGCAGTACCTTGTATTCTCCATTGGGATCTTAACCACTTTGTGGTACTTAAACGGATACGCGGTAGTGACATAGAAATACATGATCCTGCGCGTGGAGAAATACGAATGTCGTTGACACAAGTCAATCGTCATTTTACAGGTATTGCTCTGGAACTTACACCAACCCATGATTTTGTACAGCGCGATGAACGCCATAAAGTACGACTCTCAGCATTGATAGGCCATACTGTCGGGCTAAAAATGGCGATGGCGCGTATCTTCTGTTTTGCTTTAGCCTTAGAAGTTATGGCACTACTTAGTCCATTAATTAATCAAATCGTGATTGATGAAGTTCTGGTTGCGTTAGATGATAGCCTGTTGGTACTAATTGTCATTGCCATGTTATTGATGAGCGCAACCCAAACGTTGATTGGCCTCGCACAGCAGTGGGCAACCCTCACCATGGCGGTTAATTTCAACATGCAGTGGACCGCCAATGTTTTTCATCATCTTTTACGCCTGCCTATTGACTGGTTTGAGAAGCGTGATATTGGCAATATCAGTGCCAAATTTAACGCTGTAGATAGTATTCAGCATACGCTCACCACCAGTATATTAGAAGCACTGTTGGATGTACTCTTGGTAATCGGTACATTAAGTATGATGTTGCTTTACAGCACATCATTATCAATAGTGGCATTAGGTGCCGCGCTGGTTTATGGGTTGCTGCGCATAATGTGGTTTCGTACCTTACGTAAGGCTGCTGAGGATAGTTGGACGGCTAGCACGCTAGAGTCGAGTCACTTCCTGGAAACACTACATTCCATGCTCAGTCTGCGAGTTAGTGGGACACTTACCCAGCGTGAGTCTGGGTGGCGCAACTTGAATATAGCAAGACGCAACAGTCAATTGCGTGAAAATAAACTAACCATCAGCTATAACATAGTCAACACTATCATTAGCAGTCTGGTAAGTGCCGCAGTATTATGGTTTGGCGCAAAGGCTGTATTATCGGGTCAATTCTCTATAGGTATGCTGGTCGCATATATGTCATTTCAGGTACGTTTTTCTTCCAGCATCAATGGGTTGATTGATAATATTTTCACCTGGCAAATGCTTGATATTTATAACGAGCGGTTAGCTGATATTGTACTCACACCAAAGGAAGGTGATTTCTATTCAACTGAACAGGTTCCTGTTGTTTTCTCGAAAAATAAGCCGGTAATTGAATTAGATAATATTGCTTTTAGTTATGGACAAGATGATATTAATATCTTATCCGGGGCAACAATGAGTATCATGCCAGGTGAAGTTGTCGCGATAGTTGGCCGCTCAGGGTGCGGTAAAACAACGTTGGCGAAACTAATTTTGGGATTATATAAACCCTCTGCTGGGCGATTGCGAGTTTTTGGTATAAATCACCATCATAAAGGATACACACAGGTTCGACATGCGATAGGAGCAGTCATGCAAGAGGATCGGTTGTTTCGCGGGGCAATTATCGACAATATTACCTTTTTTTCACAAAGCTGTGATCTAGCCTGGGCACAACATTGTGCCACATTGACAGAATTGCATGAAGATATCATTGCCTTACCTATGGGCTATCAAACTCTGATTGGAGAAACTGGGAACTCATTATCTGGAGGGCAAAAACAGCGATTGCTTCTGGCTCGCGCCCTATACAAACGCCCACGTCTGTTGATTCTGGATGAAGCCACGAGTCATCTTGATGTGACCAATGAAGTTCTTATTGGAAATACCCTGCGCAGCCTGGGGCTAACCATCCTGCTAATAGCTCACCGGCCTGAGACTATAGCATCAGCAGATCGCGTAATCGCTCTTGAAGACGGTAAATTGATATCTTCTCGCTCTGCACAGGATAAAGATGTATTTACTGAAGTTTAAACGATGCTACAGGAAAGCGATTTTCCTATAGTATTCATAAATTCCGAAATGACATTAAACATTGTTCATATCGAGTTTCTTACGATGTCGTACTCGTGAAAAAACCATATAGTCGACAATTATTGAAAAACTCTAGAATACAATGAGTCACACATTGCACTTTGATAGATTAGTTAATCTCAATTGCATCTAACTGAAAAATATCTTTTACAATCAAGCCATATTAACAATATGCTTTGCAAAGCGAGAAACCTTGAAAATATATAATTCCATTCATGATATTGATATAATTAAAAACCCTGCAGGGAACTAACCAAGTACAACCTCACAGGTAATGAAAATGTCGTGTAGACCACCATTTCGCAGTGCCGTAGACATATTCAGCCAGAATCCCAGGCCTGCATTATTGCGACTTTTTATAGCCTCCAATATTGATAACCTGGGCCATGCACCATTTATCCCTGCGGCTGATTGCTGATCAATCGCGACATCGTCTCCAGCGAATCGGTCCGCAGAATATAGAGTCTTTTTAGTAAGAACGGGTTATCGCCCGGCTTCACCTTCCCTCTCACCGTGGTCACCGCCATATGAAAACCGGCGTCGTTCGCCGCCCTGACCGCCGTCGCGTTATAGCCGCCAAACGGATAAGAGAGATACAGCACGTGCGGATTAAACTGGGCAAGCGCGCGCCGCGAACGCTCAAAATCGAACAGCACATTATGGTAGCTGCGGCTCAACAGAATCGGATGATGCAGGGCATCAACCCGGTGCAAAAAGTGGGTATGGGACTGTATATCAAAAACGTCCTGAATCTGCTTCAGCTCGGAAACACTCATAAACTGCAGCGATTTCGGCTCCCATTTCTGCGGGTGGCGTTTGATACGCGATGAGATAATAAATGCCGTCGCGTGAAAGCCATACTGCTTCAGAATCGGGTACGCGTAGCGGTTAACCGACTTCAGACCATCGTCAAAGGTAATCACCACCGAGCGGGCCGGCAGATTGATTTTATTACGCAGATAGCCTTCCAGCTGATACATCGTCAGCGTAGTGTAGCCCCGGTCGCGGAGCCAGGTCATCTGGTTGCTGAAGGCGCGTACCGAAGTCGTGGTAGAGGTGTGGCGAAAACGGGTGTTCTCTTCATCGCGCAGAATGTGATGGTAGGTCAGCATCGGGATACCGCGATCTTCCTGAGCATCCAGGCTGCTGACCCACGCCAGCCGGTTACCAATACGAATTTGAAACCAGGTCTGGTTGAGACGGTCTTTCAGCTTGCTGATAATGGGATAGCGCAGATTATTCGCCAGGGTGCCAAACGGCGCGCTGCCGACGGAAGGCGCATCGTACACCGGCGTATCTTTCCAGGTGAGCAGATTCTGGTTGCTCAGCGGTTTATGCAAATCGCCGAGATTGTCTTCAACCCGCTGCTTGCCCTGCACCGGTTCGAGGTGGCCTTTATCGATAAAGCCGGTGCCGAAACCGAAGCTGAATTCATAATAATCGGCGGACGTCGGCACCACGGCGATAATTTGCCCGGCCCGAATGTTCCCCACGCTCACCACGTCATTTCCGACCTGCGCCCAGATAACCGCATCTTCCGTGGTCTGCATATAGCGGGCGGGGGTACCCTGCTGGCTAAGCAGGCTGGCTGAAGCGCTGAGCGATGTCAGTAAAAGGAACAGGGCAACAATTCGGACAAACATGCAGGTCGGACCGCTAGAGAAATCAGCCGCCATTGTAACAAAAGCGGTATCAATACCAATGCTTAATTCCCGAACGCATCATGGCGCAGGCGGAAAGGCGGATTTTTTTGCTGTTGGTGCCAGAGGCTGCTGACGACCGGGCCTCCGCTGCTTACGATCGCCTCGCGAAACGCTTCGCTGCTCAGGGTGTAGCGCAGGAGATACATACGCTCCAGTAATGGATAGCTGATACCGGAGATCACTTCACAATGGGTATGTTTATGGCTCATCAGGGCCGCCACGCGATAGGGAGGTGCTCCGGTGTGGTCGGTCAAAAAAATCACGCCATCGCCGCTGTCCGTGGCGTGCAGCGCATCGCACATCATCCGGCTCAACATATTGCTGCTAAGATTACGCCAGTAATTTACCGCCCGGCATTGCGCCAGCGGGCCAAACTTTTTTTCCAGACGATCCAGCAGTTCCTCCGCCTTCTCATCATGACAGGTAATCACCCAACCCAACATAGACAGCCTCCTTAGCAGAGAAACACTGTAACAAAGGGGATGACGCAGATGAGTGATGGCAGTCAAGATTAGCGGATAGCGCCTCGCCTGGCGGCCAGGCGCTATTTGCCGATGCGCGGTTAGCTGCGCAGACCGCGTCCACGCTGGATCAGATACCAGCACAGGGCGTAGAACAGAACAATAAACACCACCAGCACGCCAAAAGTCGTCATCAGCGGAACATCGTTGATGCCGAGGAATCCGTAGCGGAAGCCGCTGATCATGTAAACAATCGGGTTAAGGTGCGACAGCGCCTGCCAGAATGGCGGCAGCAGGGTCAGGGAGTAAAACACCCCGCCGAGGTAGGTCAGCGGCGTCAGCACGAAGGTGGGGATCAGGCTGATATCATCAAAGGTTTTGGCAAAAACCGCGTTCAGCAAACCCGCCAGCGAGAAGAGGACCGCGGTCAGCATCAGCGTCAGCCCAACGAACAGCCAGGAATGCACCTGGAACGGCACGAAGAACAACGATATCGCGGTAACCAGAATCCCTACGCACAGCCCGCGCGCCACCCCACCACCAACATAGCCGGCGATGACCACGTGCGTCGGCACCGGCGCCACCAGCAGCTCTTCGATGTTGCGCTGAAATTTCGCGCTGAAGAACGAGGAGGCCACGTTGGCATAGGCGTTGGTGATGACCGCCATCATGATCAGACCCGGCACAATAAACTGCATATAGGTAAAGCCATGCATTTCACCGATCCGCGAGCCGATCAAATTGCCAAAGATGACAAAATAGAGGGTCATGGTGATCACCGGCGGTACCAGCGTCTGGATCCAGATACGCATAAAGCGGTGAATTTCCTTGGCCCAGATGCTTTTCAGCGCGACCCAATAAAGCTGCATCATGCTGATTCTCCTTTTCTGTCATGCACCAGCGTGACAAACAGCTCTTCCAGCCGGTTGGCTTTGTTACGCATACTTAACACCTGAACTCCCTGAGCACTCAGCTGGGCAAATACGCTGTTAATCCCCTGCTCGCGCAGCACTTCGACTTCCAGCGTGGAGGTATCCACCAGGCGATACTGGTAACCTTCCAGCGTCGGCAGCGGGCTTTTCGGCGCCAGATCAAGGATGAACGTTTCTGATTTCAACTTGGCAAGCAGCGCCTTCATCGAGGTGTTTTCCACCAGCTCTCCGCGTTGAATAATCCCGATATTGCGGCACAGCATCTCCGCCTCTTCCAGGTAATGGGTGGTCAGGATGATGGTGGTGCCTTTATCGTTCAAATCCTTGAGAAACCCCCACATCGAGCGGCGAAGTTCGATATCCACCCCTGCGGTAGGTTCATCAAGGATCAGCAGTTTGGGTTCATGCATCAACGCGCGGGCAATCATCAGGCGTCGTTTCATCCCGCCGGAGAGCATCCGTGCACGTTCGTTGCGTTTTTCCCACAGATCGAGCTGTTTTAAGTACTTTTCGCTGCGCAGAAGCGCTTCTTTATGCTCCACGCCGTAGTAGCCGGCCTGGTGAACGACGATCTGCTGGACGGTTTCAAACGGGTTGAAGTTGAACTCCTGCGGCACCAGCCCGAGCTGACGCTTGGCGTTCACCACGTCCTTTTGCAGGTCGTAGCCAAAGACGTTGACCTCACCGGAGGTTTTATTTACCAGCGAACTGATAATGCCAATCGTGGTGGATTTCCCCGCCCCGTTAGGGCCGAGCAGCGCATAAAAATCCCCTGCTTCCACCTGCAGATCGATTCCCCGAAGCGCCTGAACCCCGCCGGGGTAGGTCTTGGTGAGCTGTTTTAATTCCAGAGCAATGGTCATTAAATATCTCTTCTCGTGTCATGACACGCGATGGGTTGTTTTAAATAAAGTGAGGTTAACCTATATTAGCCCAACGCACTTACTTGGTTACAGGCCGTAAACGTCCATGAATGATATAGATACACTCATCAGCAATAATGCACTATGGTCAAAAATGCTGGTGGAAGAAGACCCCGGCTTTTTCGCAAAATTGTCACAAGCGCAGAAGCCACGCTTTCTGTGGATTGGATGTTCTGATAGCCGTGTTCCTGCGGAACGGTTAACCGGCCTTGAGCCCGGTGAACTGTTTGTCCATCGTAACGTCGCTAATCTGGTGATTCATACCGACCTGAACTGTCTTTCCGTGGTGCAGTATGCCGTTGACGTGCTGGAAGTCGAGCATATCATCATCTGCGGCCACTACGGCTGCGGCGGCGTGCAGGCGGCAGTAGAAAACACCGAGCTGGGGCTTATCGACAACTGGCTGCTGCATATTCGCGATATCTGGTTCAAACACAGTTCGCTGCTGGGCGAAATGCCTGAAGAGCGTCGACTGGATACATTATGTGAACTGAACGTGATGGAGCAGGTTTATAACCTGGGCCACTCGACCATTATGCAGTCGGCGTGGAAGCGGGGTCAGAAGGTCACCATCCACGGCTGGGCCTACGGTATCCATGACGGGCTGTTACGCGATCTTGATGTGACTGCCGTCAGCCGCGAAACCCTTGAACAGCGCTACCGCCACGGAATTTCCAACCTCAAGAGCAAACACGTCAACCACAAGTAAGCCGCCCGCTTCAGAAAACCCCGGCAGCGCGGTGCGCCATCGTCCGGGGTTGCATGAAACCTTACTCGTCCAGCAGCACCACTTTGCCGACGTACGGCAGATGGCGATAGCGCTGAGCGTAATCAATCCCGTAGCCGACCACGAACTCATCCGGGATAGCAAAGCCAACAAACTCTACCGGCACGTTCACTTCACGGCGGCTAGGCTTGTCCAGCAGCGTACAAATAGCCAGAGATTTCGGCTCACGCAGGCTGAGAATTTCACGCACTTTAGACAGCGTGTTGCCGGAATCGATAATGTCTTCCACAATCAATACGTCTTTACCGCGAATGTCTTCATCCAGATCTTTCAGGATTTTAACGTCACGGGTCGTCGACATGCCGCTGCCGTAGCTGGAGGCGGTCATAAAATCGACTTCATGCGGCACCTGTACTTCACGACACAGATCGGCCATAAACATAAATGAGCCGCGCAGCAGCCCCACCAGCACCATCTCGCTGCCGCTGTCTTTGTAGCATTCGTTGATTTGACGACCCAGTTCGGCGATACGCGCTTTGATCTCGGCTTCCGGGATCATCACTTCTACAGTATGTTTCATTAAACTAACCATTTGATTCTTAAGATAAATCATCAACACCGCTGCGAATGCACCGACATTGACCGGCAAGCTATGCAGTATACCAGTAAAAAGAAATATGCGATGCAGGGAATAATAAAGCCCATTTTGTGATTCCGATCACACTTGTTAAATCCTATAATTAATTGCAATTAAAAAATTAACAAACAACCGAGTGTCTTTCTATGGCAGAAACAAAGTCTCAACAATCACGGCTTCTCGTGACGCTGACAGCTCTCTTTGCAGCGTTCTGCGGCCTGTATCTTCTTATTGGCGGGGTATGGCTGGCGGCCATTGGCGGCTCCTGGTATTACCCTATTGCTGGCCTCGTCATGCTGGCCGTCACCGTGATGCTGTTGCGGGGCAAACGCGCAGCGCTCTGGCTCTATGCCGCGCTGCTTCTCGCCACCATGATCTGGGGCGTCTGGGAAGTCGGCTTTGACTTCTGGGCGCTTACGCCGCGTAGCGATATTCTGGTCTTCTTCGGCATCTGGCTCATTTTGCCTTTTGTCTGGCGTCGTCTGCCGATCCCATCGGCCGGCGCGGTCGCCGGTCTGGTTGTGGCCCTGCTGATCAGCGGCGGTATCCTGACCTGGGCCGGTTTTAACGATCCGCAGGAAGTGAACGGTACCCTGAATGCCGATGCGACGCCTGCGGCGCCGATCTCCGCGGTTGCCGATGGCGACTGGCCGGCGTACGGCCGTAACCAGGAAGGCCAACGTTATTCACCGCTGAAGCAAATCAACGCCGATAATGTGAAAAACCTGAAGGAAGCCTGGGTATTCCGCACCGGCGACCTGAAGCAGCCCAACGATCCGGGTGAAATCACCAACGAAGTGACGCCGATTAAAGTGGGGAACATGCTGTACCTGTGTACCGCCCACCAGCGTCTGTTTGCACTTGATGCGGCTACCGGGAAAGAAAAATGGCACTTTGACCCGCAGCTGAACGCGGATCCGTCCTTCCAGCACGTCACCTGCCGCGGCGTCTCTTATCACGAAGCGAAAGCAGACAACGCGCCGGCAGATGTCGTCGCCAACTGTCCGCGCCGGATTATCCTGCCGGTCAACGATGGTCGCCTGTTCGCCATTAACGCCGACAACGGCCAGCTGTGCGAATCCTTTGCCAACAAAGGGATTCTCAACCTGCAGACCAACATGCCGGTCACCACGCCGGGGATGTACGAACCGACGTCGCCACCGATCGTGACCGATACCACCATTATCATTGCCGGTGCCGTGACCGATAACTTCTCGACGCGCGAACCATCGGGCGTCATTCGCGGCTTTGATGTCAACACCGGTAAACTGCTGTGGGTCTTCGATCCGGGCGCGAAAGATCCGAACGCCATTCCGGATGATGAACATCACTTCACGCTGAACTCCCCTAACTCCTGGGCGCCTGCGGCCTATGATGCGAAGCTGGACCTCGTGTACCTGCCGATGGGCGTGACCACTCCGGATATCTGGGGCGGTAACCGTACGCCGGAGCAGGAACGCTACGCCAGCTCTATCGTGGCGCTGAACGCGACCACCGGTAAACTGGTATGGAGCTATCAGACCGTTCACCACGATCTGTGGGACATGGATATGCCGTCTCAGCCTACGCTGGCGGATATCGACGTTAACGGTAAAACCGTTCCGGTCATCTACGCACCGGCCAAAACCGGTAATATCTTCGTCCTTGACCGTCGTAACGGCGAACTGGTCGTCCCGGCACCGGAAAAACCGGTTCCTCAGGGGGCAGCGAAAGGCGATTATGTCTCTAAAACTCAGCCATTCTCCGACCTGAGCTTCCGTCCGAAGAAAGATTTGACCGGCGCGGATATGTGGGGCGCCACCATGTTCGATCAGCTGGTGTGCCGCGTGATCTTCCACCAGCTGCGTTATGAAGGCATCTTCACCCCGCCGTCAGAACAAGGCACGCTGGTCTTCCCGGGTAACCTGGGGATGTTTGAATGGGGCGGGATTTCCGTTGACCCGAACCGCCAGGTGGCCATCGCCAACCCAATGGCGCTGCCGTTTGTATCGAAACTGATCCCACGCGGCCCGGGCAATCCGATGGAGCCGCCGAAAGACGCGAAAGGTTCCGGTACCGAATCCGGTATCCAGCCGCAGTATGGCGTACCGTTCGGCGTGACCCTCAACGCCTTCCTGTCGCCGTTTGGCCTGCCGTGCAAACAGCCGGCCTGGGGTTACATCTCCGCGTTGGATCTGAAGACCAACGAAGTGGTATGGAAAAAACGTATCGGTACGCCGCAGGATAGCCTGCCGTTCCCGATGCCGGTCCAGCTGCCGTTTAACCTTGGTATGCCGATGCTTGGCGGCCCGATCTCCACCGCGGGCAACGTGCTGTTTATTGGCGCTACCGCCGATAACTACCTGCGCGCATACAACATGAGCAACGGTGAAAAACTGTGGCAGGCCCGTCTGCCGGCAGGCGGCCAGGCGACGCCAATGACCTATGAAGTGAATGGCAAACAGTATGTGGTCATCGCCGCAGGCGGCCACGGCTCGTTTGGCACGAAGATGGGGGACTATATCGTCGCCTATGCGCTGCCTGATGAGGCGAAATAAGCCCCAGGCAAAAACGCAGTAACAAAACAGAAGGCCCGGTGAACACCGGGCCTTTTTTTACGCGTGCATAATATCCCCTGCGAGGGGGAACTAGACCGTAAAGCCGAGCATCATGCCGGTATCTTCATGTTCCAGCAGATGGCAGTGCGCCATATAGGCATGCTCTTTCGACGCCTCGTGATCGAACTTCACCAGCACTTCACTGACGCCCCCCTCAACCCGTACGGTATCTTTCCAGCCTGAACGATGCGCGGCAGGCGCAGCGCCATTCTCCGACAGAATACGGAACTGGGTACCGTGAATATGGAACGGGTGCAGCATCATGTCGCCTTTGCCGGAAATCACCCAACGCTCATATTGCCCTTTTGCCGCGGCAAACATCGGGAGATTCATATCAAAGGCTTTGCCATTGATCCGGTTAGCATTATGGAAATCGAAACCGTCGGCACCGTGGTTCATCTGTCCCATGCCGCCGTGGTTCATGTTCCCCATATCGCCATGATTCATCTGCCCCTTGTCGCTCATATTGCCCATCATGCCGTGACCCATATTGCCGTGATCCATCATGCTACCGTGGTTCATGCCGGACATCGCCTGATCGCCATATTTTTGCATCAGCACCTGCATTCCCATCATGTCCAGCATCGGATCCATCGACAGCTGGAGCGTGCGCTGTGTCAGCCCCTCCAGCGACGGCAGCGCCGGCATGCTGACCAAAGAATCCGGCAGTGTGCCGGATGCCTGGATCGTCAGCGGCTGGATGCGCAAGACCGGCTGCGGCTTGTCGAACGGCGCGATCGCCATCCCCATTTGGCTCACCGGCAAGGTGATCAGATCGAAGGCTTTACCATCGCGGGTATCCACCAGAACTTCAAAGCGCTCACCCATTAATACCGGCAGCCCGGTGACCTTCACCGGCTCGGCAAGCAGTCCACCGTCGCTGGCGATAACGTACATCGGCCGGTTATCGCTGGTGGAGAAATTCAGCGAGCGGGCGTTACAACCGTTCAGTAAACGCAAGCGAAGCCAGCCGCGCGGCGCGGCGTGTTCAGGATAGAGTGCCCCGTTCGCCAGTAAGGTATCGCCAAACCAGCCGACCGCCGCGCTCATCATGTCGAGCTGATAATCAATCTCTCCGGCAGCGGTAAAACGCTTATCCTGCACAATCACCGGTACGTCATCGATCCCCCACTGCTTCGGCAGCAGCAGCTGCTCGCTTTCTTCATCAGAAATCAGTACCAGCCCCGCCAGCCCCATCGCCACCTGGCGACCGGTTTTTCCATGCTGGTGCGGGTGGAACCAGCAGGTGGCGGCCCGCTGGCTGGGAGTAAAATTCACGCTGCGGGAGGCGCCTGGCGCAATGATCCCCTGTGGACCGCCGTCGACCTCACCCGGCACCTCCAGCCCATGCCAGTGAACGGTCGTCTCTTCGGCCAGGCGGTTGTGAATATCCACGGTCACCGCCTCCCCTTTTTTGAGCTTCAGCGCCGGCCCCAGCAGATTGCCGTTATAACCCCAGGTGGTCGCCTGATGCGGACCAAACTGCGTTTTTCCGGCCTGGATCGTTAATGTGATGCGATTACGTGCGTCGGCGGTCAGCAGATTAGGCACCGGCAGAGCCGGGCGGCTGGCGGCGAAAACCGAACGGCTCCAGAGCGGCAGCGCGCTGAATACGCCGGCCGCTGCGGTTAATTTGATAAATTCACGACGTTGCATTTTCACATCCTTTTTATTCTGCTGGTGAACTTTTGAGCTTAAACCTTCCACCAACAGGAAGGTCAAGCAGAAGAGTAAGAATAAAGCTCTACGTAGTGTAAAGAAGTATGCTAACTTTGAGCGTCCGTGATTCAATGGTAGAGAAAATGAAGACGCTTTTCAGAACAATAGTGCTCGGCAGCCTGCTTGCTCTGTCCGCCAATAGCTATGCGTTAAGCGAGTCCGAAGCGGAAGATATGGCTGATTTAACGGCGGTATTTGTCTTCCTGAAAAACGACTGCGGTTACCAGAATCTGCCGAATACCCAAATTCGTCGCGCGCTGGTCTTTTTTGCTCAACAGAACCAATGGGATCTGAGCAACTATGACAGCTTCAATATGAAGGCGCTCGGTGAAGACAGCTACCGCGATCTCAGCGGTATCAAAATCCCCACCACGAAAAAATGCAAGGCGCTGGCCCGCGATTCGCTGAGCCTGCTCGCTTACGTTAAATAGGCCACCCGTCGGGCCCGGTCGCAATCCCGCCGCCTGTACAAGGTGGCCTGCTCCCCCCATCCCGCAGCCCGGCAATATTCCTGCTATTCAGCCCTGCGCCATGCGAACGGCTGAAATATCCGCCGTGCATCATCATCTATAGTTGGCTATGATGTTGCGCTCGTTTTTTCGAGTGTACCGGATGTTCACAATGGAGGAATCCGCCCGTGGCTGATAACAATCTGTGGCATGAAACACTGCACGACCATTTCGGTCAGTATTTTGCGGTTGATAATGTGCTGTATCACGAAAAGACCGATCACCAGGATTTGATCATTTTTGAGAACGCAGCCTTTGGCCGCGTGATGGCGCTGGACGGCGTGGTACAAACCACCGAACGCGATGAGTTTATCTATCATGAGATGATGACCCATGTCCCGCTGATGGCCCACGGCCAGGCAAAACACGTGCTGATCATCGGCGGCGGTGACGGCGCAATGCTGCGAGAAGTCTCTCGTCACAGCACCATCGAAACCATCACCATGGTCGAAATCGACGCTGGCGTGGTCTCGTTCTGCCGCCAGTATCTGCCAAATCACAATGCGGGCGCCTATGACGATCCGCGCTTTACGCTGGTGATTGACGATGGCGTCAATTTTGTTAACCAGACGACGCAAACGTTTGATGTGATCATCTCCGACTGCACCGACCCTATCGGTCCCGGCGAGAGCCTGTTCACCTCGGCCTTTTACGAAGGCTGCAAACGCTGCCTGAATCCCGGCGGTATTTTTGTTGCCCAAAACGGCGTCTGCTTCCTGCAGCAGGATGAAGCGATCGACAGCCACCGCAAGCTCGGCCACTATTTCAGCGATGTCAGCTTCTATCAGGCCGCGATTCCGACCTACTATGGCGGCATTATGACCTTCGCATGGGCGACCGATAATGATGCCCTGCGCGACCTGTCCAATGAAATTATCCAGGCGCGTTTTCACAAAGCGAACCTGAAGTGCCGTTACTATAATCCGGCTATTCACAAGGCGGCATTTGCCCTACCGCAATATTTACAGGATGCGCTGTCCGCCAGCGATCCTCAGTAAGGGGGTGAACTAAATTGAAAAAACTGAAGCTGCATGGCTTTAACAACCTGACCAAGAGCCTGAGTTTTTGTATTTACGATATCTGCTATGTCAAAACGGCAGAGGAGCGCGATGGCTACATCGCCTATATCGATGAACTCTATAACGCCAACCGTCTGACCGAGATTTTGTCAGAGACCTGCTCGATCATCGGTGCCAATATTCTGAACATTGCTCGCCAGGATTATGAACCTCAGGGCGCCAGCGTGACGATCCTGGTCAGTGAAGAACCCGTTGACCCACAGCTTATCGACCAGAGCGAACACCCGGGCCCGCTCCCGGAAGCCGTAGTCGCCCACCTCGACAAAAGCCATATCTGCGTGCATACCTACCCGGAAAGCCATCCGGAGGGCGGACTGTGCACCTTCCGTGCCGACATCGAAGTCTCCACCTGCGGGGTTATCTCACCGCTTAACGCGCTGAATTATCTTATCCACCAGCTGGAATCTGACATTGTCACTATTGATTATCGCGTCCGCGGTTTTACCCGTGATATCAATGGCATGAAGCACTTCATTGACCATGAAATCAATTCCATTCAGAACTTTATGTCCGAGGACATGAAAGCGCTGTATGACATGGTGGATGTCAATGTCTACCAGGAAAATATCTTCCACACCAAGATGCTGCTGAAAGAGTTCGATCTGAAGCACTACATGTTCCACACCAGACCCGAAGATCTCAGCGCAGAAGAGCGCAAGTCCATCACCGATCTCCTGTGGAAAGAGATGCGGGAAATTTACTACGCCAGAAATATCCCTGCCATCTGAACATCCGACGGCGCCTGCGGGCGCCGTGACTCGGGCTGAACCCGTCTGAGGGTAACGTTCTGCTCTTTGAGCGCGTTCTGTACCGCCTGCGAGCGATCGACTTCACTAACACCGGCAAGCGGCGCCCGGTCAATAGCGGCCGCATAGCGCGCGACCGCAATGGCAAAATGATTATAATCAGTCAGGGCAAAAAAAAGCCGGGAGTTCGGCTCCCGGCGTGAATGCATGAAGGGGGTCAGGCTTTGCTGACAAACTCGCGGTACGCGGCCACCACCTGTAAAAAATCCTCAACGCCGCACAGAGAGAGGCTTTCTTCGTCGTAGTAGCTCATCCCCTCTTCGATTTCATCACCTGAAATCTCCAGCTGATTGGCGCGAATCATCACCTCTTCGCCATCCAGCCATAGCGTGTATTCATGTCCGGCACGCTGCCAGGAACGCTCGCTGCCTTTTACAGTGCGCGCGGCCTGTTCCACTTCATCCAGCAGGGCGAGGTTATCTTTCACCTCTTCGTTAAACCAGTGCCCCACCACCTCGTGGCCCATCGACATTCGCACCTTTACCACTCCGGTAATATCGCGCAGAAATTCGTAATCCATAGTGTCTTCCTCTGCAAGGGCAATGCGTCACCGCTACATTGTACCCATAGGGTAATTATCGCAGCACCCGGGCAGAAAAAAAGTGGACCAGATAGAGCAACAGCAAATAAAAGCGCCTCGGTCAGTTAACCGGTCATCTTACCGCCAACCGGCGGGCATTATTCCCCCCTTTCTTTACCCAATGCAGCTCTGCCGGCGTCAAATCCCTGCGCCTTTGCCCGATGCCGACGGCAATCGGCGTACCTTTAGCGCAGCAATAAAAAAGCCACTCCGAAGAGTGGCTTTGAGCAGCAAGATTCGTTTATACCGCGGTCTGGAAAATCACACCATCCGCTTTATCAGTGTACTGTTCCAGCTGGTTGAAGTTCAGATAGCGATAGGTATCCGCCGCGGTCTTATCGACCTGAGCGACGAAGGTCTGGTACTCTTCCGGCGTCGGCAGTTTGCCGAGCAGGGAAGCGACCGCAGCCAGCTCCGCAGAGGCCAGATAGACGTTAGCGCCGGTGCCTAAACGGTTCGGGAAGTTACGGGTTGAAGTGGAAACCACCGTCGCACCGTCCGCCACGCGCGCCTGGTTACCCATACACAGGGAACAGCCAGGGATTTCGATACGCGCACCGCTCTTACCAAACACGCTGTAGTAGCCTTCTTCAGTCAGCTGTGCCGCATCCATACGGGTTGGCGGAGCCACCCACAGGCGAGTTGGCAGCTGGCCTTTGTGGCTGTCCAGCAGCTTACCGGCGGCACGGAAGTGGCCGATGTTGGTCATGCAGGAACCGATGAAGACTTCGTCAATCTTCTCACCCTGCACGTCGGACAGCAGACGCGCATCGTCCGGATCGTTCGGCGCACACAGGATAGGCTCTTTGATATCCGCCAGATCGATATCGATCACCGCGGCATACTCGGCATCGGCATCCGCTTCCAGCAGCTGCGGATCCGCCAGCCATTTTTCCATCCCCTGGATGCGACGCTCCAGCGTACGGCGATCGCCGTAGCCTTCTGCGATCATCCACTTCAGCAGGACGATGTTGGAGTTCAGATACTCAACGATCGGTTCCTGATTCAGCTTAATGGTACAGCCGGCCGCAGAACGTTCTGCGGAAGCATCGGTCAGCTCAAACGCCTGCTCAACTTTCAGATCCGGCAGACCTTCAATTTCCAGAATGCGTCCGGAGAAGATGTTTTTCTTCCCTTTCTTCTCAACGGTCAGCAGCCCCTGCTTAATCGCGTACAGCGGGATCGCATGGACCAGATCGCGCAGGGTGATCCCCGGCTGCATCTTGCCTTTGAAGCGAACCAGCACCGATTCCGGCATATCCAGCGGCATGACGCCGGTCGCGGCGGCAAAGGCCACCAGACCAGAGCCCGCCGGGAAGGAGATACCAATCGGGAAACGGGTATGAGAGTCACCACCGGTACCGACGGTATCCGGCAGCAGCATACGGTTCAGCCAGGAGTGGATAACGCCATCGCCCGGGCGCAGAGAAACACCGCCACGGTTCATAATGAAGTCTGGCAGCGTATGGTGCGTGGTGACGTCAACCGGCTTCGGATAGGCCGCCGTATGGCAGAAGGACTGCATCACCAGGTCGGCAGAGAAACCAAGGCACGCCAGGTCTTTCAGTTCATCACGGGTCATCGGACCGGTGGTATCCTGGGAACCAACGGAGGTCATCTTCGGTTCACAGTAAGCGCCCGGACGAATACCGGCAACGCCGCAGGCGCGGCCAACCATTTTCTGCGCCAGCGAGTAGCCGCGGCTGCTTTCCGCCACGTCTTTTGCCTGGCGGAATACGTCGCTGTGCGGCAGACCCAGCGCCTCACGCGCTTTCGTGGTCAGGCCGCGACCGATGATCAGCGGAATACGGCCGCCGGCGCGGACTTCATCAACCAGCACATCGGTTTTCAGCTCGAAGCTTGCCAGCAGTTCGTTGGTTTCGTGGTTACGCACTTCGCCTTTGAACGGGTAAACGTCAATCACGTCGCCCATATTCAGGTTGTTCACGTCCACTTCAATTGGCAGCGCGCCCGCATCTTCCATGGTATTGAAGAAGATAGGTGCAATTTTGCCGCCGAGGCAGAGACCGCCGCCGCGCTTGTTCGGCACGTTCGGGATATCGTCGCCCATAAACCACAGCACCGAGTTGGTGGCGGATTTACGCGAAGAACCTGTACCCACCACGTCACCGACGTAGGCCAGCGGGAAGCCTTTTTGCTGAAGCGCTTCAATTTGCTTAATCGGGCCAACGGAACCCGGCTGGTCCGGCTCGATACCTTCACGGGCGTTTTTCAGCATCGCCAGCGCGTGCAGCGGGATATCCGGGCGGGACCAGGCATCTGGTGCCGGAGACAGGTCATCGGTGTTGGTTTCGCCGGTAACCTTGAATACGGTAACGGTGATTTTCTCAGCCAGCTGCGGACGGTTCAGGAACCACTCGGCGTCAGCCCAGGATTTCATAACCTGTTTAGCGTACTCGTTACCCGCTTTGGCTTTCTCTTCTACGTCGTAGAAGTTATCGAACATCAGCAGGGTATGGGACAGCGCTTTGGCGGCGATCGGCGCCAGTTTAGCATCGTCCAGTGCATCAATCAGCGGGTGAATATTGTAACCGCCCTGCATGGTGCCCAGCAGTTCAACGGCTTTTTCAGGGGTAACCAGTGGGGAGGTCGCTTCGCCTTTGGCGATAGCGGCAAGGAATCCGGCTTTAACATAGGCGGCTTCGTCGACGCCCGGCGGTACACGGTTGATTAACAGGTCTAACAGGAATTCTTCTTCACCCGCAGGCGGGCTCTTCAGCAGTTCTACCAGCGCGGCCATTTGGGTTGCATCTAAGGGTTTGGCAACAATCCCAACGGCTGCACGCTCAGCTACGTGCTTACGGTATTCTTCTAGCACGACGGTTCTCCTCGCTCTCATTGTAAAATGCGGTAGGCGATTCTCTTCACGCTCCTGTGAGACAGCAGTTTGTAGGGTAAATGCCCGATACCGCGTCGGCAGCATAGCAGGATTTTGGCGAGGTGTTAATCTGTTTACAAAAAAGCAACATTAAAATTTAGCTGAATCGTTAAGGGCAGGATTTTACAGGCTTTACGTACATTTCCCGGGATATAAATTTAATTCTGTTACAGAAAACTGAGCAAAATCCCAACAATCATCAAAAATCAAAAATAGACCTGCTTATACTCCGTCGCGAGCGCTATTTTCGGCGATACTCAGTGGAAACGGGCCCACTATAGCGCCGGGAGCTAACATGATACGACCTTTGAAACCCCACGTGATTGCCCTGGTGTGCAGTGCAGGGCTATTAGCCGCCTCTGGCGCTCTGTACGTCACAAGCCGCGCCGCAGAAACGCCGCCCGCGCCCGCTCCTGCCGCCCAACCCGCCGCTCCCGCTGCCGTTGAGCCCGCTGCTCCGACGGCGCAACCGGTCGCTGCCACCTACACGGCGGCGCAAATCGATCGGTGGGTCGCCCCCGTCGCCCTTTACCCGGATAACCTGCTGTCGCAGGTGTTAATGGCGTCGACCTATCCGAGCAACGTCCTGCAGGCCGTCCAGTGGTCGCAGGATAACCCAACGATGCAGGGAGACGCCGCCGTGCAGGCCGTGGCGAACCAGCCGTGGGATCCCAGCGTGAAATCGCTGGTCGCCTTTCCGGCGCTGCTGTCGCTGATGGGTGAAAATCCGCAGTGGGTGCAGGACCTGGGTAACGCGTTTCTCGCGCAGCCACAGGACGTAATGAATTCGGTGCAGAAACTGCGTGCCATCGCCCAGCAAACCGGGACGCTGAAATCGTCGCCGCAGCAGAAGGTGACCACGAGCAAAGTGACGCCGCCACCGGCGACTTCCGCCGCCACGACAACAGTGAAAACCACCACGGTAGTCGAGCCTGCGCCCACCACCGAAATCATCAAGATTGAATCTACCGATCCGAACGTGGTGTATGTGCCAACCTACAACCCCAATACGGTTTATGGCACCTGGCCGAACACGACTTACCCGCCGGTCTATCTGCCGCCAACACCGGGCGAACAGTTTACCGATAGCTTCGTCAACGGTCTTGGTTTCAGCCTGGGGGTAGCCACCACCTATGCGCTGTTCAGCAGCATCGACTGGGATGATGACTATCATCACGACGATGACTGGGATCACGGCGGCTACCATGGCGGCGGGAACAACAATATCAATATCGACGTCGATAACTACAACCATTTCAACAAGCAGCGCTTTGACGGCAACAACGCCGGCTGGCAGCACAACCCGGCGTTCCGCAACAACGTGCCGTACCCGAACAATAACGTGGCGCAGCGTTTCCACCAGACCAACGTTCCCGGCGGCCTGAGCGCCACGCAACGCACTCCGGCGAACCTGACCAACCAACGTCAGGCGGCGCTCGACCAGTTCCAGCACAGCACTCACAACGGCGCGGCCAAAGGTCTGACCGCGGGTGGAGTGGCGACGGCAGGCAACAGGGATTCCCAGCGCCAGGCGGCCTCACAGCAGCTCAACAAAATTACCCAGCGCAGCAACTACCGGGGCTACGACACCCCGGAAAACCGCGCAGCGGCGAAGCAGAAGCAACAAAATTCGGCGGCCCAACAGCAGCGGCGGGAAAAGGCAAAATCGCACGTCCAGAACCCGACGGCGCAGCAGCAACAGCATCGCGATACGGCGAAGTCGCAGGTTCAACAGCGCCGCACCAACGCAACGCCGCCGCAGCGCCAGCAGAGAGTGCAGAATGTTCGTTCGAATGCGTTCAGCGGCAACGACAGCCGGTCGCCATCGTGGGAGGCCCAGCGCCAGCGGGGCACCCAGAGCCGGAATACGGCGCACCTCAACACTAACCAGCGTGCGGCGGCGCAACAGCGCACCGGTCAACATCGCGAACTGCGTCATCGCTAAGGAGCGGTCATGAAAAAAGTCCTGATTTCTGGCTGGCTGGCGCTTTTTGCCCTGCCCGTTTTTGGCCAACAGTATTTTGCCACCCCGGAGAAGGCCGCCACCGCGCTGGCGGACGCCGTTTCGACACAAAACGAGACGGCGCTCAACGACCTGCTGGGGGAGGACTGGCGTCAGTACCTGCCGCAGCGAGAGGCAGACCCGGAAGCCGTCGCCCGTTTTCTTCGCGACTGGAAAGTCGGCCATAAGATTGTCGAGCAGGGGGACATGGCTCACCTCAACGTAGGCCGGGAAGCGTGGCAGCTGCCGATACCGATGCTGAAAACAGCCGAGGGTTGGCACTTCGATATGGCGCAGGCGGCGGATGAGATCCAGACGCGGGAAATCGGCCGTAACGAGCTGTCGGCAATTCAGGCGATGCACGCCTACGTTGACGCGCAAAATGAGTATTACCAGCACTTCCAGCGCTACGCCAAAAAGCTGTTCAGTAGTCCGGGGAAAAAAGACGGTCTGTACTGGCCAACTGAACCCGGCGAAGAGCCGAGCCCGTTGGGGCCAGCCTTTAGCCCCGTCGAACCGGGCGAAGGCTATCACGGCTACCGTTTCCGCCTTATCCACGACGGTGACAAGCAGACGGCCGCCCTGTTGGCGTGGCCCGTTGCATGGGGTGAAACCGGCGTGATGAGCTTTATGATCGATCGACGCGATCGCGTTTATCAGGCAAATCTGGGTCAGGATACGGCGACGTTAGTGCAGGCGATTACCCGCTTTACGCCAGACGAAAAGTGGCAGGCTATCGAGCAATAACCCCCTGCCCGGCGCATCCGTATGCCGCCGGGCGGGTTCCTCATCTGACGACGTTTAGCCCTGATGCGGCATCAGCTGTGGATAGCCGCTGAAGGCTGGTTTACTGCTGCTTAAGGCCGCCTCATCACTGTGAATACTGCCCGAGTTCGCCGCCCATACGCCTTCCGTGGTTTTGCTGATCGCCTGATGCTGTGCATTCAGGTTCTGACCCATGGCTGCGATATGGGTGTTTTCCGTACCACCGCTATTGTCGGCCCAGGGAATGGCAGGATCTGCGGCGCAAGCCGCAGCAGAAGCCAGGGTGGCGGCAAACAGGGTTGTTGTTAAAACGAGTCTCATAATACACCTCACCAGATAGTTAACTGCCTATAAGTTTATGGCGTAATTATTTTCAATGTATCTATAAGATGTGCCGATTTATTAACGCAGACACAGTTCTAAACATCGGGCATAAAAAAAGCGGCTCTCAGAGCCGCTTTTGCATTTTGCCGGAAAGAAAAACTTACTTTTTCTTCGCTTTCGCGTTCGGCAGGTCGGTGATGCTACCTTCGAACACTTCTGCCGCCAGGCCAACGGACTCGTGCAGAGTCGGGTGCGCGTGGATGGTCAGCGCGATGTCTTCTGCGTCACAACCCATTTCGATAGCCAGACCGATTTCACCCAGCAGCTCGCCGCCGTTGGTGCCGACAATCGCGCCGCCGATTACACGGTGGGTCTCTTTGTCGAAGATCAGTTTGGTCATACCGTCTGCGCAATCAGAAGCGATCGCACGGCCAGATGCTGCCCACGGGAAGGTGGCAGTTTCGTAGCTGATGCCTTTCTCTTTCGCTTCTTTCTCGGTCAGGCCAACCCAGGCAACTTCTGGCTCGGTGTAGGCGATTGACGGGATCACTTTCGGGTCGAAGTAGTGCTTCAGACCGGAGATAACTTCGGCGGCAACGTGACCTTCGTGAACACCTTTGTGCGCCAGCATCGGCTGACCGACGATATCGCCGATAGCGAAGATGTGCGGCACGTTGGTACGCAGCTGCTTGTCAACGCGGATAAAGCCGCGTTCGTCAACTTCAACGCCCGCTTTGCCTGCGTCAAGGTTTTTACCGTTCGGTACGCGACCGATAGCGACCAGCACCGCGTCATAACGCTGTGCTTCAGCCGGGGCTTTTTTGCCTTCCATGGAAACATAGATACCGTCTTCTTTTGCTTCAACGGCAGTCACTTTGGTTTCCAGCATCAGGTTGAATTTCTTGCTGATGCGTTTGGTGAAGACTTTAACCACGTCTTTGTCGGCAGCCGGGATCACCTGGTCGAACATTTCAACCACGTCGATCTCTGAACCCAGCGCATGGTACACGGTACCCATTTCCAGACCGATGATACCGCCACCCATAACCAGCATACGCTTCGGTACGGATTTCAGCTCCAGCGCATCGGTGGAGTCCCATACGCGCGGATCTTCGTGCGGAATGAACGGCAGCTGAATCGGACGGGAGCCCGCTGCGATGATCGCATTGTCGAAGTTAATCACGGTTTTACCGTTTTCACCTTCCACTTCCAGGGTGTTAGCGCCGGTGAATTTACCCAGACCGTTAACCACCTTCACTTTACGACCTTTGGCCATGCCAGCCAGACCACCGGTCAGCTGAGTGATGACTTTTTCTTTCCAGGTGCGGATCTTGTCAATGTCGGTTTTCGGTTCGCCGAAAACGATGCCGTGCTCGGCCAGCGCTTTCGCTTCTTCGATAACTTTAGCAACGTGCAGCAGTGCTTTAGAAGGGATACAGCCGACGTTCAGGCAAACACCGCCGAGGGTGCTGTAACGTTCTACGATGACGGTCTCCAGACCTAAATCAGCGCAACGGAAGGCAGCAGAATAGCCTGCAGGACCTGCCCCAAGTACCACGACCTGAGTTTTAATTTCAGTACTCATCATGACCTCTGTAGTTTGTATCCGGCGGGTCTGACGCTATTGTTATACACTTCATCCTTCAAGCCGCCTCTGCGTTGGCTGCGCTCGCTCACCCCGGTCACGTACCGCTTGTACGCTCCAGGGATTCACTCCCTTGCCGCCTTGACGCAACTCGAATTTTTTTGTGTAAATTACGCCCATGTCCACCGGGACGTTCTATCCGCCTGCATTTTACAAAATTGTTAACAATTTTGAAACAACAAACGGCAAACGATTTTGTCCTTTGTTGCTGATAACCCCGAAACGAAGACAAGATTACCAGAAAAAAGCCGGCCGTCAGGCCGGCTTTTCGCTTACATCACCAGGCGGCGAATATCGCTCAGCATGTTGTTGATGATGGTGATAAAGCGCGCACCATCAGCACCATCGATCACGCGGTGGTCGAAGGACAGAGAGATAGGCATCATCAGACGCGGTACAAACTCTTTACCATTCCACACCGGTTCCATCGCGGATTTGGACACCCCGAGGATAGCCACTTCCGGCGCGTTAACAATCGGCGCGAAGTGGGTTGTCCCCAGGCCACCGATGCTGGAGATGGTGAAGCAACCGCCCTGCATTTCGCCAGCCGTCAGCTTACCATCACGCGCTTTCTTAGAGATAACCGTCAGTTCACGAGACAGCTCGGTAATGCTCTTCTTGTTCACATCTTTAAAGACCGGAACAACCAGACCATTCGGCGTATCAACCGCCACCCCGATGTTGATGTATTTCTTCAGCGTCAGACGCTGTGCATCTTCGGACAGCGAGCTGTTGAAGCGTGGCATCTGCTCAAGCGCAGCGGCAACCGCTTTCATGATGAAGACAACCGGGGTGAATTTCACGTCCAGTTTGCGCTTCTCAGCTTCAGCATTCTGCTGCTTACGGAAGGCTTCCAGATCGGTGATATCGGTTTTGTCGAAGTGCGTAACGTGCGGGATCATGACCCAGTTACGGCTCAGGTTAGCACCAGAGATTTTCTGGATACGGCCCAGCTCAACTTCTTCCACTTCACCAAACTTGCTGAAGTCCACTTTCGGCCACGGCAGCATGCCCGGCAGACCACCACCGGCGGCAGCGGCAGGCGCAGCTTCAGCGCGTTTCACCGCGTCTTTCACGTAAGCCTGAACGTCTTCGCGCAGGATACGGCCTTTACGACCGGAGCCTTTCACTTTCGCCAGGTTGACGCCGAATTCGCGCGCCAGGCGACGAATCAGCGGTGTCGCATGAACGTAAGCGTCGTTTTCAGCAAACTCAGATTTGCCTTCCGCTTTCGCCGCAGGAGCAGCAGCCGGTTTAGCCGCCGGAGCCGGGGCAGCAGCTGCCGGAGCAGCAGCCTGAGCCGGAGCTGCGGCAGGCGCAGCGCCCTCCACTTCGAAGACCATAATCAGCGAACCGGTAGAGACTTTGTCGCCGGTGCTGATTTTGATTTCTTTGACGGTGCCTGCAAACGGTGCCGGCACTTCCATAGAAGCCTTGTCGCCTTCTACGGTGATCAGAGACTGTTCAGCGGCAACTTTGTCGCCCACTTTCACCATCACTTCGGTGACTTCGACTTCATCACCGCCGATGTCCGGTACGTGAACGTCTTTCGCGCCAGCAGCGGCTGCTGGTGCTGCGGCAGCGGCCGGAGCGGCTGCCTGTGCCGGAGCTGCAGCAGGTGCCGCGCCAGCAACTTCGAAGACCATGATCAGCGAGCCGGTAGACACTTTGTCGCCGGTGTTGATTTTGATCTCTTTCACGGTACCCGCGAACGGCGCCGGAACTTCCATAGAGGCTTTATCGCCTTCTACGGTGATCAGGGACTGCTCAGCCGCAACGGTATCGCCCACTTTAACCATGATCTCGGTGACTTCAACTTCGTCGCCGCCGATGTCCGGCACGTGAACGTCTTTTGCCGCCGCTGCAGCAGGTGCTGCTGCCGGGGCCGCTTCTTTCTTCTCTTCTGCCTTGGCAGGTGCAGCATCAGCTGCACCGTCGGCGGAATCGAAAATCATGATCAGTTTGCCGGTCTCAGTTTTGTCGCCGACAGAGACTTTGATCTCTTTTACGACGCCAGCCTGCGGAGACGGGACTTCCATAGAGGCTTTATCGCCTTCTACAGTGATCAGCGACTGTTCAGCTTCAACTTTGTCGCCTACTTTGACCAGGATCTCGGTGATTTCAACTTCATCAGCCCCGATGTCCGGTACATTGATTTCGATAGCCATTATTCTTTTACCTCTTACGCCAGACGCGGGTTAACTTTTTCTGCATCGATGTTGAATTTGATGATGGCATCCGCCACCACTTTCTTATCGATTTCGCCACGTTTAGCCAGTTCGCCCAGTGCTGCTACAACCACATAAGAAGCATCTACTTCGAAGTGGTGACGCAGGTTCTCACGGCTGTCGGAACGTCCGAAGCCATCAGTACCCAGCACGCGGTAGTCGTCAGCCGGTACATAAGTACGGACCTGCTCGGCGAACAGTTTCATATAGTCGGTTGATGCTACAGCCGGAGCGTCGTTCATCACCTGAGCGATGTACGGAACGCGCGGAGTTTCCAGCGGGTGCAGCATGTTCCAGCGCTCACAGTCCTGACCGTCACGGGCCAGTTCGGTGAAGGAGGTGACGGAGTAAACGTCAGAGCCCACGCCGTAGTCTTTCGCCAGGATCTGCGCTGCTTCACGAACGTGACGCAGGATAGAACCGGAGCCCAGCAGCTGAACTTTACCTTTGCTACCTTCAACGGTTTCGAGTTTATAGATACCTTTACGGATACCTTCCTCGGCACCTGCTGGCATGGCCGGCATGTGGTAGTTTTCGTTCAGCGTGGTGATGTAGTAGTAAACGTTCTCTTGTTTCTCGCCGTACATACGCTCCAGACCATCGTGCATGATGACCGCAACTTCGTACGCGTAAGACGGATCGTAAGAGATACAGTTCGGGATAGTCAGAGACTGAATATGGCTGTGACCATCTTCGTGCTGCAGACCTTCGCCGTTCAGCGTGGTACGACCGGAAGTCCCGCCGACCAGGAAGCCGCGAGCCTGCTGGTCGCCTGCCTGCCAGCACAGGTCGCCGATACGCTGGAACCCGAACATGGAGTAGTAGATGTAGAACGGGATCATCGGCAGGTTGTTGGTGCTGTAAGACGTTGCCGCCGCCAGCCAGGATGCGCCTGCGCCCAGTTCGTTGATCCCTTCCTGCAGGATCTGACCTTTTTCGTCTTCTTTGTAGTAAGCAACCTGCTCACGGTCCTGCGGGGTGTACTGCTGGCCGTTCGGGCTGTAGATACCAATCTGACGGAACAGGCCTTCCATACCAAAGGTACGCGCTTCATCGGCGATGATCGGCACGAGGCGGTCTTTGATGGACTTGTTCTTCAGCATCACGTTCAGGGCACGAACGAACGCGATAGTGGTAGAAATTTCTTTGTTCTGCTCTTCCAGCAGCGGCGCGAAATCTTCCAGGGTCGGCAGCTCCAGCTTCTCATCGAAGTTCGGCTGACGGCTCGGCAGATAGCCGTGCAGTTTCTGACGCTGAGCGTGCAGATAGGTATGCTCTTCGGAGCCTTCCGGGAAGGTCACGTACGGCAGTTTTTCGATATCCGCATCGGCAACCGGCACATTGAAACGATCGCGGACATAGCGAACGCCGTCCATGTTCATTTTCTTCACCTGGTGAGCGATGTTTTTACCTTCAGCGGTATCGCCCATGCCATACCCTTTAATGGTATGAGCCAGGATAACGGTCGCTTTGCCTTTGGTCTCCTGCGCTTTTTTCAGGGCAGCAAAGACTTTCTTCGGATCGTGACCACCGCGGTTCAGAGCCCAGATCTGCTCGTCAGTCCAGTCGGCAACCAGCGCTGCGGTTTCCGGATATTTACCGAAGAAGTGCTCACGAACGTACGCGCCATCTTTGGATTTGAAGGTCTGGTAGTCACCGTCAACGGTTTCGTTCATCAGCTGAATCAGCTTACCGCTGGTGTCTTTACGCAGCAGCTCATCCCAACGACCGCCCCAGATAACCTTGATAACGTTCCAGCCGGCACCGGCGAAGATACCTTCCAGCTCGTTAATGATTTTACCGTTACCGGTGACCGGGCCGTCCAGACGCTGCAGGTTGCAGTTAATGACGAAGACCAGGTTATCCAGTTTTTCACGGGTGGCGATGGTGATAGCGCCTTTAGATTCCGGCTCGTCCATCTCGCCGTCGCCCAGGAAGGCATAAACGGTTTGTTTGGAGGTATCTTTCAGACCACGGTGTTCCAGATACTTGAGGAATTTCGCCTGATAGATAGCACCGATTGGGCCCAGACCCATGGAGACGGTCGGGAACTGCCAGAATTCCGGCATCAGTTTCGGGTGCGGATAAGAAGACAGACCGTTACCGTGAACTTCCTGACGGAAGTTATTCATCTGCTCTTCGGTCAGACGGCCTTCGAGGAACGCACGTGCGTATACGCCCGGAGAAATGTGGCCCTGGAAGTAAACCAGGTCGCCGCCATCCTGCTCGTTGCGCGCACGGAAGAAGTGGTTAAAGCACACTTCATAGAACGTTGCGGAGGACTGGAAGGAAGCCATGTGGCCACCCAGTTCCAGATCTTTTTTCGATGCGCGCAGAACGGTCATGATGGCGTTCCAACGAATCGCAGAACGAATTCGACGTTCCAGATCCAGATTCCCCGGATATTCCGGTTCATCTTCAACGGCAATAGTGTTGACGTAACTGCCTGTAGATGTGCCAGCAGCAACCTTCACCCCGCCTTTGCGGGCTTCAGAAAGGAGTTGGTCAATCAGATACTGAGCACGCTCAACACCTTCTTCACGGATGACCGATTCGATCGCCTGTAGCCAGTCGCGAGTTTCGATCGGATCCACGTCATTTGGTAAACGTTCTGACATGGGGGGTATTCCTTATCTATCTAATCGTTGATTAATCTGGAACCTGTCCCATTGCACTCTTTGTTCTTCATATTTCAGGTTATCTCTTTGTTGGCTGCGCTTCCTCACCCCGGCCACATAGTTAGCTATGCTCCCGGGGATTCACGCGCTTGCCGCCGCGATATAACCCGAACTATTTGAACAACCAAAAGCACAATAAGACAGGTTCTGCGTTTAGTTGCCGCGCTCTAAAAAATGGCGCTTAAGAACCGGAGTTCTCATCTTTCCGTTGCTGTAAACGACGCAGTGAGCGTTCTCGACGACTCTCCTCACGGCTACGATCCAGCAAAATTTCTTCAATGAACGCCAGGTGTCGATGCGACGCTTCACGCGCCTGCTCCGGCTCTCCGGCGATTATCGCCTCGAAAATACGAGTGCGATGGTTGCTGACCTGCGGAAGCATCTCCCGACGGGCATACAGCAATTCAAAGTTCTGACGAACGTTTTGCGCGAGCATCGGCTCCATGCAGCGTAGCAGATGGAGAAGCACGACATTGTGCGCCGCTTCGGTGACGGCAATTTGATACTGGACGACGGCGTCAGATTCGGCGTCAAGATCGCCGGACTGCTGAGCCCGTTCGATAGCCTGATGCAGCTCGCGAATACGTTCGCGGTCAGCATCATTGCTGCGCAGCGCCGCGTAATAAGCCGCGATGCCTTCCAGCGCGTGGCGGGTTTCCAGCAGATCAAATTGGGATTCAGGGTGATCGGACAGTAGCTCGACCAGCGGGTCGCTGAAGCTCTGCCACAGGCTGCTCTGTACAAAAGTTCCACCGCCCTGGCGACGAAGCAACAAGCCCTTGGCTTCGAGGCGTTGAATCGCCTCACGCAGCGAGGGGCGGGAAACGTCGAACTGTTTGGCCAGTTCGCGTTCAGGCGGGAGTTTTTCACCGGGGCGTAAGGTCCCCTCAAGGATTAAAAACTCAAGCTGCTGCTCTATCACATCAGATAGTTTTGGTTGGCGGATTTTGCTGTAGGCCATATTCCCTGTCTCTGCCATTAGCCCGTAGTCAATTGGTCTTACCAATTCGCAGTTCGTAGCGGTAAAGTAACAAAGTATTCACCTTCTGTCCATACAGGTTTTGATTGAAATCAGGAAACCACGCACATTTTAACAACCTTACAGAAATAACATTTCAGAATTGTAACTTCACACAAATGATGTGTTTACCCCATAAGAGGTAGCGTTAACGTTTATGAAACGAAAAATTAGGCTATCTGAACCGATTCAACTCCGTAAAACTCAATTATTTATTCATAAGGAGTGAATATTCAGCCACCTCAAGCGGATCGCGTTCACCGGCCTGCTATTTACAAATGGTTTCTTTTTGCTCGCTTCGTCATCATCCCTTCATAAAGCAGGTGCATTCACTCGCGCTTATCACTATTCTCGGTGAGACGAAAGGCCTTTTGGTGTTTTTATGTTTCGCCTTCCGTAAAGAAATCAATACGAAAACGGAATTTCGGAATTACACCACACAACAATATGTAAGCTGAATCAATCAGGACCGAGCTGACTAAAACGCCCTTGAATTTAGATAGCTATGCTATCTGGCAGGGACAGACAACGAAGCAGTAGCCTGAAGGACGACGCGTATAAACATAATAACCACACACGAGGTTTCATGATGGAAGGTCAACAGCATGGCGATCGGCTCAAGCGCGGCCTGAAAAACCGCCATATTCAGCTTATTGCTCTGGGCGGCGCTATCGGCACCGGCCTGTTTCTGGGCAGTGCATCCGTTATTCAGTCCGCCGGCCCCGGGATTATTCTGGGCTATGCGATCGCCGGTTTTATCGCCTTCCTGATCATGCGTCAGCTGGGTGAGATGGTCGTAGAAGAGCCGGTAGCAGGTTCATTCAGTCATTTTGCGTATAAATACTGGGGCGGTTTTGCCGGCTTTGCTTCCGGTTGGAACTACTGGGTACTGTACGTTCTGGTGGCCATGGCCGAGCTGACTGCGGTCGGGAAATATATTCAGTTCTGGTGGCCCGAGATCCCAACCTGGGTGTCCGCTGCGGTGTTCTTTATCGCCATCAATGCCATTAACCTGACCAACGTGAAAGTGTTTGGTGAAATGGAATTCTGGTTCGCCATTATTAAAGTAGTGGCCGTTGTGGCGATGATTCTGTTTGGCGGCTGGCTGCTGTTCAGCGGCAACGGCGGCCCACAGGCAACCGTACGCAACCTGTGGGACCAGGGCGGGTTCCTGCCGCATGGCTTTACCGGACTGGTGATGATGATGGCGATTATCATGTTCTCGTTTGGTGGTCTGGAGCTGGTCGGGATCACGGCAGCTGAAGCGGACAATCCGGAACAGAGCATCCCGAAAGCCACCAACCAGGTTATCTACCGTATCCTGATTTTCTATGTGGGCTCGCTGGCCGTTCTGCTTTCACTGCTGCCGTGGACGCGCGTCACCGCAGATACCAGCCCGTTCGTGCTGATCTTCCACGAGCTGGGCGATACCTTTGTGGCCAACGCCCTCAACGTCGTGGTGCTGACCGCTGCGCTGTCCGTGTATAACAGCTGCGTATACTGCAACAGCCGCATGTTGTTCGGTCTGGCCCAGCAGGGGAACGCCCCGAAAGCGCTGATGAGCGTCGATAAGCGCGGCGTGCCGGTCAATACCATTCTGGTCTCTGCCGTGGTCACCGCGCTGTGCGTCCTGATTAACTACTTCGCACCGGAGTCGGCCTTTGGCCTGCTGATGGCGCTGGTGGTTTCCGCGCTGGTCATTAACTGGGCGATGATTAGCCTGGCGCATATGAAGTTCCGTCGCGCCAAGCAGCAGCAGGGCGTGGTTTCTCGTTTCCCGGCGCTGTTCTACCCGGTCGGCAACTGGGTCTGCCTGCTGTTCATGGTGGCGGTACTGGTGATTATGCTGATGACGCCGGGCATGGCGATTTCCGTTTACCTGATCCCGGTATGGATTGCGATTCTGGGCGTCGGCTATCTGTTTAAACAGAAAAGCGCCAGCGCACTAAAAGCACAATAATACATCTCTGGATTCTGTGCCCGTCCCGTCATGGCGGGCACAGAGCATTGTTATCTGCTTCACACTTTCCCTCCAACAGTCGTTTTATCCATATCGTTGACCTGATACTGCAACGCATTTATCGGCAATTCCGCAAATAATTCTCTCCATACCGCAACGGGGAGATCTCCAGATGGCAGGCAATAAACTTTCAGTGAGAGAAAAGATTGGCTATGGGATGGGCGATGCCGGATGCAACATCATATTTGGCGCCATCATGCTGTTTGTTAACTACTTTTACACCGATATTTTTGGCCTCGCGCCCGCGTTAGTGGGCGTTTTGTTGCTCTCCGTACGCGTCATCGATGCCGTGACAGACCCGATCATGGGCGCCATGGCCGACCGTACTCGCAGTCAATATGGCCGCTTCCGTCCGTGGCTGCTGTGGATGGCCTTCCCCTACGCGCTGTTCAGCGTCCTGATGTTCACCACGCCGGAATGGACCTATCACAGCAAAGTTATCTATGCCTTCGTCACCTACTTCCTGCTCTCGCTGACCTATACCGCGATTAACATACCCTACTGCTCATTAGGCAGCGTGATTACTAACGATCCGCAGGAGCGCGTAGCCTGCCAGTCGTATCGTTTTGTGCTGGTCGGTATTGCCACGCTGCTGCTGTCGCTGACGCTGCTGCCGATGGCCGACTGGTTCGGTGGCGCCGATAAAGCCAAAGGTTATCAGATGGCGATGACCGTGCTGGCAGCAATTGGTATGTGTATGTTTTTATTCTGCTTCGCCACCGTTCGTGAACGCGTGCGTCCGGCGGTACAGACCCACGATGAACTGAAGCAAGACTTTAAGGACGTCTGGAAAAACGATCAGTGGGTTCGCATCCTGCTGTTAACGCTGTGCAACGTCTGTCCCGGGTTTATCCGCATGGCCGCCACCATGTACTACGTGACCTGGGTCATGCAGCAAAGCACCCACTTTGCGACGCTGTTTATCAGCCTCGGCGTGGTCGGGATGATGATCGGCAGTATGCTGGCAAAAGTGCTGACCGATCGCTGGTGCAAGCTGCAGGTTTTCTTCTGGACCAATATCGCCCTGGCGATTTTCTCCTGCGCGTTCTACTTCTTCGACCCACATGCCACCATGATGATTATGGTGCTCTACTTCCTGCTCAACATCCTGCATCAGATCCCGTCGCCGCTGCACTGGTCCCTGATGGCTGACGTCGATGATTACGGCGAGTGGAAAACCGGCAAACGCATCACCGGGATCAGCTTCTCCGGTAATCTTTTCTTCCTGAAAGTCGGGCTGGCGGTAGCCGGCGCGATGGTCGGTTTCCTGCTCTCATGGTACGGCTACGATGCCGGCGCCAAAGAGCAGAGCGCCTCGGCGGTAAACGGTATCGTGCTGCTGTTCAGCGTCATTCCGGGTGTTGGCTACCTGATTACCGCAGGCGTCGTGCGGATGCTGAAGGTCAACCGCGAGTTTATGTGCCAAATCCAGTCGGACCTGGAAAAGCGTCGCGCTAACTACGAGGAACTCAATACCTGGCAGGATCTCAAAACCAGTGAACACATAAGGAAAGCTTGATGAGCAACTGGCCTAATCCGTTTATTGAACAACGCGCGGACCCCTATATTCTGCGCCATCAGGATCACTACTATTTTATCGCCTCGGTTCCGGAATATGACCGGCTGGAGATTCGTCGCGCGGCGACGCTGGAAGGTCTACGCGAAGCGCCGCCGGTGGTGGTCTGGCGTAAAGCGGAGAGCGGCCCAATGAGCCAGCTCATCTGGGCACCGGAACTGCATGAAATTGACGGGAAATGGTATATCTATTTTGCCGCTGCTCACACGCAAGACCTGGACCAACTCGGGATGTTCCAGCACCGGATGTTTGTCCTCGAATGTGCCGACAGCGACCCGCTCAGCGGTCAGTGGGTTGAAAAAGGCCAGGTAAAAACGCCCTTCGATACCTTTGCGCTGGATGCCACCACCTTTCAACATCAGGGCAGGCAGTGGTATCTGTGGGCGCAGAAAGCCCCACATATTGCAGGCAACTCCAACCTCTACCTGGCGGAGCTGGCAAACCCGTGGACGCTAAAAGGTGATCCCGTGATGTTGAGTAAACCGGAGTTTGACTGGGAATGTCGCGGTTTTCGGGTCAATGAAGGCCCGGCGGTTCTGGTCCACGGCGAGCGGCTGTTTGTCAGCTATTCCGCCAGCGCAACCGATGAAAACTACTGCATGGGACTCTTGTGGATAGACCTGCTGGCCGACCCGCTGCGCCCGGAGAACTGGCATAAATCACCGGAGCCCGTATTTCGTACCAGCGATGAGAACCGTCAGTATGGCCCCGGTCACAACGGTTTTACGCAAACGCCGGAAGGGGAAGATGTGCTGGTCTACCATGCGCGGAACTATACCGAAATTGAAGGCGATCCGCTGTACGATCCGAATCGCCATACGCGGCTCAAGCGGGTTCGCTGGCAAGAAAACGGGATGCCTGACTTCGGCATCCCGCCCGCCGATACGTATTGATCGCCCCCCCTGCCCGGCAGCGGGCGGGGCTTAAATCAAGGTACCGTAAATGGTGAGTAGCGCCATGATAACGACCACCACCAGCGACGTTTTTTTGGCCATTGAGACCGCCGCTTTAGGTGTCTCGACCTTATCCACATGCGGTTCGCGCGCCAGCGAAAACTGAGCCAGTCGGGTCAGAACCTGGTACTGCGACGAGTGACGGTCGCCCAAAGAAGCAAACCAGGCCGGCAAGGCTCTTTCCCCGTGTCCCACCAACGCATAGACCACGCCGACCAGACGTACCGGCAGCCAGTCCACCACGTGCAGAATGGCATCAATCCCCGACTGTAAGCGATGGCGCGGCGTCTGATAACGCGCCAGCCACGTCTGCCAGGCGCGCAGCACGCAGTAGCCAATCAGCGTAATAGGTCCCCATGGCCCGCCAACCACAAACCAGAACAGCGGAGCCAGGTAGTAGCGGTAGTTAATCCACAGCAGCGCATTTTGCAGTTCGCTCAGAAACTCGCGATCGTCACAGCCTGGCGGCACGCCGTGAATCAGCGTCAGCTCGCTGGCCATCGCGTCACAAGCATGACGATCGTTGCGTGATGCGGCTTTCAGATACGCATGATAGTGCAGCCGTACCCTGCCCGCGCCAATACACAGCAGGCCGAGCAAGATCCAGAAGACCAGAAGAGGGACGTTAAACAGCACCCCGTGCAGCAGGCGCTGAATAAGATAAACCACCGCCATGGCCAGCGCCGTCATCAGCAGAGTCGCAGGGAGTGAAAAGTGTTTTACCCGGCGAAACAGCACTTCCAGGCGGTGATCGAGCTGCCAGTGCTCACCCAGCTTAAACAGCCGCTCAGCGATGAGAACCAGCAGCGTAGTAAACAACGTCATGGCATCTCCTTTTCTGACGAAGCGGCCAGCAGGCCGCGAAATTTTGCCCAGTCAAAAGCCGGACCGGGATCCGTTTTTCGGACTGGCGCAATATCGCTGTGGCCAGTCATATGGCGTGCGATGGCCGGGTACAACGCGATCAGCTGTCGCGTCACCGCCACCAGCTGCTGGTACTGCGCATCGGTATAAGCCAGCGTGTCGGTTCCTTCCAGCTCAATGCCGATAGAAAAGTCATTGCAGCGTTCACGCCCGTGATAGCTGGATACGCCCGCGTGCCACGCTCGCTTATCAAAAGGAACATACTGCACAATTTCACCATCGCGACGAATAAGACAATGCGCTGAAACGCGCAGGTGCGCGATTTCCGCAAAGAAAGGATGAGCGCTGGGATCGAGCGTTCCGGTGAATAAAGCATCGATCCACGGGCCGCCAAACTCTCCCGGCGGCAGACTAATATTATGCACCACCAGTAAGGAAGGGGCTTCATCATCCGGGCGGCAATCATGGTGCGGCGAAGGAACCCGACGCGCATCCACCAGCCATCCCCCATTCAACTGCATGCGGAATCTCCTTTCGCTAACTCATGCTCCCGGGCCGCCCGTGGCCCAAAGGATGCTGATTATCATACACAAAATCGTTCAGCCTGCGGTCCAGCAACCCACAAATCATCGCTGAAAAGCAGAGACATAGCCGATACAGAGGCGCCCCGAAGCGCGAAGTCTGTATGGTGTAGAAACGCTGTTCAGGTTAGCATGTTTCCCACTGCTGAATCTTATCTATCTGGAGCTTTATCATGTCGCCTCGTCGCTACAATCCCGACCGCCGCCGTGACGCGCTGCTGGAACGCATTAACCTGGATATCACCGATGCCGTCGCCCAATCCCTGCGGGAAGATCTGGGTGGCGAGGTCAATGCCAACAACGATATTAGCGCCCAATTATTGCCGGAAGACGCACGCTCACATGCGGTCATTATTACGCGCGAAGACGGCGTATTTTGCGGTAAGCGCTGGGTGGAAGAGGTCTTCATTCAACTGGCTGGCGACGATGTCAGCATCACCTGGCATGTCGAAGATGGCGATCTCATCAAAGCGGACCAGCCGCTGTTCGAGCTGGAGGGGCCTTCCCGGCTGCTGCTGACCGGTGAACGCACCGCGCTGAATTTCGTGCAGACCCTGTCCGGCGTCTCCAGCGAAGTACATCGTTACGTGGAGCTGCTGGCCGGAACCAAAACCCAGCTGCTCGACACGCGTAAAACGCTGCCAGGCCTGCGCACCGCACTGAAGTATGCCGTACTGTGCGGCGGCGGCGCCAACCACCGTCTGGGTTTATTCGACGCCTTCCTGATTAAAGAAAACCACATTATTGCCTCAGGCTCAGTGCGTCAGGCGGTGGAAAAAGCTTTCTGGCTGCATCCGGACGTTCCGGTTGAAGTGGAAGTGGAATCGCTTGATGAACTGGATGAAGCGCTTAAAGCCGGCGCGGATATCATTATGCTCGATAATTTCACCACCGACCTGATGCGTGAAGCGGTGAAGCGGACCAACGGCAAGGCGGCGCTGGAAGTATCCGGCAACGTGACGTTTAAAACCATCCGCGAATTTGCCGAAACCGGCGTTGATTACATCTCCGTGGGCGCCCTGACCAAGCACGTACACGCCCTGGACCTCTCCATGCGTTTTCGCTAATCGCCCGCCCCGGAGCGACAACGCGCCGGGGCTTTTTTTGCGAGACAGCGAGCATCTCTGACTCCCCCACCTGCAAGAACACCAGAAAACCTGGAAAGTCGTTTCCCACCTCATCATTTGTCATTCGCCGCGGCGGCGCCAGCGCGTCACAGTGCTTCCTTCACCACAAGGAGCATATATGGACAGACAACGCGGATTTACCCTGATCGAACTGATGGTGGTCATCGGCATTATCGCCATTCTGAGCGCTATCGGCATTCCGGCTTATCAGAACTACCTGCGCAAGGCGGCCCTGACCGACATGCTGCAAACCTTTGTCCCCTACCGCACGGCCGTTGAACTATGCGCGCTCGAACACGGCGGACTGACAAGCTGTGACGCCGGCGCCAACGGCATCCCTTCTCCAGCGACCACGCGCTACGTCGCCACCATGAGCGTCGCGCAAGGTATTGTCACGCTGAACGGACAAGAAAGCCTGAACGGACTGAGCGTCACCCTGACGCCGTCCTGGGACAATGCAAGCGGTATCACCGGCTGGGGGCGCGTCTGCAACATAGCCAGCAGCAGCGCACTCCAGCAGGCCTGCGAAGATGTGTTCCGCATAAACTGAGGCCGCCACGATGAAAACCGATCGGTTAATCTCCCTTTGTCAGCGCCATCAGGCGCTGCTGTTGAACAGCGATGAGCAAACCATCGCTATCGCGGTTGTCGATGCTCCGACGCCTGAACTGATGGAGGCGCTGCGTTTCGCTACTCAGAAGCGAATCGATATCGAATGCTGGAGCCAGGCGCAGATGGATAAGCGTCAGCAGACGGCAACCCACCCCTCGCCCCCTGCCCACAGCGATACCGCGGCCGATGTAATCGGCCAGGTCCAGCAGATCCTCGAGCAAGCGCTACGCCAGCGGGCTTCCGATATTCATTTTGAGCCCGAAGAAAATCACCTGCGCATTCGTCTGCGTGTCGATGGCGTGCTCCATGCACTTTCGCCCCTTCCCCCCGAACGCGCAGCCCCGGTCGCCGCGCGGCTTAAAGTGCTCGGCAACCTGGACATCGCCGAGCATCGCCTGCCGCAGGATGGCCAGTTTACCCTGCCCCTTGCCGGTCGCCCGGTCTCTTTCCGTATAGCCACACTGCCCTGTCGCCACGGGGAGAAAATCGTGCTGCGTTTACTGCATCAGGTCGAGCAGGCACTCGAGCTGGGGGCGCTGGGACTTTCGTCAGACCAGCTTAATGCGTTTCGCTCGGCCCTCGAACAGCCGCAGGGACTGCTGCTGGTTACCGGCCCAACCGGTAGCGGTAAAACCGTTACCCTTTATAGTGCGCTGCAAACCAGAAACCACGATGCGGTCAATATTTGTAGCGTGGAAGATCCGCTGGAGATGCCGATAGCCGGAATGAACCAGACACAAATTAACCCCCGCGCCGGACTGACTTTTCAAAACGTTCTGCGCGCGCTGTTACGCCAGGATCCTGACATTGTGATGGTCGGGGAAATTCGCGATGCGGAGACCGCAGAGATTGCGATTAAAGCGGCGCAAACCGGGCATCTGGTCCTTTCGACGCTGCACACCAACTCCACCAGTGAAACCCTCACTCGCCTACAGCAAATGGGCGTTGCCGGCTGGATGCTCTCTTCTGCACTGTCGCTGGTTATCGCTCAACGCCTGGTGCGTAAACTGTGCGTACACTGCCGCCGTGAAACCGGGAAGACGATGGATATACCGCGCCGCCTGTGGCCCCGACCTCTCCCGCGCTGGCAGGCCGTAGGCTGTCAGCACTGCTATCACGGCTACTATGGTCGCCAGGCATTATTTGAGCTATTGCCGGTGAATGCCCCGCTACGTCAAGCGATCGCCCGTGGCCCGAGCGCGCTGGAAATCGAATCTCTGGCACGCGAAGCGGGAATGATGACGCTGTTTGAAAGCGGCTGTCTGGCGGTCGAGCAAGGGCTGACCAACCTTGAAGAAATCGTCCGCGTACTGGGGATCCCTCATGACCGCTAACCGTCTCTGGCGCTGGCAAGGCGTGGATATGCAGGGCCAATTTTGTCAGGGAACACAGTGGAACCCTGGCCGACTGGAAGTATTCCAGGCGCTTCAGCATGAACGCATTATTCCACTGGCCATTCGCCGCTGTGCGGTCAAAAACACGCTCTGGCATCCGCGCTATGGCAGTCAGGTTGTTCGCCAACTGGCGGTGCTCCTTCAGGCCGGACTTTCTTTAGCTGAAGGACTCGAACTGCTGGCGCAACAGCAACCGAGCGCGCAGTGGCAGGCGCTGCTGCGCACACTGGCTCAGGATCTGGCGCAAGGCGTCTCGCTTTCTGCCGCGCTGGAAAAGTGGCCTCAGGCCTTTGCACCGCTTAGTCTGGCGATGATCCGTACCGGCGAGCTCACCGGTAAACTGGATTTTTGTTGTCTTCAGCTGGCGCGTCAACAGCAGGAACAGCAGCAGCTGGCAGAAAAAGTAAAGAAAGCGGTGCGCTACCCGGCCGTTATTCTGGGTCTGGCCCTGATGGTGGTGGTGGCGATGCTGTGCTTCGTTCTGCCGGAGTTTGCGGCGATCTACCAAACCTTCAACACACCGCTACCGCTGCTGACGCGCCTGGTTATTCACGCCAGCGAGAGCCTTAGCTATGGCTGGCCACTGCTGATTGTGCCGATTGTGCTGCCCGCCGTCCTTAATCTGATAGCCAGTCGCCGCCCGCACTGGCTGCTGCAGCGACAAAAAATGCTCCACGCGCTCCCGGTTGTGGGAAAACTCAAACGCGGGCAGCGGCTTAGCCAGATCTTTACCGTACTCGCACTGACCCAAAGTGCAGGTATTAGCTTTCTGCAAGGTCTGGAAAGCGTCGAGGATACGCTGAACTGCCCGCTATGGCGCCAGCGGATCCAGCAGGTGCATCTGCACATTAGCCACGGAGCTCCCATCTGGCAGGCTCTTGAGCGAAGCGGCGGTTTTACCACGCTATGCCTGCAGCTGATCCGCACCGGTGAAGCATCCGGATCGCTGGATACAATGCTGGAAAACCTCGCCCGTCATCATAGTGAGCAAACGCATTATCAGGCAGAAAATCTGGCAACGTTACTGGAGCCGGCCCTGCTGTTGATAACCGGAACGATTGTCGGTGTGCTGGTGGTGGCGATGTATTTACCCATCTTTCATCTGGGTGACGCCATTAGCGGAATGGGCGGATAAGTGCTGGCGCAAAACGCGCCAGCATCAGGCATTACAGGCTGTTGAACACGCGGTTCTCTTGTTCCTGCACGCGAATGAAGGTCGTACGCTTGGTCAGCTCTTTCAGGCGAGAGGCGCCCACATAGGTACAGGCAGAACGCAGGCCACCGAGGATATCGCGAGCCGTGTTCTCTACCGGTCCACGCAGAGGCAGCTTAACGGTTTTGCCTTCCGCGGCGCGATACTGCGCAACGCCGCCAACGTGGCGCGTCATGGCGGATTCGGAGCTCATGCCGTAGAACAGCATGAATTTCTCGCCGTTTTCTTCAACGACGGTACCGCCGCTCTCTTCATGGCCGGCCAGCATTCCCCCCAGCATGACAAAATCTGCACCGCCGCCGAAGGCTTTCGCCACGTCACCTGGCATCGTGCAACCGCCATCGCTGACGATCTGGCCGCCCAGGCCATGCGCCGCATCGCCACACTCGATAACGGCAGACAGCTGCGGATAACCGACGCCGGTCTTCACGCGAGTGGTACATACGGAGCCCGGGCCGATGCCCACTTTCACAATATCAGCACCGGACAGAATCAGCTCTTCGCACATTTCGCCCGTCACAACGTTACCCGCAATAATGGTTTTTTGCGGCCAGGCTGCACGCGCTTTGGCGACGAACTGAACAAAATGTTCAGAATAACCATTCGCCACATCGATGCAGACGAAGCTAAGCTGCGGGTTCTGAGAAAGGATCTGCTGGGTTTTTTCGAAATCGACATCCGAGGTGCCGGTGGACACCATGACGTACTTCAGCACATCTGCGGACACCGACTGGACAAACTCCTGCCATTGTTCAACGGTATAGTGCTTGTGAACCGCGGTCAGAATACCGAAAGAGGCCAGCGCTTTCGCCATGCCAAACGTCCCGACGGTATCCATGTTAGCGGCAATGATCGGCACGCCAGACCAGGACAGACCAGAATGTTTAAAAGTGAATTCACGTTCCAGCTGAACATCAGAACGGCTTTTGAGGGTAGAGCGTTTTGGGCGGATAAGAACGTCTTTAAAACCAAGCTTCAGATCTTCTTCGATACGCATGTACGAATTCCTGGGGTTAATTGCATTATTGTGAGAGCACAACTCCAGTGACGTTATCATACGCACGAATCATGGCTGCGCAAGACTGCGATTTTCACTTTTTTTACGCTACAATCGTATAAATTTACCTGGTGAACAGTGAATGGCGCGAACGCAATAATCGACGCCCGGCGTATCATTTTTAACCACTTGATTTATATATACAAAACAATCCAGTATATACTGTGATGGCCTTTTATTGGCCTGCAGCCACCTTGATGGGGATAGCGTTCACCGGGGCGTGGTGCGCAGCAAAACGAGCGCCTCTGAAGAGTAATGTGTATATGGTCAGTTCAGGATCGGAGCGTATGAGGTATACGGTAGCGTTAACAGGCGGCATTGGCAGTGGCAAAAGTACCGTGGCCGATGCATTTTCCCGGCTTGGGATTAACGTTATTGACGCTGACATTATTGCCCGTCAGGTAGTAGAACCCGGAACCACCGCGCTTCAGGCCATCGCCGCTCACTTTGGTTCACCGATGCTCAATGATGACGGCACGCTGAACCGCCGCGCTCTGCGTGAAAAAATCTTTGCTCACCCTGAAGATAAAACCTGGCTTAACGGGCTATTGCATCCGCTCATCCAGCAGGAAACTCGCCGGCAGATGCAGGCCGCGAGCTCTCCTTATATTCTTTGGGTCGTCCCCTTACTGGTAGAAAACCGGCTGGCTACGCAGGCCGATCGCGTGCTGGTCGTTGATGTTCCAAAAGAGACGCAGATCGCGCGTACGATGCTTCGCGATCGGGTCAGTCGTGAACATGCAGAACATATTCTTGCCGCCCAGGCGACGCGCGAACAGCGCCTTGCCGTTGCGGATGATGTCATTGAAAACATGGGCTCTCCGGATGCCGTCGCATCGGATGTTGCCCGCCTGCACGAAAAGTATCTAATGCTGGCATCGCAGGCCGCCTCACAGGAAAAACCGTAATGCACACCCCCGTTCTGTTTGAACATCCACTCAACGAGAAAATGCGCACCTGGCTGCGTATTGAATTTTTGACGCAGCAATTGTCCGTTCATCCGACAATCGCCAGCTACGCCGATGCACTCCATTTTTTCCGCAACGCGGGCGATCTTTTAGATGTACTGGAACGTGGAGAGGTCAGGACGGACCTGCTAAAAGAGCTGGAGCGCCAGCAGCGGAAATTACAGTCATGGGTAGATATTCCCGGCGTCGATGGCGAACGTATTGACGCCTTGCGTCAGCAGTTGAAGCAGTGCGGCGCCACGCTGATGTCCGCGCCGCGCATCGGCCAGTTCCTGCGTGAAGATCGTTTGATTGCGCTGGTACGCCAGCGTCTGAGCATTCCCGGCGGCTGCTGCAGCTTTGATTTGCCCACGCTGCATATCTGGCTGCACATGCCGCAGGCATACCGTGACGAACAGATCGGCGTCTGGATAGCCAGCCTTGATCCGCTGACTCAATCTCTGGTGCTGATCCTCGATCTGATTCGTAATGCCGCCCCTTTCCGTAAGCAGACCAGCCTCAACGGCTTTTATCAGGATAATGGCGAAGATGCCGACCTGCTACGTCTGCGGCTGGATATTGCCAGCCAGCTCTATCCTCAAATCTCCGGGCATAAGAGCCGTTTCGCTATCCGCTTCCTGCCGCTGGATAGCGAGTTCGGGGTCGTACCTGAGCGTTTTGATTTTGAACTGGCCTGTTGTTAAGGAGAAATAATGTCAGAAGAGACGATCGTCAATTGCCCCACCTGCGGTAAACCCGTGGTCTGGAACGCACAGAGCCTGTACCGCCCCTTTTGCTCTAAACGCTGCCAGCTGATTGATCTAGGCGAATGGGCTGCGGAAGAAAAACGTATTCCCAGCGCGAGCGATCTGTCCGATAGCGATGGCTGGAGCGAGGAACAGCAACCGTGACCGGTTCCCGGGCAAGGCAACATCGCGCCTTGTCCGGGAAACGCGGGTTCAGGAAGCCGCCTGCACTAATTTGGTAATAATGGGTTCATTCGCCGGCGGAAACGCCTCAGAGTCTAATGCCCGTTGCGCAATCCACTGCCCGGGCTGCCCCTCTTTCCCCCACGGCTCGCCGGACCACTCTTCCACCAGCCAGAACCACAGGGTAATGTGGCGGTCCGGGAACTGATACTCCAGCTTATCAAACAGGCGGGATGAGCTTACCGTAATCCCCACTTCTTCCTGCAGTTCACGCACCAGCGCCTGTTCCGCAGATTCTCCGGCTTCAATTTTACCGCCGGGAAACTCGAGTTTGTTGGCCATATGGGCATCGGCGGCGCGCTGGGTGATAAAGATCTCCCCCTGCGGATTGCGGATAATACCCACGGAAATTTGCAGTTGTTTCATCGTGATCATTCCATAAAAAAGGCGCAGATATCTGCGCCTTTATTTTTCATGCTCTGAGCTTAGCTCAGACGGCCATGGCACTGCTTATATTTTTTACCGGAACCACATGGGCACGGATCGTTGCGCCCCACTTTACGCTCGCCGGTCTCCTCAGCCAGCGCAGCCGCGGCGGCAGTATCGTCGTCCTGATGGCTAAGCTGTTGCATCTGCGCCAGACGTTCGGCTTCCTCGCGGCGCTGCTGCTCCATTGCTTCAACTTCTTCCGGCATGCGGACCTGAACCTTGCTCAGGGTGCTGATCACTTCATACTTCAGCGATTCCAGCATCGCGGCAAACATAGAGAAGGACTCACGCTTGTACTCCTGCTTAGGATCTTTCTGCGCATAGCCGCGCAGGTGAATACCCTGACGCAGGTAATCCATCGCCGCGAGGTGCTCTTTCCACAGCGAGTCCAGAGTCTGCAGCATGACGCCTTTCTCGAAATGACGCATCATTTCGGCGCCCACAACTTCTTCTTTACGCTGATAGGTCTCAATCGCGCTCTGCAGAATACGCTCGCGCAGCGTCTCTTCATGCAGCTCCGGCTCTTTATCCAGCCACTCTTTCAGCGGCAGCTCGAGGTCGAAGTCATTTTTCAGACGTTCCTGCAGACCTTCAACATCCCACATTTCTTCCAGAGACTGCGGCGGGATATGGGCATCGATGGTCGCTTTGAACACATCTTCGCGGATGCTGTTAATGGTTTCGCTAACATCAGAAACGTCCAGCAATTCGTTACGCTGACTGTAGATTGCCCGGCGCTGATCGTTAGCAACATCATCATATTCCAGCAGCTGCTTACGAATATCAAAGTTGCGGCTTTCGACTTTACGCTGTGCGTTAGCGATAGCCTTGGTGACCCACGGGTGCTCAATCGCTTCGCCTGGTTTCATCCCCAGCTTGCGCATCATGCCGGAGACACGGTCGGAGGCAAAGATACGCATCAGAGCATCTTCCATCGACAGGTAGAAGCGGGAAGAACCGGCATCCCCCTGACGACCAGAACGGCCGCGCAGCTGGTTATCTATACGACGGGATTCATGACGCTCGGTACCGATAATATGCAGGCCGCCTGCTGCCAGAACGGCATCGTGACGAACCTGCCAGTCGGCTTTAATCTGCGCGATTTGCTCCGGTGTCGGATCTTCCAGCGCAGCGACTTCGGCTTGCCAGCTCCCGCCGAGCATAATATCCGTACCACGACCCGCCATGTTGGTTGCGATGGTTACCGCTGACGGGTAACCCGCCTGGGCAACGATATCCGCTTCGCTGGCGTGGAACTTCGCGTTCAGAACATTGTGCTTGATACCGGCTTTGGTCAGTTCATGGGAAACCACTTCTGATTTTTCAATCGAAATGGTACCAACCAGAACCGGCTGGCCAGCGGCGGTGCGCTCTTTGATATCTTCGATGATCGCCTGAATTTTTTCCGCTTCGGTCATATAGACCAGATCCGCCATATCTTTACGGATCATCGGGCGGTTAGTCGGCACCACTACGGTATCCAGCTTGTAGATAGAGCTGAATTCAAAGGCTTCAGTATCTGCCGTACCGGTCATCCCCGCCAGTTTCTCATACAGACGGAAATAGTTCTGGAAGGTGATGGAGGCCAGCGTCTGGTTTTCATTCTGGATATCCACGCCTTCTTTCGCTTCAACGGCCTGGTGGAGACCATCAGACCAGCGACGTCCTTGCATCGTACGACCGGTATGCTCATCGACGATAATCACTTCGCCATCTTTGACGATATAGTCAACGTCGCGGGTGAACAGCACGTGCGCGCGCAGCGCTGCCGTCACGTGATGCATCAGCATAATATTGGACGGTGAATACAGCGATTCGCCTTCGTCCATGATCCCTTCCTGCACCAGCAGCTCTTCGATCAGCACCAGACCGCGTTCGGTCAGGTTAACCTGGCGCGCCTTTTCATCAACGGAGAAGTGGCCTTCACCGGTGAAGGTGTCGGAATCCTCTTTATCCTGACGAACCAGGTGCGGGATGATCTTGTTCACGCGCTTGTACATTTCCGAGCTGTCTTCCGCCGGACCGGAAATGATCAGCGGAGTACGCGCTTCATCGATCAGAATGGAGTCCACCTCATCCACCAGCGCATAGTGCAGTTTACGCTGAACGCGCTCTTCCGGGCTGAACGCCATATTGTCGCGCAGGTAGTCAAAGCCGTATTCGTTGTTGGTACCGTAGGTAATATCCGCACCGTACGCTTCACGCTTGGCTGGCGCCGGTAAACCGGACATGTTGATCCCGACGGTCATACCGAGGAACTCAAACAGCGGGCGGTTGTTTTCAGCATCACGCTGTGCCAGATAGTCGTTGACGGTAACCACGTGAACGCCTTTACCGGATAATGCATTCAGGTACGCAGGCAGCGTTGCGGTCAACGTTTTACCTTCACCGGTACGCATTTCCGCGATGCAACGCTGGTTAAGCACCATACCGCCCAGCAGCTGGACGTCGAAGTGGCGCATACCGAATACACGTTTACTGGCTTCACGAACCACGGCAAAGGCTTCCGGGATCAGGCTCTCCAGGCTTTCGCCCTTTTCCAGGCGAGCACGGAACTCGGCGGTTTTGCCTTTCAGCTCGTCATCGGAGAGCTTTTCCATCTCCGGTTCCATGGCATTGATGAGGCCAACGGTTTTGCGCATACGGCGCAGGGTACGATCGTTACGACTACCGAAAACTTTAGTTAATAATTTGATTAGCATAATAAAATCTCAAACGCCCCGCGATGCGGAGTCACAAAAAAGAATCATCCGTTTTTAGTTCAGCTGAGACGTTGAGGTCCTGCGCGAATCCCTGCCACCTGGCTAATCCAGGCCGAGACAGAAAATGCAGAATGGGATGGGGTATAAGCCGCCTGGCGAACGATTACCGGCGGTTTACTCTCCTGCGTCAGCAGTGCGCTGAGCGTGTCAAGTAAAGCCAGATGCTGCGCCTGGAAGGGCGAAGACTCTTCGGCAACCGGCAGCGCTTGCGGCGCCATCGCAAATGAGAGATGACGAATAACCGTGCGGATAGCATGCTGATGCCAGTAATCGACGGTAAAATTCGGTCGACGGCTGGCGTCAAGCAGCGCCAGCTGGGAGAAATTAACTTTATTCGGGCTGTGGTTGCTGGCCGTGGTTTTCGTCGGCGAAGCCGTTTCGTGGCTGTTGCTAAGCGCAGGCAGGCCAAAGCTAGCCGCGACCATCCCCAACAGGAGATGCGGCCAGAAATACCGTCTGCCAAACTGTCGCCAGCGCGTCAGCAATCCACTCACGTACGTTACCTTTAGTTGAAGCAACCCCAGGAAATATTTTTTGCGCCCAAATACTACCATTAATACTGCACGACAGCAGCAGGAATGACGGTTGCGACAAGGCAAAAACGTTCAATAAATCAGCGAACGAACAATGAACAGCGCCGCAGAATCAGGGCAGAACCAGCAGAGGAAGGCAAAAAAAGAAAAAAGACTGGCTCCCTGGTCGGAGAGAGTACCAGGTTACCAGTCTGTTTTACTGAATGGTCAGGCTTATGCCATAACCATTGACGGTGCGCGGAATGCCAGCGGCAGTTCTGCTTCGTCTTCGAAAGTCACATACTCCCAGGCTTCCTGTTTTGCCAGAACAGCCTGCAGCAGTTTGTTATTCAACGCGTGACCTGATTTGAACGCCGTGAATGCACCGATGATATTGTGACCACACATAAACAGGTCACCGATCGCATCCAGCATTTTGTGGCGGACAAACTCATCTTCAAAGCGAAGACCGTCTTCGTTCAATACGCGATAATCGTCAACAACGATGGCACAATCGAAGCTGCCGCCCAGGCACAGGCCGCGGGACTGCAGATATTCGATATCACGCATAAAACCAAAAGTACGAGCGCGACTAATCTGGCGCATAAATGCATCAGCAGAGAAGTTCATCGCATAGCGCTGGCTGCTTGCATCAATCGCCGGGTGGTTAAAATCGATGGTAAAATCCAACGAAAAACCATTGTACGGTTTGAATTCAGCCCATTTGTCGCCATCTTCGACCCGAACGGTCTCTTTGATGCGTACAAATTTCTTGGCACAGTTCAGCTCATCGATGCCGGCATCCAGCAGCAGATAAACGAACGGCGCAGCGCTACCATCCATAATTGGAATTTCCGGCGCATCGACTTCAACAACGATGTTGTCAATGCCGAGACCTGCCAGTGCGGCATTCAGGTGCTCGACAGTCGAAATCCGCACGTCATGCTCGTTCACCAGGCAAGTACAGAGCATGGTATCACGCACAGATTTGGCATCAGCCGGAAAATCAACCGGTGGATTCAAGTCGGTGCGACGATAGATGACCCCGGTATTTGCCGGCGCAGGGCGTAACGTCAGGGTGACTTTCTTGCCGGTATGCAAACCGACGCCAGTCGCCTGAACGATACGTTTAAGAGTCCTTTGTTTGATCATCGTATAATCTCGCCAAGTTACCTATCCAACCGAAGTGTACAATACATTCGGATGGGCAGTTTAGCACAAAGAGCGCTGATGCCCAACTTCCAGCCAATTCTTAATCAGCTTGCTTACGCAGGAACGCTGGGATATCCAGATAATCCGGCTCTTTCGCAGTTTGCGGTGTATTGTCGTTCACCACCTTCGCAACCGGTTTCTGCTCTTGAGTTAACGGAGCCATACCGTGCTGCTGGTAGCGATCCATGACCGGCTGCTGAACCTGCTTGTTGGTCACCAGGGTAATTTCCGGACGCTTGTCCATACCGATACCGGTGGCCACAACGGTCACACGCAGTTCGTCGTTCATATCCGGGTCAAGGGAAGTACCGATAACCACGGTCGCATTATCCGAAGCGAAAGCACGGATAGTGTTACCCACGGTTTCGAACTCATCCAGACGCAGGTCGAAGCCGGCCGTAATGTTGACCAGAACGCCGCGCGCGCCGGACAGATCGATATCTTCCAGCAGCGGAGAAGAGATAGCCATTTCAGCCGCTTCTTCCGCACGGTCTTCACCGCTTGCCACGCCGGAGCCCATCATCGCATAGCCCATTTCGGACATTACGGTACGCACATCCGCAAAGTCGACGTTCATCAGACCCGGACGGGTAATCAGTTCGGCGATACCCTGTACTGCGCCTTTCAGCACGTCGTTTGCTGCGCCGAAAGCGTCCAGCAGAGAGATACCGCGGCCGAGAACTTTCAGCAGCTTGTCGTTCGGAATGGTGATCAGCGAGTCCACATGCTTGGACAGCTCGGTGATCCCCTGCTCGGCGAACGCCATGCGCTTTTTGCCTTCAAAATTAAACGGTTTAGTGACCACCGCAACGGTCAGGATGCCCAGATCCTTCGCCACTTCAGCGACGACTGGCGCTGCACCGGTACCGGTGCCGCCACCCATACCTGCCGCGATAAACACCATGTCTGCACCATCAAGAGCAGCACGCAGCGCTTCACGGTCTTCATCAGCCGCATTGCGACCGACTTCCGGGTTTGCACCGGCACCCAGACCTTTGGTAATACCGCTACCGATCTGAATGGTCTGGCCAACAGCCGTTTTACGCAGCGCCTGCGCGTCGGTGTTCACCGCAAAGAATTCAACACCTTCGATACGCTCGCGCACCATGTGCTCGACGGCATTGCCACCGCCGCCACCGACGCCGATGACTTTAATCACCGCGTCGTTGGTCAGTTCCATAGGTTCAAACATAGTTTCTCTCCGTTTTGTGCCTGTCGCCTGAGAACGCTAATTTTCTGCGTTCTCTTAAAAAATTAAAACTCTTTTCGCAGCCAGCTATTAAGTCGCTTAATCCACGAGCCAACTGATGCAGTTACGCGTTTTTCCACTTCTGCTTCACCACTGAGATGCGATTCCTTCCCGTAGTGCAGCAACCCAACCGCCGTCGAATAATACGGCTCCTGGGCATAATCCGTTAAACCGGTAATATTCAGCGGCGCGCCAATACGAACCTGCGTATGAAACACGCGCTGAGCACAGGCGGCAAGGCCTTCAATTTGCGCGGCGCCGCCCGTTAAAACAATCCCTGCCGCCAGATGGTGCTTCACCCCTTGCTGGCGCAGCTGCTCTTGCAGTTGCAGAATCTCTTCATTCACCAGGTTGAGCAGCTCGGTATAACGCGGCTCAATTACCTCTGCCAGCGTCTGGCGCTGCAGACTACGCGGCGGACGCCCGCCCACGCTCGGTACTTCGACGTTTTCGTCTTTACCGACAATGGAACCCAGCGCACAACCGTGGCGAACTTTAATCGCTTCGGCATCGCTCGGCGGCGTTCCGAAAGCGTAGGCGATGTCGCTGGTGACCACGTTGCCCGCGTACGGGATCACTTTGGTATGGCGCAGCGCGCCGCCGGTATACACGGCGATATCCATTGTACCACCGCCGATGTCCACGACGCAGACACCCAGCTCACGTTCATCTTCCGTCAACACGGAATAACTGGCCGCTAAACCGGCGAAAATGAGTTGGTCCACTTTCAGACCGCAACGTTCCACCGCTTTAACAATATTTTTCGCCATATCGTTATGGCAGGTAATCAGATGGACTTTTGCCTGCATACGTACGCCGGACAGACCGACCGGGTTTTTAATCCCTTCCTGGTAGTCGATAGCGTATTCCTGCGGGATAACGTGCAGAACACGATGCTCATCGCGTACGCGGACCGATTTCGCGGTATGCACCACGTTCTCAACGTCGTCCAACGTGACTTCTTCTTCTGAAATCGGCACCATGCCAATTTCATTTTGACAGCTAATATGTTTACCTGAAAGCGCCAGATACACTGACGAAATCTGGCAATCCGCCATCAGCTCGGCCTGATCAATGGCGCGCTGAACGCATTTCACCACGGATTCCAGGTCGTTAACCCCGCCTTTATCCATACCACGCGATGGGCAGCTGCCCACGCCAATGATATTGACCACGCCGTCGGGCAGAACTTCCCCTACTAAAGCGGCAACCTTCGCGGTGCCAATCTCCAGTCCAACTACCAGTTTTCTGTCCGTCGCCTTGATCATTGTTGTTCTGCCTGTGCCTGATTCTGTTGTTGATTAGTTTCCTCTGCGGGAGCAGGTACCCAACCTACCGCCGCGCCCGAGTCATAACGCAAATCAACGTAGCTTATCCGTTTGCCGTCGGTCTGCGCTTGCTGCTGTAGAACCGGGTAGAGTTCCATAAAGCGCTGAAGCCGTTTCATGGTATCGCCTCGGCCAAGGTTGAGCTTAATATCGTTATTCAGCGTCAACTGCCAGGAACGACGAGCGGTCATCGCCGCCACTTTCAACGTGAACTTATCCTTTGCCAGCACCTGCCCCATGTCGCGATACCCCTGCAACACTTCGTTCTCACTGCCTTCCGGGCCATACAACATCGGTAAATTCTGCTTATTGGTCCGATCCGCCGGGACGCTGAAGGAATTCCCTTCTACGTCGACCATATGTTGATCATTCCAACGCGCAATCGGCACATATTCAACCAGATGAATCTTCAATTCGTCCGGCCACTGCTTTCTGACGCTCGCCTGCTTAATCCACGGCAGGCGCTCAATCTGACTCTGGATGATGTTGACATCCTGCGTCATAAAGGTCCCCGGGGAACCCAGCGCCAGAATTGCCTGGCGGATATCATCGTTACGCGTGTAGTGACGCTCACCGGTAACAACCATCCTGGACAGAGGCAAACGCTGTGCATCCTCCATCCAGCCCAGAACCATCCACCCGCTGACCAACACGGTACATAGCACCGTCAGCAGGAAGACAATCCCGGCCAGACGAGTTCCATTACTCCGACGCGAAGAAGAGGCTTCCTCTTCTTCGTGGTTCCGCGTATTCAGCGCAGCCTGCGACATATCACCCCGCCAGGTCCAGAATTCGAACAACAAGCTGCGAGAAGCTCATCCCGGCCTGACGCGCCGCCATCGGCACCAGGCTGTGGCTGGTCATGCCAGGGGAAGTATTTGCTTCCAGCAAATAAAACTGGCCATCGCTGTCCAGCATCACATCAATACGCCCCCAACCTTTACAACCGAGAACATTCCAGGCTTTAACTACCAGGGCCTGAATTTCTGACTCGCGGGCAGGATCTTCACAACCTGGGCAGAAATATTGCGTCTCATCAGAGAGATACTTCGCCTCATAATCATAGAAGGTTCCAGCCACCTGGATACGAATTGACGGTAAAATTTCTTCACCGACGATAGCGACGGTGAATTCAGGCCCACTAAGCCATTTCTCAATCAGAACATCTTCATCATGCTGAAAAGCCAGCGCCAATGCATTATGTAATGCACAACTTTCGCTGACTTTCGACATGCCGACGCTCGAGCCTTCGCAAGCCGGTTTAACAATCAGCGGCAGACCCAGTGCGGCAATCTGCTGTTCAACTTCAGCAGACAGGCCAGCATTGAACTGCGCACGCGTCAGCGCGACCCATGGAGCGACCGGTAATCCCGCGCCCTGCCACAACAATTTGCTGCGAACTTTGTCCATAGAAATCGCCGACGCCATCACGCCGCTGCCGGTGTAAGGCAGCTGAATCAGCTCCAGCAGCCCCTGCAACGTCCCATCTTCGCCACCGCGACCATGCAACGCAATAAACGCTTTCTTAAAGCCCAGCGCTTTCAACCGGGTAACATCCACGTCGCGCGGATCGACAGGGTGCGCATCCACGCCAGCTTCACGCAGGCCCGCCAGTACCGCAGTCCCTGAATTGAGCGACACTTCGCGCTCAGCAGAGGTACCGCCGAAAAGAACCGCGATTTTATCAGCCATGGCGCTCCTCCTCCGCTTTTTGCGGCACGAGTTTGATTTCAGCCAGGTGGCGTGCGATTTTTCCTATGTTTCCCGCGCCCTGCACCAGGATCAGGTCATTCCCGGTCAGCACCGATGCCAGCATCTGTGCCGCCTGGGCCGGATCGGAAAGCAGAATCGGATCCACCTTGCCGCGACCGCGAATCGTACGGCACAGCGAACGGCTGTCGGCGCCAGGAATCGGCGCTTCACCGGCGGAATAAACGTCCAGCATCAGCAGGGCATCAACCTGAGTCAGCACGTTAGCGAAATCGTCATACAGATCGCGCGTACGCGTAAAACGGTGCGGCTGGAATAACATCACCAGATTTTTATCCGGCCAGCCGGCGCGCGCCGCTTTGATCGTGGCATCCACTTCAGTCGGGTGATGACCATAGTCATCGATCAGCATCGCGCTGCCGCTTTTGCCATTGACCTCAGCCAACGGATATTCACCGAGAAAATCAAAGCGACGGCCGGTTCCCTGGAAACTTTCCAGCGCCCGCAGGATCGCGCTGTCATCAATTCCCTCTTCCGTCGCGACCGCAACCGCCGCCGCCGCGTTCAGCGCGTTATGGCGACCGGGCGCATTCAGCGTCACCTGAAGCACTTCTTTATCCTGACGAACCAGGCGGAAGTGGCCCTGGGCGCCGACCTGACGATAATCTTCTACGCGCACGTCGGCATCTTCGCTAAAACCGTAGGTGGTGATCTGACGGCCAACGCGCGGCAGCAGTTCACGAATCACCGGATCATCGACACACATCACCGCGCGACCATAGAACGGCAGGTTGTGCAGAAAGTTAATAAAGGTCTGCTTCAGATTTTCAAAGTCGCCATGATAGGTATCCATGTGATCGGCTTCGATATTGGTCACAATCGCGACCATCGGCTGCAGATGCAGGAACGACGCATCGCTCTCATCCGCTTCAGCAATCAGATAGCGGCTATGGCCGAGGCGGGCGTGAACGCCTGCTGCTTTAACCAGTCCACCGTTGACAAAAGTGGGGTCAAGACCTGCTTCCGCGTAAATACTGGAAACCATTGCCGTGGTCGTGGTTTTACCGTGAGTGCCGGCAATCGCAATGCCATGACGAAAACGCATCAGCTCTGCCAGCATTTCCGCGCGGCGAATGACCGGAATACGCGCTTCATGCGCGGCAACAATCTCCGGGTTTTCCGCAGAGATTGCGCTGGAAACGACAACCACGCTCGCATCGCGAACGTTTTCCGGGCGATGGTTGAAATAGATCGTGGCGCCAAGTTGCGACAGCTGTTGCGTAACCGGATTCGGCGCCAGGTCGGAACCGCTAATCTGGTAGCCTTCGTTAGCCAGAACTTCGGCAATACCGCCCATACCGGCACCACCGATGCCAACAAAGTGAATATGCCGGACGCGACGCATCTCGGGCACTATGGAACGCAGTTTCGCCAGATCTTGTGTATTCATTCTTTACGCCATCAACTTCTTTATACGGGCGGTGAGATTCACCGCGATTAGCGCGCCAGTGCTGCAGCGCTCACTTCTTCTGCTACCCGTTCGGTAGCATCCGGAATCGAGGCTCTGCGCGCTCGTTCCGCCATATCCAGCAGCGTTTCCCGATCCCAGCCAGCCAGCGTCTGCACGACGGCATCAACGGTGAACTGAGGTTGTTCGAGAATTTTCGCTGCGCCCGCTTTCTCCAGCGGCAGTGCATTCCAGTACTGCTGACGATCCTTGTGCTGAAACGGCACAAATAGCGCCGGTAAACCTGCTGCGGCAATTTCACTCACCGTCAGCGCACCGGAACGACACACAACAACATCGGCCCAGGCATACGCCGCCGCCATGTCATCAATAAATTCAGTCACTTTATGCTGCGGCTGCCCGGCATCCGCATAGGCCTGCTGGACCGTCTGCTGGCCGCCTTTCCCGCTTTGATGCCAGATAGTGACCGCCGGGCCCAGTTTCCCCGCCACCTGCGGCATCGTCTGGTTCAGCACGCGAGCTCCCTGCGAGCCCCCCACCACTAGCACGCGAATCGCTCCCTGGCGCCCGACCAGACGCTGTTCCGGTAACGGCAGCGCCAGCACATCAGTACGCACCGGGTTGCCCACCACGTCAGCATGCGGAAACGCACCTGGGAACGCCTGCAGCACCTTCTTCGCGATCTTTGCCAGCCATTTGTTTGTCAGGCCAGCAATGCCGTTTTGCTCATGCAGCACCACCGGGATACCCAGCGACCAGGCCGCCAGGCCGCCAGGGCCGGAAACGTAACCGCCCATCCCCAGTACGACGTCCGGCTGGAAACGCTTCATGATCTCCCGCGCCTGACGCCAGGCGTTGAAGATACGTACCGGCGCTAACAGCAGCGCTTTCAGCCCTTTACCGCGCAGGCCGGATATACGGATAAAATCAATCTCAATGCCGTGTTTCGGCACTAAATCCGCTTCCATACGATCGGCGGTGCCGAGCCAGCGAACCTGCCAGCCCTGGTCCATTAAATGGTGCGCGACCGCCAGCCCAGGGAACACATGCCCACCGGTACCGCCCGCCATCACCATTAACCGCTTTTCCTGACCGCTCATCGAACACCCCGTGTAAACGCCTGGGCTTTTTCCAGACGCGTTTCATAATCAATTCGCAACAGCAACATGATGGCCGTCGACATAATCAGCAAACTGGAACCGCCGTAACTGATAAGCGGCAGCGTCAGGCCTTTAGTGGGCAGCATGCCTGCCGCCGCCCCGACGTTAACCAGCGCCTGGAAGCTAAACCAGATTCCAATGGCGCAGGCCAGGAAGCCGGAAAAGCGATGATCAATCTCCAGCGCCTTACGCCCAATCGACATGGCGCGAAAGGCGACGAAGAATACCATTAATAGGGCCAGTACCACACCGATATAACCGAGTTCTTCGCCGATAATGGCGAAGATGAAATCGGTATGCGCTTCCGGTAAATACTCCAGTTTCTGTACCGAGTTGCCTAAGCCCTGCCCCCACATTTCACCGCGGCCGAAAGCCATCAGCGACTGAGTCAGCTGGTAACCACTGCCAAACGGGTCTTCCCACGGGTTCCAGAAAGAGGTTACGCGGCGAATACGATACGGTTCGGCAAGGATCAGCAGCACCACCGCCGAAATCCCCATGCCGATAATGGCGATGAACTGCCACAGCTTGGCGCCGCCGAGAAACAGCATCGCCAGGGTGGTGACGAACAACACCACTACCGTACCGAGGTCCGGCTGCGCCAGCAGCAGAATCGCCAGCACGAAAATGACGCCCATCGGCTTTAAGAAGCCGCGCAGGTTATTCCGCACCTCATCGCCTTTACGCACCAGGTAGTTGGCGATGTAGCAGAACAGCGACAGCTTGGTAAACTCCGCAGGCTGAATACGCAGCGGACCCAATGCAATCCAGCGCGATGCCCCGTTTACCGAGCTACCGACGACCAGGACGATCAGCAACATAACGATCGAAGCAATCAACATCGCCGTACTGTGCCGCTGCCAGAACTCCATCGGCAGACGCAGCGTCACGAGAGCCAGGCCCAGCGCCAGAAGAATGTATAACCCGTCGCGCTTGGCGAACAAGAAAGGATCGTTAGCCAGGCGCTGCCCTACCGGCATAGAAGCCGAGGTCACCATAATGAAACCCACGGCGGCCAGGCCAAGCGTCAACCACAACAGCATCCGGTCATACATCACCAGGCTATCGTTATCTTTCTGCCGCGAGCCCATCACCCAGCCTTTCAGCGCCGCAAACAGCCAGGCGAAGATAAACATCCCCGGCAGGCGCGGCAGTCTCCACTGAGGCATTTTCAGGCGCGGGAGGGATAAACGCATCAACCTAACTCCTTCGCCAGGCGGGCAAAGACATCGCCCCGTTGTTCGAAACTCTTAAACTGATCGAGGCTGGCACAAGCTGGCGATAACAGCACCATATCGCCCGACTTCAGCAGCGGGGCAATCTGGCGCATCGCCTCTTCCATCGTCCCGGTTTGCGTCGCCACTTCCGGACGCAGTGCCGCCAGCTGCTCGCCATCGCGACCGAAGCAGTACAGGCGAATATTGTCGCCCGCCAGATAACGCTTCAGCGGCGTGAAATCAGCGGATTTCCCATCGCCACCCAGCAGCAGATACAGAGTACCGTCCAGATGCAGCCCGTTCAGCGCCGCTTCGGTACTGCCGACGTTGGTGGCTTTGGAATCGTTGATCCAACGCACGCCGTTATGATCCAGCACCAGCTGAAAACGATGTGCCAGGCCGGTAAAGGTGGTCAGCGCCTTGAGACTGCTGGCCCGCGGCAGACCGGCGGCATCAGCCAGCGCCAATGCCGCCAGCGCGTTGCTGTAGTTGTGCTGCCCGGTGATGTGCATCTCTTTGACGTTCAGGATCTTCTCACCTTTCACCCGCAGCCAGGTTTCTCCCTGCTGGCGGTTAAGGTGATAGTCGCCGACATCAACGCCGAAGCTGATGCAGCGCTCATCGGCGCCGCGTACCGGCATCGTCAGCCCATCATCGGCATTCACGATGCAGGTTTTCGCATTTTCATACACCCGCAGTTTGGCCGCACGATACTGCTGCAGGCCCAGCGGATAGCGGTCCATATGATCCTCGGTCACATTGAGGATCGTCGCGGCCACCGCCCGCAGACTGGAGGTAGTTTCCAGCTGGAAGCTGGAGAGCTCCAGAACGTACAGTTCGCGGTCCGCATCGAGTAACATCAGGGCCGGCAGGCCGATATTGCCGCCGACGCCAACATTCATGCCGGCCGCTTTTGCCATCTCGCCTACCAGCGTCGTCACGGTGCTTTTCCCGTTAGAACCGGTAATAGCGATAACCGGCGCCTGCGCTTCGCGGCAGAACAGCTCAATGTCACCGACGATTTCCACGCCGGCATCCGCTGCCGCGCTCAGCGCAGGGTGTGCCAGCGCGATACCAGGGCTTGCCACAATCAGATCCGCTGCCAGCAGCCAGTCTTCATTCAGGCCCCCCACGTAGCGTTCCACTTCTTCCGGCAGCTTCTCCAGCCCGGAAGGCGCGACGCGGGTATCCATCACGCGCGGCGTCACGCCGCGCGCCATGAAAAAGTCCACGCAAGACAGCCCGGTCATTCCCAGGCCAATAATGACGACTTTTTTACCCTGATAATCTGCCATGATTAACGTACCTTCAGCGTCGCCAGGCCAATCAGCACCAGCATCAGCGAAATAATCCAGAAGCGCACGATAACGCGCGGTTCCGGCCAGCCCTTCAGTTCATAGTGGTGGTGAATCGGAGCCATACGGAAGATGCGCTGACCGCGCAGCTTGAAGGAACCGACCTGCAAAATAACCGACAGAGTCTCCACCACGAATACGCCACCCATAATCACCAGCAGGAACTCCTGACGCAGCAGCACAGCAATGATGCCCAGCGCGCCGCCGAGAGCCAGGGAACCGACATCGCCCATAAAGACCTGCGCCGGATAGGTGTTGAACCACAGAAAACCGAGACCCGCGCCCACGATCGCCGTACAGACGATGACCAGTTCCCCGGCGTGGCGCAGATAAGGGATATGCAGATAGTTGGCAAAGTTCATGTTGCCCGTTGCCCATGCCACCAGCGCGAAGCCCGCCGCCACAAATACGGTCGGCATAATCGCCAGGCCATCAAGACCATCGGTCAGGTTGACCGCATTGCCGGTACCGACAATCACGAAGTAGGCCAGCAGAATGTACAAGAGCCCCAGCTGAGGCATGATGTCTTTAAAGAACGGTACAACCAGCTGAGTCGCTGGCGTATCTTTACCGGCCATATACAGCGCAAACGCAACGCCCAGCGCAATCACCGACATCCAGAAGTACTTCCAGCGGGCGATCAACCCTTTGGTGTCTTTACGCACGACCTTACGGTAGTCATCGACGAAACCGATGATGCCGTAGCCTATCAGCACGGTCAGCACACACCATACGTACGGGTTGGACGGATAGGCCCACAGCAGGACAGAGACCACAATGGCGGTCAGGATCATGATCCCGCCCATGGTTGGGGTACCTTTCTTGCTGAAATGCGATTCCGGGCCGTCGCTACGTACGACCTGACCGAAGGAGAGTTTTTGCAGACGGGCGATCATGCGCGGGCCCATCCACAAAGAGATGAACAGCGCGGTCAGCAGGCTGACGATGGCGCGAAACGTCAGATAGGAAAAGACGTTAAAGCCGGAATAATATTTGACCAGATGTTCGGCCAGCCATACTAACATGTTCCATTCTCCTGTAATGCGCGTACTACCTCTTCCATGGCGGCACTACGTGAACCCTTCACTAAAATGGTGATGATCTTGTGTTCCGCCGTCAGCTCGCGTAGTCGGGCCACCAGCGATGCTTTATCGCTGAGATGCTCGCCCACGCCGCTGGCGCGGCTAATTTCTGCGCTCAGCACGCCGGTGCTGAGTACCCGATCAAGCCCTGCCGCTTTTGCCGCTTCGCCAACCTGACGATGGCATGCCTCGCTTTCCGTACCCAGCTCGGCCATATCGCCCACGACCAGCACCCGGTAGCCCGGCATCTCGGACAGCACCTGCACTGCGGCAGTCATTGAACCGACGTTGGCATTGTAGGAATCATCAAGCAACAGCTGGTTTTCGGCGAGCGTAATGGGAAACAGCCGTCCCGGCACCGCTTTCAGCTGCGCCAGACCGGCTTTCACCGCATTTAAGTCGGCGCCCACCGCCATCGCCAGCGAGGCAGCAGCCAGCGCGTTGGCGATATTGTGGCGACCCGGCAGCGGCAGCAGAACATCCACGATTCCCATCGGGGTTTGCAGCGTAAATTCTGTCCCGTGGCTGGTAATATGAATCTGGCTAGCCGCAAAATCGCTGTTGGCCGCATTCGGCGAGAAACGCCATACCTTGCGTGCGCCAATCACGCTTTGCCAGTTCAGCCAGTCGTTATTGTCAGCATTCAGGATGGCAATGCCATTTTCCGGCAGACCGGTAAATATTTCGCCCTTCGCTTTCGCCACGCCCGCCAGGGAGCCGAAGCCTTCAAGGTGAGCGGCGGCCAGATTGTTGACCAGGGCAGCTTCCGGGCGCGTCAGGCTGACGGTCCAGGCAATTTCGCCCTGATGGTTAGCGCCTAATTCGATTACCGCATAGCGATGCTCTGGAGTCAGGCGCAGCAGCGTAATCGGGACGCCAATGTCATTATTCAGGTTGCCGGCGGTATAGAGCGTATTGCCGCACTGACCGAGAATCGCCGCCGTCATCTCTTTCACCGACGTTTTCCCGGAAGAGCCGGTCAGCGCCACAACGCGGGCCGGCACCTGCTGACGAACCCACGCCGCCAGCTCGCCAAAGGCCAGGCGGGTATCTTTCACCACCACCTGAGGTAAATCACACTCCAGCTGACGGCTGACCAACAGCGCGCCGGCGCCGGCTTCTTTCGCCTGCTCCGCGAAATCGTGAGCATCAAAACGCTCGCCCTTTAAGGCAATGAACAGGCAGCCTGCCGTAATCTTACGGGTATCCGACGTGACCTCATCGACGGCCAGATCGCGACCATGCAGTTCACCGCGCGTCACGTCGGCGAGCTGGCTTAACATCAAGCGAATCATGCTACCGCTCCCAGCAGACGGGCTACGGTGACGCGATCGGAGTAGTCAAGACGACGGTTGCCAACAATCTGGTAATCCTCATGACCTTTGCCAGCGACCAGTACGACATCCCCCTCGGCAGCCTGCATCACGGCGTTTGTCACCGCTTCAGCCCGGCCTTCTTTCACCTTCGCGTGTCCGGCGTCAACCATACCAGCGAGGATATCGTTGATGATGGCGCGAGGCTCTTCGGTGCGCGGGTTGTCATCGGTCACCACAACAATATCGGCAAACTCTTCGGCGATGGCGCCCATCAGCGGACGTTTGCCCTTATCGCGATCGCCGCCGCAGCCGAAGACGCACCACAGCTTGCCGTTACAATGCAGACGCGCCGCCTGGAGCGCTTTTTCCAGCGCATCCGGGGTATGGGCATAATCCACCACCACGGTCGGTTTACCCGGCGCGCTGAACACTTCCATACGGCCACAGACCGGCTGCAGACGAGCCGCGGTTTTCAGCAGCTCAGCCAGCGGATAGCCCAGGGCCAGCAGCGTGGCCAGCGCCAGCAGTAGGTTGCTGACGTTAAAGGCGCCCATCAGGCGGCTTTCAACTTCGCCCTTGCCCCAGCTGGAATCAAACTGGATGGTGGCCCCGCTATCGTGATAGTTCACCGCCGTAGCCTTCAGCCAGCGCCCGTGACAGTCCGGGTTAATACGATCTTCCATCGATACGGCAACCGCGTCCGGCAGCTTCGCCAGCCAACGGCGGCCCACTTCATCATCGGCGTTGACGATAGCCTGTCCGCAATGATGGGTGGAATAAAGCAGCCATTTTGCCGCTTCGTAATGTTCCATATCACCGTGATAATCCAGGTGATCGCGGCTCAGGTTTGTAAAGACCGATGCGGCAAACTGCAGCGCCGCCACGCGGTGCTGAACCAGACCGTGGGAAGAGACTTCCATGGCCGCGAAGGTAGCGCCCTGCCCTGCCAGGCCTGAAAGCACGTGCTGAACATCGACTGCTGAACCGGTGGTATTTTCCGTCGGAATGACCTTGTCCAGCAGACCGTTGCCAACTGTTCCCATCACCGCACTGGTTTCGCCAAGCAAGCTGGCCCACTGCGCCAGCAGCTGCGTGGTGGTGGTTTTACCGTTGGTACCGGTGACGCCAATCAGGCGCAGTTGCTCTGAAGGCTGATGGTAAAAACGCCCGGCCAGCGCGGATAAGCGCTCGTTGAGCTGGCTGAGATAAATGACCGGCACGCCGTGCATTTCACGGATTTCGCCGTCAGCAGCCTCATCTTTGGCCTCTGCAATAATGGCAGCAACACCTTGCGCTATCGCCTGCGGGATATAACGACGCCCGTCCGCCTGATGACCTAATACCGCGACAAAGAGATCGCCGGAAGCAGCCACCCGGCTGTCCAGCGTCATCTCTCGCAGAATTCGCTCCGGCGCATTTGGCACCCACGGAGCGAGAAGGTCGCGCAAATTACGATCTGCCACCTGTTCCCTCGCCTTGATTAATCACAAATTCACTTTTTTCGCCCGTTGCCAACGCATCCGGCTCGATGTTCATGGTGCGCAGTACGCCGCCCATGATGGCACCGAAGACCGGCGCGGAAACGGCGCCGCCGTAGTATTTACCCGCCTGCGGGTCGTTGATCACCACCACCAGCGCAAAACGCGGGTGGCTGGCGGGCGCAACGCCTGCGGTGTAAGCAATATATTTGTTGATGTAGCGGCCATCTGGCCCCACTTTCTTCGCCGTACCGGTTTTGATCGCAATGCGGTAGCCTTTAATGGCCGCCTTCACGCCGCCGCCACCGGGCAGCGCCACGCTTTCCATCATATGCACGACGGTACGAACGAGAGGTTCCGGGAACACGCGCTCACCGGGAACCGGTGGATCAACTTTGGTAATCGACAGCGGGCGATAGATGCCATAGCTGCCGATCGTTGCATAGACTCGCGCTAACTGTAACGGCGTTACCATTAGCCCGTAGCCGAAAGAAAAGGTGGCCCTCTCTATGTCAGACCACCGTTGTTTTTGAGGATATAAGCCACTGCGTTCTCCGACCAACCCCAAATTGGTCGCTTTTCCGAGTCCAAAACGTGAGTAAGTATCTACTAACGCTGAGGACGGCATCGCTAACGCCAGTTTGGAGACACCGACGTTACTCGACTTCTGTAATACCCCGGTCAGGGTCAATTCGCTATAGCGCGCCACGTCTTTGATCTCGTGGCCGTTAATCCGGTAAGGAATGGTATTCAGCACGGTATTTTCGTTCACAATGCCGCGCTGTAGTGCCGTCATCACCACCATTGGCTTGACCGTCGAACCCGGTTCAAACACGTCGGTGATGGCGCGGTTACGCATGATGTCTTTCGCCGTACCGGAGAAATTATTCGGGTTATAAGAGGGGCTGTTCGCCATCGCCAGCACTTCGCCAGTGCTGACATCGACCAGAACCGCACTCCCCGATTCGGCTTTGTTAAACGCCACGGCATTATTCAGTTCACGATAAACTAACGCCTGCAGACGCTCATCGATACTCAACGCCAGATTGTGCGCGGCCTGGCTGTCGGTAGAGGAGATATCTTCAATAACGCGGCCGTAGCGGTCTTTACGCACGATGCGTTCCCCGGGTTGACCCGTCAGCCATTTATCAAAGCTCTTCTCGACGCCTTCAATCCCCTGGCTATCCACGTTGGTGAAGCCAATGAGGTGAGCGGTAACTTCACCTGACGGGTAGTAACGGCGCGACTCTTCGCGCATGTGAATCCCTGGCAGCTTCAGCTTCTTGATGTAATCCGCCATATCAGGATTAACCTGACGCGCCAGATAGATAAAACGCATTCTCGGATTGGTGTTGATGCGCGATGCCAGCTGATCCAGCGGCATGTTTAACGCATCGGCCAACGCCTTCCAGCGGTTATCGAGAGTGACACCGCCGGCATCGTGCAGCTCTTTCGGATCCGCCCAGATAGCCTTCACCGGCACGCTCACCGCCAGCGGGCGGCCGGAGCGGTCGGTAATCATTCCGCGGGCGGTGGAGACTTCCTGCACGCGTAAAGAACGCATATCACCCTGACGAACCAGCATGTCCGGGCTGATCACCTGTAGCCAGGCCACGCGACCCAGCAGGAAACCCAGCGCGATTAAAATACACCCGCACAGCAACGCAAAACGCCAGCTAATAAAGCTGGCCTGTTCTTCCTGACGTTTTGGTTTTAGCGTTTTCGGCGCTGCTTTCATGCGTCGCAATAATCCTTATTTTTGTACAACGATATTTTCTTGTGATGGATCGACGTGTTGCATCTGCAACTTCTCGGTCGCGATCCGCTCAACCCGACTATGATCGCCGAGCGCGTTCTCTTCGAGGATCAGGTTTCGCCATTCAATATCCAGCGCGTCACGTTCCAGAACCAGTTGTTCACGCTGCGCGGTTAGCAGACGGGTATGGTGAGCCGTCGTCACCACGGTAATCGCCGTAATGATGATGCAAATGAACAGGCAGAGTGGCAGCTTCCCAAACCGCAGAAGATCGTCCCCGATAACGCCAGGCAAGGCATGGCGCTCGTTGCTTCCTAACGATCCTTTAACTTTGCTTAAGGCTTCTGTCACTCTGCCGATCATGCGTTCGTCCTCTCTGCAATGCGCAGAACTGAACTACGGGCCCGTGGATTCTCTGCCACCTCTTCTTCGCCCGGCATCAACTTGCCTAGTGCTCGCAACTCACGGCCACCCAGTTTTTTGAGCTGCTCTTCGGTCATTGGTAACCCGGCCGGAACCTGCGGACCGCGGCTTTGCTCACGCATGAAGCGCTTCACAATACGGTCTTCCAGCGAGTGGAAACTGATGATCGAAAGCCGCCCGCCCGGGGCCAGCACGCTGAGCGAGCTTTTTAGCGCCTGCTCTATCTCCTCCAGTTCACTGTTCACCCAGATGCGCACCGCCTGGAAGGTACGGGTCGCGGGATGTTTGAATTTGTCCTTCACCGGCGTCGCCGCCGTCACCACTTCCGCCAGCTCTTTCGTACGGGTCATGGGCTCGATACGGTTACGCTCAACGATGGCGCGCGCGATACGCTTACCGAAGCGCTCTTCGCCAAAGGTTTTAATCACCCAGGCGATATCCGCTTCGTCCGCCGTCTGCAACCACTCGGCGGCAGACTGGCCGCGAGTGGGGTCCATACGCATATCCAGCGGACCATCGCGCATAAACGAGAAGCCACGCTCGGCATCATCAAGCTGAGGTGAAGAGACACCAAGATCGAGAAGAATACCGTCGATCTTGCCAGTTAGTCCGCGCTCACTCACATAATCAGCCAGCGCAGAGAAAGGTCCATGTACGATGGAAAAGCGAGGGTCATCGATGGTCTTCGCCACGGCGATAGCCTGCGGATCGCGATCGATAGCCAGCAAGCGTCCTTCCGCTCCCAGTTGGGAAAGGATCAGGCGCGAGTGTCCACCGCGACCAAAGGTCCCATCAATGTAGATACCATCCGGACGAATATTCAGGCCGTTAACCGCTTCATCCAGAAGTACCGTCGTGTGTTTAAAATTTTCCATCATGTTATAGAGACAAATCCTGCAGACGCTCCGACAACGCGTCGGTCGACGACTGCTCAGCGTCGATATCTTCCTTGACCCGTTGATACCAGGTCGTTTCATCCCACAGTTCAAACTTATTGAACTGTCCGACCAGCATCACTTCTTTTGTCAGCCCGGCATGCTGCCGTAACACCGGCGCAATCAGGAGACGCCCGGCATTATCCATCTGACATTCGCTGGCATGACCCAAAAGCAGGCGCTGGACGCGCCGCTCAACGGGATTCATGCTCGATAAACGCGACAATTTTTGCTCGATGATTTCCCATTCAGGCAAGGGGTAAAGCAGCAGGCACGGGTGATGAATGTCAATGGTACAAACCAGTTGACCGGAAGCGTCTTCGATCAGCCCGTCGCGGTAACGCGTCGGTACGGCCAGACGGCCTTTGCTGTCGAGATTGACTAACGTTGCCCCACGGAACATGCCAGCCTCACCCCTTTTCGCCACTTTAACCCACAAATTCCCACCAGAAGGAGTTTACGGAGCGGAGGAAAAGCTTGTCAAGCCAGCACGAATACCAACGAAGCTCAAAAACCCATTATTTGCAGCCGATATTAGGCCTGATGAAATAATCATCAACAAACGAGGCAAATTAACGCTATGAATACGTGTAAGAAAACAACCAACAAATTCGTAACAGTTAAAAGCAACAAAATATCTTCGGTGGGAAAATATAAAGTGTCAGTTTGCGACGCGAGCGGCATTTTAGGCGATTATGATGTCCGTTAACAGTGCCTGTTACCGTCAGAGAAGCACTCTTGTCGCGGGTTGCGGGGAGATGAGCGGGTGATGAGCCGTAAAATGAGTGTTAATTCAGCGATTAACTTAATGAATGTAACAAAATAATACAAATAAAGACTGATTTAACTTTTTTTTATCGCTAACGGGGGCCGGAAAGCGGTAACTCCAGAATAAAACAAAATAATGCGTAAAGAAGTTTAGGGATTTGTCTGAAAGCGATTCAAATTTACTTTTTTATGGTAATTTGTACGGATTATCGCCAGACGACTTTCGTCTGGCGAGTCACGCCACTCTTTTCCGGGTTTTTGACACACGCAGAGGCCGGCGATCGAAAGCCTGGCGCATCAGCGACGGTTCAAACTTCCCCGGCGATACAAATTACGACGGATACGGCTTAATCCTGGTTTTGGCTTACGCGGCTCATCAAGGCTGGCGAGGACAATTTCCAGCACGCGTTCCGCCACATCGCGGTGGCGCTGGGCCACGGCCAGTACCGGACACTGCAGGAAGTCGAGCAGCTCATTGTCGCCGAAGGTCGCAATAGCCAGTTCGGACGGCAGCTTCCCTTCCCGACGCAGCGTCACATCCATCACCCCCTGCAACAGCGGAAATGAGGTGGTGAACAGCGCCTGCGGCATGGGATGCGTTTCCAGCCATTTCTCGAACAGCTGCCCTGCCGCTTCGCGTTCAAAGCTGTTGGCGTACAGATACTGCACTTCACGCGGATCGTCATTCCACGCGGTACGGAAGCCCTGTTCACGCAGGAAACTGACCGACAGCTCCGGTAGCGCACCAAGATACAGGACGTTTTCCCCCGGGAATTTGCGCAGTTCAGCGGCCAGCATTTCGGCGTCATCCTGATCGGCGCCAACAACGCTGGTGAAGTGCTCGCGATCGAGCGCGCGATCCAGGGCGACAATCGGGAAAGGATCGTTGGCCCAGCGTTGATAGAACGGGTGCTCAGGCGGTAATGACGTCGAGACGATAATGGCATCCACCTGGCGCTGTAGCAGATGCTCAATGCAGCGCATCTCGTTGTCAGGCTGATCTTCCGAACAGGCGATCAGCAGCTGATAGCCGCGCTGGCGCGCCTGACGTTCAAGATAGTTAGCAATACGGGTATAGCTGGTATTTTCCAGATCGGGAATCACCAGACCAATAGAACGCGTGCGTCCTGCACGCAAGCCAGCAGCGACCGCATTCGGATGGTAGTTGTGCTCACGAACGACGGCCATCACCTTTTCGACCGTTTTGTCGCTGACGCGGTACTGTTTCGCTTTACCGTTAATCACATAGCTAGCGGTGGTACGCGAGACACCGGCCAGCCGGGCGATTTCATCCAGTTTCACAATTGCCCCTTGGGTAATGAGTACAGAACATAACCTTTCTTCAGCTATGGATTCATTTTCATAACATCTAAACGCAGAATAGTTAGCGCAGCAACCGGTTTTGTCTACAGTTCCCACCGATTTCGCAAAAAAATAACCCGACAGATTGTGTCGGGCTATTTTTACGTCAGTTTCAGGGAGTCAGCGCATGATTTTGTCGCCGCGCGAGAGTCCTACCACACCGGAGCGTGCCACTTCAACAATCCGCGCAACGTCGCGTAACGAAGCAATAAAGGCATCCAGTTTATCGCTGGTCCCTACCAGCTGGACGGTATACAGTGACGGCGTGACATCGATGATTTGCCCGCGGAAAATCTCCGTGTTGCGCTTCACCTCTTCACGGCCAAAACCGCTCGCCTGGACTTTCACCAGCATAATTTCACGCTCAACGTGCGAATTCTGCCCCAGCTCGCTGACACGCAGTACATCCACCAGCTTATGCAGCTGTTTTTCAATTTGCTCGATCGCTTTCTCATCGCCAACGGTCTGGATAGTCATTCTCGAAAGCGTCGGATCGTCGGTGGGGGCCACCGTCAGGCTTTCAATGTTATACCCGCGCTGTGCGAAAAGGCCGATGACGCGTGATAAGGCGCCTGATTCGTTTTCCAGTAAGACAGATAATATCCGGCGCATAATCAGGTTCTCTCCGTTTTGCTCAACCACATCTCATCCATGCCGCCGCCGCGGATCTGCATGGGATACACATGCTCGCTGCCGTCCACCGTCACATCAACGAACACCAGACGATGATTACGCACCTGTTCCAGCGCTTCGGCCAGCTTAGACTCCAGCTCCTGCGGCTCGCTGATGCGAATCCCTACGTGCCCATAGGCTTCCGCAAGCCGGACGAAATCCGGGAGCGACTCCATATAAGATTGTGAATGGCGACCGGAATAGATCATATCCTGCCACTGCTTCACCATTCCGAGGTAGCGGTTGTTCAGATTCAACACCAGCACCGGCAGCTCATACTGCAGCGCGGTGGAAAGCTCCTGAATATTCATCTGAATACTGCCATCGCCGGTCACGCAAACGACCGTTTCTTCCGGCAAGGCCATCTTCACGCCGAGTGCAGCGGGCAAACCGAAGCCCATCGTGCCGAGACCACCTGAGTTAATCCAACGTCTTGGCTTGTCGAAAGGATAGTAAAGGGCGGCAAACATCTGGTGCTGACCAACATCGGAGGTCACGTAGGCATCGCCGTTGGTCAGGCGCCAGATGGTCTCGATGACGGCCTGCGGTTTGATCTTGCCGCTTTGGGTGTCGTATTGCAGACAATGGCGCGCGCGCCACTGCGCTATCTGCTGCCACCAGTCGCGGATCTCATCCAGCGGCTGCTGCGCTTCTTCCTGCTCAAGTAGCTCAAGCATCTGCTCCAGGACCTGACGCGCATCGCCAACGATCGGCACATCTGCCGGAACCGTCTTCGAAATGGACGTCGGATCGATATCAATATGCAGCACCGTCGCATTCGGGCAGTACTTCGCCAGATTGTTGGTCGTGCGATCGTCAAAACGCACGCCGACGGCAAAGATGACATCGGAGTGATGCATCGTCATGTTGGCTTCATACGTTCCATGCATCCCCAGCATACCTAACGCCTGGGAATGGCTGGCCGGAAAGGCACCGAGTCCCATCAGCGATGAAGCAACCGGCAGATTCAGTTTTTCTACCAGGGTACGCAGCTGTTCTTCACATCCGGCGTTAATCGCCCCGCCGCCGACGTAGACAACCGGATGTTTTGCCGCCACCAGCGTCTGCAGAGCGCGTTTAATTTGCCCTTTATGACCGCTGGTCGTCGGGTTGTAAGAACGCATGCTGACGCTATCCGGCCACGCGTACGGTAGCTTGTTCGCCGGATTGAGGATATCTTTTGGTAAATCAACGACCACCGGACCAGGACGCCCGCTGGCAGCCAGCCAGAACGCTTTTTTCAGCACGCCGGGAATATCTTCCGTCTGCTTGACCAGAAAGCTGTGTTTCACCACCGGTCGGGAGATGCCGACCATATCGCACTCCTGGAAGGCATCATAACCAATCAAGGAAGTCGCGACCTGCCCGGAGAGAATCACCAGCGGAACAGAATCCATGTATGCCGTGGCAATACCGGTAATGGCATTCGTCGCGCCCGGGCCCGAAGTCACCAGCACAACCCCTACTTCACCGGTCGCTCGGGCAAGGCCATCCGCCATATGCACTGCCGCCTGCTCGTGGCGTACCAGAATATGGTCAATACCCCCCAGGGTATGTAATGCATCATAGATATCGAGGACCGCGCCTCCGGGGTAGCCGAATACTTGCTTGACGCCCTGATCGACAAGCGATTGGACGACCATCTCGGCTCCTGACAACATCTCCATGGTTTGCCTCCAGGCTTATTGTTTCTAACGACAGCAGAATTCAATTTCCGCGCGTTCGCACAATGCCAGGAATCGGCTCCTGGCCATTGAGGTGAATGGACTGCGTGCTCTTACCATAACTGCTCGCCAACGGGCAGGCAATTAGCGACCTCAGGCGCATGTCAGCCGCCAAAAGAATAAAAGATAAGAATTTGATATGAAATGTGGTTGAAAGCTTCATAAATAAGAAACGAGCGCTGAAATTACTCGGACAAATTGTCTGATGGCAGAAATTCATCCATTTTTCACTTGCTGCACGCCCTGGCAAAGAGCGGCAAACAGGATAAAATTCTATATTTTGTGGTTTTGATCACATAAAGCGAGAGCGAGCGCTCCCGCTCAGGCACAGCTATATTTAGCGCTGGCAAATTCGCACCAGCAGATCCTGCATCCACTGATGACCTTTATCTCTACCGGCGGCCTCATGCCAGGAAAGAAAACAGGTGCGGTTATTCACTTTTAGCGGTAACGGCAATAATTGCAGGTTCAGCTTTTCTGCATACTCCCTCGCCAGCCAGCTCGGGGCAATGGCCACCATGTGGGTTTGTGATACCACATTAAGCACGCTGACCATAGCATTCCCTTGATATGCAATTTGCGTCTGTTTATTGACAGAGCTATACCAGGGAAGGCTAAACGAAGCATAGCGATCCAAAGCCACAACCGCATGTTCTTCGCGATAAATATCCGCTTCCGTCACCGGTCCGGAAATACGCGGGTGTTTACAGCTGGCTACTAATATCATTTCATCTTTAAACAAGGGCACACAGGCAAACTCGGGGCGGCGAAACTCCTCATAGCCAACCACAAACTCTATTTCCTGATAACGTAATTGATGCTCGGTGTTTTGATTAAGGGATGCTTTAAAAATCAAATGAATATTTGGTGCAACTTCGTTAACTTTGTTAAATATAATCGAAGTAAGATAGTTATCTAACGGGCTGCAAATGCAGAGATTAAATACGCGCTCACTGCTTATCGGCTCAAAATCGGAACCCGGCAACTCATTTTGCACCAGCTGCAGCGCCTGGCGTATTGAGCCAAATAGCTGAAATGCACGAGCCGTCGGCTGAATACCCCGCCCATACCGTACAAACAGCTCATCGTTAAACATTACTTTTAGTCGCGCTACGGCATTACTCACCGCAGGCTGAGACATCCCCAGCGAATGCGCCGCCCGCGTAATATTTTGTTCCTGCATGACCGCATCAAAAACGGTAAGCAGATTAAGATCGACCGTTCTAAGCTGAGGTTTAATCATTCCTCTTTCGAGGGCGGGTTCAGGTTCAGAGGTTTCAATTATCATATCTAACTCCACCATCAGATAAATTCCCTTTATTAAAATGCGGCAATGGGCAAAGGAAATATCATTTACCATACATATGTCACATACAAAAGAGCAAGAATGCATTTTAGGAATATATCAAAACCATTAGTTGCACGGACCTCCGTTAAATTATCAGAAAAAATCCTAAAGGCCTGAAAGCCCATTGATGAGTGGATAGCGTTAAAGGAATACATAACTGGCAGAAAAAACGCTACACTCCCCATCGCCAACGTTAATTTAAGCGTTTTTCAATGCATTGACTCAGCGTCAACCTGCACTATCTGCTTATTATCATTGACGTTCTCACAATACTTAAATCAATATATTCATAAGACCGATAAACCAATGGCTGTAATTAAGATAATTCCAACCCATGTCGGGCGGTGACGCGGCAAGAAGGGAAAAGTCAATCGCAGCGGCAGCGTTAACTGAGAGTCTGCCAGAGTGAATTGAAAAATAATTCTCGGCAAATAAGGCCATTTCTCAGAACAATACACTAATTCCATTGTGAGGTAAAAAGCGGTTTTTGTTGCCCAGGGGTTGACATCAAAACGCGTATCCAGTAACTCTAAAAGCATATCGATTTCATCTGGAGCATGACGCAATGATTCGCACCACTCGTTTCACCGGCCTACTACTACTAAACGCATCCACTATGCGCGGTAGGCTGTTGGGCGACGTTCAGCGTTAAGTCATCTTCCAGCAAGACTATAAAACCCGCGCCGTTGCGCGGGTTTTTTTATGCTCGTAAGCAAGGCGCCCAGGACACCGATTAAGGATCTAAACCATGAGCCAGCAAGTCATTATTTTCGATACGACCTTACGTGACGGGGAGCAAGCGTTACAGGCCAGCCTGAGCGTGAAAGAGAAGCTGCAGATTGCGATGGCCCTGGAGCGGATGGGCGTTGATGTGATGGAAGTCGGCTTCCCGGTCTCATCTCCTGGCGACTTCGAGTCCGTACAAACCATCGCACGCACCATCAAAAACAGCCGCGTCTGCGCCCTGGCTCGTTGCGTCGAGAAAGACATTGATGTGGCGGCAGAATCCTTAAAAGTCGCCGAAGCGTTCCGAATTCATACCTTTATCGCCACCTCGCCGATGCACATCGCCACCAAGCTGCGTAGCACCCTGGATGAGGTCATTGAGCGCGCAATCTATATGATCAAACGCGCACGCAACTATACCGACGACGTCGAATTCTCCTGTGAAGATGCGGGCCGTACGCCGATCGCCGATCTGGCGCGCGTGGTCGAAGCCGCCATCAACGCCGGCGCCACCACGATTAATATCCCGGACACCGTCGGCTATACCATGCCGTTTGAGTTCTCCAGTATCATTACCGGCCTGTACGATCGCGTCCCGAATATCGACAAAGCCATCATCTCCGTGCACACCCATGACGATTTAGGCCTGGCCGTCGGTAACGCGATTGCCGCGGTCCACGCCGGTGCTCGCCAGGTTGAAGGCGCCATGAACGGTATCGGCGAGCGCGCGGGCAACTGTTCGCTGGAAGAAGTGATTATGGCCATCAAGGTGCGCAAAGACATTATGGATGTCCGCACCGGCATTAATCACAACGAAATCTGGCGTACCAGCCAGACCGTCAGCCAGATTTGCAATATGCCCATTCCGGCCAACAAAGCCATCGTCGGTACCGGCGCCTTCGCCCACTCCTCCGGCATCCACCAGGACGGCGTGCTGAAGAACCGCGAAAACTACGAAATCATGACCCCGGAATCGATCGGTCTGAATCAGGTGCAGCTGAACCTGACTTCCCGCTCCGGCCGTGCGGCAGTGAAACACCGTATGGAAGAGATGGGCTACAAAGATACCGACTACAACATGGATCACCTCTACGACGCCTTCCTGAAGCTGGCAGACAAAAAAGGCCAGGTCTTTGATTACGATCTGGAAGCGCTGGCGTTCATCAACAAACAGCAGGAAGAGCCGGAGCATTTCCGCCTGGATTACTTCAGCGTGCAGTCAGGCTCCAGCGATATCGCCACGGCCTCCGTAAAACTGGTCTGCGGTGAAGAGACCAAAGCAGAAGCCGCTAACGGCAACGGCCCGGTCGACGCTATTTATCAGGCTATCAACCGTATCACCGGCTATGACGTGGAGCTGGTCAAATATGACCTGAACGCCAAAGGTCAGGGCAAAGACGCGCTGGGTCAGGTAGATATCGTCGTAACCTACAACGGTCGCCGCTTCCACGGCGTCGGTCTGGCGACGGATATCGTTGAATCCTCCGCGAAAGCCATGGTCCACGTGCTGAACAATATCTGGCGCGCAGCAGAAGTCGAAAAAGAGTTGCAACGCAAAGCTCAAAATAACGAGAACAAGAAGGAAACCGTGTAATGTCGAAGAATTACCATATTGCTGTTTTGCCAGGTGATGGCATTGGCCCGGAAGTCATGAACCAGGCGATGAAAGTACTGGAAGCCGTTCGTCACCGTTTTGATATGCGCATTACCACCAGTCAGTATGACGTCGGCGGCATCGCTATCGACCGTCAGGGTACCCCGCTGCCGCAGGCGACGGTAGAAGGCTGTGAGCAGGCCGATGCGATTCTGTTCGGCTCCGTAGGCGGCCCGAAATGGGAACATCTGCCGCCGGCCGGTCAGCCGGAGCGCGGCGCGCTGCTGCCTCTGCGTAAACATTTTAAACTGTTCAGCAACCTGCGTCCGGCGAAGCTGTACCAGGGGCTGGAAGAGTTTTGCCCGCTGCGTGCGGATATCGCGGCAAACGGCTTCGACATTCTGTGCGTCCGCGAATTAACCGGCGGGATCTACTTCGGCCAGCCGAAAGGCCGCGAGGGCAGCGGTCAACACGAAAAAGCATTTGATACCGAGGTCTATCATCGCTTTGAAATCGAGCGCATCGCGCATATCGCGTTTCAGTCCGCACGCAAACGGCGTAATAAAGTGACTTCTATCGATAAAGCGAACGTTCTGCAGTCATCTATTCTGTGGCGCGAAGTGGTCAGCGAGATCGCCAAAGAATACCCGGACGTTGAGCTGGCGCATATGTACATCGACAACGCCACCATGCAGCTGATTAAAGACCCGTCCCAGTTTGACGTTTTGCTGTGTTCCAACCTGTTCGGCGACATCCTGTCTGACGAATGCGCCATGATCACCGGCTCAATGGGCATGCTGCCGTCGGCCAGCCTCAATGAACAAGGTTTTGGTCTGTATGAACCGGCAGGCGGCTCAGCTCCGGATATCGCTGGTAAAAATATCGCCAACCCTATCGCGCAGATCCTCTCTCTGGCGCTTTTGCTGCGCTACAGCCTGGATGCCGATAACGCGGCAACAGCGATTGAGAGTGCGATCAACCGTGCATTAGAAGAAGGCGTGCGTACCGGCGATTTAGCGCGCGGCACGGCGGCGGTCAGTACCGATGAAATGGGCGATATCATTGCCCGCTATGTCGCTGAAGGGGTGTAATCATGGCGAAGACCTTATACGAAAAGTTGTTTGATGCGCATGTCGTTTATGAAGCGCAAAACGAAACCCCGCTGCTGTATATCGACCGTCATCTGGTGCATGAAGTGACCTCGCCACAGGCCTTTGACGGCCTGCGCGCGCACAACCGTCAGGTTCGTCAGCCGGGTAAAACCTTCGCCACCATGGACCATAACGTTTCTACCCAGACGAAAGATATCAACGCGTCCGGCGAAATGGCGCGCATTCAGATGCAGGAGCTGATCAAAAACTGCCAGGAGTTCGGCGTTGAGCTGTACGATCTGAACCACCCGTATCAGGGTATCGTCCACGTGATGGGGCCGGAACAGGGCGTGACCCTGCCGGGGATGACCATCGTCTGCGGCGATTCCCACACCGCCACTCACGGCGCATTTGGCGCGCTGGCTTTTGGTATCGGCACCTCCGAAGTTGAGCACGTCCTGGCGACTCAGACCCTGAAGCAGGGCCGTGCCAGGACCATGAAGATTGAAGTGAATGGCAAAGCAGCGCCGGGCATCACCGCTAAAGATATCGTGCTGGCCATCATTGGCAAAACCGGTAGCGCCGGCGGCACCGGCCACGTGGTGGAGTTCTGCGGTGAAGCCATTCGCGATCTGAGCATGGAAGGTCGTATGACGCTGTGCAATATGGCCATCGAAATGGGTGCGAAAGCAGGTCTGGTCGCGCCGGATGAAACCACCTTTAACTATGTGAAGGGTCGTTTGCACGCGCCAAAAGGCCAGGACTTCGACGCGGCTGTTGAATACTGGAAAACCCTGAAAACAGACGCTGACGCCACCTTTGACACCGTCGTGACCCTGCTGGCAGAAGAGATTGCCCCGCAGGTTACCTGGGGTACAAACCCAGGTCAGGTCATTTCCGTTAACGAGATGATTCCCGACCCGGCCTCTTTCGCCGATCCGGTCGAGCGGGCGAGCGCGGAAAAAGCGCTGGCCTATATGGGCCTGAAACCGGGTATCCCGTTAACCGACGTGGCTATCGATAAAGTGTTCATCGGCTCCTGTACCAACTCGCGTATTGAAGATTTGCGCGCCGCGGCCGAAGTCGCTAAAGGCCGCAAAGTCGCGCCGGGCGTGCAGGCATTGGTGGTCCCGGGTTCTGGCCCGGTGAAAGCTCAGGCGGAAGCCGAAGGTCTGGATAAGATCTTTATCGAAGCCGGTTTTGAATGGCGTCTGCCGGGCTGCTCCATGTGCCTGGCCATGAACAACGATCGCCTGAATCCTGGCGAGCGCTGCGCATCAACCAGCAACCGTAACTTTGAAGGCCGTCAGGGCCGCGGCGGACGTACCCACTTAGTCAGCCCGGCGATGGCCGCAGCGGCAGCCGTGACCGGCCATTTCGCCGATATTCGCGACATCAAATAAGGAGACCATCATGGCAGAGAAATTTACCCAACATACGGGCCTGGTGGTTCCGCTGGATGCCGCAAACGTCGATACCGATGCGATCATTCCTAAGCAGTTCCTGCAGAAAGTGACGCGCACCGGTTTTGGCGCGCATCTGTTCAACGACTGGCGTTTTCTTGACGATCGTGGACAACAGCCAAACCCGGAATTCGTCCTTAACTTCCCGGAGTATAAAGGCGCATCGATCCTGCTGGCGCGGGAAAACTTCGGCTGCGGCTCCTCCCGTGAGCACGCGCCGTGGGCATTGACCGATTACGGTTTTAAAGTGGTTATCGCCCCCAGCTTCGCCGATATCTTTTACGGTAACAGCTTTAACAACCAGCTGCTGCCGGTGACGCTGAGCGATGAACAGGTCGACGAGATGTTCAAGCTGGTTCAGGCGAACCCCGGTATGACGTTCGAAGTGGATCTGGAATCCGAAGTGGTGAAAGCGGGCGACAAAACCTACAGCTTTAAAATTGATGCCTTCCGTCGCCACTGTATGCTCAACGGACTTGATAGCATCGGTCTGACGCTGCAGCACGAAGAGGCGATTTCAGCCTATGAAAACAAACTGCCGGCCTTTATGAACTAACCACGCCGTTGATCCCCGAGCCCGGTCCTTGTGACCGGGCATTTTTTTAGGTTTTTCGCGCGGCTTACGGCAAGAAAAGAGCCCGCCCTGACCGATGGACCCGCACATGACGACCGCTGTTACCATTAAAAATATCACCTTCCAGGAAGGCACCACGTTAATTTGCGTGCCGCTAATCGGCCAGACGCTCGACGAGCTGAAAGCCCATGCCCGCACGCTGGCGGAGGCCGGAGCCGATCTTATCGAATGGCGTGTCGACCATTTTACCGCTGTCGGCGATCGGGATCAGGTCCTGCTGGCGCTGACGGAGATTCGCCGGCTGCTCGCCGATATACCGCTGCTGTTCACCTTCCGCAGCCACAAAGAGGGAGGTGAAACGGAGATCGGCGATGACGCGTACTTCGCACTCAACCGTCTGGCCGTTGCCAGCGGGCTGGTGGACATCATTGATATTGAGCTCTTCAATGACGAAATGCCGATCCGGGCGCTGATCGATGAAGCTCATGCCGCCGGGGTAAAAGTGATTATGAGCAATCATGATTTCCAAACAACACCGGCGCAGGAAGAGATTATCGCCCGGCTACGCCGCATGCAGGAGCTGGGCGCCGATCTGCCGAAAATCGCGGTCATGCCTCAGTCGCCGCAAGACGTGCTGACATTACTGTCTGCCACTCTGGTCATGAAAGAACGGTACGCCACCCGCCCGTTAATCACGATGTCGATGGGCAAACTGGGCGGCGTCAGCCGGGTCACCGGACGCCTGTTCGGCTCAGCGATGACGTTTGGCAGCGTGGGCCAGGCATCGGCACCCGGACAAATTGCCGTGCGTCAGCTGCGGGAAATGATGAATATTCTGTCCTGAAAGCACGCCGCATCGCAGCAATCTGCGGTGCGGCGCTTGGCTAAATATCTTTGACTTTGCTGGTCAGAAACAGCGTCAGCAGCGAGATGGCGGCAATGACCCAGTACACGCTGGCGTGGCCATAGTTTTGCGACAGCGCTCCCTGCAGCACGCCGGCGAGAATCACTCCGGTGGAAATACTGTTGGTAAACAGCGTGGTGGCGGCCCCGGCCCGTCCAGGCATCAGGTCCTGGAACCACAGCATGCCAATCCCGGCGACAATACCGATAAAAATGGCGTTGAACAGCTGCAGCGCCAGCAGCGCGGTACGTTCGTGGAACACAATCAGGCCAAGATAGAACAGCACGCCGGCAGCCACCGCGGCGACCATCATTTTACGTTTGCCCCAGCGCTTGACGTAATACCCCGCCAGGATCATCGCCGGGATTTCCAGCCCGGCCGCCGTCCCCATCAGGATCCCGGCCAGGCTATCCGGCAAGCCAAGATCGCTACTGATCCACAGCGGCATATCGATGATATACATGGTGTTGCAGGTCCACATCAGCGTCGACGCGATAAACAACATACGTACATTTTTATCTTGCCAGCCGCCGGCCTGCACTACGACGCCCGCCGCTTCCGCAGGCTGTTCCACTCGGGCAACCGACGGCAGCTTAACGGCAATTAACGCCAGGCTAATGACGAAAATAGCGGCCGCAATCGAGAACATGGTGGTAAAGCCATAGTTCAGCGCCAGCATGAAGGCCAGCGGCGGTCCGATCACCCACGCCAGCGACAGCTGCGCACGCATCACCGAGCTGAACATCACCACTTCCCGCGCCGAACTATCGGCATATTCCCGCGCCAGGGCGAACAGCTGGGGCATCGCGGCATTGGCAATCGACGCCAGCATCACACCGCAGGTGATCAATGTTAAGTAGTGACGGTTAAAAGCAAACAGTAGCGCGTTGCCCACCGCCATCAGACAGCAGAACATGATCAGCCGGCGGCGATCCCCCTGGCTATCGGAACGTTTCGCCAGCGCCAGGCTCACCAGAATACCGGCGATCGCGTTAACGGTATAAAACAGGCCGACCCAGAAAGGCTGTGCGCCCACTTCGCGGCTGAGGAACAAGCTGAGGGTTGGCGCCTGCAGCGCGCCCGCAATACCCATCATAAAAGCGACCAGCATAAACGCCGCGTATACACCGTTAAGCCGCCGTCCCATCGTCATCAACCAGAGCATGTCATGTCCTTAAAGCACGCGAAGAAAACGAAAAAAGCCAGCAGAAGTCATCTGCTGGCGGGTGATTTTATACTCTATCTGTTTCAAGTGACAGGCTGGCGACCGAAACGTTATGGTTCAGTCAACTGGCCTGGGTCTGAAAGAGGATAAGTACACACCAATACTCAGTCACACATGATGTGGGCAAGTCAATGATCAGAGGTCTGTGACGTAACTCCCCACTGCATCAGCTCGCCAAGAATCTTCTGCTGTCTCCCTGCCATCAGGCGGGCCAGCCATGACGCGTCCTGCGTCGCAGAAAAGTAGCGTTGGTAGAACTGTTTCGCGGTAGACCTCATCATATTCACCTCCTCGCTTCATCGGAATGCATTATTGGCCTAATATAGGGATTAATAAATTGCTGAGTTTTCATCAGGAGTTCCCCTTTTATGTCTTCTGCTCGTCTGCAACAACAGTTCATCCGCTTATGGCAGTGCTGCGAAGGTAAATCGCAGGAGACAACCCTTAACGAACTGGCGGAAATGCTCTGCTGCTCGCGCCGCCATATGCGTACGTTGCTGAATATGATGGAAGAACGCGGCTGGTTAACCTGGGAAGCGGAGGCCGGGCGCGGCAAGCGTTCAAAGCTGGCTTTCCTCTATACCGGCCTGGCGCTGCAGCAGCAGCGGGCCGAGGATCTGCTGGAACAGGATCGTATCGATCAGCTGGTCCAGCTGGTGGGCGACAAGGCCGCGGTGCGTCAGATGCTGGTCTCGCATCTGGGCCGCAGCTTCCGTCAGGGGCGGCATATTCTGCGCGTACTCTACTACCGGCCGATGAAAAACCTGCTCCCCGGCAGCGCGCTGCGCCGCTCGGAAAATCATATCGCCAGGCAGATCTTCAGCGCATTAACGCGGGTAAATGAGGAAAACGGGGAACTGGAAGCCGACATTGCGCACCACTGGCAGCAGCTTTCGCCCACCCACTGGCGCTTTTTTCTCCGCCCCGGCATTCATTTTCACCACGGGAGAGAGCTGGAGATGGAGGATGTCATTGCTTCGTTGCAGCGCAGCAACAGTCTGCCGCTCTACTCACATATCGAACGTATTGCCTCCCCCACCGCCTGGACGCTGGATGTACATCTGACGCAACCCGATCGCTGGCTACCGTGGCTGCTCGGCCAGGTGTCGGCTGTCGTATTGCCGCGTGAATGGCAGTCGATGGAGAATTTCTCTGCAATGCCGGTAGGTACCGGGCCTTATGCGGTGGTTCGCAACAATCAAAACCAGCTGAAGATCCATGCTTTTGACGATTATTTCGGCTACCGGGCGTTAATTGATGAAGTTAACGTCTGGGTCCTGCCAGAGATTAGCGAAGAGCCCAACGGCGGCCTGACGCTACAGGGGACCACGCAAAGTGAGAAAGCGGTTGAGAGCCGGCTGGAAGAAGGGTGCTACTATCTGCTGTTTGATGCCCGCAGCCCCCTCGGCAGCAACCTCGCGGTTCGTCAGTGGCTCAGCTATCTGTTACAGCCCGCCAATCTGCTTTATCACGCCGGTGAACAGTATCAGGGCAACTGGTTCCCGGCCTACGGTCTGCTGCCCCGCTGGCACCATGCCCGCAGTCATGCCTGTGAAAAACCGCCGGGACTGGAGTCTGTCACCCTCACCTACTACCGGGATCACGTCGAACACCGCGTGATGGGCGGGATCATGGCAACACTGCTGGCGGAGCATCAGGTCAAGCTGGAGATTCAGGAGCTGGACTACGAAGAGTGGCACCGCGGCGAGGTGGTCAGCGATGTCTGGTTGAACAGCGCCAACTTTACCCTGCCGATTGATTTTTCTCTGTTTGCCTTGCTGTATGAGGTCCCGCTGATACGGCATTGTATTCCTGTCGACTGGGAGCAGGATGCCCGTCGCTGGCACGCAGGCGAGCTAAACCCGGCCACCTGGAGCCAGCAGCTGCTGGCCAATCAAACCATCGTGCCGCTGATCCACCACTGGCTGATGATCCAGGGGCAGCGCAGTATGCGCGGCGTAAGAATGAATACGCTCGGCTGGTTTGATTTCAAATCCGCATGGTTCGCGCCGCCGGATCCCTGATAGCACTCCCGGCAGGCGCTGAAGCGCTTTCCGTCAGTTCACAAAATCATTACACTATCGCCGTTCTCAACGGGGTGCTGATATACGTACACAAAATCATTCGGGTTGCATCAAGGCGGCAAGCGGGTGAATCCCCAGGAGCATAGATAACTATGTGACCGGGGTGAACACGCGATGCTAACGCAGAGGCAGCGCGAAGGATGAAGCGTGTATACACAAAATCATTCGGGTTGCATCAAGGCGGCAAGCGGGTGAATCCCCAGGAGCATAGATAACTATGTGACCGGGGTGAACACGCGATGCTAACGCAGAGGCAGCGCGAAGGATGAAGTGTATTGGCTGAGAAAATACCCGTCGAACCTGATCCGGATAACGCCGGCGAAGGGATTTGAGGCCTACTCAAAATCCTTTGCCCCCCCTTGTTTATGAGGTGCAAAGTGTTGAAAAAATTACTCCCGCTGCTGGCGCTGGTCGCCGTTCCCGCGTTTGCTAAACCTGTACTCACCGTCTACACCTATGACTCCTTTTCGGCAGACTGGGGTCCTGGACCGGTCGTGAAAAAAGCCTTTGAAGCCGACTGCAACTGTGAACTGAAGTTCGTGGCGCTGGAAGATGGCGTTTCGCTGCTTAATCGTCTGCGGATGGAAGGCAAGAATAGCAAAGCCGATGTGGTGCTCGGGCTGGACAACAACCTGCTGGAAGCGGCTACGCAGAGCAAATTGTTCGCCAAAAGCCAGGTACCGGCCAGCGCAGTCACGGTACCGGGCGGCTGGGATAACGACACGTTTGTGCCGTTTGATTACGGCTATTTCGCCTTTGTCTACGACAAAAACAAGCTGAAAAATCCGCCGAAAAGCCTGAAAGAACTGGTGGAAAGCGATCAAAAATGGCGCGTGATCTACGAAGATCCCCGCACCAGTACCCCGGGCCTGGGGCTGCTGCTGTGGATGCAAAAAGTGTATGGCGAGAAGTCGCCGGAAGCCTGGCAAAAACTGGCGGCGAAAACCGTCACCGTCACCAAAGGCTGGAGCGAGGCTTACGGTCTGTTCCTGAAAGGGGAAAGCGATCTGGTTCTCAGCTACACCACATCGCCGGCCTACCACATCATTGAAGAGAAAAAAGACCAGTACGCGGCCGCCAGTTTCGCCGAAGGCCACTATTTGCAGGTTGAAGTCGCCGCGCGTACCGCCGCCAGCAAACAACCGGAGCTGGCGGAGAAATTCCTCAAGTTTATGGTGTCTCCCGCCTTCCAGAATGCCATCCCGACCGGCAACTGGATGTATCCGGTCACCCAGGTTGCGCTTCCCGCGGGCTTTGAGACGTTGCCGAAACCTCAAACCACGCTGGAATATACTCCGCAGCAGGTCGCCGCAGAACGTCAAAACTGGATTAATGCATGGCAACGCGCCGTCAGCCGCTAAACATCGGCTGGCTGGCGCCGGGTCTGACGGCCGCCGCGCTGCTGGTCGCCGTCGCACTGGCCGCATTCCTGGCGCTCTGGAGCAGTGCGCCGGAGGCGGCGTGGCGCTCGGTTTTCAGCGACAGCTATCTGTGGCACGTTATCCGTTTCTCTTTCTGGCAAGCGTTTCTCTCCGCGCTCTTCTCCGTTGTACCGGCGATTTTTCTCGCCCGCGCGCTGTATCGTCGCCGCTTCCCGGGGCGTACGCTGCTGCTGCGCCTGTGCGCCATGACGCTGATTCTGCCGGTATTAGTGGCCGTCTTTGGCATTCTCAGCGTCTATGGCCGTCAGGGCTGGCTGGCGACACTGTTTAACGCCATCGGCTGGCAGTGGGATTTCTCGCCGTATGGACTGCAAGGCATTCTGCTGGCGCACGTTTTTTTCAATATGCCGATGGCAACCCGGCTGCTGCTGCAGGCGCTGGAGAATATCCCCGGAGAGCAGCGGCAGATCGCTGCCCAGCTGGGCATGCGCGGCTACCCTTTTTTCCGTCTGGTGGAGTGGCCCTGGCTACGGCGGCAAATTCCCCCGGTTGCGGCACTGATCTTTATGCTCTGCTTCGCCAGCTTTGCCACCGTGCTGTCGCTGGGCGGCGGCCCACGGGCCACAACGATTGAGCTGGCGATCTACCAGGCGCTGAACTTTGATTATGACCCGGCCCGTGCGGCGATGCTGGCGCTGATCCAGATGGTCTGCTGCCTCGGGCTGGTGCTCCTCGCCCAGCGTCTGAGCAAGGCCGTTGCTATCGGCACCACGCAAGTTCACGGCTGGCGCGATCCGGACGATCGCCTGCACAGCCGCCTGAGCGATACCGCGCTGATCGTTTTCACGCTACTGTTACTGCTGCCTCCGCTGCTGGCGGTGGTGGTCGACGGTCTGAATAACAATCTGCTCAGCGTCCTGGCGCAGCCCGCGCTGTGGCAGGCATTCTGCACTTCGTTACGCATCTCGCTTTCCGCCGGTCTGCTCAGCGTGATGTTAACGATGATGCTGCTGTGGAGCAGCCGTGAACTGCGCCTTCGCAACCGACTGCTGGCGGGCCAGACGCTGGAACTCAGCGGTATGCTGATTCTGGCGATGCCGGGAATCGTGCTGGCGACCGGCTTCTTTTTACTGCTCAATAACAGTATTGGACTGCCGGCTTCCGCCGACGGTATTGTGATCTTCACCAACGCGCTGATGGCTATCCCCTATGCCCTGAAGGTGCTGGAAAACCCGATGCGCGATATTGCCGTACGCTACGGTATGCTCTGCCACTCTTTGGGCATGAGCGGTTTTACCCGCCTGAGGGTCGTGGAGCTGCGCGCATTAAAGCGTCCGCTGGCCCAGGCGCTGGCGTTTGCCTGCGTCCTGTCCATCGGCGATTTCGGCGCCGTCGCGCTGTTCGGTAATGAACAATTCCGTACGCTGCCGTTCTATCTGTACCAGCAAATAGGCTCTTATCGTAGCCAGGACGGTGCCGTCACTGCCCTGCTGCTGCTGCTGCTGTGCTTTTTACTCTTTACCGTGATTGAGAAACTTCCGGGACGTGATGTTAAAACTGAATGATGTGACCTGGCTTTACCAGCATCTGCCGATGCGCTTCACGCTCTCCGTCGAGCAGGGTGAACGCCTCGCCGTGCTCGGCCCGAGCGGCGCGGGCAAAAGCACGCTGCTCAATCTGATCGCCGGCTTTCTGCCGCCGGTGAGCGGCACGATTTTGATTAACGGCCAGCCGCATACCACGACGCCGCCGGCCCGGCGCCCGGTATCAATGCTGTTTCAGGAAAACAATCTCTTTCATCATCTTACCGTCCGCCAGAATATCGCGCTCGGGATGCATCCGGGGCTGAAGCTTAACCCGACGCAGACCGCCAGCCTGCAGACGATAGCCGGGCAAATGAGCATCGATTCACTGCTGGACAGATTGCCGGGCGAGCTCTCAGGCGGCCAGCGCCAACGCGTGGCGCTGGCGCGCTGTCTGGTCCGGGAACAGCCGGTCCTGCTGCTGGACGAACCTTTTTCCGCACTCGACCCCGCACTGCGCCAGGAGATGCTGACGCTGGTGAACGATGTCTGCCAGCGTCAACATCTGACGCTGCTGATGGTGTCTCATAGCGTGGAAGATGCCGCCCGTATCGCGCCGCGCTCGCTGGTGGTGGCCGACGGGCGGATCGCCTGGGACGGCGCGACCGAAACGTTGCTCAGCGGCAACAGCAGCGCCTCTCACCTGTTAGGCATTAGCGCGCGATAACCTTGTGCAGAATATCGAGATAGACGGGCATCAGAGGATGGCGAATCACCAGGGTTAGCGCTGCGCCGGCCAGCACCACCGTCACCGGCGTCAGCCACAGCAGACGCGCGCGGGGTAAGAGTCGCGTCAGGCGATCGCGCATTTTTGCGCTGCGCCACAAGCGCCAGCACAGCCAGCCCGCCAGCCAAACCAGCAGCGCGGCAGCCAGCAGCAGCCACTTGAAGCTGGCGCTGTGCTCATTGGTGGGGATATCAATCGCCGCGCCGGCCAGAATACCTGGCAAGAAGTACAGCGGCGGCCACAGCAGGCAACCAATAATATTGGGCAGAATAAACTTCGCCACCGGGAGATCGAGCATGCCGGCGACCATCGGCACCAGTGGCCGCGTCGGACCAACAAAGCGGCCGATAAGAATCGTGATCATGCTGTGCTGATGCAGCGCATGCTCGGTTTTATCCAACAGCGCCTTGTTTTTCTTCATAAAAGACCAGCGATGGAGCGGTTTTTTAAACCGCCAGCCGAGCCAGAAAGAGATCCAGTCGCCGAGTAAACACCCGATAATCCCCGCCAGCCACGCCTGCCAGAAATTCACGTCTCCGCTGCCAATCAGCGCCCCCAGCCCGGCCATCATCACCGTTCCCGGTAATATCAGCCCCACCAGCGCCAGTGATTCAAGGAAGGCGACCAGCATCACGGCTATCAGGGAATAGACCGTAGACTGGGTGATAAAATGTTCCAGCAATGCTTGCATAATGTGCCCGGTATCAAAACGAAGCACGGATTCTCCGGAGCCGTCGCGCCTTCGTCAAGTCATCAATTGTCAGAATAAACCCGTCATACTTCAAGTTGCATGAGCGTTGGCTTTCCTCGCTCACCCCAGTCACTTACTTGAGTAAGCTCCTGGGGATTCCCTGCGTTGCCGCCTTCCTGCAACTCGAATTATTTAGGGTTTAGTTTACTGGTTGTGACAATTATCCGGCGCAACATTTCATTTTCTTTACGTTTTATTCACACCCCGCACGGAATTCACTGGGGCTGGCGCCGGTGCATTTCTTAAATACCCGCGAAAAGTAGAGCTGGTCTTCGAACCCGACGTTGCGCCCTACCGTGGCGATGGGCATACGCGTGGTACTGAGCAGCAGCTTCGCCTGGCTGATGCGCTGGTCTTCCCGCCACCCCAGCACGCTGATACCCAGCTGCTGGCGGAACAGATGGGACAGGCGCGAAGGAGACAGACAGACATGCTGGGCGACGCTGGCGATATCGAAATGGCTATCCGCGAGGTGATCGCTGATGTACTGGCAGGCATCGCGCACGCGATTGTCCAGCGGCGGATGCAGAGACTCATTAATCGCCTCCATGCGCCGTAACAGCAGCTGCTCGAGCAAATTGATCGCCAGCAGCTCCGAATAGCGTCCGGCCCCCTGACCAGCCTCAACGATCTGCCCAAACAGCTCGCAAAAACGCGCCTGCCACTGCTCATCAGGACGGAAAAAGCCGGTCTGGGCGAAGATCGTCGGCCAGTTCAGCCATTCATGCCAGTAAGCGCGCGGCCGGAAGTAGACCCACTGGTGATACCATTCACGGGCATCGGGATGGCGGCCATAGTGATGAATTTCTCCCGGCGGAAAAAGCAAAATATCTCCCGGCCGGCAGATAAACTGCTCATCGTGATTGTTAATCACCCCTTCACCGCGCACCGTCAGGTTCAGAATATATCCCTTCATACCGAGCGGACGATCAATAAAGAAATCCAGATAGCCATCGGCATCAATCGGCGTCAGCCCCGTCACCAGATGGGCATTAAACGAGTAGCCCGGCAGCAGCGGATCGTTTTGTGTTTCAGCCATAGGCTCAGCTCTCCTGGATATATTATGGAAACCAATTGTCCATATTCAACATTGTACTGCTAACGCAGCTCGCCGTACTGGGACGCCGGTTGAAATTTCGATCAAAACCCGCCTCGTCACAGCAAAAATCGATGACAGCGCACAATTAAAGCACTTTTTCCGCATAACAGAAGTGTCTATAAATACGGCAGAAATGTCCACATTGAATATTTGCACGGCGTCACACTTTGCGATGCAATAGCAACATAGTCCATAAGATTAGCGAATACGGCCTGACGGTTTTTGGCGTGAATATCTACTGTTTCACCATGAATGGTTTTCTGCATGGAGTAACAGCATGGCAATTGCGATTGGCCTCGATTTTGGTAGTGATTCCGTACGCGCACTGGCAGTGGAATGCGCCACCGGCGAGGAGCTGGCCACCAGCGTAGAGTGGTATCCGCGCTGGCAGGAGGGGCTGTTTTGCGATGGCCCGAATAACCGGTTTCGCCACCATCCGCGCGACTACATTGAATCGATGGAAGCCGCACTGAAAAGTGTGTTGGCATTGTTAAGCCCCGAACAGCGCGCCGGGGTGGTGGGCATCGGCGTCGATAGCACCGGCTCAACGCCGGCGCCGATCGATGCCGACGGCAACGTGCTGGCGCTGCGCGAAGAGTTTGCCGATAACCCCAATGCCATGTTCGTGCTGTGGAAGGACCACACGGCGGTCGAAGAGGCGGAAGCCATTACTCGCCTGTGCCATCAGCCGGGCAAAGAGGACTACTCCCGCTACATTGGCGGCATCTACTCCAGCGAGTGGTTCTGGGCCAAAATACTCCACGTCACCCGTCAGGACCGCGCCGTCGCCGAGGCAGCCGCTTCGTGGATTGAGCTGTGCGACTGGGTGCCCGCCCTGCTTTCCGGCACCACCCGCCCGCAGGATATTCGTCGCGGACGCTGCAGCGCCGGGCATAAATCATTGTGGCACGAAAGCTGGGGCGGACTGCCGCCGGCCAGCTTCTTCGATGAGCTCGATCCGATTATCAACCGGCACCTGAGCTGGCCGCTGTTTAGCGACACCTGGACCGCCGATGTCCCTGTCGGCACGCTCTGTGCCGAATGGGCGCAGCGCCTGGGCCTGCCGGAAACCGTCATTCTGTCCGGCGGCGCCTTCGACTGCCATATGGGTGCAGTCGGCGCCGGCGCGCAGCCTAACGCCCTGGTCAAAGTCATTGGCACCTCCACCTGCGACATTCTGATCGCCGATAAACAGAGCGTGGGCAATCGCACGGTCAAGGGGATCTGCGGCCAGGTCGATGGCAGCGTGGTCCCTGACTTTATTGGTATGGAGGCCGGACAATCTGCCTTCGGCGATATTTACGCCTGGTTTGGCCGTATTCTCGGCTGGCCGCTGGAACAGCTGGCGCAGCAGCATCCGGAGCTGAAAACGCAGATTGCTGCCCAGCAAAAACAGCTGCTGCCATCGCTGACCGAAGCCTGGGCCAAAAATCCGTCGCTGGAACATCTGCCGGTGGTTCTGGACTGGTTTAACGGCCGTCGCACCCCCAATGCCAACCAGCGACTGAAGGGGGTCATTACCGATCTGAATCTCGCCACCGATGCGCCGGCGCTCTTTGGCGGCCTGGTGGCGGCCACCGCCTTCGGCGCGCGCGCCATTATGGAGTGCTTCACCGACCAGGGAATCCCGGTCAACAACGTGATGGCCCTGGGCGGTATTGCCCGTAAAAACCCGGTCATTATGCAGGCCTGCTGTGACGTGCTGAACCGGCCGCTGCAAATCGTCGCCTCCGATCAGTGCTGCGCGCTCGGCGCGGCGATCTTCGCCGCCGTCGCCGCAGGCGTGCATCAGGATATCCCCACCGCCCAGCGCAGCATGGCAAGTGAGGTCGAAAGCACCCTGCAGCCGCGTCCTGCCCAGGCTCAACGCTTTGAACAACTTTATCAGCGCTACCAGCAGTGGTCGGTCAGCGCAGAACAACAGTATCTCCCTTCGGCTGCGAAGGCGGAAAAAGCCCCGCTTTCTCAGGCAGCTCTCACCCATTAAGGACACGAAAATGACGATTTTTGATAACTACGAAGTATGGTTCGTGATTGGCAGCCAGCATCTGTATGGCCCGGAAGCGCTGCGTCAGGTCACGAAGCATGCCGAACATGTGGTGAACAGCCTGAATGCGGAAGCAAAGCTGCCGTGCAAGCTGGTGTTAAAGCCGCTGGGCACCACGCCGGATGAGATTACCCATATCTGCCGCGACGCTAACTATGATGATAAATGTGCCGGCATGATGGTGTGGCTGCATACCTTCTCTCCGGCCAAAATGTGGATTAACGGCCTGACTATCCTCAATAAGCCGCTGCTGCAGTTCCACACGCAATACAACGCGTCGCTGCCGTGGGACAGTATCGATATGGACTTTATGAACCTGAATCAGACCGCGCACGGCGGCCGCGAGTTCGGCTTTATCGGCGCGCGCATGCGCCAGCAGCACAGCGTGGTTACCGGCCACTGGCAGGATCAGAGCGCCCATCAGCGCATCGGCTCCTGGATGCGCCAGGCGGTTTCTAAGCAGGATACCCGTCATCTGAAAGTCTGCCGTTTCGGCGACAACATGCGTGAAGTCGCGGTCACCGATGGCGATAAAGTTGCCGCCCAGATCAAATTCGGCTTTTCGGTCAATACCTGGGCGGTGGGCGATCTGGTTCAGGTGGTCAACAGCATCAGCGAGGGGGATATCAGCGCGCTGGTTGATGAGTATGAAAGCAGCTATCGTCTGACCCCGGCGGCGCAGATCCACGGTGATAAGCGGCAGAATGTGCTCGACGCCGCGCGCATTGAGCTGGGGATGAAACGTTTCCTTGAGCAGGGCGGCTTCCATGCTTTCACCACTACCTTTGAAGATTTGCACGGCCTGAAGCAGCTCCCGGGCCTCGCCGTACAGCGTCTGATGCAGCAGGGCTATGGCTTTGCCGGCGAAGGCGACTGGAAAACCGCCGCCCTGCTTCGCATCATGAAGGTGATGTCAACCGGTCTGCAGGGCGGCACCTCCTTTATGGAGGACTACACCTACCACTTCGATAACGGAGACGATCTGGTTCTGGGCTCGCATATGCTGGAAGTCTGCCCGACCATCGCCACGGCAGACAAACCGATCCTCGACGTTCAGCCGTTGGGCATCGGCGGTAAAGCCGATCCGGCCCGCCTGATCTTCAATACGCAGACCGGTCCGGCCCTCGTCGCCAGCCTGATCGATCTTGGCGATCGTTTCCGCCTGCTGGTTAACACCGTGGAAACAGTCCCGACGCCGCACGATCTGCCGAAGCTGCCGGTTGCCAATGCATTGTGGAAAGCCCAGCCGGATCTGTGCACCGCGTCTGAAGCCTGGATCATCGCCGGCGGCGCACACCACACCGTCTTCAGCCACGCGCTGACGCTCGATGATATGCGTCAATTTGCCGAGCTACAGGATATCGAACTGGCGGTAATCGATAACGAAACCCGTCTGCCGTCCTTTAAAGACGCGCTGCGCTGGAACGAAGTCTATTACGCTTCAAAACGTTAACCACGGCAGCCAATTGCCCGGCGACACGTGGTTTGCCCGGCCTACACACTGCGGTTTTGTAGGCCAGGTCAACGAAGCGCCGCCGGCAAGGAGAACCCAATGCTCGAAGCATTAAAGCAGCAGGTGCTAGAAGCTAACCTGGCCCTGCCGAAAAACAATCTCGTCACCCTCACCTGGGGCAACGTCAGCGCCGTCGATCGCGAACGCGGTGTGCTGGTGATTAAGCCGTCGGGCGTCGACTACAGCGCAATGGGCGCCGACGATATGGTGGTGGTGAGTCTTGAAAGCGGCGAAGTGGTCGAAGGGAAAAAGAAACCCTCTTCGGATACAGCAACCCATCGCCTGCTCTACCAGGCCTTCCCGTCATTGGGCGGGATTGTCCATACCCATTCGCGCCACGCCACCATCTGGGCGCAGGCCGGGCAAGCTATTCCGGCGACCGGTACCACCCATGCCGATTATTTCTATGGCCCGGTGCCCTGCACCCGCCTGATGACCGATGAGGAAATCAACGGCGAATATGAGTGGGAAACCGGGCGCGTTATCGTCGAAACGTTCCGCGAACAGGGTATCGATCCGGCGCAAATGCCCGGCGTGCTGGTGCATTCGCACGGCCCGTTCGCCTGGGGGAAAAACGCCGAAGATGCGCTACATAATGCAATCGTGCTGGAAGAGATCGCCTATATGGGGATTTTCTGCCGCCAGCTAGCGCCGCAGCTGCCCGCGATGCAGCAAACGCTGCTGGACAAGCACTACCTGCGCAAACACGGGGCAAAAGCCTACTACGGGCAGTAGCGCCGCGGCTTTCCCCGTCGACAGCCGTTAGCGAACCGCCAGCCCGGATAGCGGCGTCGGCACGACAAGCCCATACCTGTATAAAACCCCAGCATCATTGATTGAACCAGGCTATAATCAGGCCTGGTTTTATTTGATGAGAGCACGGCGTGACCCAGCCACGAGAAGGTTTCCTCCTGACCCGTCACTGGCGGGATACCCCGCAAGGCACCGAGCTGTCCTTCTGGCTTGCCACCGACGACGGCCCGCTTGAGATCACCCTGCCGCCGCAGGAGTCGGTCGCCTTCATTCCTGAAGCACAGCGCGCCCAGGTCGAACGTCTGTTGCAGGGCGAAAACGGCCTGCGTCTCGCTCCGCTCACCTTAAAAGACTTTCATCGCCAGCCGGTCTTTGGCCTCTATTGTCGCGCTCATCGCCAGCTGATGCGCCTGGAAAAGAAGCTGCGTGAAAACGGCATCACCGTTTACGAAGCCGATATCCGCCCACCGGAGCGCTATCTGATGGAGCGCTTCATTACCGCTCCGGTTTGGGTCGAAGGTGACGCGCGCGGCGGGCGGCTGATCAACGCCCGCATGAAGCCCAACCCGCACTACCGGCCGCCGCTGAAGTGGGTGTCGCTGGATATTGAAACCAGCCGCCACGGTGAGCTGTACTGCATCGGGCTGGAAGGCTGCGGGCAGCGGGTGGTCTACATGCTTGGGCCGCAACCGGCGACCTCTCCCGCCGTCGATTTCCAGCTGGAGTACGTCTCCAGCCGTCCGCAGCTACTGGAAAAACTCAATGCCTGGTTTGCCTTGCACAATCCGGATGTCCTGATCGGCTGGAACGTTATCCAGTTCGACCTGCGGGTCCTGCAAAAGCATGCCGAACGCTATCGCATTCCGCTGATGCTCGGCCGTGGGAATACGGAACTGGAGTGGCGCGAGCACGGGTTTAAGCAGGGCGTCTTCTTTGCCCAGGCCAACGGCCGGCTGATTATTGACGGTATCGAGGCGCTGAAATCCGCCTTCTGGAACTTCTCCTCTTTTTCCCTTGAAGCGGTGGCGCGTGAGCTGCTCGGCGAGGGGAAAGCGATTGATAATCCCTGGGATCGGATGGACGAAATCGACCGCCGTTTCAACGAAGATAAACCGGCGCTGGCGACCTATAATCTGCAGGACTGCGAGCTGGTCACGCGTATCTTCCATAAAACGGAGATCATGCCGTTTCTGCTCGAACGAGCCACGGTCAACGGTCTGCCCGCCGACCGCCACGGTGGTTCCGTCGCCGCCTTTAGCCATCTCTATTTTCCACGCATGCACCGGCTGGGTTACGTCGCCCCTAACCTGGGCGAAGTGCCGCCGCAGGCCAGTCCCGGCGGTTACGTCATGGACTCGCGCCCCGGTCTCTATGATTCGGTGCTGGTTCTGGATTATAAAAGCCTTTACCCTTCGATTATCCGCACTTTTTTGATCGACCCGGTCGGGCTTATCGAAGGGATGGCGCAGCCGGACAATGCGCACAGCACCGAGGGTTTTCTCGGCGCCCGTTTCTCGCGTCAGAACCACTGTTTGCCGGGGATTGTCGGCCAAATCTGGCACGGCCGCGATGATGCTAAACGGCACAAGAACAAACCCCTGTCTCAGGCGCTGAAGATTATCATGAACGCCTTCTATGGCGTGCTCGGCACCAGCGCCTGTCGTTTTTTCGATCCCCGTCTGGCCTCTTCTATCACCATGCGCGGGCATGCGATTATGCGCCAGACCAAAGCGCTGATTGAGTCGCAGGGCTATGACGTTATCTACGGCGATACCGACTCTACCTTCGTCTGGCTTAAGCGACCTCATTGCGAAGAAGAGGCGACGCAAATCGGGCGCTCGCTGGTCGCTTTCGTCAACGACTGGTGGGCCGCTGAGCTGAGTAAAGACCAGCTCACCAGCACCCTCGAGCTGGAGTTTGAAACCCACTTCAGCCGCTTTTTAATGCCGACCATTCGCGGAGCCGACACCGGCAGCAAAAAACGCTACGCCGGGATGATTCAGGAGGGAGAGGCGCAGCGGATGGTCTTCAAAGGACTGGAGACGGTGCGCACCGACTGGACGCCGCTGGCCCAGCAGTTCCAGCAGGAGCTGTATCTGCGCATTTTCCGCCACCAGCCCTATCGCGACTATATTCTGGAAACCATTGCTAAGCTGATGAGCGGTGAGCTCGACGATCGCTTGATCTACCGTAAGCGCCTGCGCCGCCCGCTGGCCGAATACCAGCGCAACGTGCCGCCGCACGTGCGCGCCGCACGGCTGGCCGATGAGCAAAACGTCAGGCTGGGCAGGCCGCAGCAGTACCAGCAGCGCGGCAGCATCCAGTATGTCTGGACCACCAGCGGCCCGGAACCGGTGGATTATCAACTGTCGCCGCTCGATTATGAGCACTATTTGTCAAAGCAACTTCAGCCGGTCGCGGAAGGAATACTTCCCTTTGTCGACGATGATTTTGCTACAATAGTAACAGGGCAACTGGGGCTATTTTGATTTCCTCGCCATTGCAATTTCCAGCCAACATATCTGCAAATTGAAGGACGAGGAGGACGTGACGAACGAGCTGCCATCCAGTAATATAGCGCCCTTTCCATTCCTGGACCCAATCTTGATCTCTCTCTGGCTTGCCTGGAGAAGATTAACTATTGCCTGCAATTTAAGAACACAAGAGCTGAACATATATGCCTTTTACACTTGGTCAACGCTGGATTAGCGACACAGAGAGCGAACTGGGATTAGGGACGGTAGTTGCGCTGGATGCGCGCATGGTGACCCTGCTTTTCCCCGCCATCGGCGAAAACCGTCTGTACGCACGCAATGATTCCCCGATCACCCGCGTGATGTTTAACCCGGGTGATACCATCACCAGCCACGAAGGCTGGCAGCTCCAGGTTGACGAAGTTAATGAAGAAAACGGCCTGCTGGCCTACACCGGTACCCGTCTTGATACCGAAGAAGCCAACGTCACGCTGCGCGAAGTGCTGCTCGACAGCAAACTGGTGTTCAGCAAACCGCAGGACCGCCTGTTCGCCGGCCAGATCGACAGAATGGACCGTTTTGCGCTGCGCTACCGCGCCCGCAAATACCAGAGCGAGCAGTACCGGATGCCGTGGAGCGGCCTGCGCGGACAGCGCACCAGCCTGATTCCCCACCAGCTGCATATCGCCCATGACGTCGGCCGCCGCCACGCGCCGCGCGTTCTGCTGGCCGATGAAGTCGGTCTGGGTAAAACCATCGAAGCCGGGATGATTCTGCATCAGCAGCTGCTTGCTGGCGCCGCCGAACGCGTGCTGATCGTCGTTCCGGAAACCCTGCAGCATCAGTGGCTGGTCGAGATGCTGCGCCGCTTCAACCTGCGCTTCTCGCTGTTTGACGATGAGCGTTATGCCGAAGCCCAGCACGATGCCTACAACCCGTTCGAGACCGAACAGCTGGTGATCTGCTCGCTGGATTTCGTGCGCCGCAGCAAACAGCGTCTGGAACATCTGTGCGACGCCGAATGGGATCTGATGATCGTCGATGAAGCGCACCACCTGGTGTGGAGCGAAGAGGCGCCGAGCCGCGAATATCAGGCAATCGAGCAGCTGGCAGAACGTGTGCCGGGCGTGCTGCTGCTGACCGCTACGCCGGAACAGCTGGGCATGGAAAGCCACTTCGCCCGTCTGCGCCTGCTGGATCCCAACCGCTTCCACGACTTCGAGCAGTTCGTTGAAGAACAACAGAATTATCGTCCGGTGGCCGATGCCGTCGCGCTGCTGCTGGCCGGCAACAAGCTGAGCGATACCGAGCTGAACACCCTCGGCGATCTGATCGGCGAACAGGATATCGAACCGCTGCTGCAGGCCGCTAACAGCGATCGCGACGACGCCCAGGCCGCCCGCCAGGAGCTGGTCTCAATGCTGATGGATCGCCACGGCACCAGCCGCGTGCTGTTCCGTAATACCCGTAACGGCGTTAAAGGCTTCCCGAAACGCGAGCTGCACACCATTCGTCTGCCGCTGCCCACCCAATATCAGACGGCGATTAAAGTCTCCGGCATTATGGGTGCGCGTAAAACCGCAGAAGAGCGCGCGCGCGATATGCTCTACCCGGAACAGATTTATCAGGAATTTGAAGGCGATACCGGTACATGGTGGAACTTCGACCCGCGCGTCGAGTGGCTGATGGGCTATCTCACCAGCCACCGTTCGCAGAAAGTGCTGGTGATCTGTGCAAAAGCGGCCACCGCCCTTCAGCTGGAGCAGGTTCTGCGCGAGCGCGAAGGGATCCGCGCCGCGGTCTTCCATGAAGGTATGTCCATCATTGAGCGCGACCGTGCCGCCGCATGGTTCGCCGAAGAAGACACCGGCGCCCAGGTGCTGCTGTGTTCTGAAATTGGCTCCGAAGGCCGTAACTTCCAGTTTGCCAGCAACCTGGTAATGTTCGATCTGCCGTTCAACCCGGATCTGCTGGAGCAGCGTATTGGCCGTCTCGACCGTATCGGTCAGGCGCACGATATCCAGATCCACGTTCCGTATCTGGAAAGAACCGCGCAGTCCGTGCTGGTTCGCTGGTACCACGAAGGGCTTGATGCGTTTGAACATACCTGCCCGACCGGTCGCACCGTGTATGACAGCGTGCATAACGAACTGATTAATTATCTTGCCGCCCCGGAAACCACCGAAGGCTTCGATGAGCTGATCAAAGCCTGCCGTCAGCAGCACGATGCGCTGAAAGCGCAGCTGGAACAGGGTCGCGATCGCCTGCTGGAGATTCACTCCAACGGCGGCGAACAGGCGCAGAAGCTGGCCGAAAGCATTGAAGAGCAGGATGACGATACCAACCTGATCGCCTTTGCCATGAACCTGTTCGATATTGTCGGCATCAATCAGGACGATCGCGGTGAAAACCTGATCGTGCTCACGCCGTCCGATCATATGCTGGTTCCGGACTTCCCGGGCCTGCCGGAAGACGGCTGCACCATCACCTTTGAACGTGATGTCGCGCTGTCCCGCGAAGACGCTCAGTTCGTCACCTGGGAGCATCCGCTGATTATCAACGGTCTGGATCTTATCCTCTCCGGCGATACCGGCAGCAGCACCCTCTCCCTGCTGAAGAACAAAGCGCTGCCAGTCGGTACGCTGCTGCTGGAGCTGATTTACGTGGTGGAAGCGCAGGCGCCGAAGCAGCTGCAGCTTAACCGCTTCCTGCCGGCGACGCCGGTGCGTATGCTGCTGGATAAAAACGGCAATAACCTCGCCGGTCAGGTGGAGTTTGAAAGCTTCAACCGCCAGCTGAGCGCCGTCAACCGCCATACCGGCAGCAAACTGGTCAACGCGGTGCAGCAGGACGTGCATGCGATCCTCCAGCTCGGTGAGGCGCAGGTTGCCAAAGCCGCTCAGGCGCTGATCGACGCGGCCCGCGATGAAGCCAACGACAAGCTGTCGGCGGAACTCTCTCGTCTGGAAGCATTAAAAGCGGTTAACCCGAACATCCGTGACGACGAGCTTTCCGCTATCGAGAGCAACCGTCAGCAGGTGATGGACGCGCTGGCGCAGGCAGGCTGGCGTCTCGACGCGCTGCGCTTAATCGTGGTCACCCACCAGTAACGGAACGCGAATATGGCGATGGAAAACTACAATCCGCCACAGGATCCCTGGCTGGTTATCCTCTATCAGGATGAGCACATCATGGTGGTCAACAAGCCGAGCGGCTTGTTGTCCGTCCCGGGGAGACTGGAGGAGCATAAAGACAGCGTGATGACGCGCGTACAGCGCGACTTCCCGCAGGCTGAGTCGGTGCACCGCCTCGACATGGCTACCAGCGGCGTGATTGTGGTGGCGCTGACCAAAGCGGCGGAACGCGAGCTGAAGCGTCAGTTTCGCGAGCGTGAGCCGAAGAAGCAGTACGTCGCCCGCGTGTGGGGACATCCGGAAAAAGCGGAAGGGCTGGTAGATTTACCGCTGATCTGCGACTGGCCGAACCGGCCAAAGCAGAAGGTGTGTTACGAAACGGGCAAAGCGGCGCAAACTGAGTATGAAGTGCTGGAGTACGCGGATGATAACAGCGCCCGCGTGCGCCTGAAGCCGATTACCGGACGTTCACATCAGCTGCGCGTGCATATGCTGGCGCTGGGTCATCCGATTCTTGGCGATCGCTTTTATGCGACGCCAGAGGCGCTGGCGATGGCGCCGCGGCTGCTGCTGCACGCCGAAACGCTGACCATTACCCATCCGGCCTTCGGCAACGCGATGACCTTTCGCGCGCCCGTCGATTTCTGAATGCCGGTATTCCCGGCACAGCATAACCCGTAAGCCCCGGAAGCCACGTGCGACCGGGATATGGCCCCGGATGATGCCTTAGCGGCCTATCCGGGCGACATATTCACGATATCATCTGTTAATCGCGGGCAAACCACGCATCGATCATCTGCTCAACGCGGGCGACAACCTCTTCGCCATCATGGCGATGCAGGCTCTCGCAGGTCTGCGCGACATCATCGCACAGCAGGCAACGACGGGTGCGGTCATCCTGCGCCTGCCGTCCTTGCTGCGGACAAATCACCTCGATATTCCATAAGCGGCCAAGCGGATGAGTCTGTAGCAGCTCCGTGCATAGCGCATTGATTTCGCTGGCAGAATGCTCAACGCACCACAGCGCCTCCGGCCCGGTTGGCAACCACAGCACCTGACGGTCCAGCGTTTTCCAGCGGCGTTTCCACAGCAGCTGGTCGCAGGCCTGCAGCGCCACGCCCATCATATTGCGATAGCGGATGCTGTCTTTTACCGCGCCCGGTGTCACCAGCGTCAGCGCAATGACCGGTTGTTGATAATGGCCAAGCCACTCGGCCTGGCGGGCTGCACGCTGCGCTTTCGTCGCCAGCTCGGTTTCTACGCTGGCGCCCGCACGGGCGGGAGTATCCACAGACATTAATTCCTCTCCTTCACTTGATAAAATGACGACGGCAAAGCCGCCGCCGCGATAGCGGATTACGCTGCTGATTGTATCGCTAAACGAACAGAATTTAGGACACAGGACAAAGAAATTTTCTTCGTCCTGTGGAGGAAAATTGCAGATTTTCCTGTTAGCACAGAGCTAAATCATGCAAGGAAATGACTGAGGAACAGCAGACCCAATGAAACATTAATCGCGCCGCCAATGCGGGTCGCGATTTGGGCGAACGGCATCAGGCTCATGCGGTTGCCGGACGTCAGAATCGCCACATCGCCGGTGCCTCCCTGACCACTCTGGCAGCAGGAGACAATCGCCACATCAATCGGGTGCATCCCTATCTTTTTACCGACCAGGAACCCGGTCGCCACCAACGCCGAGACGGTGCTGACGATCACCAGCAGATTCGTTATCGTAAAAGCGTTCACCAGCTCCTGCCACGGCGTAATGGCGACGCCTACGGCAAACAGAATCGGATAGGTCACCGCGGTGCGGAAGAATTTGTAGACCATCTGCGACCCTTCCTGCAGGCGCGGCGAGACGCCGTTAACCAGCTTGAGCAGTACCGCCAGAAACAGCATGCCTACCGGCGCCGGTAAACCGGTCATTTTCTGTCCCAGCATCCCCAGCATATACAGCAGCACGGCCAGCAGAGCGCCGGATGCCAGCGTCGTTACGTCGGTTTTGCCGGTGGAAGTCTCAACTTCGTCTGCACGATGCGTTTCGTTGCTGCGGTTCGGCATCAGCTGGCCTTCACCGGTCAGATGCGGGAAACGCTTGCCCAGTTGGTTCAGGCAACCGGCAATCACTATCGCCGTCAGGCTGCCCAGCATCACCATCGGCAACACGCGGCCTAATGCCACGCCCTGATCCATATGCATCAGGGCGGCATAGCCGATTGACAGTGGAATCGCCCCCTCTCCTACGCCACCGGCCATAATCGGCAGCACGATAAAGAAGAACACCTGAAACGGCTCCATCCCCAGGGCGGTACCGACGCCGATGCCCACCAGCATGCCAACGATTTCACCGCACAACATCGGGAAGAAGATGCGCAGAAAGCCCTGAATCAGAGTCGTGCGGTTCATGCTCATAATGCTGCCGACGATAATGCAGCAGATATAGAGATAAAGAATATTGGTCGATTTATAGAATTTGGTCGTGGATTCCACCACCACCTCCGGCAGCAGGCCGTAGTGCACCAGCGCGGAAGGGATAAAGGTGGCGCAGATCGCGGCCGCCCCCAGTTTACCGAGGATCGGCAGACGCTTGCCAAACTCACCGCAGGCAAAACCAAAAAAGGCCAGCGTCGCGACCATGACCACGATATCGCTCGGCAACTTTCCGCCCAGACAGTCGAGGGCGATTAAGCCGCCGGCCAGCAGGAACAAAGGCAGCGGGATAATCCCGACTTTCATATTATCCATCACGTGCCACCAGCGTTGTTTCAGGGTAGCTTTCGGGGTGTCGATGGGATCGAGGGTCGCAGAGAATGCATTGTCAGTGGTGCTCATAGGTTTGGCCCTTTCGTTATTATTCATTTTTGAGATTAGGGGGCCTGATGCAGACTTAATGTGAGGCGTGACGAATTAGAAATGAAGTTTTAATGGTCATTATGGTTTTTATGGTTTCTATTCCGGGGCGTGATATCTCTCTGATTTATTAGCGTGGTTTTTATGGTTTTTATCGCCGAGCCAGTGCGCAATCGACCGAAGGGCGGATCGGCGATGCCTCGTCATCACCGACCACAGCGGGCTCCGGCGGATTGAGTGACCTCCGGCGCGCTCGTCCACGGGCGATCTGGCGGAATGGGCGGCCCGCAGTGGCATCTTGATAAATCATCGCCGGTAGATGATGCTGGTTTCTCATCGCTGCGGTAACGCTCACCCCGTTGCCGCCTAACCCATGCCGTCACCAGGAAATATTACCGTGCCGGTATCGTAGAGACGCTGCGCACGACTTATGAAGGTTTCCTTTCAATTTAAGCTGTTTATTTCGCTGGTCGCCTTTTTCTCCGTATTATTCGCGCTGCTGGGCGTCTATTACTACATCGATGCCAGCCATCAGCTTTATCAGGAAATGAGTACCCGCGCCAAAATACAGGCTGAAGAGATCGCGCTGATGCCCGATTTACGCCGGCAGGTTATCCAGGAAGATCCGCAGTCGCTAACGTCATTTATGCAAAAAATCGCCGCCCGCAGCGACGCGAGCTTTATTGTCATTGGCAATGCGCAGGGCGTACATCTGTTTCATTCCGTCCACCCGGAGTGGGTCGGTACCCGGCTGGTGGGCGGGGATAACCAGGCGGTGCTGGAAGGGAAAAGTATCACCACCATCCGTAAAGGAGGGCTCGGGGTATCGCTGCGCAGCAAAGCGCCGATCTTCGACACCTCCGGCCGGGTTGTGGGCATCGTCTCCGTGGGCTACCTGACCAGTTATCTCGATAGCATCACGCTGACAAAGGTAATTAATATCTTCATCGCCGCCGTACTGCTGCTGATCGCGCTGTTTATTTTTTCCTGGTATTTTACCCGCAGCATTAAAAAACAGATTTTTTCGCTGGAACCACGAGAAATCGGCCTGCTGGTGCGTCAACAAAAGGCGATGATGGAATCAATCTATGAAGGGGTTATCGTTATCGATCGCCACCGACGTATCGAGGTGATCAACCACGCAGCGCGCAGCCTGCTGGGACTGAGCCAGCCCGCGCGGCTGCTACGCGGCCAATCGATCGACAGCGTCATCGCCCCGCAACCCTTTTTCGCCAGCGGTGAAATGCTGGAAAACGACACTCACGATGAGCTGTGTCGCTTCAACCAGCTAACCGTACTCGCCAGCCGGGTGCGTATCATGCTGGAGGAGTCGCTGCAGGGCTGGGTAATTACTTTCCGCGATCGTGACGAAATCAACTCCCTCAGCGCCCAGCTAAGCCAGGTTAAACGCTATGTTGATAACCTGCGCATCATGCGCCATGAACAGCTGAACCGAATGACCACGCTCTCGGGTCTGCTGCATATGGGTCACTATGACGAAGCGATTCGCTATATTCAGGCTCAGTCGGAACATGCGCAGGAGCTGCTGGACTTTATCTCTTCCCGCTTCAGCTCGCCAACGCTCTGCGGCCTGCTGCTGGGTAAGGCTGCCCGCGCCCGCGAAAAAGGGGTGGCGCTCAGCTTTGACCCCGCCTGTCAGCTCGACCGGCCGCTGCCTTCATTAATTGAATCGGAGCTGATTTCGATTATCGGCAACCTGCTGGATAATGCGATTGAAGCCACGCAGCGCGCCGAACTGCCGCACGAACCGGTGGAAGTGCTGATTCAGCTGAATGCCCGCGAGCTGATGATTGAAGTTGCCGACCGCGGCATCGGTATTGACCCGGCTATCCGCGATCATATCTTTGAACGCGGCATTACCACCAAAACCCGTGGCGATCATGGTATCGGCCTGTATCTTATTGAACATTATGTGACACAGGCGGGCGGCACCATTGAAGTCGCCGATAACTCACCGCGCGGCGCGATCTTTACTCTGTTTATCCCCGCCGACGGCCCTGTTCATTCCCGACACGAGGCGAACTATGCATCATGATCTGGTCGATGTGTTGATCATCGAAGATGAAAGCGAACTGGCGAGGCTGCATGCCGAGCTGATTCAGAAGCATCCGCGTATGCGGCTGACGGGCATGGCCGCCTCCCTCTCCCAGGCGCGGCAGATGCTCAATAGCCAACCGCCGCAGCTGATACTACTCGATAACTATTTACCTGACGGTAAAGGGGTCACATTGATGACCGACCCGATTCTGGCAGAGGCCAACTGTTCGGTGATTTTTATTACCGCCGCCAGCGATATGGAAACCTGTAGCCAGGCGATTCGCAACGGCGCTTTCGACTACATTCTTAAGCCCGTCTCCTGGAAGCGCCTGAGCCAGTCGCTGGAGCGTTTTGTTCAGTTTTACGATCAGCAGCGAGAATGGAAAATCGTCGATCAGCAAAACGTTGATTCACTGTACCAGCTACAGGCGAAGAACTATCGCGCCGATAGCGGCAGTAAAGGGATCGAGGAGAAGACGCTGGCGCTGGTGCAGAATCTGTTCAACGGCCGGGAGGAGCACAGTTTTTCCGTGGATGAGGTGGTGAATGATGCCGGGTTAAGTAAAACCACCGCCCGCCGTTACCTGGAACACTGTGTGGAAATCGGTTATCTGGAAGTCGAAATGTTGTACGGAAAGATTGGTCACCCGCGACGGATGTACCGACGCGCGCAAGGCGCATCATGAGGCCTCTCCCGCCAGGGAGAGGCCTGCGGCTCAGAACCCGCGCTGCTCTTTGATCAGCTCCCAGGCCTTCTGAATATCCTGTGCTTTCTGCTTCGCCATCTCCATCATTTCCGGCGGTAACCCTTTTGCCACCAGCTTATCCGGATGGTGCTCACTCATCAGCTTGCGATAGGCGCGTTTCACGGTCGCGGCATCATCGGTAGGCTTCACCCCCAGCACGTTGCACGCATCCTCCAGCGTTGGTCCACGCTGCGCCTGCTGCCAGCCGGCATTTCCGCCGCCCTGCCCGTAAGAGCTCTGCTGAGAACCGCCGCCAAACTGAGCGCCGCCCTGCATCATTCGCAGGAACTGCTCGAACTGCGCGCGGGAAATCCCCAGCTCATCGGCAATCACAAACAGAACTTCACGTTCATTAGGATGTAATTCGCCATCGGCGAAGGCCGTCTGCAGCTGAATTTCCAGAAACATCCGAATCAAATCGAAGCGCCCGAAACAGACGCTGCGCAGCTGGCGCATTTTTTCACGCAGCGGATAATCATCGGATTTCCCTACGCGAAAAGCCTGCTGTGCCGCCGTACGCGACTCGCCATGCAAATTCATGCGATCCATCAGGATGCTGGCGACATGAATATCGGCTTCGGTGACGCGACCTTTGGATTTGGTTAAATGGCCCATGACCTCAAAGGTGGTGGAGAAAAACAGCGCCTGCCGCTCCTGCTGATTGGCAAACACATTGATACGGCGGCTTCGCGCCCGGTCAAATATATGGCCGACCAGCAGGCCCAGCACCAGTCCCCAAAAGCCTGCGCCCATCATCAGCGCGACCGCAACCCCAATTATTTTTCCCAAATACTGCATAGACTCCCCAATCTTTCCGCCGCCAGTTAAGCTATATATGACCGCACGTTACAAAGCACTGACGCTTAGGTCAATTGTGGGACATAGCCTATATTTTGCTTTATCATACTCGTCATTCTACACGGTGCCTAACGCTCGGGATCCAAACAGGCAGGATTAACACTAGCGCGATGAAGATGAGTACGTTAGGCTCTGACCGTTTGCAAGCCGCTGCCACAAGATGACGGAACAACAAATACAACGTATGAAAAAACGTATTCCCAGCCTCCTGGCCACCATGATCGCCAGCGCCTTGTATAGCCAACAAGGCCTCGCCGCCGATCTCGCCACGCAATGTATGCTTGGCGTACCAAGCTATAATCGTCCCCTCGTTGAAGGTCAAACTAACGAGCTGCCGGTGACGATCAACGCCGATCATGCGAAGGGCAATTATCCTGATAACGCCGTATTTACCGGTAATGTTGACATTAACCAGGGTAATAGCCGTCTCCAGGCGGATGAGGTCCAGCTTCATCAGCAGCAGGCTGCTGGCCAGCCGCAGCCCGTTCGTACGGTTGATGCGCTCGGCAACGTTCACTATGACGATAATCAGGTTATCCTGAAAGGCCCGAAAGGCTGGTCAAACCTGAACACCAAAGATACCAATATCTGGCAGGGCGATTACCAGATGGTTGGTCGCCAGGGCCGCGGTACCGCCGACCTGATGAAACAGCGCGGCGAAAACCGCTATACCATTCTGGAAAACGGCAGCTTTACCTCCTGTCTGCCGGGTTCTGACACCTGGAGCGTCGTCGGTAGCGAAGTGATCCACGACCGCGAAGAACAGGTCGCCGAAATCTGGAACGCCCGTTTCAAACTCGGTTCGGTCCCTGTTTTCTATAGTCCTTACCTGCAGCTGCCGGTAGGCGACAAACGTCGTTCAGGCTTCCTGATTCCTAACGCCAAATACAGCACCAAAAATGGCGTAGAGTTTTCGCTGCCGTACTACTGGAATATCGCGCCGAACTTCGACGCCACCCTGACGCCGCACTACATGAGCAAGCGTGGCGGCGTGATGTGGGAAAACGAATTCCGCTATCTGACCAAAGCGGGGGCGGGGCTGTTCGAGTTTGACTACCTGCCGTCCGATAAAGTCTACCAGGACGATCACTCCAGCGACAGCAACAGCCGCCGCTGGTTGTTCTACTGGAATCATTCGGGTGTCATTGACCAGGTATGGCGTCTTAACGCCGACTACACCAAAGTCAGCGATCCGGACTACTTTAACGATTTCAGCTCGAAATACGGCTCCAGTACCGACGGCTACGCCACGCAGAAATTCAGCGCGGGCTACGTTAACCAGAACTTCGACGCCACCGTGTCAACCAAACAGTTCCAGGTCTTCAACCGTGAGTCGAGCAACTCCTACGCCGCTCAACCGCAGCTGGACGTGAACTATTACCAGAACGATGTCGGTCCGTTCGATACCCATCTCTATGGTCAGGCGGTGCACTTCGTTAACACCAACGGCAACATGCCGGAAGCCACGCGTGTTCACTTCGAGCCGACGATCAACCTGCCGCTGTCTAACGGCTGGGGCAGTATTAATACCGAAGCCAAACTGCTGGCGACCCACTACCAGCAAAGCAACCTCGACAATTACAATTCGACCAATAATGCGGACTTAAAAGAGTCTGTTAACCGCGTCATGCCGCAGTTTAAAGTCGACGGTAAAATGGTCTTCGAGCGCGATCTGCAGGAGGGGTTCACCCAAACCCTCGAGCCGCGCATGCAGTATCTGTATATCCCGTATCGCGATCAGAGCCAAATCGGTTCCTATGACTCCACGCTGCTGCAGTCAGACTACAGCGGCCTGTTCCGCGACCGTACCTACAGCGGCCTGGACCGTATTGCTTCCGCGAACCAGCTCACTACCGGCGTGACTTCGCGCGTATATGATTCCGCCGCCGTTGAACGTTTTAATATTTCCGTTGGTCAAATCTATTATTTCACCGAGTCCCGGACCGGTGATGACAACATCAACTGGGAGAACAACGACACAACGGGTTCACTGGTATGGGCCGGCGATACTTACTGGCGCATCGCTGATAACTGGGGTTTACGCGGGGGAATTCAGTACGATACGCGTCTGGATAACGTCGCTACCGGTAACGGCACCGTGGAATACCGTCGCGATGAAAACCGTTTAATACAGCTTAACTATCGTTATGCCAGCCCGGAATACATTCAGGCCACGCTGCCGTCGTACTCCACCGCTGAGCAGTACAAAAATGGTATTTCTCAGGTGGGCATGACCGCCAGCTGGCCGGTTGTCGATCGCTGGTCGGTGGTGGGCGCATACTACTTTGATACCAATACCAGAAAGAGCGCCGACCAGATGTTAGGGGTCCAGTATAACTCCTGCTGCTACGCGATTCGCCTCGGCTATGAACGTAAGATCAACGGCTGGGATAGTAACGGCAACGGCGAGAGCAAATACGATAATACCTTTGGCATCAACATTGAGCTACGTGGCCTGAGCTCCAACTACGGTCTCGGCACTCAGCAGATGCTGCGTTCGAACATTTTACCGTACCAGAACTCCCTGTGATGTGGCTGGTTTAAAACGTAATCCGCATTTGCGGTTAATTGAAATGGAAAAAGTATGAAGAACTGGAAAACGCTGCTTCTCGGTATCGCCATGATCGCGAATACCAGTTTCGCTGCCCCACAGGTTGTCGATAAAGTAGCGGCTGTCGTCAATAATGGCGTTGTTCTTGAAAGCGACGTCGATGGCTTATTGCAATCGGTTAAGCTCAATGCTGGCCAGGCCGGTCAACAGCTGCCGGATGACGCGACCTTACGTCATCAGATCCTCGAAAGACTGATCATGGACCAGATCGTTCTGCAGATGGGCCAGAAGATGGGCATGAAAATCACTGACGATCAGGTCGATCAGGCGATTGCCAACATCGCGAAACAGAACAACATGACCATGGATCAGATGCGCAGCCGTCTGGCCTATGACGGTCTTAACTACAACACCTACCGTAATCAGATTCGTAAAGAGATGCTGATTGCGGAAGTGCGTAACAACGAAGTCCGTCGTCGCATCACCGTGCTGCCGCAGGAAGTCGAATCGCTGGCGAAACAGATTGGCGATCAGAACGATGCCAGCACCGAGCTGAACCTCAGCCACATCCTGATTCCGCTGACAGAAAACCCGACCTCTGACGACGTAGCGAAAGCGCAGGAACAGGCTAACGCGATCGTTGAGCAGGCGCGCAGCGGCGCTGACTTCGGCAAACTGGCTATCACCTACTCTGCCGACCAGCAGGCGCTGAAAGGCGGCCAGATGGGCTGGGGTCGTATTCAGGAACTGCCGGGGATCTTCGCCCAGGCGCTGAGCACCGCGAAGAAAGGTGATATTGTCGGCCCGATTCGCTCTGGCGTCGGCTTCCATATCCTGAAAGTGAACGATATGCGCGGCGGCAGCAAGAACATCTCCGTCACCGAAGTTCACGCGCGTCACATTCTGCTGAAGCCGTCGCCGATCATGAATGACGATCAGGCGCGGGCTAAGCTGGAGCAGATCGCCGCGGATATTAAGAGCGGAAAAACCACTTTCGCCAAAGCAGCAAAAGAGTTCTCCGAAGATCCGGGTTCCGCAAACCAGGGCGGCGATTTAGGCTGGGCAACGCCTGATATCTTCGATCCGGCGTTCCGCGATGCGCTGATGCGTCTGAACAAAGGCCAGACCAGCGCACCGGTGCACTCCTCCTTCGGCTGGCACCTGATTGAACTGATGGACAGCCGTCAGGTAGACAGAACCGACGCCGCGCAGAAAGACCGCGCGTACCGGATGCTGATGAACCGTAAGTTCTCTGAAGAAGCGGCAACCTGGATGCAGGAACAACGCGCCAGCGCTTACGTCAAAATTCTGAGCAACTAATATCACGGCCTCATACACAACAGCACTCGGGGTGTATTGAGGCGGCAAGCCGTCGAGCCCGGATAACTCACGATGTGAGCGGACCCGACGGCGTTGCCAACAGAAAGACGTCCTGAAGGATGAAGTGTATGAATCGAGTTGTTATCACTCCCGGTGAACCTGCCGGAATCGGCCCCGACCTTGTTGTACAGCTTGCGCAGCGCGACTGGCCGGTAGAGCTGGTGATTTGCGCCGACGGCGCCCTGTTATCTGACCGAGCTCAACAGCTCGGTCTTCCTTTATCTCTCCTGCCCTACGATCCTTCTCTTCCCGCAGCGGCCCAGCGCGCTGGCACTCTGACGCTCCTCCCGGTCGCGCTGAACGCCCCCGTCGAACCCGGCGTGCTGAACGTGCGCAACGGAAGCTATGTGGTTGAGACGTTGGCTCGCGCCTGTGACGGCTGTCTGAGCGGCGAATTTGCGGCATTGATTACCGGGCCGGTCCATAAGGGCAATATCAACGACGCGGGTATCGCCTTTACCGGCCATACCGAGTTCTTTGAAGAGCGCGCCCACGCTAGCAAAGTGGTCATGATGCTGGCGACGGAAGAACTGCGCGTCGCCCTGGCAACCACGCACCTGCCGCTGAAAGCGATCAGCGACGCGATTACGCCGGATTTGCTCCGTGAAGTGATAACGATTCTGGACCACGATCTGCGCCATAAATTTGGCATCGCCCGGCCGCACGTGCTGGTCTGCGGTCTGAACCCGCACGCCGGCGAAGGTGGGCATATGGGGACGGAAGAGATTGATACGATTATTCCCGTGCTGGAAGAGATGCGCGCCCGGGGGATGAATCTGAGCGGCCCGCTGCCGGCAGATACCCTTTTCCAGCCCAAATATCTCGACAATGCCGATGCGGTACTCGCGATGTACCACGATCAGGGCCTTCCCGTGCTAAAATACCAGGGCTTTGGCCGTGGCGTGAACATTACGCTCGGTTTACCTTTTATTCGCACCTCTGTTGACCACGGTACCGCGCTTGAACTGGCGGGCCAGGGAAAAGCGGATGTCGGCAGTTTTATCACGGCGCTTAATCTCGCCATCAAAATGATTGTTAATACGCAATGAATAATCGAGTCCATCAGGGCCACTTAGCCCGTAAACGCTTCGGGCAAAACTTCCTCAACGATCAGTTCGTGATCGACAGCATTGTCTCGGCCATTAACCCCCAGAAAGGGCAGGCAATTGTCGAGATCGGTCCGGGCCTGGCGGCGCTGACCGAACCGGTCGGTGAACGCCTGGACGCACTTACCGTTATCGAGCTGGATCGCGATCTGGCCGCTCGTCTGCAGACGCATCCGTTCCTCGGGCCGAAGCTGACCATTTATCAGCAAGATGCCATGACCATGAACTTCGGCGAACTGTCGCAGACCATGGGCCAGCCGCTGCGCGTGTTCGGCAACCTGCCGTACAACATCTCAACGCCGCTGATGTTCCATCTGTTCAGCTATACTGATGCCATCGCCGACATGCACTTTATGCTGCAAAAAGAGGTCGTCAATCGTCTGGTTGCCGGACCGAACAGCAAGGCGTATGGTCGACTGAGCGTTATGGCGCAGTATTACTGCCAGATTATCCCGGTACTCGAAGTGCCGCCGGGTGCCTTTACGCCGCCGCCTAAAGTGGATTCCGCCGTTGTGCGCCTGGTGCCTTACCGCACGCTGCCGCATCCGGTGAAAGAGGTTCGCGTGCTGAGCCGAATCACTACCGAGGCCTTCAACCAGCGTCGTAAAACGATTCGTAACAGCCTCGGCAACCTGTTCAGCGTTGAGGTACTGACCGAGCTGGGCATCGACCCGGCAAAACGTGCAGAGAATATTTCCGTGGCGCAATACTGTCAGCTGGCTAACTGGCTATCTGACAACTCGCCCACCAAGGAGAGCTAACCATGATTAATTCGCCTCGAGTTTGCGTGCAGGTGCAAAGCGTCTATATCGAATCGCAGTCTTCCCCGGAAGAAGAGCGCTACGTTTTCGCTTATACCGTCACGATTCGCAATCTGGGGCGGACTCAGGTTCAGCTTCTTGGCCGCTACTGGCTTATCACCAACGGCCACGGTCGTGAGACTGAAGTGCAGGGTGAAGGGGTTGTCGGCGAACAGCCGCATATTCCCGCAGGCGGTGAATTCCAGTATACCAGCGGAGCCGTCATTGAAACGCCGCTGGGCACCATGCAGGGACATTATGAAATGATCGACGTGAACGGCGCGCCGTTCTCGATCGATATCCCTGTTTTCCGTCTCGCAGTACCAACGCTCATTCACTAAAACAATGTCTACATACCTTATTGGCGACGTTCACGGTTGCTACGATGAACTGCTCGCGTTATTAAAGCAGGTGGCGTTTACCCCAGGGAGCGATACGCTGTGGCTCACGGGCGATTTAGTCGCACGCGGCCCGGGTTCGCTGGAGGTTTTACGCTACGTTAAATCCCTTGGCGATAATGTGCGCCTTGTTCTCGGCAATCACGATCTGCACCTGCTGGCCGTCTTCGCCGGCATCAGCCGCAACAAACCCAAAGATCGCCTGAAATCGCTGCTCGAAGCCCCGGATGCCGACGAGCTGCTCAACTGGCTGCGCCGTCAGCCGCTGATGCAGATTGATGAAGAGAAAAAGCTGGTGATGGCCCATGCGGGCATTACGCCGCAGTGGGATCTGGAAACGGCAAAACAGTGCGCGCGCGATGTTGAAGCCGTGCTCGCCAGCGACTCCTATCCGTTCTTCCTCGACGCGATGTATGGCGATATGCCGAATAACTGGAGCCCTGAGCTGAGCGGTCTCGCCCGCCTGCGCTTTATCTCCAATGCCTTTACCCGTATGCGCTACTGTTTCCCGAACGGGCAGCTGGATATGTATGCCAAAGAAGCGCCGGAAAACGCCCCTGCGCCGTTAAAACCGTGGTTTGCCATTCCCGGTCCGGTGAGCAACGAGTACAGCATTGCGTTTGGTCACTGGGCTTCGCTGGAAGGTCGCGGTACGCCGGAGGGGATATACGCCCTCGATACCGGCTGCTGCTGGGGCGGGGATCTCACCTGCCTGCGCTGGGAAGACAAGCAGTACTTTACTCAGCCCTCAAACCGGCAGAAAGAGCCGGACGAAGGCGAGGCGGTAGCCTCCTGAAAAAAATCCCGGATAGCGGTAAGCGGTATCCGGGATATCATCATCTTGCCTCGGCCAACGCTACGCGCTGCCCGGCATACCCTCAGCGACGTTCGAGAATCTCGAAGCAGTAGCTATGCGAGTTCTGCGCATCGGCATCGTGAAATTCGCTGAAGACCGACTCCCACTGATCCGGATCGTAGTCCGGGAAATGGGTATCCCCTTCCACTTCGGCGTCAATGTGCGTCAGATAAAGCTTCCGGGCCTTCGGCAGGAACTGCTCATAGACACGACCGCCGCCGATCACCATTATCTCTTCAACGTCGCCGCAGGCGGCGATCGCTTCATCAACCGACTTCACCCACTGCACGCGATCGTCGGTGCCCGGCTGGCTGCTGATAACGATATTCTTACGCCCCGGCAGCGGGCGACCAATAGACTCCCAGGTCAGACGCCCCATCACCACCGGCTTGTTTAAGGTATTGCGTTTAAACCAGGCGAGATCGGCAGGCAGGTCCCATGGCATGGCGTTTTCCATACCAATGACGCGATCTACCGCTAACGCCGCAATCAGACTGATCATTGAAAATTTCCCGAATGCAAAAAATTGCCGCCACTATACGTAAAGCGTAATACTTCGTCGACTGCGCGGAGAGTAAAGAATAAGAAAATTTTCGGATTTGCAGGCGGGCCCACGTAAGCTACGTGAGCCGCCTGCTGAGGAACTAAACTGAAAACAAAATGTTAACTGTAAACAAAACGTAACGGCCGCCGCACGACTCAGGCAGAAGGTTTACTCTCCGGTTCATCGGCAATATCTCCGGTGTGTCGACCCTCTTCCGTTCCCTGCCAGCCATGCCGCTGAACTAACGACAGATGGTTACGATCCTCGTTAATTATGGTGGTCAGCATGTCGCTGGTGCGTTTAAAGACCGCCACGCGGGAAGCCGCGTCGTTTTCCGCCATCGCCACCATCTCCTCGACCATTTTCTGGTTGAAGCGACGGAACAGGTCGGCGCGCTCGCGCGCTTCATAAGCGCCCAGGCCCAGGGCCTCCAGCGCCGTTCGCCCGGATTTCAGCGCCGCCTCGAAGGTTTCACGCTCCGGGGCCTCCACGCCAGCCTGACGCAGCTGGATATAGTGATCCACATCGCGGGCGCGGGAGATAATCTGCAGATGCGGGAAATGCTCTTTTGCCAGCTCAACCAGCTGCAGGCTGACCTGCGGATCGTCAATCGCATTGATCAGCACCTCGGCTTTTGCCGCCCCCGCTGACTCCAGCATATCGACGCGCGTGGCATCGCCATAAAACACTTTCATATCAAATTTACGCAGCGTATCAACGTGGTCAGGATCGTGATCGAGGATCACCATCTTCACCCCGCCGGAGAGCAATACACGACCGGCGATCTGCCCGTAGCGGCCGAAGCCGGCAATAATCACCCGCGGCTGCTCTTCATCAATCTCATCCGCTTCGCGTTCCTCGCCGCGGGATGATTTCTCCAGGCGGGTCAACAGTACCAGCAGGATCGGCGTTGCCGCCATTGACAGCGCCACCGCCAGCGTCAACGCTTTCGCCCAGTCGCTATCCAGTACGTCGGCCATCTGCGCCGCGCCGAATACCACAAAGGCAAACTCACTCCCCTGCCCCAGCAGAACCGCAAACCAGCGGCGCTGGGCGCGCGGCACCCCGAGCGGCTTCGCAATCAGCCACAGCATCGCGCCTTTAATGATCAGGAAACCAACCAGCAAAACCAGAATGCGCAGCGGATGGCTCATCAGGGTACCGAAATCAATCGACATCCCGACGCCAATGAAGAACAGCCCCAGCAGCAGCCCCTTAAACGGCTCAATGTCGCTTTCCAGCGCGTGGCGATATTCCGAGCTCGCCAGCAACACGCCGGCGAGGAAGGCCCCCATCGCCATCGACAGTCCGACCTCCTCCAGCAGCAGGCCAAAGCCGAAGACCAGGAACAGGGCTACGGCGCTGAACACTTCGCGCAGACCGGAACGGGCCACGAAGCGTAATACCGGACGGGTCACATAGCGCCCCAGCGCCACCACCAGGACCAGCGCGCCAGCCACCTTGAGCGCGGACAGGGCAAATGCCGCCAGCGTCGTAGAGCCACCGCTGGCGGCCAGCAGCGGGATCATCGCCACCAGCGGGATCGCCGCGATATCCTGAAACAGCAGGACGGCAAATGCGCTCCGCCCCATCTGTGAGACCGTCAGATTACGTTCGTTCATCGCCTGCATCGCGATCGCCGTCGACGACAGCGCCAGCGTCATGCCGATCAGCTCCGCCACCTGCCAGCGCATCCCCAGCAACATGCAAAACAGGCCAATCAGTACGCCGCACACCACCATCTGCAAGGCGCCGCCGCCAAACACCGACGCGCGTAGCTTCCACAGACGCTGCGGGTCGAGTTCCAGGCCAATCACAAACAGCATCAGCACCACGCCGATTTCAGCAAAGTGCAAAATCGCCTCGGCGTCGGTCACCAGCCTCAGCCCCCACGGCCCGATAATACAGCCGGCAATCAGATAGCCGAGTACCGACCCCAACCCAAGGCGCACGGCGATCGGCACAATCAGCGCGGCGGATCCCAGATAAATCAGCGCCTGTATCAGCGTATGGCTATCCATGATGCGTCTCCTGCCATTCGATAAGGCGTTGTCGGTAGCGGCGTGCCTGCGCCTGAAGGGTTTCATCGTCGCAGATAAATGTGCAGTGCATGGCGAAAGGCGGCAGCCACTTCATTCCACAGTAGAGACCGGTCGCCTGGAGCGGTTGGGAAAGCACATCAAACCCGGGAAATGCACCGATATCAAAGTGGCTCTCGCCGCCGCCGGTGGTCACCGCCCACATCAGCGATTTACCGCGCAGGGCGATGCCGTTATGTCCGTAAGCCCAGCCGTGCGATAACACTTTATCCATCCACAGTTTCATTAGCGGCGGCACACTGTACCACTGCATCGGATGCTGCCAGATAATCAGCTCGGCGCGTGCCAGCGCCGCCTGTTCGGCGGCGACGTCGATATTAAAATCGGGGTAAAGTTGATAGAGGGAGCGTATTTCTACGCCATCCAGCGTCCTTGCCTGCTCAAGCATCCGCTTATTCGCATGCGAGTGATGCGGATAGGGATGGGCATAAATTATCAGAATCATTGATTAGCCTGCGTTAACTCTCGTTGTAATCAGCAAGAGTGTAGTCAGTTAATCGAAGTGCTTACAATCACAACCTGTTTTTATCTCAACACCCTTCAGGCATTTCGCGGCTGCTTGCTGACGGCGACAGCGGGCTCGCCGATCTCAAGATCGCAGCGTTTCGGCAGCAGGAAGGTCATGGTCCCGGCAATGAGGAGCGATCCTGCCAACGCGCAGACCGCCACGTTCTGGCCATACAGATAGATCATCACCCCAACCAGATAAGGACCGCAGAAGCCGCCGAGATTGCCCAGGCCGTTAATCACCCCCCGTGCGCTACCGGCAACTTCCGCGGAAGCGATACGCCCCGGCATCGACCAGAACGGGCTGGTAGCCGATTTAAGGAAGAAACCGCAAATCACCAGCGCAATATAGGCCGCCACCACGTGCTCACGCAGTACCACCGAGGCCACCAGCGCCGCAGCGAAGCTGTAGAGCGAGAAGCGTACCCACAGACGACGTTTGCCGCTGCGATCGCTGAATAGCGAAATCACATAAATACCCGCCAGCGTGGCCACAAACGGCAGCACCGCCAGAAACCCGACGCTGGCCATACTGCCGCCGGTCAGCCCCTTCAGAATAGTCGGCAGCCACAGGGTATAACCGTAATCGCCGGTCTGATAAAAGAAGTTGAGGATCACCAGCTTCATCAGCCCGCTATTGCGGAAAACATCTTTGACCGGCGCGTTGCTGACCGCATCTTCCGCCAGCTTTGCCGCCCGCTCTGCGGCCAGCGTGGTAACCAGATAGTGACGCTCTGCCTCCGGCAGCCAGCGCGCCTCTTCCGGGCGGTCGCTGATCATAAACCACCACACCGCCAGCACTACCACGGATAGCAGGCCTTCGATAATAAACAGCCAGCGCCAGTCGAGCGCGGCAATAATCGCCCCGGAGACCGGCGCGGTCAGCATGCCGCCCAGCGGAGCAAACATCATGACGAAGGCATTGGCACGTCCCAGCTCTTTTTCCGGGAACCAGTTGCTGACCATCGTCAGCACCACCGGTAGCATCCCGCCCTCGGATACGCCGAGAATAAAGCGTAGAACCAGCAGTTGATATTCATGGGTCACAAAACCGGTGGCAATCGACACCACCGCCCAGGCCATCAGCGACCACGCAATAAAGCGTTTACCGCTGCCGTTTACCGCAATACGCCCGCCGGGTATTTGCAGAAATAAATAACCAATAAAAAATATTCCGCTGGCCACACCGGCCATTTGACTGGTAATACCTAAATCAGCTTCCATGCCACCGGGCAAAGCAAAACTAATATTCACCCGATCCATAAACGAAATAATACAGGCAATCAACACCGGCGTGATAATACGCAGCCAGCGGGTGCTGGGAATTTTATCATTCATATTTCGTACTCTCTATGCAGAGGTTATTGTTGTCATTAAATTAGAGCCGGGCACAGAAATAAGAGATGAGAATTAATTAATGGCGTTCGGCAATACGTTACCGGAGAAATAAGCCGTGACGTTTGCCAAAACCACTTCGCTCATTTTCTGTCGGGTTTCATGGGTGGCGCTGGCCACATGCGGCTGCAACACCACATTATCGAGCGCGATCAATTCTGCCGGGACATGAGGCTCATCTTCAAAAACATCGAGGGCAGCACCGGCGATAACACCGTTTTGTAACGCCTGAATCAACGCCTTTTCATCCACCAGCGAACCGCGGGCGATATTAATCAGCCACGCATGTTTCGGCATGACGTTGAAGACCGAAAAATCGATCAGCCCGCGATTTGCCTCACCGCCGGAGGCGGCAAGCACCAGAAAATCACTCTCATGGGCCAGCGTATGCAGATCGGCGCACCACTGGTAATCCAGCCCCGGGACCGGTTTACGGTCGTGATAAAGCACCTGCATATCAAAACCGCGGGCGCGGCGGGCAATCGCCTGACCAATATTCCCCATCCCCAGCAGGCCGATACGTTTCCCGCTCACCTGAGTAGCCAGCGGCATACCTCCCTTCTCCCAGCGGCCTTCACGTACAAAACGATCGCCCTGACACAGATTGCGGGAACCGGCCAGCAGCAGTCCCATCGCCAGGTCCGCCACGTCGTTGGTCAGCACGCCGGAAGTGATGGAGACCTGAATCTGCCGGGAGCGAACGTACTCTAAATCCACCGCATCGGTGCCAACGCCGAAAATGGCAATCAGACCCACGTGCGGCAGCAGTTCAAGGACGCTGTTCTGTACCCCGATATCCCCTCGGGTGACAACGGCTGCAATATTCTCTCCCTGCTCACGCAGGAAGGCGATGGGATCCTCCTGCTCGTACAGACGCAGCAGCGGGAAGTCGGCCGCCAGCTGTTCCTGCAAAGCATCAATAACGGGGGCCACTAAGAGGATGGCGCGGGTAATAGTACTCTTCATCAGATCACCTGTTTGACGGTTCATTACGACGGTAGCCACTATCAAACGGTTTTTTAGCCGAACGTTTTGCGATCTGCATCACGCTGAATCGTGTTAAAAATTACTGTTACCGCGTCCGTGATCGCTAAGACAAAAACCCGGTTTTAAGCGGGGACAAGCGACGAGGCGTTAACGTTCTGCTAACACGACTGCGCCGCCGTTCAGGCAGGATTAAATGGTTTCGCCCATCGACAGGCGGTAGTGCAGATCGACTTTCTCTATGGTTGGCAGTCCTTTGATTTTCTTAATTAAAATCTCAGTGGCTACCTTACCCATTTCATAGCGCGGGGTCAGGACGCTTGCCAGCCGCGGGGTGACGATCTGGCCAATCTCCAGGCCATGAAAACCGGCGATCGCCAGCTCCTGCGGCACTGCGATACCCGATGCAAGGCACTCCTGTAACACGCCTACCGCCAGGTCATCATTAGTACAGAGGATCCCGTCCATCGCGGCGTACATCTGCCGCGCCAGATTCATCATGCCGGTGCCAATCGACACCGACGACACCTTATTGGGGGCAATGCGCCCCGTCGGCAGTCCGGCATTCTCCATCGCCTGACAGTAGCCGGCGTAGCGCTGTTCATCGCGGACATCGGACATTGACCCAAAATAGATAATGCGCCGCTTGCCGCTCGCCAGCAGCATCGTGGTCATGTCAAAACCGGCTTTGAAGTTGTCAAAACCGACATTGATTCGCCCCGGGTTCTCCGCCAGCCCCATCACCTCCGCGATCGGGATCTTCGCCGCATTGAGGTATTTGTCCGCCCGCAGCGTATGGAGCGACTCAGTCAGCAGCAGTCCTTTGACATGAAAGGCCAGTACGGCGGCAATCTGCTCCTCTTCACGCTGACGGTCGTAATCGTAATTGACCACCAGCGTCTGGTAGCCGTGGGCCGCGGTCACCGACTCGATGCCGGCCAGCAGGTCGGCGAAGATTTGATTATGAAAAGAGGGAATCAGCACGCCGATGCGTGGGACGGCGACGCTGGTCATCGCCGGATTATCGGGATCGGGCTCGTAACCAATTTCTGCAATCACGCTGGCGATACGCTCCGCCGTCTCCGGTTTCACTTTATCCGGCGTACGTAAATAGCGGCTGACGGTCATTTTGGTTACGCCAGCCAGCGCTGCAATATCATTGAGCGTAATGCGTTGTGCTTTCATCTATCGACCCGTCAAATACATCCACTGCATCAGGCCATTATGCCTGCCGCTGAAGAAAAAGAGAATCGAACCCTTCCAGCGTTAACCCCTTGAGCAGCGGTAATTTCCACGCGGCTTCACGTTTAACGTAACCCCTTTTCGTAACACTGTTTTGAGTGATCTCTGTCACAGATTTAAGCGGCAAAAATCCGTGATATAGAGCACAGGTTCTTCCGCTTCACCTTTTTGTGGATCAGGAATAAAAGCGCACACCGTCATTTATATTCAGCCGTTAATCAGGATATCAAGATGAAAGATCTTTTCAGCTTACAAGGCAAACGTATTTTAATTACTGGCGCAGGACAAGGCATTGGTTTTGTCATGGCGCAGGGCCTTGCACAATATGGCGCCGAAATTATTATCAACGATATTTCAGCGTCCCGGGCAGATGATGCGGTGATGAAATTACGTGATGAAGGCGCGATTGCTCATTCGGCCGTATTTAATGTGACCGATGCCGATGCTGTCGAAAATGCGATTGCTAAAATCGAAGAAGAAATCGGCGCGATTGATGTGTTATTCAATAATGCGGGTATTCAGCGTCGCCATCCGTTTACCGAATTTCCGGTACAGGAATGGAACGATGTTATTTCCGTGAACCAAACCGCGGTATTTCTGGTCTCGCAGGCCGTGGCTAAACGCATGGTGAGCCGCCAGCGCGGAAAAATCGTCAATATCTGTTCCATGCAGAGCGAGCTGGGACGCGACACCATTACGCCTTATGCCGCCGCCAAAGGGGCGGTCAAAATGCTGACCCGCGGCATGTGCGTCGAGCTGGCGCGCTATAACATTCAGGTCAACGGTATCGCACCGGGCTACTTTAAAACCGCCATGACCCAGGCGTTGGTGGACGATCGCGCCTTTACCGACTGGTTGTGCAAACGCACGCCAGCCAACCGCTGGGGCGATCCGCAAGAGCTAGTCGGTGCGGCGGTGTTCCTCTCCTCCAGAGCATCCGATTTCGTCAATGGTCATCTGTTGTTTGTCGACGGCGGCATGCTGGTTGCCGTCTGATTAAGGAGCGCATTATGGCAGGGCAATGCATTATTTTGATGGGCGTTTCAGGCACCGGCAAAACCACCGTTGGTCAGGCGCTGGCCCAGGCGCTTGGCGCAAAGTTTATTGACGGCGACGACCTTCATCCACGGCAGAACATCATCAAAATGGCCGCCAGCCAGCCGCTTGATGATGACGATCGCCAGCCCTGGCTGGAGCGCATCGCCGACGTGATTTTCAGCCTCGAGCAAAAGAATGAATCCGGCGTACTGGTCTGCTCGGCGTTGAAAAAACGCTATCGCGATCGCCTGCGTGAAGGCAGCGGTAATCTGCGTTTTCTATGGCTGACCGGGGAGTATGAGTGCATTCTTCAGCGCATGCAGCGACGTCAGGGCCACTTTATGCCGGAAGCGCTGCTGCGCAGCCAGTTTGCCGCCCTGGAAACACCGGATGCCAGCGAGGGTGATATCGTCGCCGTTGATATCGCCCCCGACGTCGCCACCATCGTGGCGCAATCGCTCACATTACTTACCCCTCAACCAGCACAGGGAGTTCCGGCATGATTATCGATACCTTAAGCGCCGCCGCCAAAAATGCGTTCTATCCGGCGGTCATTAAAAAAGCGCTCCAGGCCGTTGCGCAGCAGGATCCCCACACCCTGCCTCCGGGCAAATATACCGTCGATGGCGATAACCTGTTCTTTACCGTCGTTGAGGGTCAGACGCGTCCGCTGTCGGAGCAGCGCCCGGAATTTCATCGTCAGTATATTGATATTCATATTGTACTGGCGGGCGTTGAGATAATCGGCGCCGGCAACAAAGGTCTGCCGATCGCGCCGGACGGGCCGTTCAAAGAGGCCCATGATATTGGCTTTTGTGAGGCAATCAGCAGCGAAACGCTGATTCATCTGCACCCGGAAGAGCTGGCCATTTTATTCCCGGGCGAACTGCACCGCCCGATGGGCGCGATGGATGCCGGCGCGCCGCTGCGCAAAATTATCGTTAAGATAGATAACGCTCTGCTGTAGCGGTCCCGCCGTAATCAGCCCCACGAGATCCTTCGCGGGGCCCCGGATAACCCTTAGTTATCCAGTTCATCCATCGACTTCACCTGATCGCGATTGATCTGTTCAGTCCGGCCGGTTTCCGCATTTTTGTACGACACCATACCAGTATCATCATCCACCTGCGGCTTGCCATCAGTCACGATCGTTTTACCGTCGGTCGTTTTCAGCGACTGGTTCGATGAACAGCCCGCCACAAACAACATTGCCGTCGCCGCCAGCGCGGATGCCATCAGAATTTTGTTCCGCATTGTATCCTCCTGTCTTTCCGTCAATTGATATCGTTATGATGCTAACTATAGTTAGCCTCACCGGACGGACCGTGAAAAGCAGAACTCTCCGAAGATGGCGCGGATAAAAAAAGGGCCGACGATTTCTCGTCAACCCTTGGTGTTCCGCGACCCGATATTATCGAGGCAGCTTACTTTTTAATTTGCGCGTGCATTTCCTGAACCGAGGTCACTTTCTCGATGGCGTTGGCGTTGAGCGCCATCGCCGTCGCGAAACCGCCGTTCAGGGTGGTGTCGTAATGCACTTTGTACTGCAGGGCGCTGCGGCGAATCAGCTTGGAGTCTTCAATCGCCTGACGACCTTCGGTGGTGTTGATGATGTAGGTGTATTCGCCATTCTTAATACGGTCCTGAATGTGCGGACGACCTTCATGCACCTTATTCACCAGGCGCGGGTTGATCCCGGCTTCGCCGAGGACAATCGCGGTACCGTGAGTCGCATCCAGTTCGAAACCAAACTTCAGCAGTTTCGCCGCCAGGTCTACGACACGCTCTTTGTCGCCTTCGCGAACGGAGAGCAGCGCGCGGCCCTGTTTTTTCATCGTTGAGCTGCTGCCCAGCTGCGCTTTAGCGAACGCTTCGGCGAAAGTACGGCCCACGCCCATCACTTCCCCGGTAGAGCGCATTTCTGGCCCTAACAGCGGGTCAACGCCCGGGAATTTGTTGAACGGCAGCACCACTTCTTTCACCGAGTAGTACGGCGGGATAATTTCTTTGGTGACGCCCTGCTGGGCCAGGGTCTGGCCAGCCATCACTCGCGCCGCCACTTTCGCCAGCGGGATACCGGTGGCTTTAGAGACGAACGGTACGGTACGCGCCGCACGCGGGTTCACTTCAATCAGGTACACTTCATTGTTTTTCACCGCGAACTGGACGTTCATCAGGCCACGGACCTGCAGTTCAAAGGCCAGCTTCTGTACCTGCTCACGCATCACATCCTGAATTTCCTTGCTCAGGGTGTAGGCCGGCAGAGAACATGCGGAGTCGCCCGAGTGCACGCCCGCCTGTTCGATGTGCTCCATGATGCCGCCAATCAGCACCATTTCGCCGTCGCAGATAGCGTCAACGTCGACTTCGACCGCATCGTCAAGGAAGCGGTCCAGCAGAACCGGCGCGTCGTTCGAGACGCTGACCGCGGTCTGGAAGTAGCGCTTCAGGTCGGCTTCGTCGTAGACGATTTCCATCGCCCGACCGCCCAGAACGTAGGACGGACGCACCACCAGCGGGTAGCCAATCTCTTTCGCCTTCTCAACGGCCATCTCAATGGTGGTCACGGTGGCGTTCGCCGGCTGTTTCAGCTTCAGACGGTCAACCGCCTGCTGGAAACGTTCACGGTCTTCGGCACGGTCAATCGCATCCGGGCTGGTTCCGATAACCGGTACGCCGGCCGCTTCCAGCGCACGCGCCAGTTTCAGCGGCGTCTGGCCGCCGTACTGGACGATAACGCCCTTCGGCTTCTCGATACGCACGATTTCCAGCACGTCTTCCAGCGTCACCGGCTCAAAGTACAGACGGTCGGAGGTGTCGTAGTCGGTAGACACGGTTTCCGGGTTACAGTTAACCATAATGGTCTCGTAACCATCTTCACGCAGCGCCAGTGAAGCATGTACGCAGCAGTAGTCAAATTCGATACCCTGACCGATACGGTTCGGGCCGCCGCCAAGGACCATGATTTTATCGCGGTCAACGGACGGGTTCGCTTCACATTCGTCTTCATAGGTGGAGTACATGTAGGCGGTATCGGTGGCGAATTCCGCCGCGCAGGTATCCACGCGCTTGTAGACCGGGTGCAGGTCGTACTGGTCACGCAGCTTACGGATTTCACCTTCACGAACGCCGGCCAGTTTTGCCAGACGAGCATCGGCAAAGCCTTTACGCTTCAGCTGACGCAGGAAGTCAGGCGTCAGACCGGTGATGCCAAGGTCAGCCACTTTCTCTTCCAGACGTACCAGCTCTTCAATTTGTACCAGGAACCAGCGGTCGATGTTGGTCAGGTTGAAGACGCCGTCCACGGACAGCCCCGCGCGGAACGCATCGGCGATGTACCAGATACGCTCGGCGCCGGCATCTTTCAGCTCACGGCGAATTTTGGTCAGCGCTTCCGGGTCGTCGAGGCTGACTTTCGGGTCGAAACCGGTGGCCCCTACTTCCAGGCCGCGCAGCGCTTTCTGCAGGGATTCCTGCTGGGTGCGGCCAATCGCCATCACTTCACCCACGGATTTCATCTGGGTGGTCAGGCGGTCATTAGCGCCAACGAATTTTTCAAAGTTGAAGCGGGGAATCTTGGTCACGACATAGTCGATGGACGGTTCGAACGAGGCCGGCGTACGTCCGCCGGTGATGTCGTTCATCAGCTCATCCAGGGTGTAGCCGACCGCCAGTTTGGCCGCCACTTTGGCAATCGGGAAACCGGTCGCTTTGGATGCCAGCGCGGAGGAGCGTGATACGCGCGGGTTCATTTCGATAACAATCAGGCGGCCGTCTTTCGGGTTAACGGAAAACTGCACGTTAGAGCCGCCGGTTTCGACGCCAATTTCGCGCAGCACCGCCATCGATGCATTACGCATCACCTGATATTCTTTATCGGTCAGGGTTTGCGCCGGGGCGACGGTGATGGAGTCACCGGTATGGATGCCCATGGCGTCGAAGTTTTCGATGGAGCAGACGATGATGCAGTTGTCGTTCTTATCGCGCACCACTTCCATCTCGTACTCTTTCCAGCCGATCAGCGATTCATCAATCAGCAGTTCGTTGGTCGGAGAGAGATCCAGCCCGCGGGCACAAATTTCTTCGAACTCTTCACGGTTGTAAGCGATACCGCCGCCGGTGCCGCCCATAGTGAAGGAGGGACGGATGATACACGGGTAGCCCACGTCAGCGGCCACCGCCAGCGCTTCTTCCATGGTGTGCGCAATACCGGAACGTGCGGTATCCAGACCGATTTTCTTCATTGCCACATCGAAGCGACGGCGGTCTTCCGCTTTATCAATCGCGTCGGCGGTGGCGCCGATCATGGTGACGCCGAATTCGGCCAGCACGCCCTGACGTTCCAGCTCCAGCGCGCAGTTCAGCGCCGTCTGGCCGCCCATAGTCGGCAGTACCGCATCCGGACGCTCTTTTTCGATAATTTTGCGCACCACTTCCCAGTGGATCGGCTCAATATAGGTCGCATCGGCCATTTCCGGGTCGGTCATGATGGTGGCCGGGTTGGAGTTCACCAGAATGACGCGGTAACCTTCTTCACGCAGGGCCTTACAGGCCTGGGCGCCAGAGTAGTCAAATTCGCAAGCCTGGCCGATAACGATCGGGCCAGCGCCAAGAATCAGGATGCTTTTTATGTCTGTACGTTTTGGCATGGCTCTTTTCTCCTGATTATTTCGCGGACTGGCGGTACTGCTCAATTAATGCAATAAAATGGTCGAACAACGGCGCGGCATCGTGCGGGCCTGGGCTCGCTTCCGGGTGGCCCTGGAAGCTAAACGCCGGTTTGTCAGTACGGTGGATGCCCTGCAGCGTTCCGTCGAACAGCGACTTGTGGGTCACGCGCAGGTTAGACGGCATGGAGGCTTCGTCTACCGCAAAACCGTGGTTCTGGGCGGTAATCATCACCACATTATTATCGATATCTTTAACCGGGTGGTTGCCGCCGTGGTGGCCGAACTTCATCTTAACGGTCTTCGCACCGCTCGCCAGCGCCAGCAGCTGATGGCCGAGGCAGATGCCGAATACCGGAATATCGGTCTCGAGGAATTTCTCAATCGCGGCAATGGCGTAATCGCACGGCGCCGGGTCGCCAGGGCCGTTGGACAGGAAGATACCGTCCGGATTCATCTTCAGCACCTCTTCGGCAGAGGTTTTCGCCGGCACAACCGTCAGACGGCAGCCGCGGTCAACCAGCATGCGCAGGATGTTGCGTTTGGCGCCAAAATCGTAGGCTACAACGTGGAACGGCAGCTCGCTTTCCGCTTTCGCTTCCGGCAGGTCGCCCGCCAGCGTCCAGCTTCCTTGCGTCCAGCTGTAGGTTTCTGAAGTGGTGACTTCTTTCGCCAGGTCCATGCCGTTCAGGCCCGGGAACGCTTTGGCTTTTTCCAGCGCCAGCTGCGCATCCAGGTTATCACCCACGATGATGCAGCCGTTCTGTGCGCCTTTTTCACGCAGCAAACGCGTCAGCTTACGGGTATCGATATCGGCAATCGCCACGATGTTATGGCGCTTGAGGTAAGAAGAGAGGTCTTCGGTATTGCGGAAGTTGCTGGCAATCAGCGGCAGGTCGCGAATGACCAGACCCTGCGCATGTACCTGAGAAGATTCTTCATCGGCGGCGTTGGTGCCGACATTACCAATATGGGGATAAGTAAGAGTGACAATTTGGCGGGAATAGGAAGGATCAGTGAGGATTTCTTGATAACCGGTCATTGAAGTATTGAAAACGACTTCCCCAACCGCCGTGCCCGTTGCCCCGATGGCCCGACCGTGAAACTGGGTTCCGTCTTCCAGAACCAATAGCGCTGACTTAATCAAAACACCCTCCAGAGAATATTCACTCACTTTATTTGCATATTAATGCATGTGCATGGCATGAATCAATGCAAATTTGCTTACCTATGGATTTCTGGCAAACGGCGGCATTCTGGAGAGATGTCGGGTAAAAGTCAACTTAAAGCCGATATTTTTTATCTCTTTTCACGTCACTGACCTCTCAGCACTGCGTTAGCAGGCAAAAAGATCAACAAACTATGCAGAGAAAACGCTTGCGGACCTGGAAGATTGCAAAACAGAGCGTGCAAGAGCAAAAAAGTAGACCAGATGGTCAAAATTTACAATAACACAACAAAAAACTAAGGGATAAGTTAATATTATAGCCACTTCATCATATTTTATTGATGAAGAAGCAAAAAATAAAAAGGGCAATAAAATATTGCCCTTTGCAATCAATTACATATTGAATGCAATAACCACATCACGATGGGTAATAAACCTTATAAAGCATTGAGATCAAGCACGTCACGCATATCGAAAAGGCCTGATTTCTTATCTTTTAACCACAATGCGGAACGAACGGCACCATTGGCAAAAGTCATCCGGCTGGATGCCTTGTGGCTGATTTCAATACGCTCACCAATATCGGCAAACATAGCGGTATGCTCGCCAACGATATCCCCGGCGCGCACGGTGGCAAAGCCGATGGTCCCAGGGACGCGTTCGCCGGTATGCCCTTCACGGCTGTAGACCGCGCAATCCTTCAGATCTTTGTTCAGCGCGCCGGCAATCGCCTCGCCCATCGCCAGTGCGGTGCCCGACGGTGCGTCCACTTTGTGGCGGTGGTGCGCTTCAATAATTTCGATATCGGTGTAGTCGCCCATCACCTTCGCCGCTTTCTCCAGCAGCTTTAACAGCACGTTGACGCCGACGCTGAAGTTGGCCGCGAAAACGATGGCAATATCCTGCGCCGCATCGCGAATGGCCTGTTTCCCGGCCTCATCAAAACCTGTGGTACCAATCACCATCCCTTTGCCGTGTTCGCGGCAGAAAGCAAGGTGGTTTAACGTACCTTCCGGACGGGTGAAATCGATTAGCACATCAAAATCATCTTTGACCGCCGCAAGACTGCTTTGCACCGCGACACCCGCTTTACCGGCCCCGGCCAGCTCACCGGCATCGCTCCCAAGGAGGGAAGAACCTTCGCGCTCCAGCGCAGCGCCCAGCGCCACGCCGTCCATCTGCTGTACTGCCTGAATTAACTGGCGTCCCATCCGGCCGCCCGCGCCTGCGATGGCCACGCGGATTTGTGCATCATGCATAGCTATTCTCTTTTGTTAACTTAACGTAAATTGTTTCCAGATTAACCAGCCCGTCGATGAGCCGCTACTGTAAAACACCGATAATTAGAAATTTATGACAAACGGCGTTCGATATCAGTAAAAACTATACGCCGGCATCGTTTCTCACTCGTCCGGAGCGTTAATCCTGTGCCGAAAACCGCAGGATTCCCGAACCACCAGCGCCGGCGGCAAAATAATGCGCTTCGGCGGTTCATCATTGCCCTGAATACGGCTATACAGCAGCTCGCCGGCTTTGCGGCCAATCTCCTTCGCTGCCACCGAAACGGTCGTCAACGCCGGCTGAACCAGCGCGGCTTCGGTAATATCGTCAAATCCCACCAGCGCAAAATCACGGCCCGGCTCACGCCCGGTTTTACGCAGCGCCTGCATCACGCCCAGCGCAACAATATCCTGGTAACAAACTGCGGCCGTGATTTGCGGATAGCGGGTCAGCAGCGCTTCGGCCACTTTCGCGCCGTCGATCTGGCTGGCCTGAGCCGTGACGATCCACTCCGGACGCGGCGAGATCCCGCTCTCCAGGAGCGTGCTGGTGAACCCGCCAATACGCTGTGCGCGGGTACCGGAACTCAGGCTACCGCCGATAAAGGCAATCTGTCGGTGCCCCATTTTCAGCAAGTGTGCCGTGGCCATCTGCGTGCCGAGAAAGTTATCGGTCCCGACAAAATCAAAATCCGGATCGCTGAGCGGGCGCACCACCATAATGGCGGGAATATTGCGTCTTTTCAGCGCCTCAAAAAATGAGGCCGGAGTTTCCCGCGCCGCGCACAGCACCATGCCGCAGGCGCTATTGCGCATCAGCGAGTCGACAAACTTTTGCTGCCGCTCGCCTGACTCTTCGCTGTTGGCCAGAAATAACAGCAAATCATGCCGCTCCATTTCATGGCTTAAGCCTGCCGTCATCTCACCGTAAAACGGGTTGGTGATGTCATGCAGCAGCAGCCCAACCTGGTTGCTGCTGCGATTACGCAGATTGGCGGCGGTCTGATTGTAGACATAGCCAGTTTCATCCAGCGCCTTCAGCACACGTTCGCGCGTAGCCTGCGAAATCCGCCCGCGGTTACGCAACACCATCGAAACGGTGGCCGTGGATACCCCTGCCCGTTCAGCCACCTGTGCCAGCGTCACTGTTGTCATGATCTCTCCCGTTCGTTTAGCGAAGGTTAATCGAATAACCTAAAAATTGCATTTTTCCTTGTGACAGGACTCACAATAACGCCCATCTTGCCGCTTTACTTGCTCATTATGGCGGGTTAATCGCGTTAACCATACTGTCAAAACAAGGTTAATCGATTAATCTTCATTTAGCCAATACGGAGACAGATAATGCAAACGACCTATGATAAATTCCCTGAAGTTACGGTTCAGGGTTATGACGACCAGGCCTGGCAGGGCTGGGAATCCATCGAAGCGACGCTTAACCTCAGGGCTTCAGCCTCCTCCAGAACCGTACTGGTTGTGGACTGCTATCCCGGCGTCCGGCTTGACGAACTGGAGCAGCGTCTGCTGCCGTCACTGAACGCGACGCGGGTGCTGAACGTCGAATCCGCCCGCCGCGATCAGCAGGCGCTCCACGATTTGCTGGCGCGTAACCTGACCGATGACCGTGTTTTCGGGGTCCTCTCCTGTCATCACCTGGAGGAGTTTTTTAACGCCGACAAGTTACATCAGTTGCGTCAGCAGGTCGATGCCGTGACCGAAGGCCTCATCGTTATTTATGGTCCCGGCGCCGCGCTCGTTCATCCGGGCGATGTGCTGGTCTATGCCGATATGCCGCGCTGGGAAATTCAGCAGCGCATGCGCCATGACGGCCTCGGGAACTGGGGGGCGGACAACCAGGACGAGGACATCCTCCGTCGCTATAAGCGCGCCTTTTTTATCGAATGGCGCGTCTTCGATCGCCACAAAACGCCGCTGCTCAAACGCGCCGACTATCTGCTTGATACCACGCAAAAAGAGGCGCCGACGCTGGTCAGCGGCGAAGCGCTACGCGCCGGCCTCCGGCAAACCACCACCCGTCCGTTCCGCGTCGCCCCGTTCTTCGATCCCGGCGTCTGGGGCGGTCAGTGGATGAAACAGCAATTCGATCTCGATCCCTCCGCGCCCAATTACGCATGGTGTTTTGATTGCGTGCCCGAGGAAAACAGCCTGTTACTGCGCTTTGGTCAGGTGCGGATCGAGATCCCCTCACAAAACCTGGTTTTACTTCACCCTCGCGCGCTGCTGGGTGAGAAGGTTCACGCCCGGTTTGGCGCTGAATTTCCCATCCGCTTTGATTTTCTCGACACTATCGGCGGCCAGAACCTGAGCTTCCAGGTTCATCCCGTCACCGAGTACATCCAGCAACAGTTTGGGATGCACTATACCCAGGATGAAAGCTATTACATTCTCGAAGCGCAACCGCACGCGGTGGTCTATCTCGGAACCAAAACCGGAATCGAGCCGCAGGCGATGCTGGACGATCTCAAGGCCGCCGCGCGCGGGGAGAAAACCTTCGACGATGCCCGCTTTGTTAACCAGATCCCGGCACGCAAGCACGATCACTTCCTGATCCCTGCCGGCACGGTTCACTGTTCGGGCAGCGGCACGATGGTCCTCGAAATCAGCGCCACGCCGTACATTTTTACTTTCAAGCTGTGGGACTGGGGGCGTTTAGGTTTAGATGGTCTGCCGCGCCCCGTCCATCTGGAGCACGGGGAGCAGGTTATCGACTGGCAGCGTGACACCCGCTGGGTTGCCGACAACCTGGTAAACCAGGTCGAACCCGTAGCCGAAGGCGAAGGCTGGCGTGAAGAACGAACCGGGATGCACGAGCGTGAATTTATCGAAACCCGCCGCCACTGGTTCACCGCGCCGGTCACTCATCATACTCAGGGTGGAGTGAACGTTCTCAACCTGGTCGAAGGTGATGAGGCCATCGTCGACAGCCCGAGCGGCGCCTTCGCGCCTTTCGTCGTCCACTATGCCGAGACCTTTATTATTCCCGCCGCAGTGGGCGAGTATCGCATTTCACCGTCGGGCAAAGGCTCAGGACAGCCGCTCGCCACCATTAAAGCCTGGGTAAGAGGATAAGCGCATGATCAACGTTATTGTTGCCACCCACGGCCCGCTGGCGAACGCCCTGCTTGCAAGCGGCCGCATGGTTTACGGCGAATTACCTCATGTCTTCGCCGTGACGCTCGGCGAGCAGGCCGGCATTGAAGGCTTCAGAGAGGATTTCGCCCGCACGCTGGCCAGCGCCGGACAAAACGCCGATGGCGTGCTGGTGCTGTGCGATATGCAAAGCGGTACGCCGTGGAACATCGCCTGCCAGCACGCGTTTTCCTCTCAGACGATCCCCCCGGTCGCCGTCGTGGCGGGGGTCAATTTTCCGATGCTGCTGCAAAGCGACGAGGTTCACCATTTAACGGATGTGCACGATGCTGCCGCACAGCTGCTGGCGTTAACCGTACCGACACTGGTCATGGCTGCCCCGACGATATCCGTTCAGTCCGATGATTTTTAAAGGAAACCGCTATGAGTATCTCTTTTGTACGTATCGACGACCGCGTTATTCATGGGCAGCTCGTGACACGCTGGGCCAAAGAGCTGCCCTGCGACGGCATCGTCGCCATTGACGATGCCGTCGCGGCCGATCCGCTGCTCTCATCCGTGATGAAAGGCGCGGTTCAGGACACCAAAGTCTGGCTGTTCGACACCGCGACAGCTATCGAAAAATTGCCCAAAGTGATCGCCAGCGATAAGCGTTACTTCGTGATCGGCAAATCCCCCGTCACGCTCCAGCGCATCGAAGCAGCCGGTATCAGCCTGAAAAATGCCAACGGCAAAATTAACGTTGGCCCAATGAGCGCCCGCGCCGATACCCGAACCATTGGCCCGAACCAATCGGTCAACGCGGAGGAGATAGCCGCCTTTGACTGGCTGGTGCAGCACGGACATCTTGTTGAATTCCGCCTGGTCCCGGATGCCGGCTGTTACAGCTGGCAGGACGCCCGGCAGAAGCTGAAATAAGGAGCGGATGATGATTATCGAAGCGACATTGATAGGCTTTCTTTGCTATCTGGGCGCCCTCAGTAGCCCCTGGCTTTTGGGGCTGACCGGCGGCTGGTATCTGATCACCCGGCCGCTGGTTTCCGGCATGCTGGTCGGGCTTATTCTCGGCGATGTCAAAACCGGCATTATGATCGGCGTGGCGGTCCAGGCCGTCTATATCGCCATGGTGACACCGGGCGGGTCGATGCCGGCCGACCTTAACTTTGTCGCTTACCCGGCCATCGCCCTCGGGATCCTGTCAGGGAAAGGACCGGAAGTAGCGGTGGCGCTGGCGGCCACCATCGGTATCGCCGGAACCATTCTGTTTAACGCCATGATGGTACTGAACTCTTTCTGGAACCATCGGGCCGATGTTGCGCTGGATCGTGGCGACGAACGCGGAATTTATCTCAACAGCGCCATCTGGCCCCAGGCGACGAACTTCGTTTTACGCTTCGTACCGACTTTTATCGCCGTCTATTTCGGTGCGCAGTACATCAGTAGTTTTATGGACAGTTTGCCCAAAATCATTCTGTCGACGATGAACGTGCTGGGCGGCATTCTGCCTGCGGTGGGGATCGCTATCCTGCTCAAACAGATCATCAAAAACTACACCATGCTGATCTATTTTCTCGTCGGTTTCGTCTGCATCGTCTTTTTAAAGCTCAATATGGTCGCGCTGGTGATCGTGGGCTCGCTGCTGGCGTTAATCCATTACAACTACAAACCGGAGCCGCAGCAGAGCACTGGCGCAAAACCGGTCGTCGATGATGAGGATGAATTCTGATGGAAGAACGTACCCTGACCCGCAAAGACCTGCGCCGCTGCTGGCGCGCGTGGATGATGCACAACCTCTCTTCAATGAGCTTTGAACGCCTGGAATCCTTCGGCTTTTGCCTGAGCATGCTGCCGGTGGCGAAAAAACTCTATCCCGATGCCGCCCAGCGCACCGAAATGCTGCGCCGTCACGCATCGTTCTATAACACCGAGCCGCAGATCGGCGCGATCGTCAACGGTATGGCGCTGGGGCTGGAGGAGAAAAAAGCCAACGGCGAACCGATCGATGGTGAAACGATCAACACCCTGAAAGTCGGCCTGATGGGGCCGATCGCCGGGATCGGTGATTCAATGATCCCCGGCATGCTTATCCCGATTTTGCTGAGTATCGGTATGGCGCTGGCGGCCGGCGGCAGTATTCTCGGGCCGCTGTTCTATACCGTCGCCTGGCTGGGCATCATTATTCCCGGCTCCTGGTTTCTGTTTCTCAAAGGCTACAAAATGGGTTCCGGATCGGTAGAGATGCTGGTCAGCAGTAAGTCTACCCGCCTGCGTGAAGCCTTGTCGTTGCTGGGCGTTTTCGTCATGGGTGGCGTTGCGGCAAGCTACGTTAAACTCGGAACCGGGCTGGAATTCGTCACCAAAGACGGGGTCAATATTCACGTTCAGCAGATGCTGGATGGCATCTTCCCGCAGCTGCTGCCGCTTGTGGTGGTGCTGGGGACGTGGTATTTGATGGCCAAACGCGGGGTTTCACCGGTAAAAGCGATGGTGCTGCTGCTGGTACTGGCCGCACTCGGCGTGGTGAGCGGTCTGTTTGCCGGCTGATATCGGATGGTGTTGTGAAAATGTCCCGGTCGCGTCGCGCGGGCCGGGACAAACGCAGCGGATAGCGTGAATATCCGCCCAACGTCAAAAAACCGGGGCGATGCCCTAATGCGGGTCACTTAAAGGTGACCCGCATTTTTTGGGTTTATCGCAGGCCAGCGCGATGCCGGTAAACGGTGGTTTGTGCGAACGACGGGACAGAAACTCCTGCAGATATGTTGAAAACCTGACAGCGCCCATAAAAAATCGGCAATCTCTTTGAGATGGCTGATTCTTACACCTCTGCCGGATCGGTCAGCCGCCCCTTAAACGATCGGCATTAGGGCATGCCCCGGTTTTGCTATGGATGGAAATTCCGCCATAATTCCGCTGTCTTATCCGGACGGGAGATAAACTGGAAGCGGGCAGGATCGTCAATAAACTGCTGATAAACTGGCGCGGAGGTAATGCCAAACTCCGTATACTGCCGGGGGGTAATAGCCTGTAAGCGCCCGGGAATATAGTGCGAATTATGCAACCAGATAATCTGTTCATCCTGCAGCAGCGGATACCAGGCCAGCCCTTTTCGGGCGCGCACGGCATCATATTCAAAGCCGTACTCGCGATCGCACCATGCGCCAAAAGTTAAGGGTTCATCCGGGCTCGCCGAAATGGTGGCATGGCCCCAGCCGGGCGGCACCAGTACCTTTTCTCCCGGCCCGGCGATGACCGCAAAGCAGCGACCGGGGTCGTCCTCCACATACTCTTGCATGTAGATAATGGCTTTCCCCTGCCAGATTTCATACAGCTCCGGCGGCGACCAGCCGCTGTGCTGGCTGATGCGATGGACATGTCCCTGACTGCGAACCGGTTCATCCCCCAGTCGCCCGGCGGCATAGGTCACCACGCCAAACAGCAGCATCCGTTTTTTCAGCTCTTCACGATCCTGCATCCGCGCCACATCCATGGCGATGGCATACACCTCCTCCGGCCCTTCGCAGTGGGGATCGCGCAGCGAAGCGCGAATCTGATCGAGACGACGGATTTCCGGCATCGGCCCGGTGACATCATTGCCGTAGCTAAAACCCAGCGGTCGATGATGAATCGCCATATCCAGCCCGTAACAACAGTCAGATTTCGTCATTCTGCACCGCCTTTACCTGGAGAGTCCGATGCTCTTCAAAGACCCGCAGCGCAAAGCCGTTTGCCAGCGCTGCGTAATCGTGCCCCGCGACGCCGGGCCAGACCGCCAGCGCGGAAAGCGTATCGCCCCCGGTATTAATCAGCCTGTGCGCGGTGAACCCAGGAATAATATGTACTGACCCGGCAAAAACCTGCTCAAAGCGCGCTTGCCCTTGCTCATCTTGCAGGAGCAGTAGACCACTTCCCCGCAAACCAAAGTAGACTTCGCCTTGTTCACGACGGGCATGAAAATGCCCGCGGGTCATAAAATACTCGTTGCCCACTTTTCCGGGATAAAGATGGGTGACGCCGGTATACAGCGCCCCTTCCGCTGAAGAGGTATCAAGCATTTCCACATCATAAACGACCAGCTCGCCCACCATTCCTTGACGCGCGCGCTCATCGGCGAACACCTGCGCAAGATCCGCAATGCGCGTTGATTTACGTAACAACGGGCCATCGGCAAGTGCGCCGCTGGCCCAGACCACCTGCGGTGGCTGAATAAAGGAAGGATTCATATTTGTCTCCGGCCCGAGGAGAACAACAGAATAAGATTAGCAGATTAATCGATTAACCTAAGATGAGTCGGGCGACTTTGCAACTGATATCACACAAAAATCCGCCAGCGTCGCCGCTCACTCCAGCGTATAACTCACGATCAGCTGACCTTTTTTGATTTTTACCTGGCTAATCGTCACCATCCCCAGTTCAGACAGGCTGGCAACATGCGTTCCGCCGCAGGGATAGGCCGGTAATGACCCAAATCCGACCTGACGCCGCCCATCCTCAAAAGTCAGATGCCGCGGCAGATTTTCCGCCTGCCAGCCCGCGATTGTCGCCAGCAGTGCACTGGCCTCCGGCACGATGGCGGACCCGATAGCGGTGAACGTTATCCGCCCTTCTCCGGGCCAGTGGTGCGCCTTGACCGGGCGCCAGCCGGCCCGCTCGCCCGCCAGGCCTATCAGATGTCCCGCTGAGTGCAGCCGCGAGTGCAGACGCCTGGCAGCCTCATCCACCCGAATCTCCACCTCTCCAGGCGGCAGCGGTTGCGCGACAATGTGCAGGACGCTGTCGCCTCGCGCCACCACGCCTTCAACAGCAATACCGCCAATCCAGCCGCGATCGGCCGGCTGCCCGCCGCCCTGCGGGTGAAACAAGGTCTGGTTCAGCTCAATAGCGTAACGGCCATCGGCCTCACTCTGGCAACTCACGACCAGAGCTCGCATCTCGGTCTCATCGCAGGTGTAATAAAGACGTTCAGTCATGGTTGTCCTCCTCTCAGTCAGGACAGTATATTGATATTATCCATGACGATAATCCCGTCATTCATCAATGCACTTTTGCCTCAAGAGCACAAATGAATCTCAATTTACTCCCCGACCTTGCCCTGTTCGTGCAAATTGTCGATCAGGGCAGTTTTTCTGCCGTCGCCCGTATTTCCGGAGCAACGCCTTCGGCGATCAGCCGCAGCGTCTCGCGGCTGGAACAGCAAATGGGCTGTAAGCTGCTGCACCGCAGCACGCGTAAATTACGCTTGAGCGATGCCGGAAAAACGGTGTATGCGCACGCACAGGAGATGCTGGAATCGGCTCGCCAGGCGATGGATTCCGCCAGCAGTGCGCAGGAAGTGGCGCAGGGCAAACTGACGCTCAGCGTGCCGAAGGCCGTCGGGCGGTTTGTGATTCATCCGTTAATGATGGAGTTTCTCACCCGCTATCCCGGCGTGGACGTCTGTCTGCGGCTTGAGGACCGCTATCTGGATCTGATTGATGATGGTATTGATCTGGCGCTGCGGATTACCCACAGCCCCTCTCCCGGGCTACACGGCAAGCCGCTGATGCCGGTGACCCACGTGATCTGCGCCACACCGGATTATTTGCAGCAGCATGGCACGCCGCAAACGCCGGCGGAGCTGCGCGCTCACAGCTGCATCAGCCTGGGCGAAACGCCGGCCGACTCACGCTGGAAATTCCGACGGGCGGGTAAAACGGAAACTATCCAGACTCACGGACGCTACGCTGCCAACCATACTGCCGTGCGCCTTGATGCGGTGCAGCAGCATTTAGGTATCGGCAGCCTGCCGCTGTTTACCGCCCGCGACGCGCTGGCCCGGGGCGATATCGTCCAGGTTCTGGCAGAATGGGAGTTTATCAGTAGCTATACCGGACAGCTGTGGTTGCTGTGGTCGGGCAATAAACATATGCCCGCCAGAATGCGGGCCATGATTGATTATCTGAGCGAGAAAATTGACGGTCGTCTGGCTGCTTACGGCGCCAGGGCCAACACTTCCGCCACCCAGCGCTGAAAACCGTCCACATCCAGCGCCAGCGCAACGTTCGCGTTCGCCGGCTGCCCCAGTCGCCCTTCGATATCGACGACGGTGGTGCCGGATGTCCAGGTCCCCTGCGTTTCCACCGCCACAAAGCACGGTTGCAGGGTAAACAGTTCAGGGCGCACCAGCCAGGCAATGGCGCACAGGTCATGCATGCGCAGCCCGCTGCTCATGCTGCCGCTGCGATAATGGCTGAACAGCGCGTGGAGCATCTTTCCGGTCTTGTTCAACGCGGGCAGCGTGGCAAGGTACTCCGGCGTCAGCATTGCCCGGTTCGTCACGTCGAGCCCGCACATCACGATCTCCAGACCGCTGCGAAATACGCTGGCCGCGGCTTCCGGATCGATAGCAATATTGAACTCCGCATTAGGCGTAAAGTTACCGCGCCCGGCGGAACCGCCCATGATCACCAGCCGGCGAATATTAAAGCGACATTCCGGGTACTGCGTCAGGAGCAGCGCAATATTGGTCAACGGACCAATCGCCACCAGCGTAATCGGCTCCTGAGCATGCATCAGCGCATCGCGAATGGCCTGAAAGGCCGGTTTCGGCAATGGCTGACAGTCATGCTCGACAAAATCATACCCTTCCATGCCGGACTCGCCGTGCACGGAGGCCGCATCGCGCAGCGGGCGCAAGAGCGGCATCGACGCTCCCTGAGCCAGAGGAACCTTCGCCTGCCAGAAATGCAGCAGCTGCAGGGCGTTACGCGTGGTTTTTTCCACCGACACGTTCCCCGCCACCGTCGTCATCAGCTGCAGATCGAGCTCGGGGGCGAATAGCGCGGCGGCGATCGCCGCCGCGTCGTCAATGCCGGGATCGGTATCAAGAATGATCGGTAAGCGCATCGTTTCTCCCAAAAAAAATGCCAGACGTTAAGTCTGGCATCTTCTCACATCCGCCGGCGAAAGAACTTAGTCTACTTCACGGACATCAACCCGCAGCTCTTTCGGTACTTCGAAAACGATATTCTCTTCACGCCCTTCCAGCGGGACGGCTTCTCCACCGCCCAGCGCCTGCAGACGCGCAATCACGTTCTGCACCAGGATATCCGGGGCCGATGCGCCTGCGGTCACGCCAACGCACGCGGCCTCTTTGACCCACGCTTCCTGAATATCCGTCGCGTCGTCAATCAGATAGGCTGCTTTCCCCATCCGCTGAGCGAGCTCCGCCAGGCGGTTGGAGTTAGAGGAGTTTTTCGACCCCACCACCAGCACGACATCGGCCTGTTCCGCCAGCGCGCGAACCGCTTCCTGACGGTTGGTCGTTGCGTAACAGATATCGTCTTTACGCGGCCCGACGATTTTCGGGAAACGTTCGCGCAGCGCGTCGATCACATCCGAAGTGTCATCTACCGAGAGGGTGGTCTGCGTCATAAACGACAGCCGGGCGTCGTTTTTCACATCCAGCGTCCAGACATCATCGGGTGATTCCACCAGATACATTCCCCCTTCCGGGTTGCTGTACTGGCCCATCGTCCCTTCCACTTCCGGGTGACCGGCATGGCCAATCAGGATCGACTCTTCGCCGCGACGGCTGGCGCGGGCGACTTCCATATGTACTTTGGTCACCAGCGGACAGGTCGCGTCAAAGACCGTCAGATCGCGGTTTTTCGCTTCATTACGTACCGCCTGAGAGACGCCGTGCGCGGAGAAAATCAGGATCGCGCCATCAGGCACTTCGCTAATCTGTTCGATAAAAATGGCGCCGCGCTTGCGCAGGCTATCGACCACATAGCGGTTATGCACCACTTCATGACGCACATAGATCGGCGCGCCGTAGAGCGTCAGCGCGTTTTCGACAATGCTGATAGCGCGGTCAACGCCGGCGCAAAAGCCGCGCGGGTTAGCCAACAGGATCTGCATTTCACTCCTCCAGCGCCGGATCGATTTCCAGCACTTCAATATCAAAATGGACGGTGCGCCCGGCCAGCGGGTGGTTGAAATCCACGGTGATCGAATCGCCGTTCACTTCACGAATCACGCCGGGCATTTCGCTGCCATCCATTGCGGTAAAGAGCATAATCGCGCCGATTTCCGGCTCGCCCGCATCGATAAATTCGCGGCGGGAAAAATACTGGATAAGATCCGGGCTTGGTATGCCAAACGCAGCATCGGGCTCCAGCGAGAATACCTTTTTCTCCCCCTCTTTCAGACCAAGAAGCTGTTGTTCCAGACCTTCAGACAGGGAGGTGTCGCCAAGGCGAAACAGGGCAGGTTTGCCGTTATTGCGGGTGGATTCAGCCGTTGAGCCATCATCCAGTTTCAGCGTGAAGTGAACGAGGATCGCGCTGTTGCTCTGTACGGATTTAGACATGCAGGTTTGCTCTTTAAAATTTCAGCCGCCTGTTTGCCCGGTGGCGCTACGCTTACCGGGCCGACAAGGAGCGCAGTACATTATAGGCCAGATAAGCGCCAGCGCCATCCGGCAATGTTTATGCGGCTTTTTTCTCTTTAGAAGGCAGGAAGCCTTCCAGCACAATCAGCGCTGCGCCGATACAAATTGCGGTATCAGCGAGGTTGAAGGTGGCGAAATGCCAGTCCCCGACGTAGAAATCAATCATATCGACGACGAAACCATGCCATAGCCGATCAAACAAATTCCCCAGCGCACCGCCAATAATCAGCGCGTAGGCAATGTTGTTCAGCTTTTGCGTGGCTTTTGAGCGATACATCAAGACCGCCAGAATCACGCAGATACCGATGGCAATGCCGGCAAAGAACCAGCGCTGCCAGCCGCCGCTATCGGCAAGGAAACTAAAAGCTGCGCCATAGTTACGCGCATAGTGCAGATTAAGCGACGGAAACAGCGATACCGTATCCCCCAGAGCAAAGTTCTGGAGGATCAGGAATTTACTGCCCAGGTCAATAATCAGCACGGCTACGACGACCCAAAGCCAGCGTAGCCCCGTTGAACAGACAGATTTACTCATCAGGCAAACTTACGTTTTTCGCCGTCACCGGCGACGTTGCTGACACAGCGACCGCAGATTTCCGCGTGTTCCGCCACCTTGCCGACATCGCTGGTGTAGTGCCAGCAGCGTGGGCATTTCTCGCCTTCGGCTTTACTCAGCACGACTTTCAGACCTTTCAGCAGTTCACTCTGCCAGGCATCAGCCGGCGCCTGTGCATGATCGGCAACCGTCGCCCCGGAGGTCAACAGGACAAATCGTAATTCGCTGCCCAGCGCGTTCAGCTTCGCGGCCAGATCGGCATCGGCATACAGCGTGACCGCCGCTTCCAGAGAACCGCCCACCCGCTTGTCAGCACGCGCCTGCTCGATGACCTTATTGACTTCACCACGTACCTGCAGCAGATCGTCCCAGAAGCCGTCGTTCATCGCTTCGTCGTCGGCCAGGCCAAACAGACCTTCATACCACTCACCGGTGAAGACGTATTTTTCGCGGGAACCCGGCAGGTAGCCCCAGATTTCGTCTGCGGTGAAGGACATGATCGGCGCCATCCAGCGAACCAGCGCTTCCACAATATGGAACAGCGCGGTCTGGCAGCTGCGACGCGCCACGCTGTCCGCTTTCGCGGTGTACTGGCGATCTTTGATGATGTCGAGGTAGAACGAGCCCATCTCAATGGAGCAGAAGCGCATCAGGCGCTGCACCACTTCGTGGAAGTCGTAAGACTCATAGGCCTTCAGGATATCTTCCTGCGCCGCTTTCGCGCAGCCTACCGCCCAACGATCGAGCACCACCATCTCTTCCGGTTTCACCATGTCTTTAACCGGATCGAAACCGTTAAGGTTCGCCAGCAGGAAGCGCGCGGTGTTACGGATACGACGATAGCTGTCGGCGGCGCGTTTAAGGATCTCGTCAGAGACCGCCATTTCGCCGGTGTAATCGGTCGACGCGACCCACAGACGCAGGATATCCGCGCCCAGCTTGTTCATCACATCCTGCGGAGAGACGGTGTTACCGATGGATTTGGACATTTTACGTCCCTGACCATCAACGGTGAAACCGTGCGTCAGCACCTGGCGGTACGGCGCTTTGCCCTTCATCGCCGTGGAGATCATCAGCGAGGACATGAACCAGCCGCGATGCTGGTCGGAACCTTCCAGATACATATCGGCGGCGTGACCGGAGAATTCCGGGCGTACGTCAACCACGGAAGAGTGGGTAGAACCGGAGTCGAACCATACGTCCAGAGTATCCGGCACTTTCTCGTAGCTGTCGGCATCGGCACCGAGGATGTCGCGGGAGTCGAGATCCCACCACGCCTGAATACCGTCCACCTCAACGCGCTTCGCCACTTCTTCCATCAGTTCCAGGGTGTTCGGGTGCAGTTCCTGGGTCTCTTTGTGCACAAACAGAGACATCGGCACGCCCCAGGTACGCTGACGGGAGATACACCAGTCAGGACGGTTGGCCACCATCGATTCGATACGCGCCTGGCCCCAGTCCGGGATCCACTGCACGCCTTTGATCTCTTTCAGCGACTGCGCGCGCAGGCCTTTCTGATCCATGCTGACGAACCACTGTGGGGTCGCACGGAAGATGATCGGCGACTTGTGACGCCAGCAGCATGGATAGCTGTGCTGCATTTTCTCAACGTGTAGCAGCGCGCCGCTTTCGCGCAGCATCTCGACGATGATGTCGTTCGCTTTAAAGACGTTAATACCGTCCAGCGCCGGCCAGGTCCCTGGCAGGTAGGAACCGTCCGGGCCGACCGGGTTAGCAATTTCCAGACCGTATTTCTGGCTGATGGTGTAGTCGTCCGGACCGTGGCCGCCGGCGGTATGCACCGCACCGGTACCCGCATCGAGGGTAACGTGGTCGCCGAGGATCGCCGGAACGTCGAAGTCGAGGAACGGATGCTTAAAGCGCATCAGCTCCAGTTCATCACCTTTCACCGCCGCCAGGATGGTGTAATCCGCCATACCCGCGCGTTTCATCACGCTTTCAACCAGATCTTTCGCCAGGATCAGTGCCTGACCTGCAACCTGCACCAGCGCATAGTCGAATTCCGGCGACAGGGAGATAGCGCGGTTGGCAGGCAGGGTCCACGGGGTGGTGGTCCAGATAACCAGGGATACCGGGCCGGTAACATCGGCAACGCCGAATTTCGCCAGCACCGCGGCTTTGTCTACCGCGTGGAACGCGACGTCGATAGAAGGAGACGTTTTGTCGTAATACTCGACTTCTGCTTCCGCCAGCGCAGAACGGCAGTCAACGCACCAGTGCACCGGCTTCGCGCCTTTGTGCAGGTGGCCGTTGCCAATGATTTTACCCAGCGCACGGATGATGTTGGCTTCGGTTTTGAAGTCCATGGTCAGGTACGGACGCGACCAGTCGCCCAGCACGCCCAGGCGGATAAAGTCTTTACGCTGGCCGTCAACCTGGGTCGCGGCATATTCGCGGCACTTGGCGCGGAATTCAGCGGCGGTGAATTTCTCACCCGGCTTGCCATATTCCTGCTCCACTTTTAGCTCGATCGGCAGACCGTGGCAGTCCCAACCTGGAACGTAAGGCGAGTCATAGCCCGTCAGTCCTTTGGACTTAACGATAATGTCTTTCAGAATCTTGTTAACCGAGTGACCAATATGAATGCTGCCATTCGCATAAGGAGGGCCATCATGCAGAATGAAGGTTTTTTTGCCTTTTTTCGCTGCACGGATGATGCCGTACAGGTCATCATCGGTCCAACGCGCCAGCATTCCCGGTTCGCGCTTGGCGAGATCGCCACGCATCGGGAACCCTGTTTCCGGCAAATTCAGGGTGGATTTATAGTCACTCATCAGATTCTCGGTTCCGTATTTCGGTTTGATAAACACCAACAGACTTATGCCTGCCTGGCCAGCCCAAAGAACTCGCGGGCCGTTAACTCATCACGTGCAATTTGCGCTTTCAGCTCATCAAGCGACGCAAATCGCTGCTCGTTACGTATTTTTTTACGCAGTATTACGTCTATATGGCGACCATAAAGGTCCATTACAACGTCCAGCAAATGCACTTCCAGCTGCTGGCGAACGCCAGCAACCGTTGGACGGGTGCCAATGTTGGCGACGCCCACCAGCGGTTTGTCGCCCAGTCCTGTTACTTCCACCGCATAGACCCCTTTTACCGGGGAAACCTGACGGCGTAGCGGTAAGTTCGCCGTCGGAAAACCAATAGTGCGCCCCAGCTCATCGCCGTGGACCACGCGTCCGGAGATCGTAAAGGGATGACCCAGCAGGTTTTCCGCCTGCACAAGGTCGTCATCCGCCAGCGCCTGGCGCACCGCCGTGCTGCTGATACGTACGCCGCCTTCGCAGAAAGTTTGGGTGCTGGTTACGTCAAAACCATATTCCGCCCCGGCTTTCTGTAATAACAAGAAATCCCCCTGGCGACCAGCGCCAAAGCGGAAATCATCCCCCACAGCGAGGAACTGCACGCCTAACCGGCGCACCAGCAATTCGCTGATAAAATCCTGGGCGGTCAGGGCGGCGAAGCGGCGGTCAAAGCGCACGCACAGCACATAGTCGACGCCGCTTTCAGCCAGATAGCTCAGCTTTTCCCGCAGACGCGTCAAACGGGCGGGCGCCTTATCGGCGGCAAACAGCTCCAGCGGCTGTGGTTCGAAAATCATCACCACCACCGGTAAACCACGCTGGCGGCCCTCGGCGCGCAAACGCTGCAGCAGCGCCTGATGCCCGCGATGCACACCGTCAAAATTACCAATGGTCAGCACGCACCCGTGCGGCGCCTGACTGAGATTATGTATGCCGCGTATCAGCTTCATGTCTGGCTCAAAACAGTGAAAATCGTCCGAGTATACCTTGTACAACTGACGACGTTAACCAGCGATTGCACCTCTTAACCGAAAGATCCCGGGAATTCATCAACTCAGCGCGGGAATGCGGCAAAAACTACCCGAGCCCAGCGATTTTTATGGTGGAAAGGCTGTATTCGCCAGCAACAAGCTGGTAGAATCTTGCGCCATCACTACGTAATAAAGCGTCGTTGTTTTAAGCGGCGCTTATTTGCACAAATCCATTGACAAAAGAAGGCTAAACGGGCATATTCCTCGGCCTTTGAATTGTCCATATAGAACACATTTGGGAGTTGGACCTTGGCTAATATCAAATCAGCTAAGAAGCGCGCCGTTCAGTCTGAAAAGGCCCGCAAGCACAACGCTAGCCGTCGCTCTATGATGCGTACTTTCATCAAGAAAGTATACGCAGCTATCGAAGCTGGCGACAAAGCTACTGCACTGAAAGCATTTAACGAAATGCAACCAATCGTGGACCGTCAGGCTGCTAAAGGTCTGATCCACAAAAACAAAGCTGCGCGTCATAAAGCAAACCTGACCGCTCAGATCAACAAACTGGCTTAATCGTCTGCTTGTTATCGCTTTGTAAAAAAACCCGCGAAAGCGGGTTTTTTTATGCCTGTCAGTTACGGCTGCGGCGTCGTGAAGAGTGACGAATAGTCGCGATTGCAAATCCGTTGCACCGCCGGATGCTGAATCATCCTTTCGGCAAAAATGGCGTGATACTCCTCCATCACATTCTCCATCCGTCCGATCTCAATAATCGTCTCGTCCTGATAGAAGTCATGCGCGTAAAGCGTCGGCGCGACAAAAATCGCATTATGCGCCGCACCGAACGCCTTCATCAGCGCCGCATCGTCAAACTCACCGAGAATCTCGACCTTCAGCCCCTGGGAGTTGAACCAGTTCAGAAGCTTGCGTCCCAGCATCGAGCGCCGACCGGGGATCAGCAGACGACGCTCCTCCAGACAGGCGGGGAACGGTTTTTCCGGCGGCGGGTTCATACACCAGAAGCTCACGCTGCACTCGCCGATACGTACGGAGAACAGCCCTTCCTGCTGGGTGGAATCGATGGGGCAGTCTGAGATGATCATATCGAGCTTGTGCTGACTGAGCTGCTCAAGCAGCATTTCGTGAGTCGATTCAAAGCAACGCAGATGAATCTGTTCATTATCCACTACCGCCGCATCCAGCACCCCGCTCACCAGTCGTTTCGACAAAGCATCGGCAACGCCGACATCGAACAGTAGGTTAGACTCTTTGCGGTAGTTCACAATATCGAGCATCTCCTGGCTCAGCGTGAACATGCGGTCCGCATAGCGGAATACCAGCTCGCCCAGTTCACTCGGCTCCAGCCCCCGCCCCTTGCGTTTAAACAATTTCCCCTGCAAACGCTCTTCGAGCGCTTTGATTTGCCCGGTAATGGTCTGCGGCGTCAGAAACAAAGCCTCCGCGGCGCCGACAACAGAACCTTCTTTGTAAACGTGCCAGAAGTAATACAGGTGGTTGTAATTAATATGCGACATGTTTCTCTCCCTGATAATGCCAGGGGAGCCCTTACAGGCTCCCCGTCGAATGTTAAGCCGTCGTGGTATCCGCAATACGCCTGCGTAGTATCATATACCCGGTCACGGCCGACAGGACCGATCCAATCAGGATGCCCAGCTTGGCCCAGTTGATTAAGCCAGGGTTAACGCTGCTGAAGGCCAGACTGGCGATGAAAATCGACATCGTGAAGCCAATCCCGCACAGAATGCCGACCGCCACAATCTGCTTGCAGGTCGTCCCTTCCGGCAGCGATGCCCATTTCAGTTTTAACGCCAGCCAGCAGAACAGGCTGATACCCAGCGGTTTGCCGATAAACAGCCCGGCAATAATCCCCAGCGGCAGCAGTGACGTCAGTCCTTCAATCGTTACCCCTTGCAGCGAGACGCCTGCGTTAGCGAAGGCGAAAAGCGGCAGAATCAGGTAAGCCACCCACGGATGCAGGACATGCTCAAGCTGCTTAGCCGGTGATTTACCGCCCTGCTCCTTCAGCGGGATCATAAAGCCAACGATCACCCCGGCTAACGTCGCATGAACCCCGGACTTCAGGACCGCAGTCCATAGCACCGCGCCGACCAGGATATAGATACCGGTGCGTCGGACGCCACAAAGATTGAGCGCGACCAGCACGGCAATCGCCCCAGCCGCCACGCCCAGCGACAGGACGGAAAGGTCACTGGTATAAAACAGGGCAATGATGATAATGGCGCCCAGGTCGTCGATAATCGCCAGCGCCATCAGGAAGATTTTCAACGCCGGCGGTACGCGACTGCCCAACAGCGCCAGCACGCCCAGCGCAAAAGCGATATCGGTCGCCGCCGGAATCGCCCACCCCTCCCGGGTAATCGGATCCTGAGCATTAAACGCCAGGTAGATCAGCGCCGGGACAATCATCCCACCCAAGGCAGCCACGACCGGGAAAACGGCCTGACGGCGGCTGGCCAGCGCCCCCTGAATCATCTCTCGCTTCACTTCCAGGCCAATCAGTAAGAAGAAGACGGCCATCAGCGCATCGTTAATCCACAGCAGCATGTTCTTATTGATTTCTAACGCACCAACACGCAGCTGAACGGGTGTTTCCAGAAAGGAATGGTAAATACCGCTGGTCGCGTCAGTATTAGCCAACAGCATGGCCAACGCGGCCGCAAAAATGAGGATAATGCCCCCTGAAGCATCGCTACTGAAAAAACGCTGCAGATGTTTCACTTTTACTCTCTCTATAAGGCTAATTCATCGATGAAACTATTCTAGTCGCCATAACACTTCGAAAAAATAAGATTATTATTGCGTTATAGCTCGGTTTTTACGATATAAAACAGACGGCAAAGTGCGACTCTGACCGGGGGATTCAGCCATCATTAACAGATAGCGGGCTGGAAACAAAAAAGCCACTTTAACAATAAAGTGGCTTTTCAGAATCGCAGTAGATTAGCGCGTCAGGTCGTCGAAGAATTTCTTCACGCCATCAAAGAAACTTTTGGAGCGCGGGCTGTTTTTTTCACCCGTTGGGCCGCCAAAACTTTCCTGAAGATCCTTCAGCAGCTGTTTCTGTTTTTCATTAAGCCCTACCGGCGTTTCAACCACCACGCGGCACAGCAGATCGCCCTGCGCGCCACCGCGTACGGATTTCACGCCTTTGCCACGCATGCGGAATAGCTTACCGGTCTGCGTTTCGCCAGGCACCTTCAGATTGACGCGGCCATCCAGCGTCGGGACTTCAATCTCGCCGCCGAGGGCAGCCATGGTGAAGTTGATCGGCACTTCGCAGTACAGGTTATTGCCTTCGCGCTCAAAGATAGCGTGCTGCTTAACCTGGACCTGAACGTACAGATCGCCCGCCGGAGCGCCGTGCTCGCCCGCTTCGCCTTCGCCTGAAAGACGAATACGATCGCCGGTATCAACACCAGCCGGGATTTTGACCGACAGGGTTTTAGTCTTCTCGACACGGCCGTGACCGTGGCATTTGTTGCACGGATCCTTAATCAGCGTACCGCGTCCCTGGCAATGCGGACAGGTTTGCTGAACGGCGAAGAAGCCCTGGCGCATCTGCACCTGACCGGCACCGTGACAGGTTGGACAGGTTTGCGGTTTGCTACCGGCTTTCGCGCCGCTGCCGTGGCAGACGTCACACTCTTCCAGCGTCGGGATGCGAATCTCTTTAGTCACGCCGCGAACGGCTTCTTCCAGCGTCAGGTCCATGTTGTAGCGCAGGTCAGCGCCACGCGCCGCACGCTGACGGCCACGACCGCCGCCGAAGATATCGCCAAACACGTCGCCAAAGATATCGCTGAAATCGGCACCGCCGCCAAAACCACCGCCGCCGCCGCCCATGCCACCTTGTTCAAAGGCGGCGTGGCCGTACTGATCGTAGGCCGCACGCTTCTGGTCATCAGTCAGGATTTCATACGCTTCTTTAATTTCTTTAAACTTCGCTTCGGCTTCTTTATCACCCTGGTTACGGTCCGGGTGGTATTTCATGGCCAGGCGCTTGTAAGCCTTTTTGATTTCACGCTCTTCCGCTGTTTTGGAAACGCCCAAAATCTCGTAATAATCTTGCTTTGCCATTGGTGTTTTTCAGCCCCTTAACATGCGTGCACGGGCGGAGAGGAAACCTCTTCGCCCGTGCCAGTGTTTTACCCGTTCAAAGGGCGATTATTTTTTGTCTTTCACTTCTTCAAACTCGGCGTCAACGACATCGTCGTCTTTCGCGTTGCTTTCAGAAGCTTCAGCACCGCCAGCCTGCTGCTGAGCGTGTTGCTGCTGAGCAATTTCCATCAGCTTCTGGGAAGCCTGAGCCAGCGCCTGCATTTTCGCTTCGATGTCCGCTTTGTCTTCACCTTTCAGTGAAGTTTCCAGCGCGGTCAGCGCAGACTCGATGGCAGTTTTGTCGTCAGCCGGCAGTTTGTCGCCCGCTTCTTCAACCTGCTTACGCGTGCTGTGCAGCAGATGGTCGCCCTGGTTACGGGTCTGAACCAGTTCTTCGAACTTACGGTCAGATTCAGCGTTCGCTTCCGCATCACGAACCATTTTGGCAATTTCTTCTTCGTTCAGACCAGAAGAGGCCTTAATGGTGATTTTCTGCTCTTTACCGCTGTTTTTGTCTTTGGCGGACACATGCAGGATACCATCAGCATCGATGTCGAAGGTGACTTCGATCTGCGGCATACCGCGCGGTGCCGGGTTAATCCCATCCAGGTTGAACTGACCCAGTGATTTGTTATCGGAAGCGCGTTTACGCTCACCCTGAATCACGTGGATGGTTACCGCAGACTGGTTGTCTTCTGCAGTAGAGAACACCTGGCTGTGCTTGGTCGGGATAGTGGTGTTCTTGTTGATCAGCGCAGTCATCACGCCGCCCATGGTTTCGATACCCAGCGACAGCGGGGTAACGTCCAGCAGCAGAACGTCTTTGACTTCACCAGTCAGTACACCACCCTGAACCGCAGCACCGATCGCCACAGCTTCATCCGGGTTAACGTCTTTACGCGGCTCTTTACCAAAGAACTCAGCCACTTTCTTCTGCACCATTGGCATACGAGTCTGACCACCAACCAGGATAACGTCCTGGATGTCAGACACGGACAGACCCGCGTCCTGCAGCGCAACCTTCAGCGGCTCGATAGAACGGTTCACCAGATCTTCAACCAGGCTTTCCAGTTTCGCACGAGTCACTTTGATGTTCATGTGTTTCGGACCGGTGGCATCTGCAGTGATGTACGGCAGGTTCACGTCGGTCTGCTGAGCGGAAGAAAGCTCGATTTTCGCTTTTTCAGCCGCTTCTTTCAGACGCTGCATGGCCAGCGGATCGTTACGCAGGTCAATGCCCTGATCTTTCTTAAACTCATCAACGAGGTAGTTGATCATACGGCTATCGAAGTCTTCACCACCCAGGTGGGTATCACCGTTGGTTGCCAGAACTTCGAAGGTTTTTTCGCCGTCAACTTCGTCGATTTCGATAATAGAGATATCGAAGGTACCACCACCGAGGTCGTAAACCGCGATAGTACGGTTGCCGACTTCTTTATCCAGACCGTAAGCCAGTGCAGCGGCGGTCGGTTCGTTGATGATACGTTTGACTTCCAGACCTGCGATACGGCCGGCATCTTTCGTTGCCTGACGCTGAGCATCGTTGAAGTATGCAGGTACGGTGATAACCGCTTCAGTTACCGGCTCACCCAGGTAATCTTCAGCCGTTTTCTTCATTTTTTTCAGCACTTCAGCAGAAATCTGCGGCGGCGCCATTTTCTGACCTTTCACATCAAGCCATGCGTCGCCGTTGTCGGCGCCGATGATTTTGTACGGCATGATGGATACGTCACGCTGAACTTCTTCGTCCTGGAAGCGGCGACCAATCAGGCGTTTAATCGCAAACAGGGTGTTTTGCGGGTTTGTCACTGCCTGACGTTTAGCCGGCTGACCAACCAGAGTTTCACCATCCTGGGTATAAGCAATGATAGAAGGCGTGGTGCGATCGCCTTCGGCGTTCTCCAGCACACGTGCAGTAGTGCCATCCATAATCGCTACACAAGAGTTGGTAGTACCCAGGTCGATACCAATAATTTTACCCATCTAAACGTCTCCACTAAAAATTCGATCAACATGTGGTTGTAAACCTGTAATAAGGGCGAAACCTATGGTTTCAACTGCCCAGACATCATTTTTTTCAGGTTCATTCACTGCGGTTGACTACAAGATGGGGTCGCCCACCGCTTCCTCAAGGGGGCAAGCAAAAAAATTTTTCACTTTCTTGCCGGGTAAAAAGACGAATAAACAAGGCCGACTGAATAAACCGGTAAAAAAGCGGCTTTTATCGATAGCACGCGTCCCGCCAGACGCCTCCGCACCCGGCTGCCGATAGCGAACGATCGTCATTTATCCGCGCCAGCGTAAATTGGCGAAAAATACCCCGCCAGATCATAGACAGTTACCCTGCGCCTCATTATGATGCCGCGCCCCGTCACCGAGTGGCGGGGTAATGCTTCCCTTTCTAATCATTATTCTGAGGAATTATGGGCAACACTAAGTTGGCTAATCCGGCACCGCTGGGCCTTATGGGCTTCGGCATGACCACTATTCTGCTTAATCTGGCAAATAGCGGCCTGTTCGCGTTTGATGTAGCTATCCTGGCGATGGGCATTTTTTACGGCGGTATTGCGCAGATTTTCGCAGGCCTGCTGGAATTTAAAAAAGGCAATACCTTTGGTTTAACCGCTTTTACGTCCTACGGCGCCTTCTGGCTGACGTTGGTCGCTATTCTTCTCATGCCAAAAATGGGCCTGGCAGAAGCACCTGATGCGCACTTCCTCGGCATGTATCTCGGTCTGTGGGGAGTCTTCACGTTGTTTATGTTCTTCGGTACCCTGAAAGCCGCACGAATGCTGCAATTCGTGTTCCTCAGCCTGACCGTTCTGTTTGCGCTGCTGGCAATCGGTCACCTGGCAGATAATGAAGGTCTCGTAAAAATCGCGGGCTGGATTGGTTTAGTCTGCGGCGGTAGCGCTATTTATCTGGCGATGGGTGAAGTACTGAACGAACAGTTTGGGCGCACCGTACTGCCGATCGGCGCACCTCATTGATAAAAAATACCCTCGTCCCGACGGGCGAGGGTATTGCTCGCAGAACGTTGCAGAACGTTAAGGCAGGCGCTGCAACTCCCCGCCGGCGGCAGCCACATCACGGTTCATCCCCTGGCGCAGCCAGATCCCTAATCCCAGCCCCATCAGCGAAAGCGCCAGCACGTACCATGCAGGTGCCATCGGCGAAACGCCCATCAGCATGGTCACGGCAATCGGCGTCAGACCGCCAAAAATGGCGTAAGAGACGTTATATGAGAAGGAAATGCCGGTAAAGCGAACCTCCGCCGGGAAAGCGCGCACCATGACGTAAGGTACGGCGCCCACAACCCCGACGCATAATCCCACCGTGCCATACAGCAGGAACAGCTGCTGTGGACTGCTGCCGGAAAGGTGATAGAACGCCCAGCTGGAGAGCGCCAGTAGCAAACTGCCGACGATGAACGTGCGGCTGGCGCCAAAACGATCCGCCGCCAGCCCTGCCAGCAGACAGCCGATGCAGAGCATAATGGTGGCAATACTGTTGGCCTGCAGGGTGATGGCCGGGGCAAAACCGTAGTGCTTTTGTAGCCAGACCGGTGACATCAGGATCACCACCACCACGCCGGCGGATAACAGCCAGGTCAGCAGCATGGAAACCACCACCGCTTTCTGGTGTTTCAGCACCACCGATTTGACCGGCAGCTCCTGTGCTAACGCCTTACGCTGCTGCATTTCGAGAAATATCGGCGTCTCCTGCAGCCAACGACGCAGATACATGGCCACCAGACCAAATACGCCGCCTAACAGGAAGGGAATACGCCAGCCGCCGTCGTGAATCCCCTGCGGCGTCAGGCTGGTATTAATCAGCGTCGCGACCACCGATCCCAGTAGAATGCCAACCGTCAGGCCCGCAGTGAGGGTGCCGCAGGCGATACCAATGCGCTTTTCCGGCACGTGTTCGGCGACAAAAACCCAGGCGCCGGGCACTTCCCCTCCGATAGCCGCCCCCTGCAGAATGCGCATCAGCAACAGCAGCAGCGGCGCGGCAATGCCTGTCGACGCGTAGGTCGGCAGCAGACCAATCGCCAGCGTCGGCAATGCCATCAGCAGAATGCTCAGGGTGAACATCTTCTTGCGCCCGACCAGATCGCCGAAGTGGGCCATAATAATGCCGCCCAGTGGACGCGCCAGGTAGCCCGCGGCAAAGATGCCGAAGGTCTGCACCTGACGCAGCCATTCCGGGATATCCGCCGGGAAGAACAGTTCGCCAACGACGGCGGCGAAGAAGACAAAGATAATGAAATCATAAAACTCCAGCGCGCCGCCAAGGGCGGCCAGCGTCAGGGTTTTATAATCTTGTCGATTCAGAGGTCGGGTATGTTGTGACATAACGAGCGATTCATCCAGAGGTGTGTAGGTGTCATCACGAAATGTGTAAAGTAAAAAACACTATATCGTAAATAAAACGGCACACCACCGACAATGCAGGTTATGTCAGGAAAGTATTAAATTCAGGATAAAGTTTCGCGCCTCGCGCTTTTTGGGCGAAAAGCCGCTACAACTTCCGCGTCTGTCTCCACATACGGCCCCTCCAGCAACTGTACACAATAAGGTACACTTGCGAAGATCCCGTGCACCAGAACCTTGCCGTCAGCATCTTTAACGCCTTCAAGGGTTTCCTGAATGGCTTTCGGCTGGCCCGGCAGATTCAAAATCAACGCCTGCTTGCGGATAACGCCAACCTGACGAGAAAGGATAGCCGTCGGAACGAAGTGTAGGCTAACCTGGCGCATTTGCTCACCAAATCCTGGCATAACGCGGTCGGCGACGGCCAGGGTGGCATCCGGCGTCACGTCGCGTCGGGCCGGACCGGTCCCGCCGGTAGTTAACACCAGATGGCAGGCCATCTCGTCAACCAGCTCACACAGCGTTTGTTCGATAATCACCTGTTCGTCAGGGATCAGACGGGTCTCGAGCTCAAAGGGGGTCGTCAGCGCACGCGCCAGCCACTCTTCAAGTGCCGGGATGCCTTTATCCTGATAGACGCCGCTGGAGGCGCGATCGGAAATGGAAACTAAGCCGATTCGTAAGGTATTCATCGTTATTCCGTTCAAACAGTACAATTAGACGGAATGATACACGCTGGAAGGAAATACAGACAGAGTTCAGGAGAAGTAGCGTGACCGGGAGCCCGGCCACGCCCAAATGATTACAGCAGGTCGCCGATCATTTTTTCCAGTTTTTCCTGGTCGATCGCAAACTTACGGATACCTTCCGCCAGCTTGTCCACCGCCATCGGATCCTGGTTGTGCTGCCACAGGAACTGGGCTTCGGTGATGCGTTCCGGACGCGCTTTTACTTCGCCGCTGAACGCCAGTTTACGCTCGATAGCCCCTTCGCTTTCCGCCAGCTCTTTCAGCAGAGCCGGAGCGATAGTCAGGCGATCGCAGCCGGCCAGCTCAAGGATTTCACCGACGTTACGGAAGCTTGCGCCCATCACGACAGTTTCATAACCGTGCTGCTTGTAGTACTCGTAGATCTCACTGACGGAAACGACGCCCGGATCTTCAGCCGGCGCGTACTCTTTCTTATCGGTGTTCGCTTTGTACCAGTCGAGAATACGACCAACGAACGGAGAGATCAGGAATACACCCGCTTCAGCACAAGCGCGAGCCTGAGCGAAGGAGAACAGCAGAGTCAGGTTACAGTTGATGCCTTCTTTTTCCAGCTGCTCGGCAGCGCAAATACCCTGCCAGGTGGAAGCCAGTTTAATCAGAATGCGATCGTTGCCGATGCCCGCATCGTTATACAGTTTGATGATGCGTTTCGCTTTCGCGATAGATGCCTGGGTGTCATACGAGAGGCGCGCATCAACTTCGGTCGAAATACGGCCTGGAATCAGCTTAAGAATTTCGAGACCAATGTTCACCGCCAGCTTATCGGAAGCATCGATAATCTGCTGAGCGCGATCGCTGCTCTGGCCGCGGGCCCACTCGACAGCGTCATCAATCAGCTTACGGTACTCAGGAATCTGAGCCGCGCCGAGGATCAAAGAAGGGTTAGTCGTGGCATCCTGAGGCTGATACAGCTTCATTGCCGCAATATCTCCGGTATCAGCTACGACAGTGGTGTACTGACGCAGAGAAGTCAATTTATCCGTCATGATAGTGTTTCTCTTAAACAGCAGTTAAGGGGATGTAACCGGTCTGCCAAGATGATAACACGCTGCATGTTCAGCGCAACTGCGGACCATGCAAGAGCGCAGAGTGTGATAAACTGGATGAATTAATTCTCTGAAAGCTAAGGGATTGTCACTGAATTGGTAACGCTTACACTAGCGTTCCGGCATGGACAAGAGGATGGTTAATGCCTGATTTTTTCTCTTTTATCAATGAAATACTCTGGGGCTCCGTAATGATTTATCTGTTACTGGGCGCCGGCATCTGGTTTACCTGGCGAACAAAATTCATTCAGTTTCGTTATGTTCGCCAGTTTGGGAAAAGTCTAAAGAAAAGCCTCCAGCCTCAGCCCGGCGGATTAACCTCTTTCCAGGCCCTGTGCACCAGCCTCGCGGCGCGCGTGGGCAGCGGCAACCTGGTCGGCGTCGCGCTGGCTATCTCCGCCGGCGGACCCGGCGCCGTCTTCTGGATGTGGGTTTCTGCGCTGCTCGGCATGGCCAGCAGCTTTGCCGAATGTTCTCTTGCCCAGCTCTACAAAGAACGCGATGCCCACGGGCAATTTCGCGGCGGCCCGGCCTGGTATATGTCCCGGGGTTTGGGAATGCGCTGGATGGGCATCGTGTTTTCTATCCTGCTCCTGCTGGCCTATGGGGTTATTTTTAACACCGTGCAGGCCAACTCCATCGCGAATGCGATGACCTATGCCTTTGACCTTCCCGCTATCGTTACCGGTTGCGCGCTGGCACTGGTGATCCTGCTGGTTATCGTGCGGGGTTTGCGGGGCGTGGCGAAGCTATTGCAGTGGATTGTGCCGCTGATGGCTCTGCTTTGGGTGACCACCAGCCTGCTGATTGGCCTCTGGCACATTACGGCGCTGCCGGCCATTTTCGAGTCCATTTTCCGCAGCGCGTTCGGCTGGCAGGAAGCCGCCGCCGGCGCAGTGGGCTATACCATCAGCCAGGCGCTGACCAGTGGTTTTCAGCGCGGTATGTTCTCGAACGAAGCGGGGATGGGGTCAACGCCTAACGCCGCGGCGGCAGCGGCTTCCTGGCCTCCGCATCCGGCGGCGCAGGGGATCGTGCAAATGATTGGCGTCCTCATCGATACGATAGTTATCTGTACCGCCAGCGCCGTCATTATCATGCTGGCGCCGCTAGACGACGCGGAAGATGCCGCGAACGGTATCCAGAGCATCCAGCACGCCATGACATCACTGGTCGGCGGCTGGGGGGCGGGATTCGTGGCGATCGTCGTGCTGCTCTTTGCCTTCAGTTCTATCGTCGCAAACTACATCTACGCTGAAAATAACCTGATATTTCTGCGCATTAACAGCCCTCGTCATATCTGGGCGCTGCGGATCCTCACTCTGGTCATGGTTATCGCCGGCACGCTGGTCGGTTTGCCGGTTGTCTGGCAGCTGGCGGATACCATTATGGCGCTGATGGCCATCACTAACCTGACCGCTATTTTACTGCTGTCGCCTACGGTACGGATCCTGGCCAGTGATTATCTCACCCAGCGACGACTGGGCGTACGACCGACCTTTGACGCCACGCGCTACCCGGAAATTAACCAGCAGCTGGCGCCTGGAGCCTGGGATGAAGTGCCGCGTGAATAGCGCGGCAATCGCAGCTATCGATCCCACCGCGCTCTTTTTTTGTTAAAGTCATGGAAAATTCCCTGCAAGGACCGGATATGCTGATTCTTATTTCACCTGCCAAAACGCTCGACTACCAAAGCCCGCTGGCCACAGCACGCTACACCCAGCCTGAACTTCTGGAGTATTCCCAGGAGCTGATCGGCGTCGCGCGCCGGCTCTCGGCGCCACAGATCGGCAAACTGATGAGCATCAGCGATAAGCTGGCGGATCTGAATGCGACCCGCTTTCATGACTGGCAGCCGGACTTCACGCCGCAAAACGCGCGCCAGGCCATTCTGGCTTTTAAAGGCGACGTTTATACCGGACTGCAGGCAGAAACCCTCAGCGAAGACGATTTCGATTTTGCCCAGCGACATTTGCGTATGCTTTCCGGCCTCTACGGCGTGCTGCGCCCGCTGGATCTGATGCAGCCCTATCGTCTGGAAATGGGCATTAAGCTGGAAAATAGCAAAGGCAAAGATCTCTACCAGTTCTGGGGCGAGGTGATTACCGATAAACTCAATCAGGCGCTGAAAGCTCAGGGAGACGATATCGTGATTAACCTGGCTTCTGACGAATACTTCCGGTCGGTGAAGACAAAACAGTTGCAGGGAAGAATCATTAAGCCCGTGTTCCTCGATGAGAAAAACGGCCAGTTTAAAGTGATCAGTTTCTATGCCAAAAAGGCGCGCGGGTTAATGAGCCGCTATATCATTGAAAACCGCTTAACCCAGCCTGAACAGCTAACCCGTTTCAACAGCGAAGGCTATTTCTTCGACGCCGAAGCCTCCGGTCAGAAAGATGAGATGGTCTTTAAACGCCACGAACGCTAATTCCCTTCCCGGCCGCCCTCATGGCGACCGGGAGGGAAGACTTAGTGATGGCGCCAGTCACGATCCGGGCCGCGGCCGCGATCGTGGTCATCATGATGATCATGGCGATGCTCATCGTGCGCGCGCCAGTGGTTATCGCGCCAGTCATAATGACGGCCCCACCATTCGTGGTCGCGCCAGCGACCGCCGTCCCAGTAGTTACCGTAATTGTCGCGATCGCCAATTTGCAGTTTGACTGCCGGCACCAGCGTGATCTCCGATGCGTGAACCACAGCAGGAGCCACCAGCGACATCGAAAGCGCAAGGATCACAGACTTCAGCGTTGACATAGGTTTCCCCTTCATTAACAGTCCCCGCATGGGGCGATAACCAAAGATTACCCCTGAGCAACGGCGCGGGTTATTCTCCGCAATCCTAATCTTTGTCCCCCGGCATTTATTGGTAATTCATCCATTTTCCCTGCCTTTTTTCTGCATAATTCCTCCTTTTTCGCCGATAAAAAAGCCGGGCGTAGAGGCCCGGCCTGAGAACATCGTGCGGCGAAAAAAGGCCGTTATGCTTTGCCCATCATCAGCTGGCGCAGCGCGGCGAAATCCGCCGGCAGATTATGCGACAGCAGCGGCAGGTCGGCGCGATCGGCCAGCTCTTTCGGCAGCGGCAGCGTCTCCTGGAGGATCTCTTCGACGCTCTCCTTGAATTTCGCCGGGTGCGCGGTACCGAGGAACAGACCGTATTCGCCCAGCTGCAGCTGGTCGCGCAGCGCGCGCCAGGCGATGGCGGCGTGCGGCTCTGAGGTGTAACCAATAGCTTTTAGCTCGCGCATCGCCTGTTTGGTGGTTTCATCGTCCACGGCGGCATAGCCCAGCTCGTTCAGACGCCAGATTTTGCGACGGAACAGCTCTTCCACGCGCGGCCAGTTGTTCGGCTGGCTGACGTCCATGGCGTTAGACAGCGTCGCCTGAGTCGCTTTCGGCGCCCAGTTGCCGTCCTGCAGGAAGCGCGGCACGGTATCATTGGCGTTGGTGGCGGCAATAAAGCGCTTAATCGGCAGCCCTAAAGACTTCGCCAGCAGACCGGCGGTCAGATCGCCAAAGTTACCGCTCGGTACGGAGATGACCAGCTGGTTGCGGGCTTCCTGCGGCAGCTGTGCGACCGCTTCGAAGTAGTAGCAAATCTGCGCCAGCAGACGACTGATATTGATGGAGTTCGCCGAGTTCAGGCCCAGAGCAACCTTCAGCTCTTCGTCGTCAAACGCCTGTTTCACCAGCGCCTGGCAGGCGTCGAAATCGCCATCAATCGCCACGGTTTCAATGTTGCCGCCCAGGGTGCAGAACAGTTTTTCCTGCAGCGGGCTGATCTTGCCGCGCGGATACAGAATAACGACTTTGACATTCGGCAGGCCGTAAAACGCATGCGCAACTGCCGCGCCGGTATCACCGGAGGTGGCGGTCAGAATCGTCACCGGTTTGTCGCCGGCGATATGGGTCAACATCTGCGCCATAAAGCGGCCGCCGAAATCTTTAAACGCCAGCGTCGGGCCGTGGAACAGCTCCAGGCAGCCAATATCATCCTGCACCTTGCTGACCGGAGCCGGGAAGGTGAAAGCGGCGGCGATGCGCTCTTTGAGGATCTCCTGCGGGATCTCGTCGCCAATAAAGGCCGACAGAATTCTGGCGCTGCGGGAGGCCAAATCCATCTCCAGCATGTCGTCAATTTCAGTCAGGCTAAATTCCGGCAGATCGTGCGGAAAGAACAGCCCCTGTTGCTTGCCAAGCCCCTGCGTAACGGCCTGCGCAAAGCTGACCTGTTCGTTATGATCTTTTAAATTATAGAGTTTCATTGGTTATCCCACTACTCGTGCGCCCGCCGTATCCAGCCGGCAAATATGAACGAAGCCTTCCTGATTCTGCAGATAATGCGTGCCCAGCCAGTCCGCGACGCGCTGCGCGGTTTCCGGCTTATCGCATAGCGCAAACAGCGTCGGGCCGGAGCCTGAGATGCCGCACGCCTGCGCACCGATCTCCATCGCCGCCTGACGCGCTTCGCTGAAGCCCGGCAGCAGTTTGGTGCGATACGGTTCGGCAATTACATCTTTCATCAATTTCGCTGCCAGCTGCGGCTGGCGGGTGTAGCAGGCATGAATAAAGCCCGCCAGGTGACGACCGTGAGCGATACAGTCCTGGCGGCGATACTGCGCCGGGAGGATGGCACGCGCTTCCGCCGTCGAAACTTTAATTCCCGGATAAGCCAGCACCCACAGCCATTCGTCAAAACCCGGAACCTGCTGGCTGATGATGCCATTCTCTTCAATCATCAGCTGCATGCCGCCCAGGTAGCAGGGCGCAACGTTGTCATAGTGGATGCTGCCGGAAATGCGCCCTTCCATCTCCCCCATCAGCGCCAGCATGCGCATCTCATTCAGCGGCTTACCGCAGAATTCATTCATCGCCACCAGCGCGGCGACGACAGAACAGGCGCTGGAGCCGAGACCGGAACCAATCGGCATGTTTTTTTCCAGTACCATCGACACCGGAACCTTTTTGCCGATTTCCTGACAGAAACGCTCCCAGCACTGGTAAACAATGTTTTCCTGCGGCGCTGAGGGCAGCTTGCTGGCAAAGCGGCCAACGTTTTGCAGGCTGAAACTGTCCGCCGCCTCGACCGAAACGTTGTCCCCCAGCAGGGTGCCATCGACCGGCGTCACCGCCGCGCCCAGCACATCAAACCCGACGCTCATATTGGCACTGGAAGCCGGGGCATATACTTTGACCATCTTAAACTCCTAACTTCCATGACAGGGTGCGCAACAGGTCAGCAAACACACCGGCCGCCGTAACGTCGTTACCTGCACCATAGCCGCGTAGCACCAGCGGCAGCGGCTGATAATAATGGCTGTAAAAGGCCAGGGCGTTTTCACCATTTTTCACTTTGAACAGCGGATCGTTACCGTCAACGGCGGCAATTTTCACGCGACAGGTTCCATCCTCTTCGATGTTACCGACGTAACGCAAGACTTTACCTTCATCACGAGCCTGGGCAACCCGGGAAGCAAACTCGTTATCCAGCGAAGGCAAGCGTGCCATAAAGCTCTCAACGTCGCCGCTGGCATCAAATTGTGCAGGCAGTACCGGTTCGACGACAATGTCAGACAGCTCCAGCTCACGGCCGGTTTCACGAGCCAGAATCAGCAGCTTGCGCGCAACATCGACGCCTGAAAGATCGTCTCGCGGATCCGGTTCGGTATACCCCATCTCGCGCGCCAGCGTTGTTGCCTCGGAGAGATTCATGCCCTCATCCAGCTTACCGAAAATAAACGACAGAGATCCGGAAAGAATACCGGAGAAGTGCAGCAGCTCATCGCCAGCGTTGAGCAGGTTTTGCAGGTTTTCAATTACCGGCAGACCGGCGCCAACGTTGGTGTCGTAGAGGAATTTGCGTCGCGAGCTGCTGGCGGCATGGCGCAGCTGATGGTAGTAATCCAACGAGGAGGTATTGGCCTTTTTGTTCGGCGTCACCACGTGGAAACCCTCGCGCAGGAAATCGGCGTACTGATCGGCGACCGCCTGACTGGAGGTACAGTCGACGATAACCGGGTTCAGCAAATGGTACTCTTTGACCAGACGAATCAGGCGGCCCAGGTTCAGCGACTCTTTCGCTTCGGCCAGCTCCGCGCGCCAGTTCTCGAGATTCAGCCCGTGCACGTTAGTCAGCAAGGCCTGTGAATTAGCCACGCCGCAGACGCGCAGGTCGATATGTTTGTTCTTCAGCCAGCCCTGCTGACGCTTGATCTGTTCAATCAGCGCGCCGCCGACGCCGCCGACGCCGATAACAAAGACCTCAATCACCTGATCGGTGTTGAACAGCATCTGGTGAGTTACGCGTACTCCGGTGGTCGCATCATCATTGCTGACCACCACGGAAATAGAACGCTCGGAAGAGCCCTGGGCAATCGCCACGATATTGATATTAGCGCGGGCCAGCGCGGCGAAGAACTTCGCCGAGATCCCGCGCAGCGTACGCATACCGTCGCCCACCACGGAGATGATCGCCAGACGATCCATGATCGACAGCGGCTCCAGCTGGCCCTCTTTCAGCTCCAGATAGAACTCATCTTCCATCACCCGTTTTGCGCGTGCACAGTCGCTCTGCGGTACGCAGAAACTGATGCTGTATTCCGATGACGACTGGGTAATCAGCACGACTGAAATTCCGGCGCGGGACATGGTGGCAAACACGCGGGCGGCCATACCGACCATGCCTTTCATCCCCGGACCGGAGACGTTAAACATCGCCATATTATTGAGGTTAGAAATGCCTTTGACCGGCAGACCGTCTTCATCAAGGCTGGCGCCGATCAGCGTGCCTGGCGCCTGTGGATTACCGGTATTCTTGATCAGGCAGGGAATCTGGAACTGAGCGATAGGAGCAATGGTGCGCGGATGCAGAACTTTCGCCCCGAAGTAGGAGAGCTCCATCGCTTCCTGATATGACATCGACTTCAGCAGACGCGCATCGGGAACCTGACGCGGGTCGCAGGTATATACCCCATCGACATCGGTCCAGATTTCACAACAGTCGGCGCGCAGGCAGGCGGCCAGCACGGCAGCAGAGTAGTCTGAGCCATTGCGTCCCAGCACCACCAGCTCCCCTTTTTCGTTCCCGGCGGTAAACCCGGCCATCAGCACCATATGGTCGGCCGGAATTTGGCTGGCGGTAATGCGGCGAGTCGATTCAGCGATATCGACAGTGGATTCGAGGTAATGGCCAACGGCCAGCAGTTTTTCGACGGGATTTATCACGCTAACTTTGTGCCCGCGAGCTTCCAGCAGGCCCGCCATGACGGCGATAGATAGCTTCTCACCGCGGCAAATCAGCGCGGCGTTGACGCTATCCGGGCACTGACCAAGCAGGCTGATACCGTGCAGCACGTGTTTAATCTGGGCAAACTCTTGCGCGACAACGGCTTTCAGCTGTGCCAGCGGGAACCCCGGTTGCGCGTCGGCGAGGCCCTGCAGCAGTTCAGCAAAAATGCGTTCAGCGTCGGAGATATTGGTGAGCGCGTCCTGGCCGCCGATGGTTTTTTCAATCATCGCAACCAGATGGTTGGTAATTTTCGCCGGGGCAGACAGGACGGTTGCTACCTGCCCCTGCCTGGCATTGCTCTCCAGAATATCGGCAACCCGCAGAAAACGTTCTGCATTTGCCACTGATGTACCGCCGAACTTCAACACGCGCATGGTTGTTACCCCTAGATTTTTTGTCGAAAAAAAAGCCCGCACTGTTCAGGTGCGGGCTTTTTTCTGTGTTTCCTGTACGCGTCAGCCCGCACCGTTACCTGTGGTAATGGTGATGGTGATAATGGTTGTCATCATGCTGATGCGTTTCATGGATGTTGTGTACTCTGTAATTTTTATCTGTCTGTGTCCTGTGCCTATATTGGTTAAAGTATCTGCCGGTTTAAGTCAACGAATTTTTACATTTCACCCGCTACGCTGCAGCGGGCCAATGCGCCACAATGACCTGACAATTCACCTGAATTTGCGATACGCAGCGCTTGATACTGGCAGATATAACCATATTTAAAACTTATAGCAGAACTTTACTCTGGCAGGTTTTTTTCAATATCGTGTAGTAATCGGTGCAACATTGCGGTGTCTCGCTGCTCTAAAAGCCCAATTCGCTGCTGGAGCCAGTCGGTCAGTTTGAGGTCTTCAGCCACGCCCAGTCGGGTCAATAAATCGAGCGCCCGCAGACGTAATGCCTGCAGCTGATTTTCATCGACGCCGGCAGAAACGGCCGACGTCTGCTGAACCAACGCGCTCAATTGATAGCAATAAACCATCACCGACTGCCCTAAGTTAAGCGAAGGATAGTCGGCCACCATCGGCACGCCGGTCAGCACATCAGCCAAAGCCAGCTCTTCGTTAGTCAGCCCGGAATCTTCCCGACCAAATACCAGCGCCGCATGGTTCATCCACCCGGCTTTCTCCGCCATCAGCGGCAGCAGCTGCTGCGGCGTGGCGTAGTAATGGAAGCGCGCCCGGCTGCGGGCCGTTGTCGCAACGGTAAAGTCAACGTCATGCAGCGCCTGTTCCAGCGTTGGATAAGTGCTTATGTTATCGAGAATATCTCCGGATCCATGCGCAACCCAACGCGCCGCAGGCTGAAGGTGGGCATCGCTGTCAACGATACGCAGGTCGCGAAAACCCATTGTTTTCATCGCGCGTGCCGCCGCGCCAACGTTTTCTGCCCTGGCCGGGGCGACTAATACAATAGATACGTGCATGGTGGCTCTCTTCTACTCTCTCACGCGGCGAAAATGAAAAGCATCCCCATTTTACGCGGCGAAAATTTACAAATTTGCAACAAAAATCACTAAAATTGCGCGTTATTACCCATAAAAAAGCCTAAACTGTTTCCAACGAACCACGGGACGGAGTATGTTAACAGAACGCATTTATCCATATGTTTGCCAATGATATTTGTCGCAACCGCGCTGAACGGTCATTGGATTCAACATGTTTATCAATTTACCAGCGCAACCATTTGAGCTGTGTAAGATTTGTGACTATAAATAGCATTTTAATGCAATGATTTCACAAGACTGTTAACGTGCTACAATTGAATTTGATATATGTCAACGAAGCGTAGTTTTATGGGGTGTTCAGCCTCTCTTAGCCTGTTATATTGCTGTTAAAATGGTTAGGATGACAGCCGTTTTTGACACCGTCGGGTCCAGAGGGAAAGTACCCACGACCAAGCTAATGATGTTGTTGACGTTGATGGAAAGTGCATCAAGAACGCAATTACGTACTTTAGTCATGTTACGCCGGGCATGTTAATTTGCGACATGTACCAGGCAGGTCAGGGACTTTGGTACTTCCTGTTTCGATTTAGTTGGCAATTTAGGTAGCAAACATGCAGACCCCGCACATTCTTATCGTTGAAGACGAGTTGGTAACACGCAACACGTTAAAAAGTATTTTCGAAGCAGAAGGTTATGATGTGTTCGAAGCGACCGATGGCGCGGAAATGCATCAGATCCTGTCTGAAAATGATATCAACCTGGTGATCATGGATATCAACCTGCCAGGTAAAAATGGTCTCCTGTTAGCGCGTGAACTGCGTGAACAGGCTGACGTCGCGCTGATGTTCCTTACCGGCCGCGATAACGAAGTTGATAAGATTCTGGGCCTCGAAATCGGCGCTGATGACTATATCACTAAACCGTTCAACCCTCGTGAACTGACTATTCGCGCACGCAACCTCCTCTCCCGTACCATGAATCTGGGTACCGTGAGCGAAGAGCGTCGCAGCGTAGAAAGCTACAAGTTCAACGGCTGGGAACTGGATATCAATAGCCGTTCGCTGGTCAGCCCAAATGGTGAGCAGTACAAGCTGCCGCGCAGTGAATTCCGCGCGATGCTGCACTTCTGCGAGAACCCGGGCAAGATCCAGTCACGTGCTGAACTGCTGAAGAAAATGACCGGCCGTGAGCTTAAGCCGCACGACCGTACCGTTGACGTGACCATCCGTCGCATTCGTAAGCATTTCGAATCTACTCCGGATACGCCGGAAATCATCGCCACGATTCACGGCGAAGGTTATCGCTTCTGCGGTGACCTGCAGGAATAGCATTCGTTTTCCTGCTCCCGCAACGTAAAAACGGCGCTTAATGCGCCGTTTTTTTATGTGCGAATCAGATGCCACGATGCGCCGCGTTATTTATTCCACGGCATGATAGGCACGGCGCTGAGCGCATTCTTCGGCGAACCGTCAACGACTTTATCCGAATAGCTGAGGTAGATCAGCGCATTACGTTTGCTATCGTAAAAACGGACCACCTGCAGCTTTTTAAACACCAGCGAAGTACGTTTCTGGAAAACCACGTCGCCCTGCGACTTACCGTTTTTGATTTTATCGTTCAGTTCGATCGGCCCTACCTGCTGGCAGGAAATTGCCGCATCTGACGTATCTTCCGCCAGACCCAGACCGCCCTTAATCCCGCCGGTTTTCGCCCGGCTGATATAGCACGTCACGTTCTGAACATCCGGATCGTCGAAAGCCTCAACGACGATTTTATGATCCGGACCAAAGAATTTGAATACGGTATCGACGGAGCCAATTTGTTCCGCCTGCGCAACCTGACATCCCGCCAGTAAAAGCAGCCCCGCAACTAACCTCTTGTATTTCATATTGTTACCATTTGCTTAAAATTTTGCTAAGTGATGATTATAGACTCAGCGGAAAAGGTTTATAGATCACAGCGTTACCAAAACAGCTAAAAAACTTGCTGACAAATCGCATTTATAAGCAAAAAAAACACTGAATGCTAAAACATCAAAAAATGCTATTATCCGCTACCTTAGTAGCAGGCACCTGAGTTTAAGGATGAGGACATTTTATGGATCAAGCAGGGATTATTCGCGATCTCCTTAGCTGGCTGGAAGGTCACCTGGATCAACCGCTCTCACTAGATAATGTGGCAGCCAAGGCGGGTTATTCCAAGTGGCATTTGCAAAGAATGTTTAAAGACGTGACCGGCCAAGCCATCGGTGCCTATATTCGCGCTCGCCGTTTATCCAAATCAGCGGTCGCCCTGCGCCTGACCGCCCGCCCGATTCTCGACATTGCGCTACAGTATCGTTTCGACTCGCAGCAGACCTTCACCCGCGCGTTTAAAAAGCAGTTTTCGTTAACGCCGGCGCTGTACCGCCGCTCTCCTGACTGGAGCTCTTACGGGATGCGTCCCCCGCTGCGCCTGGGTGAATTCACAATGCCGCAGCATGAGTTTGTCACCCTGAGCAATACCCAGCTGATTGGCATCACTCAGAGCTACACCTGCAAGCTGGAGGAGATCTCCGACTTCCGTAACCAGATGCGCGTTCAGTTCTGGCGTGATTTCCTCGGCAATTCGCCGTCGATTCCGCCTACGCTGTACGGTCTGCATGAACCGCGTCCTAGTCTCGAGAAAGATGACGAGCAAGAGGTCTTCTACACCACTGCGCTGACGCCGGAGATGGCCAACGGCCACCTGCACAACTCCCATCCGATAATTCTGGAAGGCGGCGAGTATGTGATGTTCACTTATGAAGGGTTAGGAAGCGGACTGCAGGAGTTTATCCTGACGGTGTATGGCACCTGCATGCCAATGCTGAACCTTACCCGCCGCAAGGGTCTGGATATCGAACGCTTCTTCCCTGAGGATGAAAGCCGGGATCAAGAAACGCCGATTCAGCTGCGCTGCGAATACCTGATCCCGATTCGTCGTTAACGCTGCAGTTCATCCATCGCGGGGGCGTCAAGATGCGACACATCCCCCGCGGTTTCCACGACCCAGCCCGATGCCAGCCACAGACTCTGCTGATAATCAACGCGAGAAATTGAGCAGTTACGCAGACGCAGGCGGCGTTCCGCGTGTGCCGGCAGCCCCAGAATCGTACTGACCAGACAGCCCAGCGCAATACCGTGACTCACCAGCAGCGGCCGGCTTCCGGCAGGCAGTTCCAGGCAGGACGCCAGCGCCGCGTGCATACGCTCGCTCAGCTCCAGCATCGACTCCCCCTGCGGGATACGGCCGTCCGGGGTCCCATCAACCAACCGGCGACGCCACTCTTCTTCTTCCTCGCTTAACGAGTCGATATGACGTTTCTCAAGAACCCCCATATCCAGCTCACGCAGCCGTGAATCAAGGATGACATCGCAACCGCAGGCTTCCGCGATAATCTCTGCCGTCCGGCGCGTACGCCCCAAATCGCTGGCAATGATATGCGTAATGCCTAACGTTCTGGCGCGTTCGCCGACCTGCCAGGCCTGGCGCTCGCCGTGAGGGGTTAACGGGCTGTCTGACTGGCCCTGAATGCGCCGCTCGGCGTTCCACTGCGTTTCGCCATGGCGAACAAGGTGTACCTGTAACATGCTATTTTTCCGTTCTGTGCTCTTCACAATTTCGGTTGCCGGCGTCGCGCGCTGCAACGAAAACGATTTGGAGTATACTGCGATGACGTAAATTTATTCTGAGTTGTTTGATTATGCACCATGTTGTCTCAGCTACCACTAATCCCGCCAAAATTCAGGCAATTCTACAGGCTTTTAACGAGATCTTCGGCGAAGGATCCTGCCACATTGAGTCCATCTCCGTCGAGAGTGGTGTGCCGGAACAACCGTTTGGTAACGAGGAAACGCGTGCTGGCGCACGAAACAGGGTCGCCAATGCGCGCGCCGTGCAGCCAAATGCCGACTTCTGGGTGGCCATTGAAGCCGGGATCGATGAGGGCAGCACCTTTAGCTGGGTAGTGATCGAGGATCGTCATCAGCGCGGCGAAGCGCGCTCGGCGACGCTGCCGCTGCCGGCGGTGATTCTGGAAAAAGTGCGTGCCGGGGAAGCACTAGGGCCGGTGATGTCACAACATACCGGCATCGATGAAATTGGTCGTAAAGAAGGGGCTATCGGCGTCTTTACCGCCGGGAAGCTCACGCGCAGCAGCGTCTACCACCAGGCGGTAGTACTGGCATTAAGCCCGTTCCATAACCTTATTTACCGTTAAGCAGCGCCTGCTCCAGCCACTGTCGTAGCTCGGGTGGCGCTGATTTCAGACTGTTAGAGCCACGGGTAATGGTGGCAATTCCGGCGCCGAGCTCGCTTTTCAGCTCGCGCTGGCTCATCTCGCCACGCAGCAACTCTTCAATAATCCGTACGCGCGTGCCCAGCGCCTCGCGCTCGTCGGGCGTCAACATTAATTGCAGCAATGGCAGATGCAGATCGTCGGCGTACGCCTGCTGGAGTAACGCCACAAAGCGAAGCCATTCCTGATGACGCTGTTCGGCTACAGCCGCTGAATAAGGGGATTGTTGGGTCATGTTACGCCGCCATGTTGAGACAGGCGACCAAGGCCGCCTGTCGGATGTACTCATTAACGAGTACAAAGCATAACATACTCCGGTCAATACTCTATGGCTTTCGCATAACAGCACGGCGTTCAGCCCGTTTTGTCACGCGTAATCTGCTGAGCATCAGTAACGCTGCTGCCACTCCGCATCGCTCAGCATGGACGCTTTCTGTCCCATAAAGTAACGGTAATACGCATCGTAGGAGAGTACGTTCTTCACATAACCCCGCGTTTCCGAGAACGGAATACTCTCGATAAACGCCACCGCATCGATGCGCCCGGCGCTATTACCCTGCCAGGTTCGCACCCGCCCCGGACCGGCGTTGTAGGCCGCGGAAGCATAAATGCGGTTATTGCCAAACTGCTGGTATACATACTGCAGATAGCTAGTACCAATATTGATATTGGTCTCGGGATCCAGCAGTTGCGACGGACTGCTGTAGCCTGGGATACTGAACATACTCACCGTATGGGTCGCCGTACCCGGCATGATTTGCATCAGGCCGCTGGCGCCAACCGGAGAACGGACTTTCGGGTTCCACGCGCTCTCCTGGCGAGCAATCGCCATCGCATAGCTCTGCGGAATGGCTTTGCCGCTGATATAACGCGCGAAGAGATCGTTGTAGGCCAGCGGGAAACGTTCCTCCAGCTGATCCCACAGCTTCCCGGCGATGGTTGCCTGTACGCTGAGATCCCACCAGTGCTGGTTGAAGGCATAGCGCGCCAGCTGCGCCTGCTGCTCTTTCGTCCGGCTGGTCACCAGATTTGCCCATTCGCTGCGGGCGGTGTTGTCCATATTCCAGTACATCAGCTCGCGTACCCGAGCCATTTCCGGCCCGGAGGTCAGCGCAGGATCGAGATTCTCTGGCGCTTTATCGATCCGGAAGGTGAAATCCTCTCCCAGACGCTGGGCGGCAATCATCGGGTAGAAACCACGCTGCTGCATCAACGAACGGAGAATCGCTTTTGCTTCGTCATCGCGCCCGCGCTCCAGCAGCAGATCCGCCTGCCAATAGCGCCACTCATCTTTCTCTTTCGCCTCCATCGGCAGGCGGGCCAGCCAGGTATTCAACCCGTGGCGATCCCCGGCGCCCAGCGCCATTCGCACCCGGCGCTCTACTAGCGCGGTGGATTGCGAACGCATAATAGCGTCATCGCGCCAGACGGCCTGCTCTTCGGTCACATCGTTGCCCATCAGGCGCCAGGCAACGATATCCCGCAGCTCCTGGGTTTGATCTTCATTCAGCTTCTGTGCCTGCACCAATGACGGAATCATCAGCCGGGCGTTTTCGACGTCCTGGCGCGCCACGCTGGCGAAGGCCACCGCCGCCATCTGGCGGGTAAAGTCCGTCGCGCCAGTGGTGCGGGCAAAGGTCATGACGGTATTCGGATCGTTTGCCAGCGCCACAACCGCTGACGAAATCGTCTGGTATTCAGGCGGCATCTGCTGGGCCAGCACGCTGACCAGACCGGTGTTACCCGCCTTCATTGCCAGGCGAATACGCTCAAGATATGCCAACGGATCCTGCTTGCCGGAAGAACGCCAGGCGCTAAACAGCGCGTCGCAGGCATTAGGTTGGCTTTTACCGGTCAGCCACAGCGCTTTCGCGCCGTCCCAGGCTTCCTGCGCCTGGCCCACGCTCAGCTTCGCGTAGTAGTAATTACATTGCGCTTCGGTGCTGGTGGGTTTTTCCGGGCTGAACGCCAGCAGTCCGCTCCAGTCGGTACGGCGCGCCAGCTCGTTAACAAAGCGCGATTTCAGGGTGCGCGCCGGCGGCAGCGTCGGGTTCGCTTCAATGAAGTTTTTCACCACCAGCGCCGGCTGGTTCATCAGATCGTCGGTGATCTGCCGGTACTGAAGGTAGGGGTACAGCGGATAGGTGGTCAGCGTTGGCATAAGCTGTTCGACAACGGACATCTGTCGGCTATCCCATGCCTGCTTAATTTGAGCGTAGCGGCTGCGCTGTTCATCCAGTGAATCCGCATGTGCCAACTGGCTGAGCGTCAGCAGACTCACGCTGGCCGCCAGAAGACGCCATGCCATCGTTTTGGCTTTTTCCACAAGCTCTTCCTCTGTTAAAAGTACATCTCACTACATCAGAGCAGCATCATGCCGCTTTTTAAATGTCCCGGTGTCGCTATAGATATGCTAACCAGACAACGCCAAACGTGCCACGTCCTGGACATTTTTTTACTCTTCTGTGAATCCCATCGCCTCTCTGGGCTTAACGCGTGAAAAAGGCTACACTTCGCCTTTGAAAACTATTCATCAAAATAAAAGAGGCGAAGTCCACCGTGGCTCAATTCGTTTATACCATGCATCGTGTCGGCAAAGTGGTTCCGCCGAAACGTCATATTTTGAAAAATATCTCCCTGAGCTTCTTCCCTGGCGCGAAGATCGGCGTTCTCGGTCTTAACGGTGCCGGTAAATCTACCCTGTTACGTATTATGGCCGGCATCGATACCGACATCGAAGGCGAAGCCCGTCCGCAGCCTGGCCTGAAAATTGGCTATCTGCCGCAGGAGCCGCAGCTCAACCCGGAGCAGACCGTACGTGAGTCGGTAGAAGAAGCGGTAGCCGAAGTGGTTAACGCGCTGAAAGGCCTGGATGAGGTGTATGCCAAATACGCTGAGCCAGATGCCGACTTCGATAAACTCGCGGCGCAGCAGGGCAAGTTTGAAGAGATCATTCAGGCTCACGACGGTCATAACCTGAACGTGCAGCTGGAACGTGCGGCCGATGCCCTGCGTCTGCCGGACTGGGAGGCGAAAATCGCCAACCTGTCCGGTGGTGAACGCCGCCGCGTGGCGCTGTGCCGCCTGCTGCTGGAAAAACCAGACATGCTGCTGCTCGACGAACCGACCAACCACCTGGATGCTGAATCCGTGGCCTGGCTGGAACGCTTCCTGCATGACTTCGAAGGGACCGTCGTGGCGATTACCCACGACCGTTACTTCCTCGATAACGTGGCTGGCTGGATCCTCGAACTGGACCGCGGCGAAGGGATTCCGTGGGAAGGGAACTACTCCTCCTGGCTGGAGCAGAAAGATCAGCGTCTGGCGCAGGAAGCCTCTCAGGAAGCGGCGCGCCGTAAATCCATCGAGAAAGAGCTGGAGTGGGTACGCCAGGGCGCGAAAGGCCGTCAGTCTAAGGGCAAGGCCCGTCTGGCGCGCTTTGAAGAGCTTAACAACGTCGAATATCAGAAGCGTAACGAAACCAACGAACTGTTTATTCCGCCTGGAGCCCGTCTGGGAGATAAAGTTGTTGAAGTCAGCAACCTGCGTAAGTCTTACGGCGACCGCGTGCTGATTGACGATCTGACCTTCTCGGTACCGAAAGGGGCAATCGTCGGGATTATCGGCCCTAACGGCGCCGGTAAATCGACCCTGTTCCGCATGATGTCCGGTCAGGAACAGCCTGATGCCGGTTCCATCACCCTGGGTGAAACCGTGAAGCTGGCTTCCGTCGATCAGTTCCGCGACGCGATGGATAACAGCAAAACCGTCTGGGAAGAAGTCTCCGGCGGGCTGGATATCATGAAGATCGGCAACACCGAAATGCCTAGCCGCGCCTACGTCGGTCGCTTTAACTTTAAAGGCGTCGACCAGGGTAAACGCGTGGGCGAACTCTCCGGCGGTGAGCGCGGTCGTCTGCACCTCGCGAAGCTGCTGCAGGTTGGCGGTAACGTGCTGCTGCTCGATGAACCGACCAACGACCTGGATATCGAAACCCTGCGCGCGTTAGAAAACGCCCTGCTGGAGTTCCCGGGCTGCGCGATGGTTATCTCGCACGACCGTTGGTTCCTCGACCGTATCGCGACCCACATTCTGGATTACCAGGATGAAGGTAAAGTCGAATTCTTCGAAGGTAACTTCACCGAGTACGAAGAGTATAAGAAACGCACCCTCGGCGCCGATGCGCTGGAGCCAAAGCGAATCAAGTACAAGCGTATTGCGAAGTAATAAAAACGGGTGGCCCAGGCCACCCGTTTTTTTATGCTCAGCGCGCGCCAGAACTCTCCAGGCAGTAGTTAGCCCGGTTCACCCATCAGCTGCTTGACCAGATCAACGCAGCGCAGAAAGCGCGTGTCGTAATCCGACTCTTTCACATGCACAAAGTCGATCTCATTCTCTTTGAGCAGCGACACCAGCAGCGTCTGGAACTCCTTGCGATCCACCGAGCTACCGAGGCTACGTAAGCCGTCGGCAACCCACGGCGTATTGTTCTCCAGCAGAATCACCAGGTCAAAACGGTACTCGTCGATCAGCGCCTGAACGAAGGGGTGCTCGCGCCCTTCATACTTCAGACAAAATGCCTGGGTGCTGACGAAATCGGTGTCGATAAACGCCACCTTATTGGCATATTTAACCGCGAAATCAATATACTGCGCGTGGCCAAGCGCAATTTTGTCATAGTCGGAATACTGCAGCGCCATCTCATCGCCGCCGAGGTGCGAGAAGACGTAATCGCGACCATACTCCCAGGCGCTGGTGGTGTTAAAGATATTCGCGAGCTTATTGACCAGCGTCGATTTCCCGCTCGATTCGCCGCCCAGAATCGCCACCGTACGTACAAAGAACGGTTTCACTTCCGTCGGGATGTACTCCCAGTAGCGGAACGGGTTTTCACGGATCTGCCCGCCGCTGATGCTCATAAAGGTGCGTTTCGGATCGATCAGCACGGTTTCGATCGCCAGATGCTGCCGATATTGCTGCGCATCGGCCTCTTCCGAGGTGTAGATCCAGTTCGGCTGGATCCCTTTATCGCTCATAAATGCGCGGATCCCGCGGCTCCAGACGTCCCAGCCGTGGGGATAAGGTTCCATCCCCTCTTCATTAAACGCATGGATACGGATATTTTTCTGATATTTGAAGGTTTGCAGCAGCCAGCGCAGACGATCGGATACCGTCGGCTGTTGCGACATCGCGCTGTCTTCAAACAGCTGACGATCGCGCGTATCGTCGTAACCCATGATGATATGCAACTCATCCACCTGGCTACAGGCGCGCTGAATCAGATAGATATGCCCGGTGTGCAGCGGATAGAACTTACCAAATACCACGCCGACGCTCTTTTGCCGACGCGGGAATTCCAGGCCAAGAAAACGGTGCAGGGCTTCCAGCTTCTGCGCGCTTGGGCTTTTGATTTTGGCATTCAGCAGCTGGCTCAAATAGCCTTTGGTCATTCCGCTGGCTTCCGCGACCTGTTGCAGCGTACAGCCCTTTTGCTTAATCGCGGTTTTGAGATAGTCGAAAGATGACACAAGAGCCTCCTGCTTTAGCAAAACTGAAGAAATACCCTGTTGCGGCCGGCAGACGGACGAAGCACGATGAAGCGAGGCAACTCAGTCGTTCATACGGATCCACGCAGCCAGCCCCTCTGCCGCCGGACAGGCGGCGGGTATTTAATTATAAGTCGTCAAACACGCTTAGCGCGTCTGAAAGCTTTTTCACACCAAAGATTTGCATCCCTTCTGGTGCTTTTTTCGGCACGTTGGCCGCCGGGACGATGGCGCGACGAAAACCATGTTTCGCCGCCTCGGAGATGCGCTCCTGGCCGCTGGGCACCGGGCGGATTTCGCCGGACAGCCCCACTTCACCAAATACCACCAGATCGTGCGGCAGCGGACGATCGCGCAGGCTGGAAACCATGGCCAGCAGCAGCGCCAGGTCAGCGCTGGTTTCCGCCACCTTCACCCCGCCGACAACGTTAACAAAAACATCCTGATCGGCCATCTGCAGACCGCCGTGACGGTGCAGAACCGCCAGCAGAATCGCCAGGCGGTTCTGCTCCAGCCCTACCGCAACGCGACGCGGGTTAGACATCATTGAATGGTCGACCAGCGCCTGAATCTCCACCAGCAGAGGACGAGTGCCCTCCCAGACCACCATCACCGAGCTGCCGGAAGTCACTTCATCGCCGCGGCTGAGAAAAATCGCCGAAGGGTTGCTGATTTCACGCAGCCCCTGCTCGGTCATCGCGAACACCCCCAGCTCATTCACCGCGCCAAAGCGGTTTTTATGGCTGCGCAGGGTACGAAAGCGAGAATCGGCATCGCCATCCAGCAGCACCGAGCAGTCAATACAGTGCTCCAGCACCTTCGGCCCGGCCAGCGAGCCATCTTTGGTCACATGACCTACCATGATGATCGCTACATCGCGCGTTTTCGCAAAACGCGTCAGATAGGCCGCCGTTTCGCGTACCTGGGCGACGCTGCCCGGCGACGACTGAACGTCAGCCATATGCATCACCTGGATCGAGTCGATAACCATCAGCTGCGGCTTTTCGTCATCGGCTATCTGGCAGATTTGTTCAATGCTGGTCTCGGAGAGCATATTGAGATTAGCGGTCGGCAACCCCAGGCGGTGAGCGCGCATCGCTACCTGCTGCAACGACTCTTCCCCGGTGACGTACAGCGTTTTCATGTTTTCCGACAGTCGGCACAGCGTCTGCAGCAGCAGCGTCGATTTACCCGCCCCCGGACTGCCGCCAATCAGAATTGCGCTGCCCGGCACCACGCCACCGCCGAGCACGCGGTCAAACTCTTTAAAACCGGTGGAGAAACGCGGTAGCGCCTCGAGGCTAATCTCCGACAGTTTTTGTACCTTCGACGCACCGGCATTCCCGGCATAGCCCGTCAGACGCTCGTTTCTCGCCACCTGCGGCGAAGCGGCAATACGCACCTCGGTGATGGTATTCCAGGCATGACAGGCGCTGCACTGCCCCTGCCAGCGCGGGTAATCCGCACCACATTCATTACAGACAAATGCGCGTTTTGGAGCTTTCGCCACGTGTTACCTCTTACTTTTGATTCATGCTGCCTGAGAGAATACAGAAGACGCCCATCAGATCAGCGTGACGGATTGTCACTTCCGCCTGTTCATTCACTTTTGGCTTAGCATGATACGCGATCCCCAGCCCCGCCGCTTTGATCATCGGTAGATCGTTGGCGCCATCGCCGATCGCCACGGTCTGCGCCGGCGGGATTGCATATTTTTCCGCCAGTTTTCTCAGCGTGGCGGCTTTATATTTGGCATCGACAATATCGCCGATGACGTTCCCGGTCAGCTTGCCGTCCATAATCTCCAGCTCATTAGCGACCACGGCGTCAAGATGCAGCTTGTCGCGCAGGTATTCGGCGAAGAAGGTGAATCCGCCGGAGGCAATCGCGACTTTCCAGCCCAGCGTCTCCAGCTTCAGCACCAGCTGCGCCAGCCCCGGCATCAGCGGGAGCGATTCGCGCACCTGCAGCAAAATATTGGCATCGGCATCTTTCAATGTCGCCACCCGCTGACGCAGGCTGGCGGTGAAATCCAGCTCGCCGCGCATCGCACGTTCGGTCACTTCCGACACCATTTCGCCGGTTCCGGCCAGTTTGGCGATTTCGTCAATGCACTCGATTTGAATCGCCGTGGAGTCCATATCCATCACCAGCAGCCCAGGCGTACGCAGATGCGGAATTTTCCCCAGCGGGGCGACATCCAGCCCCGCTTCGTGCGCCAGCCGGGTTGCCCGCAGCGTCAGAGAGCCCGCCAGACGAATAACCTGATAATCTTCGACAACCCAGGAGGCAACGATAACCAGCGCGGCACCCAGCTCACGCTGCCAGGCGGTCAGCCGGCGTTTATCAAGGCCGCGTCCGTAGAGCAGCCAGCCGCTGCGTCCGGCATGGTAATCCAGCGGCATGACCTCATCACCGCTCAGCGAAAGCGGTAATCCAGGCCACAGGGAAACATCTTCGGGCAGATCGCACCAGGTCAAACTGTTTGGCATTACGGCTCCACATTTCTTTATTCAGGCCAGGAAAATAACGCATGAGGCTACCTTGTAACCAGCGCTTCTGGCAACATTAAGCTGTAAATATTAAAGGTGGAATATGGTACGCGCAAAACTGAAATTCCGACTGCATCGCGCCGTCATTGTTCTTATCTGCCTCGCGCTTCTCGTTGCCCTGATGCAGGGAGCGTCGTGGTTCAGCCAGAACAGCCAAAAGCAACGTAATCCACAGTTAGAAGAACTGGCTCGCACCCTTGCGCAGCAGGTTACGCTGAATCTGGCGCCAATGATGCGCAGCGAGACCCCTGATGAAAAACGGATCGGTGAGCTGCTGGAGCTGCTCACCCGCCAGAGCCGGGTCCTTGATGCCGGAGTCTATGATGACCAGGGCGATCTGGTCGCCCGCTCGGGCGAAGGGGTCAACGTGCGCGACAGGCTGGCGCTGGACGGCAAAAAAGCGGGGGGTTACTTCAATCAGCAGATCGTGGAGCCGATTCAGGGTAAAAACGGGCCGCTGGGCTACCTGCGTCTGACGCTGGATACCCATACGTTAGCCACCGAGGCGAAACAGGTGGATAATACCACCAATATTTTACGTCTGATGCTACTGCTGTCGCTGGCCATCGGCGTGGTGCTGACCCGCACGCTGCTGCAGGGCAAGCGCACCCGCTGGCAGCAATCGCCCTTCCTGCTCACTGCCAATAAGCCGGTGCAGGACGAAGACAAAGATGAATAAGAATAAGGAAATCGCTGATGTCGACGCTACGCCTGCTGCTCTCAGACTCCACGGATCCCTGGTTCAACCTCGCGGTTGAAGAGTGTATTTTCCGCCAGATGCCCGCCACCCAGCGCGTGCTGTTTCTGTGGCGCAATGCCGACACGGTGGTTATTGGCCGGGCGCAAAACCCGTGGAAAGAGTGCAACACCCGCCGGATGGAGGAGGACAACGTGCGTCTGGCCCGCCGCAGCAGCGGCGGCGGCGCCGTTTTTCACGATCTGGGCAACACCTGCTTTACCTTTATGGCGGGCAAGCCCGAGTACGATAAAACCGTCTCCACCCGGATTGTGCTGGCTGCGCTGGCGGCGCTGGGCGTCGCGGCTGAAGCCTCCGGGCGCAATGACCTGGTCGTCAAAACAGCCGAAGGAGATCGTAAAATCTCCGGCTCAGCCTATCGCGAAACCCTTGATCGCGGTTTTCACCACGGCACGCTGCTGTTGAATGCCGATTTAAGTCGTCTGGCAAACTATCTCAACCCGGATAAAAAGAAGCTGCAGGCGAAAGGTATCACCTCGGTGCGCGGCCGGGTGGCCAATCTGGTTGAGCTGCTGCCGGGTATTACGCACCAGCAGGTCTGCTCGGCGATTGAAGAGGCCTTTTTCGCCTACTACGGCGAGCGCGTCGCCGCGGAAGTGATTTCGCCCGATAAGACGCCGGATCTGCCGAACTTTGCCGAGACCTTCGCCCGCCAGAGCAGCTGGGCATGGAATTTTGGTCAGGCGCCGGCCTTCTCCCACCTGCTGGATGAGCGCTTTGTCTGGGGTGGGGTTGAGCTGCACTTCGACGTTGAGAAAGGCCATATCACCCGTACGCAGGTCTTTACCGATAGTCTCAATCCGGCACCGCTGGAAGCGCTGGCTACGCGATTGCAGGGCTGCCCGTATCGGGCTGACGTGCTGCAGCAGGCGTGTGAAGCATTAATAGTGGATTTCCCGGAGCAGGAGAAAGAGCTGCGGGAGCTGTCGGGGTGGATTGCCGGCGCGGTGCGCTGATAAAAAAGCCGGATGGCGGCTACGCCCTATCCGGCCTACAGATTCGGCACGGTTTTGTTGGCCCGGTAAGCACGAGAATAGCGGTTACGCCCTATCCGGCCTACAGATTCTACGCGGTTTGCCAGGCCCGGTAAGCGCAGCGCCACCGGGCAATAGCCATACAACTTTTACTCTTTATCGCCCAGCAGAACGGATTCCAGCGCGATTTTGATCATATCGTTGAACGTCGTCTGACGCTCAGCCGCAGTCGTCTGTTCATGCGTGCGAATATGATCGGAAACGGTGCAGATAGTCAGCGCTTTCGCCCCGAACTCCGCGGCTACGCCGTAGATACCGGCGGCTTCCATTTCCACGCCCAGGATGCCGTATTTTTCCATCACGTCGAACATGGACGGATCCGGGGTATAGAACAGGTCTGCGGAGAAGATGTTACCGACGCGGGCATCAACGCCCAGCGCTTTTGCAGCATCAACCGCGTTACGCACCATGCCGAAGTCAGCGATAGCGGCGAAATCATGATCTTTAAAGCGCAGACGGTTGACTTTGGAGTCGGTGCACGCGCCCATGCCAATCACCACATCACGCAGTTTCACATCAGCACGTACCGCACCGCAGGAGCCCACGCGAATAATCTTCTTCACGCCGAAATCGGTGATCAGCTCTTTGGTGTAGATGGAGCAGGACGGGATACCCATACCGTGGCCCATGACGGAGATCTTGCGGCCTTTATAGGTACCGGTAAAGCCCAGCATGCCGCGCACGTTGTTCACTTCGCGCACGTCTTCAAGGAAAGTTTCCGCGATGTGCTTCGCGCGCAGCGGGTCGCCCGGCATCAACACGACGTCAGCGAAATCACCCATTTCTGCATTAATATGAGGAGTTGCCATCTTCAGTTCCTTTTATATTGTTGTTTTTGCCGGGCGGCGCCTGCGCCTTGCCCGGCCTACAAAACCGTAGGCCCGGTCAGCATAGCGCCACCGGGCAATGACCTTAGAACATGGCCTTGCCATATTCCATGTCGGACGTACCAAAGTATTTCGCCAGGGTCTGGCCGATATCGGCGAAGGTTTCACGGTGGCCCAGCGAGCCCGGTTTAACTTTCGGGCCGTAGACCAGTACCGGGATGTGCTCACGCGTATGGTCAGTACCCTGCCAGCTCGGGTCACAGCCGTGGTCAGCGGTCAGGATCAGAATGTCATCTTCACCCACCAGCTCCATCAGCTCCGGCAGACGACGGTCAAACAGTTCCAGACCCGCCGCATAACCGGCGATATCGCGACGGTGGCCCCAGGAAGAGTCGAAGTCCACGAAGTTAGTGAAGACGATGGTCTTATCACCCGCTTCTTTCATCTCTTTGATGGTCGCGTCAAACAGTGCATCGAGGCCGGTCGCTTTCACCTTTTTGGTGATCCCGCAGTTGGCATAGATGTCTGCGATTTTCCCAACGGAAACCACGTGGCCGCCTTTCTCGTCAACCAGCTTTTGCAACACGGTCGGCGCAGGCGGTTCAACGGCCAGATCGTGACGGTTGCCGGTACGCTGGAAGTGGCCCGGTTTATCACCCACGAACGGACGCGCGATAACGCGGCCAATGTTGTAGCCACCTTCAGTCAGTTCCTCACGGGCGATTTCGCACAGCTCGTAGAGTTTATCCAGACCAAAAGTCTCTTCGTGGCAGGCAATCTGGAACACGGAGTCAGCGGAGGTATAGAAAATCGGCTTGCCGGTTTTCATATGTTCTTCGCCAAGCTCATCCAGAATCACCGTCCCGGAGGAGTGACAGTTACCGAGATAGCCCGGCAGGTTTGCACGTTTAACCAGTTTATCCAGCAGCTCCTGCGGGAAGCTGTTCTGATGGTCACTGAAGTAGCCCCATTCGAACAGAACCGGTACACCGGCGATTTCCCAGTGGCCGGACGGCGTATCTTTACCGGAAGAGAGCTCATGCGCCCAGGCGTATGCGCCAATGACGTCCGCACTGGCGTCCATCCCGGCAGCGATTTTGCCGGTCGAGCCCTCGTGAGCTTTGACCAGCCCCAGACGGGTCAGATTAGGCAGATTCAGCGGGCCTTTGCGACCATGGTCAGCCTCGCCCTTAGCGCAGGCTTCAGCAATGTGGCCCATAGTGTCTGAGCCGACGTCGCCAAAGCGAGCGGCATCTTCAGTCGCACCGATGCCGAAAGAGTCCAGCACCATAATAAATGCACGTTTCATATTATTCTCCGTACCTTTTGCGCTGCAAAAAAGCGATCAGATCAGTATACCGTTATTCGGTGATTCGGCGATAGACCGTCGGGGTTTCTTTCGGCGCCTTATCGTCCAGTTTAATTGCCGCTTTGACGGCTTTCGCCGCTTCCTGCCAGCTGGCTTCGTCTTTAGCATGGATAACCGCGAGCGGACGCTGTCCGTCAACGCTGTCACCCAGGCGCGCCATGTCGGTAAAGCCGACGCTATAGTCAATCGGATCGGACGCCTGGCGACGACCGCCGCCCATCGACACCACCGCCATACCCAGCGCCCGGGTGTCCATTTCAGCGACAAATCCTTCACCATCAGCGTAGACCGCTTTGCTCAGCATCGCGGTAGGCAGATAGTTATCGTAGTTCTCGACGAAATCGGTCGGCCCTTTTTGGGCGGCAACCATGCGGCCAAAGAGTTCCGCCGCTTTGCCGTTATCCAGCACCGCCTGCAGTTTCGCCCGTGCGTCGGCGTCATCCTGGGCCAGCTTGCCGGAAATCAGCATTTCCACGCACAGCGCCATGGTCACATCAAACAGACGCGGATTGCGGTATTCGCCGGTCAGGAAGCGAACCGCTTCACGGACTTCGACGGCGTTCCCGGCGCTGGATGCCAGCACCTGGTTCATATCGGTCAGCAGCGCGGTAGTCCGCACGCCGGCACCGTTGGAAACGCCAACGATCGCTTCGGCAAGCGCTGCGGAGAGTTCGTAGGTCGGCATAAAGGCGCCGCTGCCTACTTTAACGTCCATCACCAGCGCATCCAGGCCTTCCGCCAGTTTTTTCGCCAGAATCGAGGCGGTGATGAGCGGGATGGAATCCACCGTCGCGGTAATATCGCGGGTGGCATAGAAACGTTTGTCGGCAGGGGCCAGCGAACTGGTCTGCCCGATGATGGCGACGCCAACATCTTTAATAATGCCGCGGAAACGGGCGTCATCCGGGAAAATATCGAAACCCGGAATGGCTTCCAGTTTGTCGAGGGTGCCGCCGGTATGACCGAGGCCGCGCCCGGAGATCATCGGCACATAGCCGCCGCAGGCGGCAACCATCGGGCCAAGCATCAGCGAAGTCACATCGCCCACGCCGCCGGTAGAGTGTTTATCGACAATCGGGCCGTTCAGATTGAGGCTTTTCCAGTCCAGAACGGTTCCTGAATCCCGCATTGCCATGGTTAACGAGACGCGTTCTGGCATAGACATATCGTGGAAAAAGATGGTCATCGCCAGCGCCGCGATCTGCCCTTCAGAAACGGTGTTATCACGGATCCCGTTGATGAAAAAGCGAATTTCGTCATCGCTCAGCGCATGGCCGTCACGTTTTTTACGAATAATTTCTTGTGCGAGAAACAAGGTAACCCCCTGAGGAATAAGGTCAAATTCGGCGGGCGGCGTTATCTGCGCCCGCGCTAAGATCCTGTAGCCCGGCCGAGCGTCGCGACGCCGGGAATCTCCCGGCGTCGGCGCAGCTGCGCCTCATCCGGGCTACGGTTTTGTCACCGTGACGCCTTAGTAGCTGCTGGCGCTCTTACCGTCGCCGTGCCCCAGCGCTTTCAGCAGGCTTGCCAGCAGGCTGGATGCGCCGAAACGATAGTGGCGAGAATCCGCCCAGTCGGCACCGAACAGTTCATCGGCAATGGCCAGGAACTGCTGCGCATCTTCAGCGCTGCGGACGCCGCCCGCAGGCTTAAAGCCAACGGTTTTCTGTACGCCCATATCGCGGATCACTTCCAGCATGATACGTGCGCTTTCCGGCGTCGCGTTTACCGGGACTTTACCGGTCGAGGTTTTGATGAAATCCGCCCCGGCTTTAATAGAAATTTCAGAAGCTTTACGAATTAACGCTTCTTCTTTCAGCTCACCGGTTTCGATGATCACTTTCAACAGCACGTTGGCCGCCGCGCAAGCCTCTTTACAGGCCTTCACCAGATCGAATCCGACCTGCTCGTTACCCGCGATCAGCGCGCGATACGGGAATACCACGTCAACTTCGTCCGCGCCATAAGCGATAGCCGCACGGGTTTCCGCCAGCGCGATATCGATATCATCGTTACCATGCGGGAAGTTGGTGACCGTGGCGATACGGATATCCGGGGTGCCTTGCGCGTTCAGCGTTTTACGCGCGATCGGGATAAAGCGCGGATAGATGCAGATAGCCGCTGTATTCCCTACCGGCGTTTTTGCCTGATGGCACAGAGCGACCACCTTTTCATTGGTGTCATCGTCATTCAGCGTGGTCAGGTCCATCAGTTTCAACGCGCGCAGGCTGCTTGCAGATAAATCAGTCATTTTACACTCCGACGGCTTATTGCCGGTTCAATAGTTTGTTCACCTTGCGAGTCTGTTACTATTGTAACATCACCTCGCCGTTACACTTCGACATTCATCACAGTTAATGAAAACTCATAGAGAATTTGCATTACTGTAATGTGACACAAGTCACCTTTATGAGTGCGGTATTGCGCTGCAAAACGCCATGTTTACTTTAAGCATAATCAAAATCCGCAAACGCAACTGAATGTTAATATAGTAACATAAAACCACAGGATACCTCGACAACAGCGAGTGCATTTTGTGCTAAAAATTGAAAAACAGGCAATAACCACTGAAAAATAAGTAAGTTACTAAAAAAATGAAATGATGGAATTATAACATCCGCAGAGGAGTGAGAAAGGGAGGTATCCGGGAATACCGGCGATGAAGCCGCAGCCTCTTCACCGCGGCTGACGCACGAGCGTCATCACTGAGAGTGGGACGTCACAGGGTACAGAACAACGCTTTCGTATTGTGAATCAACGCATTGGCAATGACATCCGCAGGTTCCTGCCGCAGTTCACATAGCGAGGCAAAGACACGGGCCACCTGCTCGGGCCGATTTGGCTGCCCCTGAAAACCATTGAGCGGCATATCCGGCGCATCCGTCTCCAGCAGCAGTGCCGATAGCGGTAGACGCGCCATGACATCACGCGTTTTACTGGCGCGTGGGTAGGTTATGGTTCCGCCGACGCCAATTTTATAACCTGCCTGAACGAAACGTTCCGCTTGCTGCAGGCTTCCCGCGAAACCATGCACCACGCCGGTTCTCGGCAGGGCATGTTTTTTCAGCAGCATCGCCAGCTTATCGTGAGTACGTCGGGAGTGCAGAATCACCGGCAGATCGTAACGCTTCGCCAGCCGCAGCTGCGCTTCCAGCATGACCTGCTGGCGCTCAAACTGCGGATCGTCACGATACAGATCGAGCCCCGTCTCCCCCACCGCGACCAGCTTTCGGTGGCGTTGGCGCAGGCACTCCTCCAGGCGCTCAAGACTGCGCTCATCATGCCGCTCGATCGCAATGGGATGCAGTCCCACGGCGGCATAAATCGCTTCATGCTGCTCCGCCAGCGCTAATACGCGGGGGAAATTTTCCGCTTCAATGGCCGGAACAATTATCTGCGTCACCCCGGCTTGCGCCGCCCGGGCAAGACTCTCGGCGGCATGGCCGGCGAAGGGCGGGAAATCAAAATGACAATGCGTATCGATAAACGTCCACGTCATGCCAGATCCTCGTTATCAAAGCTGGCATCATTAGCCTGCGGGGCGGTCACGAAAGTGGCCGGGTGAGAATCGTTGGCGACGGAAGCCGCCGGCACCACAACCGAGGCCGGCTGCGTGACTCGCGGCAGATGACGCACCAGCGGTGGACGGTCGGCCAGCATTTTGCCGACCGTCGCGAGGAAATAACGTCCGCACTGTCGCCCGGTCTTGTAGTCTTCCAGCAGCGCCGGTAAACGGCTTCCCAGCGCCATACTTTTAAGCGGTTTCTGCGGATAAATTTCCAGGATGCGCAGCTTACCCGGCGGCTTCTCAATAAACTGTTGGGTAGTGCGATAGGTGGCCTCGTGATGCTGGACCAGGTTCACAAACGGCTGCAGGCTGCTTTCCCCCAGCCAGCGCTCCATTCGCTTAAACCACTGCGGGGTATAGAACATCTGCGAAGGCACCGTACGGATAACCACGATGGTTTGCGCCCCGCGTCGGGCCGCCTCCTGTACGGGAATCGCATCGCTGACGCCGCCATCCAGATAGCTGATGCCGTCCAGCATGACGCCGCTGCGATAGAAACCGGGGATCGCGCTGGAGGCGCGGATCAGATCGAGCCACGTGGTCTGGGTAGGAGCAAAATAGTCTGGCGTATAATCATCGCCCCGGCAGGCGCACATCCACAGCTCTTTCCCCAGGGCGAACTGCTCCTCCGCATAGCTCATCGCCAGCGGCATTTTTTGCGCCGTGGTCTCCACCAGCCAGTCAAGATCGATGAGATTACCGCCGCGGACAAAACGCATAGGATCGAAAAATTCCCGGGCCGTGGTGTAACGGGTGATGACCTTGCGGGCGTAGCCCTGCTGGTTGCACATGTAGGCCGACAGGTTCTGCGCCCCGGCGGATGTCCCCAGCATAATGTCAAAGGGGTTGAATCCCGCGCGCATAAACTCATCCAGTACTCCGGCGGTAAAAATACCTCGCTGACCGCCACCCTCGCAAACCAGGCCAAGCTTGCCCGGAAGAAATGGTTTGACAGACAACGGCGCAATGTTGCCAAGCGTTACGGGAATTCGATGTCCCACCCTGCTTTCCTGTTATGTTTTATTGTACCAGCCCAAAATCATTCGGTAGGGTCTCCCCCCGGCGCTCCCGGCCCGTCGGGCGGCATTCACCGCCCGCAAGGGATCTGAAATCCTGACGTCCATCGCCGCGCCGTCCTGCAATTATTACCCCCCTGAAACCACGAAAGCCAGTCCTGAGGACTGGCTTTATGTAAAACGCTATGTCATTAAAACGCCTTTCGCGTCTTGCGCGGCAGGGAAAGACCGCTTTCTATGGGCGCCGGCGCCCGGTAAACAGGCTAACCAGGAACAGAATAATACCGACGACAAAGACGATTTTTGCAGCCCAGGCAGCCGTACCCGCCAGGCTACCAAATCCTAACGCGGCGGCAATCAGTGCAATGACCAGAAAAATAATGCCCCATCGAAACATAATGTGCTCCTTACCATAGTGGATAACGGTCGCTTTTCTGCGCGCTCAGGCCGCGCATAAATCAACCCTGTCATGCTCTTTTTCTTCACTCGTCATACGTCGAATTGCTGGTGGTCGGGCGATGCCCGTGTTCCTCGATAAAATGACCTGAATAAGCGCCAGAGGATTCATTTGTTTACCTCCCGCATGTCATTCAACGCATAATTCAAAGAGTTGAATAGTTAGCGGGAAATAACGTTATTAAATGAATGGGTTTATTTAACGCTGAGATTATTTTCTACGTTTTTAACACCAGAAACGGCTTTGGCAATGTCTGCCGCGCGATCCGCCTGCTGACGTGAATCAACGGTTCCGGATAAATGTACGGTCCCGTCACGGGTCTCAACCGTTACCTTTCGCGACGGCACAATGTCATCCGCCAACAGTTTGGCTTTAACTTGACTGGTAATGGCCGTATCGCCCGCGTACCCTTCCAGGCTGGCAGACTTCTCTGCGACCACGTTCAACTGGTCATTCACGGTGGTGACGCCTTTGACCGTTTTCGCGGCGTTCACCGCCAGATCTTTTTGCTCCGCGCTGTCAACCGAGCCGCTCAGTGTCACCACTTTATTCTCAGTTTTCACAGAGATATCGCTGCTGCGAATATTTTTATCGTCAATCAGCGCCGCTTTCACTCTGGCGGTGATGGTGCTGTCATCCATAAAATCGCCGACTTTATTCAGCGAGCTGTCGACGGCCTGACCGGCGCTGGTGGCAACCGATTGTGCGCTGTTCGCCGGCGGATTTTCTGCATATGCCGAGGCGCTTATCATGGCTGAGCCTAAGAAGAGAGCCAGCAACGTCCCGGCATCCTTTAGTCTTGTCATCTCTCTGTCCTCGTTATTTCTATATCGCTAAAGCAAAATAAGTAGCTTATTAAGCCAGAATCTTAAAAATTACTTATTAAATATAGTAGAAGGTCATGAAAGAGACGGAAAATATGTACAAAAAGTCACGCTGACGGGGATCTTTAAGAACTTTCTATAACGCGGGAAACGACGAAAAAATAGCGTGGAGCGCGGTGAGAGCCGCGCTCCGGAAGGGATTAGTGCTCGCGAGTTTTACGGAACAGAACGTCAGGATAGCGTTCCTGCGTCAGGTTCAGGTTAACCATAGTTGGCGCGATATATGTCAGATTATCACCGCCATCGAGGGCCAGCTGAATTTCGTTTTTACGCTTAAATTCCTCAAATTTTTTCACGTCGGTGGATTCCACCCAACGCGCGGTCGCCACGTTCACCGATTCGTAAATCGCTTCAACGTTGTATTCACTCTTCAGACGAGCCACGACCACATCAAACTGCAGCACACCGACCGCGCCGACAATAAGATCGTTATTGGCGATCGGACGGAAGACCTGTACCGCGCCCTCTTCAGAAAGCTGTACCAGCCCTTTCAGCAGCTGTTTCTGCTTCAGCGGATCCTTCAGGCGAATACGGCGGAACAGCTCCGGCGCGAAGTTCGGGATACCGGTGAACTTCATCATCTCGCCCTGGGTGAAGGTGTCGCCGATCTGAATCGTGCCGTGGTTGTGCAGACCGATAATATCGCCCGGCCAGGCCTCTTCCACATGAGAACGGTCGCCGGCCATAAAGGTCAGCGCATCGGAAATCACCACGTCTTTGCCCGTACGGACCTGACGCAGCTTCATGCCCTTCTCATACTTACCGGACACCACGCGCATAAAGGCCACGCGGTCACGGTGTTTCGGATCCATGTTGGCCTGAATTTTAAAGACGAAACCGGTAAATTTCTCTTCTTCCGCCGTCACTTCACGGGTATCGGTTTTACGCGGCATCGGCGCCGGCGCCCACTCAACCAGGCCATCCAGCATATGATCCACGCCGAAGTTACCTAAGGCCGTACCAAAGAAGACCGGGGTGATTTCGCCTGCGAGGAACAGATCTTTATCAAACTCGTTTGAAGCGCCCTGTACCAGCTCCAGCTCATCGCGCAGCTGCTGCGCCAGATCTTCGCCGACGGCCAGATCGAGATCCGGGTTATTCAACCCTTTCACGATCCGCACTTCCTGAATCGTGTGGCCCTTACCGGTCTGATAGAGATAGGTCTCATCTTTGTAGAGATGGTACACGCCCTTAAACAGCTTACCGCAGCCAATCGGCCAGGTGATCGGCGCGCAGGCAATACGCAGTTCGTTCTCCACCTCATCCAGCAGCTCCATCGGATCGCGGATATCACGGTCAAGTTTGTTCATGAACGTCAGGATCGGCGTATCGCGCAGACGGGTAACTTCCATCAGCTTACGGGTACGATCTTCAACGCCTTTTGCCGCATCGATGACCATCAGACAGCAGTCCACCGCCGTCAGGGTACGGTAGGTATCTTCGGAGAAGTCTTCGTGGCCCGGGGTATCCAGCAGGTTAACCAGGCTGTTGTGATACGGGAACTGCATCACCGACGTGGTAATGGAGATACCACGCTGTTTTTCCATCTCCATCCAGTCTGATTTTGCATGCTGGCTGGAACCACGGCCTTTAACGGTACCGGCGGTCTGAATCGCCTGTCCGAACAGTAATACCTTCTCGGTGATGGTCGTTTTACCGGCATCCGGGTGAGAGATAATGGCAAAAGTGCGGCGTTTGGCCACCTCTTGCAGATAAGGAGACAACGTCATAATTGATTCTTCTTAGTAAACGCGGCAACCGGCCACGCATGTGGAATACGAAAAATTGCGGCTATTTTACCCATCAATGGGGGGGAGGCAATCAGTGTTTACACAGGAGCTGCTCCAGGTCGCTTAAAGAGGTCACCGTCCAGTCGGGGTGAAGATCGGCAGGCAATTCACGCTGATGGGCATTCAGCCAGCAGGTGGCAAGGCCGGCATTCACCCCGCCGCGGATATCGGACTCTGCCGTATCGCCGACCATCAGCACGCGGGAACGATCGGGATGACCCGCCTGCGCCAGCGCGTATTCAAAAATGCGCGCGTCCGGCTTCGCCACGCCGACCTCTTCAGAAATAATCAATAAATCAAAGTGATCGCGTAAGCCGGTGCGTTCCAGACGAATCTGCTGCAGCGAGGTAAACCCGTTGGTGATGATCCCCATCTTCACCTTCCCCTGCAGCGCATTCAGCAGCGATATCGCCCCAGGCAGCGGCGAGCAGATCTCGGCCATCGCATTCATAAAGGCGTCGTTGAGTTCGCCCGGCAGCACGCTGAGGCGCTCCGCCCAGCTATTAAAACGCTGATGTTGCAGCTGCAGCGCAGTGATCGTGCCGTTTTGATAGTCCACCCACAGGGGTTTGTTCACGGCCTGATAGTCCTGAAAATCTTCAGCGCTAAAGGTCACGCTATAGTCGAGAAACATTCGCTGCAGACCGGTAAAAGAATCAAATGTAAACAGCGTTTCATCGGCATCAAAGAAAATCCAGTCCCACTTCATCATATCACCCTGTCATTGCCCGCCACACAGGCGTCTTGTTACAGCAGGTCTGAACAGCACAGCGTCAGACTTACCCTTAAAAAAGCCTGGCGAACAGGCCGTTACATACTGACTGGCAACGCCATTATGATCGCATCCTCACGCCCGTCGGCCGTGGGATAATAGTTGCGACGAATGGTTGCCTCGTTAAAACCTAAGCTCTCGTAAAGTGCGATAGCGGCTACGTTCGACGCACGCACTTCCAGCCACAGCGTTGCGACCCCGCGTTTCTCAACCTCATCAATCACCTGCTCCAGCAGCGCTCGCCCAAGGCCACGCCGCTGAAAAGCCGGGTCGACGGCGATGTTAAACAGCGTCGCTTCATCGAGGATAACTTGCGTAATCGCGAAGGCCGCCATCTCGCCATCAACCGTTAGTTGAAGGTTGAGATAACGTTCCCCCTGATTGCTGGCAAAGGTTTGTTCGCTCCACGGAAAAGCGTGGGCGCGTTGTTCTATTTGCCAGGCACGGGGCAAATCAGCCGTGTTGAGGGTAGAAATCGTGTTCATGAGCGCAGATTTGTTGCCAGAGCGCCATACGGGCAGGCGCGCTGGTCTGGAGTTCATCAAAAGCGGGCGTCGAAACCTGCGCGCCCGCCAGCAGTAACGGTGCGTCAGTACCCAGCCGCCAGCTGTTGCAGCGGCTATCCTGCGGCAACATAGCCACGCGATCCGGCGTGAGCTGCAGTACCTGATCCGGCGACAGCGCCAAAGCACGTAGAATATCGCTGATGAGCGGTTCAGTCAGCGACGGCGGGTTTTCTGCCACCATCACCAAACGAATATGCCCTGGAAGCGAGATAGCGATTTCACCCTGTAACGCCCCGGGGCGACGCAGCGACCACCGGGTGATACCCAGCTGCTGTAATTGCCACTCTCGTCGGGAAGTCATAGCAAAACACTCCTGTTAATTAAGCGCGCAATATAGCAAATCCCGCTTATCTGCGCCAACAAACTACGAACGACGCGCCCGCCGCTCGCTCAGAGGTGAGGCGTATAGCGTTATCCGCGCGCAGGCGGCGCCAGCAGCGCCAACAAAGAGGCAGCATTCTGGATAACGTGTATAATCGGCGCCAGTCTTAATGAAGGAGTGTTTCATGTCTGCTTTTACCCCGGCAAGTGAAGTCTTGCTGCGCCACAGTGATGATTTCGAACCCGCACGCGTTCTGTTTGCCGGTGACCTGCAGGATGACCTGCCCGCACGTCTGGACACCGCGGCCAGCCGCGCCCACACCCAGCAGTTTCACCACTGGCAAGTCCTGAACGGCCAGATGGGCGAAAACGTACGTTTTAGTCTGGTCGCCGAAGCCAGCGACGTTGCCGATTGCGACACGCTGATTTACTACTGGCCCAAGAACAAACCGGAAGCGCAGTTTCAACTGATGAACCTGCTGTCGCTGCTACCGGTCGGCATTGACGTTTTCGTCGTCGGGGAAAACCGCAGCGGCGTTCGCAGCGCCGAACAGATGCTGGCCGAATATGTCCCTCTGACGAAAGTGGACAGCGCACGTCGCTGCGGGCTGTATCACGGGCGTCTGGAAAAACAGCCGACGTTCGATCCGCAGCAGTACTGGGGCGAATACCCGCTGGAAAATCTGACCATTAAAACGCTGCCAGGCGTATTCAGCCGTGACGGACTGGATATTGGCAGCCAGCTGCTGCTCTCAACGCTGACGCCGCACACCAAAGGTAAAGTGCTCGATGTCGGCTGCGGCGCAGGTGTGCTGGCGACCGTCCTGGCCAGCCACTCGCCGAAGGTCCGCCTGACGCTCTGCGACGTCAGCGCGCCGGCGGTCGAAGCGAGCCGCGCAACGCTCGCTGCCAACGGCATTGAAGGTGACGTGTTCGCCAGCAATGTGTTCTCCGAGGTGAACGGTCGTTTCGACATGATTATCTCCAACCCACCGTTCCACGATGGCCTGCAGACCAGCCAGGAAGCTGCGCAAACGCTGATTCGCGGCGCGGTCCGTCATCTGAACAGCGGCGGGGAGCTGCGTATTGTCGCCAACGCCTTCCTGCCGTATCCGGATGTGCTGGATGAAGTCTTCGGCTTCCATGAAGTGATTGCCCAAACCGGTCGCTTTAAAGTTTACCGTACCGTCATGACCCGCCAGGCGAAAAAATAATTTTCATCTTCTCCGGCGGCAGGGCAACCCCGCCGCCGGTTCCCCCCCTCAAATTCGACCATTTTTGCAACAATCAATCCAGGCCACACAATTAACTATTGACGTATAGCTGAAAACCACTAGAATGCGCCTCCGTGGTAACGATACTTTCATAGTGTCGATGGTATGCGAAGGTGGCGGAATTGGTAGACGCGCTAGCTTCAGGTGTTAGTGTCCTTACGGACGTGGGGGTTCAAGTCCCCCCCCTCGCACCATAAACCACGCAGATATCGCTCGCACTGTGCGAAGGTGGCGGAATTGGTAGACGCGCTAGCTTCAGGTGTTAGTGTTCTTACGGACGTGGGGGTTCAAGTCCCCCCCCTCGCACCAACGAGGCGATATCAAAAATTAAGAATACTGTGCGAAGGTGGCGGAATTGGTAGACGCGCTAGCTTCAGGTGTTAGTGTCCTTACGGACGTGGGGGTTCAAGTCCCCCCCCTCGCACCAATATTCTTACCCTTCTCTGTATTACCCCATCAGCTTCAAATTCAACGCCATCAGCATCATTCCACTGATTAACGCTACGCATGACGGCAACAGTACGAAATGCCGTAAACGCCGGTGCCAGATCATCAATGCCGTCATCAATAGACCAACCGCGATCAGCCCACGCCAGGCATCTACCGACAGGCCAGCCCCTCCCAGTACAGCAACCAGTATCCCAGGCAACAGCACTGCCCATCCACTGCCCAAAGCTCGCTGCAACATGTTCTCACCTTTCCAATCGATAATGATAACCAATATCATATGATAGCGTTTATCATTTGTCATGTTTTGCCCATCAGGATATTTCGTTCTTTACGTTCGGCCTGATGACATAGATTGGTGAAGGTGATAAATTAAACGCGCCGTAGTAATGTATTAAAATATTTGATTATTTCGCAAAAAACCGCACTGTGTGCAGTGCTTTTTATCGTTCATTTTTGGCAGCCATCATTTTGAAATTTAATGACTAATAACGACACGCCCAATATGACTGCACAATCCTGGCAAAAACATTATGATAAAAAATATCAATATTCCTTACGGCTCTTTTTGCTGCTGAATTTTATTTCTGCGGTTTTCTCGCTAATCAGTCCGCTCTATACCCCCGTCAGCTTTACCTTTCCCTGCGCCCTGATCGTTATACTCAGCGCCGCCCTGGCGCTATGGCACTGGAAATTTTCACGGCGTAAAATAAGTATTCCTTTTATTTCTCTGATATTTGGTGTGCTGTGGGCGTCGCATATAACGGAAAAAGCATTGTTACTGCCGGTGCCTCATTTTAACTTTCTGGTCATTGCGTTATTAAGCATATTGTTTATTGGCGCTATCGCATTCCCCAATAATATCATTGCCTTTACCCTGCACTCTTTACCCACGTTTATTGCCTGTCTGTTTCTTGCCGAAGGTGAACAGTGGTTACGTATGTTGTATTGCCTCACGCTCCCCATTGCCGGCATTATGTTGCAGAGCATCATTCAAAAACGCAGCGATGCCTTCACCCAGGGGCTGATGGATAAATTACTGCAGGAACGCAACACCCTGAACGATCTGAGTATGCTGGACCCTCTCACCGGTTTATATAACCGGCGCGGCCTGCAGAACCGCCTGGATACCCTTCTGGCGGTGAGTGACAGTGACCATCATGTACTGCTGCTGGATATTGACCACTTTAAAGCCTACAACGACCACTATGGTCATATGATGGGCGATCAGGCATTGATTCAGGTCTCCGCTGCGATTCGCAATGCCGTACGATCGCGTGATATCGTCGCGCGCTTTGGCGGTGAAGAGTTTATGGTGCTGTTAACAAACAGCACGGCGGAAGCGGCTTCGCTGGCCGCCGAGCGTATCCGCCAGCAGGTTTACGATTTGAAAATTCCCCATATGTTTAATGAAAGCGTCGCCACCAATGTCACCATTAGTATTGGCATGACGCCCCTCATGGACTCCGATATTGATGGCGCCCTGAAAAGAGCCGATACGGCGCTCTATGAAGCAAAGGGCCAGGGACGCAACATTATCCTCGCCAGCTGATCCCGCCGCCGCGTGGTACAGCGCACGCGACGCAGACAAATATCTTGCCATCGCCCGGACAACTAACTAGTATCACTAATCATTATCATTTAGATTCATATCTGGCGATTTGATGGCTTACCGTTCTGTTTCATTCCGCAATGACATCATCTGGCAGGCTCCGTTGCTGCCGGCCGAAGATGCGTTGGCGAATGCGATTCGGGAAAAAATCACCACCCTTCGTCCCCATCTGCTGGATTTTCTTCGCCTTGATGAAGAGGCCCCGTCTTGCGCATTGACGCTCGCAGAATGGTCAACGCCCACGGTACTCAGCTCTCTGCTGGCAACCTGGTCCGATCATATCTATCGCAACCAGCCGACGATGCCACGTGAACAGAAACCGCTGCTCTCACTTTGGGTGCAATGGTATATCGGCCTGCTAGTGCCACCGCTGATGCTGGCGCTGCTGAGTGAAGAGACCGCCATCAGTGTTGCCCCGGAGCGTTTTCGCGTTGAATTTCATGAAACGGGCCGCGCGGCCTGCTTCTGGATCGATGTCAAAGCAGACTCCTCCGCCAGACCCCATTCGCCGCAAACGCGTATGGAAACGCTGGTGACCCACGCCCTGCTGCCGGTGGTACAGGCGCTGGAAGCGACCGGTGATATCAATGGCAAGCTTATCTGGAGTAATACCGGCTATCTGATCAACTGGTATCTGGGAGAAATGAAAGCGCTGCTGGGGGACGAACAGGTTGCCGCCCTGCGTCAACACTGCTTCTTTGAAAAGCAGTTTGCTGATGGCCAGGACAATCCGCTGTGGCGAACGGTGATTTTGCGGGAAGGATTGCTGGTGCGCCGCACCTGCTGTCAACGTAATCGTCTGCCAGACGTTCTTCAGTGCGGAGACTGCACGCTGAAATAATGCCATTCACGGCGGGCGGCCCGAATGCCGCCCGCCGGTTATCTTATGCTGTCTGCTGACTCTCTTCTTCCAGACGCTGAGCCTCTTCAGCCTCCTGCGCCAACAGCTGTTTCTCATACACCTTAAAGAACGGGAAGTAGATAATCGCGGAGACGCAGGCCAGAATAACCACCAGAATTGCCGCCCGGAAATCCCAGCCCAATGCCCACGCGCCGCCAATGGGCGCCGGAGCCGTCCACGGTACAACTGAAATCACTCGTCCAATCAGATCCAGCTTCATCGCCGCCCAGGCCAATACGGCGTTAACCATCGGTGCCAGCAGGAACGGAATAAAGAAGACCGGGTTCATGACGATAGGCGTGCCGAAAATAACCGGCTCGTTAATATTAAACAGGCTTGGCACGACGCTCAGTCGACCGATTGAACGCAGATGCGCCGACCGGCTGCGCAGATAGCAGAAGACCAGGCCCATTGTGGCGCCAGACCCCCCGATAACAATAAAGAAGGTCCAGAACGCCTCCATAAAGATATGCGGCAGCGGCGCGCCCTGAGCCAGCGCCTGCTGGTTCATCCCGAGGTTAGTCAGCCAGAACATTTGCAGCATGCCAGAGACAATCGCCGCGCCGTGGATCCCGGCGAACCACAGCAGATGGCCGATCAGCACCGCCAGTAAAATCGCCGGCAGCGAGTCCGCTGCGGATACCAGGGGTTTAAAGATGGCCATGATGGCCTGCGGAATAAGCATGTCAAAATGGTGCTGAATAAACAGGCTGAGCGGATAGAGCGTCAACACCACCACCAGCACCGGAATGAGCAGATCAAAGGAGTTTTTGATCATCGGCGGCACCTGATCCGGCAGGCGAATACCGATATTGTGCGCCTTCAGGAAACGCATCATTTCAACGCAGTACACGGCCACCAGAATCGCCGTAAAAATCCCCGTACCGCCGAGGCTATCGACCGGCAGGGTGCCGTTCGTTTTTGGCGCCGCCACCAGCAGAAAAGCCATAATGGACAGCATGCTGCACATGAAGGGATCGAGCTGATGGGTCTTCTCATAATGCTTGCCGAGGTTATAAGAGATCGCGGCGCAAATGTAGATAGACATAATGCCCATCGTCATATCAAACGGCGTCAGAATCCGCCCTTCAAACTCTTTCGCCAAATCCAGCCAGGCGCGTGCAAACCCCCAGGTGGTATCAGGCGAAAACGGCGGGTAGGCAAAGACCAGCAGGAATGACCCGACAATCATAAACGGCATTGCCGAGATGAAACCGTCACGGATAGCCATCACGTGGCGCTGCGACGAGATTCGCCCGGCGACAGGGCTTATATAATTTTCTACAAAGCGAAATATCAGATTAAACGCAGCATGGTTAGCAGACATAGCAGCCCTCCTGACAGGCTTTAGATACTGGCCCAACAACGATTATTCTGCCGTTGCGATGAAAGATGTTCTGTGAACGGACAGCCACGCCGGCCATTCCATTCTCTATACTGTTCAAGTCAGCACGATTCATACACGGCTCTTTGTTATATGTGATACAGGGAAGTTACCCATCCAGTATTCATCTGAGCGAGCAGAACAGCAACCGGTTACAGTAACCGGTTACGGTGATTGTGAAGAAGATCCAGAAATTGGAATAATTCCTGATTCTCAATCAACAATATTTACACTCCTCCGGCCTTGTGACAGATTAAATCGGTCATTAATCAGGAGATCCCAATGAGCCTGCAGTCCGTGCGGCAGTTTTTTGCCGAACATGCCCCCGATATCGACATCATCGAGCTAAATCAAAGTACGGCCACCGTTGCCCTGGCAGCCGCCGCGCATCATGTCGAACCCGGGCAAATCGCCAAGACCCTTTCGTTAAAAGTGAAAGAACAGGTCATCCTTGTTGTCGCCAGCGGCAACGCCCGGCTGGATAATAAAAAACTGAAGGACGCATTTGGCGCGAAAGCGCGCATGCTCAGCAGTGATGAAGTCGTGATGTTGACCGGGCATCCGGTGGGCGGCGTGTGTCCTTTCGGGCTGGAAAATCCGCTGGCGATCTACTGCGATATTTCGCTAAAACAGTACCCGGAAGTCTTACCGGCAGCAGGCGCTATCCATAGCGCAGTGCGCATTTCACCGGACAGAATGGCGCAGTTGACCGAAGCGACCTGGATTGATGTTTGCCAGTAGCATACCTGGAGCACGGCTACGCTATCCCTTCCCCCGCAGCGTCCTGGCAGCATGGCGGCGGGAAATGAATCAGAATATCGGCTGCGCTCAGCAGCCCGAGATCGGAGCTGATACCCAGCCTGGCCATCGCATTGCACTTGTGGGCGTGAATGGTTTTGATATTCCGCTCCATCTGCACCGCTATCTCTGACAATGAATAGCCACAGGCTATATAGCGAAGAATTGTTTGCTCCATAGAACTGAGGCGATGACCGTAGAGCGCCTTGCGGCTGGCAGGTTCATTAAGAGGGGCTATTTGTTGCTCAAGTAACCGAAATAGCTGCTCCTGCAGCGTTTCACGGCCGCAGGCTTTATTTAAAACGCCGTGCAGGTGGAATGGCACCAGCTGAGTAATTAAGTCACGCTCTGCTCCGCTATTCGCCAGAATAATTCGCAGAATATTCGGATGGGTATAAGCAGCCTCCTGAAAAAAAAGCAAACTTTCCAGTCGCAGCTGACGATGACCGGAAAGCGAAAAAATAATCGCAGTGACCTGCCTGATATTCATCGTTTGCGTCAATGACTGAACATCTTTGAAAAAATGAATGCCACTATTTTCGTTATAACGATCGTTTAAGATAAAACGAAGCGCCGTCTCCGTCATTACGCACGGTTCGATGACAGCAATGCGTTGCGCTTCGCTACGCTTCTCCATTCCTGCAGCTCTCCATGTTCTGAGTATATATTCAACTCTTTCATCCCTTGTTCACTATTAATCCAGGCATACATCTGCGCATTGCCATTCAAAGATAAACGGCGCATAGCGCTATTCTTTTGCGCGCTAATCGTCTTATTACTTTTTTTCAATAACGAGGCAATTTGATTAATTCCCCAGCCCTTTGCCAGAAGCCGTAAAACCTTGCGCTCAGATAAAGTCAGCGTGCTTATCATCTCCGGGCTCATCGATACCGTATCGGTTGGCGTATTGAGAAAAGTCGCTTTATCATTCGTGACAGACACATCCTCCGGGCGCCTCGCTTCTGCCGCGCATATCGCTGCGCCTAAACGTACCACCGGCGCCATGTCGGAAACTAATGTACTGTTATCACGGACTAAAAATATCTGGGCCGCGCGATCGCTGGCGCGCCCGACAATATAAACCCAGTGAATATCTTTATACTGACTCATTAAAAAACAATAATATTCACAAACTTCCTGAGGCTGGCTGAGGTCACCGGACAGGTCGACAATAACCTGCCGGGTTCGACCCAGTTCGGTTAGCGTGAGCTCCTCCGGCGAACGGCAGCAGCTGAATATATAGTCGGGGAGACATTCACTGGTGATGGTTTTTAAGCCGGACTGCATAACCGGTATTTTGCTGATGATGATGCCGCACTGATCATGTCCTGGTAACATAAACCCTCCGTTTTCTGTAGAAGATTCACGTCTGGCATAAAACAGATGGCCCCCTGGCAACCATAATATTATTTTGCCAGGTGAATCCGTGTCACCCCTGGCGAACGTTTCGGCCTTACGCTCTGTACCAATTTTAGTGTGGGGAATTGCATTGCTGGCCTTAGCAATAAACGACATTAGCATACATAAAGAGCAACAATAAATTAGAAAAAATGAAAGCAGACTTTAGAAAGAATTACGCAAAACCTGTCACATCATATTTTATTTAATTTCATTCCTGAATGTTTTTGGCGATACGCCGCTATAGCGACGAAAAAAACGGGAAAAATAAGTCGCATCTGAAAACCCCAAATAATCAGAAAGTTGAGTCACAGTCATCGTGGTATATTGCAAATTACGCCGCGCCTCCAGCATCAGTCTTTGGTGCAAAACCCCTAAGGCACTGCAGCCATGAAATTCACGACACAAATAATTGAGGTGCGTCGCCGACAGCCCAACCTGGCGGGCGTATTCCGCCAGCGGCAGATGTTCGCGGTAATGACTTTCAATAAGACGAGAGAAATGGCGCATGACGCTGCGCTTTCGTTCCGCTTTCCCTTCGGCGACCGACGTCGGGCGGCACTGCCGGTTCAGCCAAACCAGCAGCGCCCCTAAAAGCGAGTGCAGCATCATTTCCCGGGCATCCAGCTCTTCGCAATACTCTTCCCGTAATGCCGTAAACAGCGCACGGATATGCCCGCGGGAGTGCTTAACGGGCACGCACTGCGGCTGGCCGAGGACATCAAGCTGGCGGCCAAACTGGCGTTCAAAATGGCTGAGCAACGGCAGCGCCAGCGACAGAACATAGCCCTGCGTGCCGGGTGAAAAACGAAACCCATGAATGCACAACGCCGGCACCACCTGAATACAGGATTCGGTCATCACGGTGGTAGTCCCCTCAATTTCGATCTCCGCCCTGCCTTTATGCAAATAGAGCAGCTGCACCATCTCCGCATGCTGATGCATGCGGATATGCCACTCATACAGGCTGCTGCGCTGCAAAATCGACTCGCAGTGCAGGAGATCGGGCGTAGGCCAGTCTCGCTCTTCGCCATACAATTTAAAAACGGGAACGGTATTGGTGGCCTTCATGACAACTCCAGCTGTTGATTCCCTACGCCACACGCTCCATGGGCAAACCCACATAGTTTTCCGCTATGGTGGTCAACCCGGCGCGCGATCCGAGGTAATAGCGACGGTCCGCCGCCTGCATTTTTTTATCAAACTCGCTTTGCTGCGGAAAATCATGCAGCAGGCGGGTCATAAACCAGCTGAACCGTTCCCCCTTCCACACCCGATCAAGAGCAAAACGAGAATAGCTCGCCAGCAGATCGGTGCGACCGCGGTGATAATACTCCCGCAGAATGCGCCACAAATAGTTCACATCGGAAGCGGCCAGATTCAGCCCTTTTGCTCCGGTCGGCGGCACGATATGCGCCGCATCGCCCACCAGGAACAGCCGCCCGTACTGCATCGGCTCCACCACGTAGCTACGCAGCGGTGCAATGCTTTTCTCAAGTGAGTGACCAGTCACTAACTTGCCAGACAGCTCATCCGGCAGACGGCGTTTCAGCTCATCCCAGAAACGTTGGTCCGACCATGCCTCAACCTTGTCGCTCAGCGGGACCTGCAGATAGTAGCGGCTTCTTGTTAGTGAGCGCTGACTACACAAAACAAATCCCCGCTCATGATGAGCATAAATCAGCTCCGGGTTGACCGGCGGCGTGTCCGACAGCAGCCCCAGCCAGCCAAACGGCCAGATGCTTTCATACTCTTTAAGAATGTCACGCGGGATGCTTTGTCGCGAGACACCGTGAAAACCATCGCAACCGGCAATAAAATCACACTCGAGGCGGCAGGTTTCCCCGCCGCTGACGAAGGAGACTGACGGCCGATCGCTCTTCGCATCCTGAATCGTCACATCGCTGACGCCATAAATAACCGGCGCTCCGCAGTCAGCACGCGCCGCCATTAAATCCCGGGTCACTTCGGTCTGGCCGTATACCATCACGCTTTTGCCACCGGTCAGCTCTGTCAGCGCAACCGGTACCCGCTGCCCCTCAAATAAAAACTCAACCCCATGATGCACCAGCCCCTCCGCATCCATGCGCTGCGATACTCCGGCCTCTCGCAGCAGGTCGACGGTACCGCTTTCCAGAATCCCCGCCCGGATGCGCCCCAGCACATATTCCGGCGTTTGCCGCTCAAGAATAACGGTTTCGATCCCGGCTCGATGCAACAGTTGTCCCAGCAGCAGCCCGGAGGGGCCCGCCCCGATAATCGCGACCTGTGTTTTCATAGGATTGCCTCACGCTCGATAGTTAATTATTTGTTTATTTTTTGTTTAATAAAAGTTCTCTCCTGCATTTTTGATAACCCGGACGAGAAAAAGAAGGCAAAAATCCGTACAAAAAATGCACTTTTCAACAGTTTTAAGAAAGTGTGGCGGAGTTCAAATTCTATTTCGGCCGCCTGCGGCGACTTTTTGCACATTGTTTGATCCGGTCCCCCTCAGAGAAAGCGCGAGTTCAGGTTAAAGTAACAACAGACATGACGGCATCGGATGTGACGGACAGCGGGTATTTATGCAAGCAGATCGGGCAGTTCAGCGCACAATTACGCGACTATGTATTCAGTGTGGACTTTTCTTGTTACAGCATGGCGCAGAGAGCGCGCTGGTTGAGGAGCTCTCGACTCGTCTGGGGCGGGCGCTCGGCATGGACAGCGTTGAAAGCGCCATCTCCTCGAATGCGATTGTGCTCACCACGATTAAAGACGGCGAGTGCCTGACCTCTACGCGTAAAAACATCGATCGCGGCATTAACATGCACGTGGTGACGGAAGTGCAGCATATTGTGATTATGGCCGAGCATAAGCTGCTGGATTATAAAGATGTGGAGAAGCGCTTTACGCAGATTAAGCCGCTGCGCTATCCGCGCTGGCTGGTGGTTCTGATGGTGGGGCTCTCCTGCGCCTGTTTCTGCAAGCTCAACAACGGTGGCTGGGACGGTGCGCTGGTCACCTTCTGCGCCAGCACTATCGCCATGTATATTCGCCAGCTCCTGACCCATCGCTCGATGCATCCGCAGATAAACTTCTGTATCACCGCCTTTGTCGCCACCACCATCTCCGGGCTGATGCTGCGCCTTCCCGCCTTTACCAACACGTCAACGGTGGCGATGGCCGCCAGCGTACTGCTGCTGGTGCCCGGCTTCCCGCTGATTAACGCCGTTGCGGATATGTTTAAAGGGCATATCAATACCGGCCTGGCGCGCTGGGCGCTGGCCAGCCTGCTGACGCTGGCCACCTGCATTGGCGTGGTGATGGCAATGACCATGTGGGGGCTACGCGGATGGGCATAATCTCGTATCTGTGCGCGCTGCTTCAGGATATGGCGCTGTCGGCCATTCCGGCCGCCGGGTTTGCCATGGTGTTTAACGTACCGCAGCGCGCGCTGCGCTGGTGTGCGCTGCTGGGAGCGATCGGCCACGGTTCACGTATGGTGATGATGACCGCAGGATTCAATATTGAATGGGCGACGTTCCTCGCCGCTCTGCTGGTTGGCAGCATCGGCATTCAATGGTCCCGCTGGTATCTGGCGCATCCCAAAATTTTCACCGTCGCAGCCGTGATCCCGATGTTCCCCGGTATTTCCGCCTATACGGCGATGATCTCGGCGGTGAAAATCAGCCATTTTGGCTACTCGGAAGAGATGATGATCATGCTGCTGAGTAATTTCCTCAAGGCTTCCTCCATCGTTGGCGCCCTCTCTATCGGTCTTTCCATTCCGGGTCTCTGGCTGTACCGTAAGCGCCCGCGGGTATAGCAGGGATTTGGCCCGACGCTGTGCTACTATAGCCAATGGATTTCAGTTTGCTTTACTGCGACAGCCGCGGGGATTCCGATACGCTGCCTGAAACCAGCGGGTCGGATTAACGCCCGTAGTCAGCAATGAAGCACCTGAAAAACGACAGGTATCCGGGGGCGATTACCCCTCTCTATTGTTGTTCAGAATTGAGATAGTGTTATGTCTTCGCGAATATTAACCACCGATTTTAGCGGCCTGGATGATTTTATTCAGGACCATGCGGCCGTTCTCGCAAAATCGGCCAGCGGCGCGGTTGCCGTTTTTGCTAACAATGCCCCAGCGTTCTACGCGCTCACGCCGGAACGCCTGGCGCAGCTGCTGGAGCTGGAAGCAAAACTGGCTCGCCCCGGCAGCGATGTTGCGCTCGATACGCAGTTTTTCGACGAACCCGGCGCAGCGCCAACCGCTATCCCCGTGGGGAAATTCGCCATGTATGCCGACTGGCAGCCGGACGCTGATTTCCAGCGCATGGCCGCGCTGTGGGGCATCGCCCTCAGCCAACCGGTGACGCCGGAAGAGCTGGCGGCGTTTGTCGCCTACTGGCAGGCGGAAGGCAAAGTCTTTCATCATGTGCAATGGCAGCAAAAGCTGGCGCGCAGCGTACAGATCGGCCGGGCCAGCAACGGCGGCCAGCCGCGGCGCGATGTGAATACGGTCAGCGAACCAGATAGCCATATTCCACGAGGTTTCAGAGGATGAGCATGAAAAACGTTGGCGACCTGATGAAGCGTCTGCAAAAAATGATGCCAGCCCATGTCGAACCGGCGTTTAAAACCGGCGAAGAGCTGCTGGCCTGGCAAAAAGAGCAGGGCAAACTGCGTTCTGAAGCGCTGGAGCGCGAAAACCGCGCCATGAAAATGCAGCGGACGTTTAACCGCTCCGGCATCCGTCCGCTGCACCAGAACTGTTCGTTTGAAAATTATCGGGTCGAGTGCGAAGGCCAGATGAACGCGCTGTCCAGAGCACGCCAGTACGTTGAAGAGTTTGACGGCAACATCGCCAGCTTTATCTTTTCCGGCAAACCCGGCACCGGCAAAAACCATCTGGCTGCCGCCATTTGCAACGAGCTGCTGCTCCGCGGGAAATCGGTATTGATCATCACCGTCGCTGATATTATGTCGGCGATGAAAGAGACGTTTGGCAATCGGGAAACCAGCGAAGAACAGCTCCTTAACGATCTGAGCAAGGTCGATCTGCTGGTGATCGATGAGATCGGGATGCAGACGGAGTCGCGCTACGAGAAAGTGATCATCAACCAGATAGTCGATCGCCGCTCCTCATCAAAGCGCCCGACCGGGATGCTGACCAACAGCAACATGGACGAGATGAACAAGCTGCTCGGCGAGCGCGTCATGGATCGTATGCGTCTTGGCAACAGCCTGTGGGTCATCTTCAACTGGGACAGCTATCGTCATCGGGTCACCGGCAAAGAGTATTAAGATATTTCCGAACTCTGCCGGGGTTATACTGCAGAAATGCTTAAGTAACCATGATGAGTACACTGATGAAATCTGCAAAATTCTTATTCCGCACCGCCTTGATTGCCGGCGTTTTTTTTGCCGCCGGCGCCCACGCAGCCTCCTGGCAGGACTCTCTTTCCAGCGCCGCCAGCCAGCTTAGCAGCCAGAGCGGCTCTCAGGAAAGCGGCGCCCTGTCGATGTCTTCGCTGACCAGCCTGCTGAACGGTGGCAGTCAGTCCCTGACCGCCAGCAGCATGAACAATGCCGCCGGGATTATGTCCTACTGCGCCAAACAAAAACTGGCCTCGGTCACCAACACGGAAAATGTCAAAAATCAGGTTCTGGATAAACTCGGCCTCAGCACGCCGGAAAAACAGAAAGAGGACACCAGCTATCTGGAAGGGTTGCAGGGGCTTCTGAGCAATAATAGCGGTCAGCAGCTAAACCTCAACACGCTCGGCAGCAGCCCGCTGGCGGAGAAAGTGAAAACCAAAGCCTGCGATCTGGTCTTAAAACAGGGCGTTAACTTCCTCTCCTGATTTTTTTCACTGACGCCGCGTTTAACGCCTTAGCGCTGTTAACGCGGCTCCAGCCATGATTTTCGTCATTCTTCAGCACACGATCCTCGTTGTTCAGGGATGTGACCCCGATCAAAAACGACCATTTCTAAACCAATTCTGAACTACTGCACAGTTTCATGACTCTACAATTGCAGCCATATGGCACTGCAATTACAGTGTAGCGTGGAAAATAGTCTATCCTGCCAGCGGTCAACTGGCGCTAATGAGGATGAATTGTGTCAGAGTTGTTATCCATCGCCTTGTTCCTCACCTCGGTGGTGATTTATGCCTTAAAAGCCGGTCGTAACACCTGGTGGTTTGCCGCCACATTAACGGTGCTGGGGCTGTTTGTGGTGCTTAATATTACCCTCTATGCCAGCGACTACTTCACCGGGGACGGTATTAACGACGCGGTCCTCTATACGTTGACCAACAGCCTGACCGGGGCCGGCGTCAGTAAATACATTCTTCCCGGCGTCGGGCTGGTAGCGGCGCTGGTGACCGTATTCAGCGCGCTGGGATGGGTGTTGCGCCGTCGCCGCCACCATCCTCATCATTTCGGCTACAGCCTGCTGGCGCTGGTTCTGGCGCTGGCCTCCGTGGATGCCAGCCCGGCGTTTCGTCAAATCAGCGAACTGGTCAAATCGCAGTCCCGCGACGGCGATCCCGATTTTATCGCCTATTACAAAGAACCGGCGAAGAGCATTCCGAACCCGAAGCTGAACCTGGTCTATATCTACGGGGAAAGCCTCGAACGTACCTATTTTGATAACGACGCCTTTCCCGATCTGACGCCCGAACTCGGCAAACTAAAAAACGAAGGCCTCGATTTCAGCAACACCACCCAGCTTCCGGGTACCGATTACACCATCGCTGGCATGGTGGCTTCCCAGTGCGGTATTCCTCTGTTTGCGCCGTTTGAAGGCAACGCCTCCGCCTCGGTCTCCAGCTTCTTCCCGCAGAATATCTGCCTCGGCGACATTCTGAAAAACTCCGGCTATGAAAACTATTTCGTACAGGGCGCCAACCTGCGTTTCGCCGGCAAAGATGTGTTCCTGAAATCACACGGTTTTGACTACCTGTACGGCGCTGAAGAGCTGAAAACCACGGTTGCCGACCCCGCTTACCGCAATGACTGGGGCTTCTACGATGACACCGTTCTGGATGAAACCTGGAAAAAATTCGAAGAACTTTCTCAATCCGGCAAACGCTTCTCGCTCTTTGCGCTGACGGTCGACACCCATCATCCGGACGGTTTTATCTCCCGCACCTGCCAGCGTAAAAGCTATGACATCGGCGGGAAAAAGAATCTCTCCTTTAGCGCGGTCACCTGTAGTCAGGAGCATATCGCGGCATTGATTGAGAAAATCAAAGCCTCTCCGTATTTCAAAAATACGGTCATCGTGGTCTCTTCCGATCATCTGGCGATGAAAAACACCGCCTGGGACTATCTCAACAAACAGGATCGCAGCAACCTGTTCTTTGTTCTGCGCGGCGACCAGCCGCAGCAGGAGACGCTGGCCGTGAAGCGCAACACCATGGACAACGGCGCCACGGTGCTGGACATCCTTGGCGGCGATAACTTTATCGGTCTGGGCCGCAGCAGCCTGTCCGGGCAATCGCTGTCCGGTATTTTCATGAATATGAAAGAGAAAGTGCTGGCCTGGAAACCGGATATCATCCGCCTGTGGAACTTCCCGAAAGAGATGAAAAACTTCACCATCGACAGCCAAAAGAACACGATCTCATTCTCCGGCAGCCATTTCCGCCTCCCGCTGCTGCTGCGGGTATCCGATAAACGCGTTGAGCCGCTGCCGGAGAGTGAATATTCCGCCCCGCTGCGCTTCCAGCTGGCCGATTTTGCCCCACGGGATAACTTCGTGTGGATCGATCGCTGCTACAAAATGGGCCAGCTGTGGTCCTCTGAGCTGGCGCTCTCCACCGACTGGTGCGTTTCCCAGGGCCAGCTCGGCGGCGAACAGAAGGTGCAGCATGTTGATAAGCCCCGGTGGCAGGGAAAAACGGCGTTTAAAGATACCGTTATCGATATGCAGCGCTACAAAGGCAACGTCGATACCCTGAAGATCGTCGATAACGATATTCGTTACAAAGCCGACAGCTTTGTCTTTAACGTTGCCGGCGCGCCGGAAGAGGTCAGGCAGTTCAGCGGGATCTCCCGCCCGGAATCGTGGGGCCGCTGGTCTAACGCCCAGCTCGGCAGCGAGGTGAAGATTGAATATAAAGAGCCGCTACCGGAAAAATTCGATCTGGTGATTACCGCCAAAGCCTACGGGCCGAACGCCAATAAACCGATCCCGGTCCGCGTGGGCAACAGCGAACAAATCCTCACCCTGGCCAACGAGGTTTCCACCACCACTCTGCATTTCGACAATCCGTCGCGCAGCGATACGTTGATTATCGTTCCGCCGGATCCGCAGTCCACCAACGAAGGGAATATCCTTGGCCACGCGCCGCGTCAGCTGGGAATCGGCATGGTGGATCTTAAAGTGGTAAAAAGCGACGGTTAACGCTGCCGCGCCCCGGCTCATGACCTGAACCGGGGCGCCTTCACACATTCGCTAGCATTCGGCAGGCGGTAACCCGCTAAACTCCACGCACATCTCATACTGCTTCAGCGCCAGGGTCGCATACCCTGCCGCGCTAAACAGCGGCGTAAATGATTCGGGAATGATCACCGAAGTACTCAGGCCGGGGAACTGGCGGGCCAGCGCCCTCAGCATCTCATGCGCCAGCCCGCGGCCGCGAACGGAGGGCTCAACCCACAAAAACTGTAGCTGCGGCGTGGAGGTTAAGGTTGCCAGCACGGCAAAAGCCTGCTGGTTCAGAGTGAGCGCCCGGCATGGCAGCGTGGCGAAGGTCAACGGATCCATCAGCCACGGCAGACGACCGTTGATCTCCGCTCCGGCTCTGCGCAACAGAGGGAGCACATCCCCCTCTTCCAGCACCGCCGCGGTATCCTCTGCCCGGGTACTGACAAATCCGCACAGCCCATGATGTACAACAAAGCCTAAAGACTGGTACAGCGCCACCGCCGCATAGTTTTCGCGGATCACCTCCAGCCACATTCGCCGCACGCCCTGCTCCCGCAGCGAGGCCATGAGCGGCGTCATCAGCCGACGGCCCATGCCTTTGCCGCGCCAGGCCGGACGCACCGCAAAAGCCGCCAGTCTCGCCTCATCGCCGCGCCGGGCCACGATGGCGATTGCCGCCGGCGTCCCGCCATCCAGCCAGACGCAGGAGTCGAGCAGGCTCAGTCCCTCGGAACCGAAGCGCTGAACGAACACCGCCACCGGCAGTGAAACCGGCACCAGGTAATCTTCAAAACAGTCGCTGAGGATCGTGCTTAACTGCTCGCTGCTAAAACCGGTAGCTGGGACGGCTATCAATGCCATGCATTTCTCCCGAAAATTGCTATGCTGAAGCGATGAAAAATAACACTATAACCGCCGCAACGACTTTTCGCCTGACTCAGGAGAACGACATTCCTCTCCTGCCCGCGATTGAGCGCTCGGCGGCCCAGTCTTTTCGCCAGATTCCGGCGCTGGCCTGGCTGGCGGAAAGCGAAGTCATAAGCCCCGAGCGCCACCGCCTGTTTCTTGAAACTGACCATAGCCTGCTGGCCGTGGCCGATGAACGACCGATAGGCTTCCTGCTGACCGAACCGCTGGACGATGCCCTGTTTATCGTCGAGATCGCCGTTCATCAGGCGTGGCAGGGGCGAGGCATTGGCCGCATGATGCTGGAGCAGGTCATTGAGAGCGCCCGGCAGGCGGCGTATCCGGCGGTCACCCTCACCACCTTTCGCGACGTGCCGTGGAATGCGCCGTTTTATACGCGCCTGGGGTTTTCAATGCTGAGCGAGCTAAGGCTGCCGGCGGGACTGGCGGCAAAAAGGGCGCTGGAAACGGAGCACGGTCTGCCGCCGGAAACGCGCTGCGCCATGCGCCTGACGCTGTAAGTCGTCTCCGGCCAGGGCTGTGTTTATGGGGTGAATATGGTACAAAGTATCATGCTAACTTTACCGTCTGGTACTCCCTATGGCCTACTCGATCGATATCATTTCCTGCATCACCGATCGCTTTCTCGAGCTGACCGTCACCGAAAAGCGCATCGCCCAGTTTATCCTCGATGATGTCGCCGCGGCGGCAGAGTTACCCATCGCCGAAATCGCCCGTTTGACCAACACCAGCCAGGCTTCGGTGACCCGTTTCGCCCGGGCGTTGGGGTGCAAAGATGTCCGTGAGCTGAAGATGAAGCTCGCGCAGTCTCTGGCTGTCGGTCAGCGCTTTATTCTCGATGTGCCGGATCTCGAAGGCGTGCAGGGCATTTACGAATCCATCATCGGCGTGCTGGAAACCAACCGCCGGGCGCTGGATATTGAGGCGCTGAAGCGCGCCGTCTCCTGGCTGAGCGACGCGCGGCAAATTCTGGCCATCGGCATGGGCGGCGGTTCAACCATCTGCGCCCAGGAGATCCAGTACCGCCTGTTCCGCCTCGGCCTGCCGGTCGTCAGTCAGAACGACGGCCTGCTGGTACGGATGATGAGCTCCGCCGTGACGCCAAAAGACGTGGTGATCGTCCTGTCGCTCGGAGGATATACCAAAGAGATGATTGAAAGCGCGGCTATCGCCAGGCAGTACGGCGCGAAAGTGATTGCAATTACGCCAGCGGGAACGCCGCTGGCCGATCAGGCGGACCTCGTCTTACCGCTGCTGGTACGCGAAAACGACTATATCTTCAAACCCAGCACGTCCCGTTATGCCATGCTGGCGATGGTGGATGTGCTGGCCACCGAACTGGCGATGGCCAACAAACCGCAGGCGAAAGATCGGCTGCGCCGTATCAAGCTGGCGCTCGACAGCCACCGCGGCGGCGTCGACCGTCAGCCGCTGGGTGATTAAACCAGGCTCGCAGCGATAAAGCGTCTGGCCTGCTCCCGGGTCTGTTCCGGCGGCTGCCCGGGGCGATAGAGATCGCTGCCTAATCCCGCCCCCGAACAGCCGGCCTGCACCCAGGTTGCCAGGTTTTCCGGCGTCACGCCGCCAACCGCCAGCACCGGCACGTCAGGCGGCAGCACCGCCTTAAGAGCACGAATATAGTCCGGGCCAAAGCTGGATGAAGGGAAAATCTTCAGCCACTGTGCCCCGGCCTCCAGCGCGCTAAAGGCCTCTGTCGCGGTGGCGCAGCCGGCACAAACCAGCATCCCCTGCTCGACCGCCCGGCGAATCACCGCCGGCTGCGTATTGGGCGTCACGATCAGCTTCGCCCCGGTCTGCGCCAGGATATCAACCTGCCCGACGTTAAGCACCGTCCCTGCGCCAATCACCGCCCGGGCGCCGAACTGCGCCACCATCTGCGGAATACTGCGCTGCCACTCCGGCGAGTTGAGCGGGATTTCGATATAGCGAAAGCCGGCGTCAATCAGTATCTCAATATGCTCCGCCGCCTCTTGCGGACCAATGCCGCGCAAAATCGCGACCAGTTTAAACGTGTTCATGGATAATCCTCGCGATGCCGCGCAGAAATGCCTCATCCCCGCGACAGCTGTTGACCGTCACTCCGTGGGCCGCCATCGCCCGACGATAGCGTTCATTTAGCGCCGGTTCCCCCACCAGCGTGATGTGCGTCGCGCGGTAGCGTTCGCGGAGCGCCGCCACCTCCGCGCCAATCAGGAGACCTGAGAGATAGTCGCTGACCGATGCCGGCGACAGCGCGCCCAGTATCCGCGCGGCGCGGGCGCCGAACAGGTCAACCACCAGCGACGGCGCCTCCCTCCCCTTTTCCAGCCCAAGGGTAAATGCCGCCTCATCCGCCTGCTGGTCGGGAAGCTGTTTACCGATCAGCGACTGGCTAAGCAGCAGATGATGCAGCTCTCCGGTCATCGCGGTGGCGAAGTGGCGCACCACGCCCTGTTCAACCTGCACCCATTTACAGTGCGTACCCGGCATCACGTAGCACGTCGCCGGCGCTATCTGCGATGCGCCAAGCAGCTGCGTCTCCTCCCCGCGCATCACGTTGTAATCCCCGCGCTGTTCTACCTTAAGGCCGGGAACAATCCACACGCCGTCAGCAACGGCAAACAGCTGACGCCCCGGTTCATCAATCTCCGCCGGGCAGGCCAGGTAGGGCACCGCCTGCCAGCCCGCATCGCTACCGATCATTCCGGCCATGACTACCGGTAGCTCCGCGGCTGCGCGCCACGGCGTCAGATACCGGTGGAAAACCTCCGCCGGCGATTGTCCGTTGAGCCGCGAGACCCCGAGAGGAAGCTGCATTGTCTCCACGCATTTTCCGTCGCGAATCAGCCAGCCGCGCAGCTGTGTCGAGCCCCAGTCGACGGCAATATAGCTCTTCATTACGCCTCCCTTAGCTCTGCGACGGATGGCGTTTGCCAATCGGCAGCGGCGGTGCCGCCGGACGGCTTTCACGTTCGCGGGTGATCATCTCCAGCGCCTCTTCCCGGCTCATGCTGCTGGCCGGCGTGATCAACGTCACCACCACAGACGCGACCAGGCTGGTGAGTACCGACGGGATACACGGATTGCCCCAGAAGGCCAGCCAGTCGCTGTTCATCAGCACTGCCACCGATGCCCCAGCCCCACCAGCCAGAGCCGCTACCGCCCCCTGCCAGTTAAAGCGCGTCCAGAAACGGCCGAGCATGGTGCAGATGAACATGCCGGACATGATCATCGAGATCATTTTGGTGATGTAGCTGATGATGTCGTTAGAGGTCAGCGCAAACACCAGCGCCAGGGCAATAACCAGCACGAGGAACATTCGCGACAGACGAATCGCTTTCTCCGGCGCGGGCATATGGCCGGTCACAAGGGTATAGAGGTCGCGCAGCATAATAGACACCGCAGCAATCGCATCAGAGCTGCCGGAGGACATATTGGCCGACATCCCGGCAATCAGGATCGCCATCGCCAGCACCGGCGGCAGCACCTGAGTGGCAAACAGGAAGGCAAAACCGCTGTTTTCGAGGTTCGCATTCATGGTCCACACCGCCATGCCGATAATCGCCGGCAGGAAGGAGAAACCGAGGTATAGCAGTCCGGTGATGGTGAAGGACTGGCGCACGGAGGAGACGGTTTTCGCCGAGTAGATACGCTGACGATAGGACGGCGTCGCCAGGACGCCCACGCCAATGACGATCGCCAGCGAGAGCGCGGGCAGCACCCCGAGTTTATCGACGGCAAACAGGCTCTGTGCTGCCGGGTCGACGGCCTGCTGAATATGGCTCCAGCCGCCCACGTGCTGGACGGCAAAAATCGCCATCAAAATAAAACCCACGAACAGCACAATCGATTGAACCGTATCGATCCAGACGACCGCGGAATAGCCGCCAATACCGACATAAACCACAAATGCCAGCGCGATAATGACTTTGGCGACATTAATATCAATACCGCTGGCCCATGCCAGATAGAGCCCGCCGCCTAATATATGCGCGCCAAGCCAGCCAATTGAGGCAATAAAAATAAGGATCGCTACCAGGTTTTTAATAATTTTACTGCCACCGGTATAATAGGACATCTCTTCGCTCATAGTCATAAAGCGAAATTTACGTACCGGCGCAAATAACCACGCGACCAGTAAAATGCCCACCGCGCCGCCGAGGCCATACAGCATCCCCGCCCAGCCGTTGCTGTAGCCAAAGCCCACGGCACCCACGCTCGAACAGGTGCCGACCATGGTGCCCACCGTCGAACCCAGCGTCAGAAACATCGGCAGAGAGCGGCCGCCCAGTAGAAAATCATCACCGTTTTTTTGCTTGCGAGAAACATACCAACCTAAAGTAATCATGGCGCAGGCATAAACAGAAAACCAAATCAGGAATGACATATTATTCATTGCTCACATCCAGGCGTAATAAATAATATTCGTACCGCTGAATATTATGAGTTAATCGTAACGATGCCAGAAAAAAGGCAAAGCAACCCTGCTCGCGCCGATTGATGGAGTCAATTTGGCACGATTGTCACATTTTTATGGGTCACTCCCCACCCGGCGGTGGGGAATTCTTATTTACACGCGAGCGACGTTATAGCAGGTCACATCCACTTCGACTTTACAATCCACCACCAGATCGGCAACGCAACAAATGCGTGCGGGGGGATTCTCAGCAAAGAACTCGCGGAACACTTTATTGAATGACTGGAAATAGCGTGAGTCGGTCAGAATCACTTTCACATGCACCACATCCGCCAGGCTGTAGCCTGCTTCGGTCATGATATCGACGCAGTTCTGAATCGCCAGCCGCGACTGCTCAACAATGCCGCCTTCTACCACTTCCCCGTTTTTCATCGGCGTCTGGCCGGAGACATACAGCCAGCCCCCGGCTTCAACCGCCCGCGCGAAGGGCAGATGCTGCCCGCCGGTTCCGGTCCCGCCTTCAACGCCATAACGTTTGATACTCATATTCCGCTCCTTAGTCCATCTGGCGACGCAGGAAACGCCCTGCGCGCCCGGTAATTTTTTTATCGCTGCCGTAGCTCATGATGCCGTTCACCATCACCGCTTCGATCCCTTCCGCGGGCTGTTTCGGGTCGGAGAAGCTGGCCACATCACGCACCGTCAGCGGATCGAACAGCACCAGATCGGCAAAATAACCGACTTTCACCAGCCCGCGCTGCGCCAGCCGGAAGCGCGCTGCCGACAGGCCGGTCATTTTGTGAATCGCCGTGGTCAGCGGAAACAGCTGCTCATCACGGCTGTAATGGCCAAGCACCCGGGGAAAAGCGCCCCATAAACGCGGATGCGGCATCGGGTCGTTGGGCAACCCATCGGAGCCGATCATCGTGACGGGATAACGCATCACCCGCCGGACATCCTGCTCATCCATGTTGTAGTAGATAGCCCCGGCAGGCATCAGCTGCGCCGCCGCCTCATGCAGGCTCATCTGCCACGCATCGGCAATCTGCTTAAGCGTTTTTCCCGCCTGTTCCGGCCGGGATTCCGACCAGGTGATCACAATATCGAACTCATCGGTGACCTGTTTCATATCCAGCGTTGAGGAGCTGGCGGAATACGGGTAGCAGTCGCAGGCAATCTCCTGGCGCTGGCGCATCTCATCGAAGAAGGCCAGCGTCTCCCGCGTGCGTCCCCAGTTCTTTGCCCCGGCGCATTTATGATGTGAAACCACCACCGGGACGTTGCCGTGACGCCCGATGCGGAACGCTTCGTCGAGAGCATCCAGAATAGGTTCAAATTCAGAACGCAGATGGGTCGTATAAATGCCCTTCTCCGCCGCCAGCTCTTCCGCCAGCGCCATCACCTCTTCGGTGGTGGACTGGAAAGCGCTGGCATAGGCCAACCCGGTGCTCAGGCCAAGCGCTCCCTGGCGTAACGCATCGCGCAGCTGGACGCGCATCCCGGCAATCTCGCCCTCCGTTGCCGGACGGAACAGATCGTCCATATGGTTATTACGCAGCGCGGTATGACCAATCAGCGTCCCGACGTTGAGCGACGGCCGGGCCGCTTCCACAGCGTGCGCGTATGCTTCAACGGTGGGATAGATAAACTGCGCCTGTTCACCCAGCAGGTTCATCGGATCAGGAACGTCGCCGCGCATTGTCGCCATCGCCGCGCTGATCCCGCAATTCCCGACAATAACCGTCGTCACGCCCTGGCTCAGTTTTGGCAGATACTCCGGAATACGAATGACGTTGATATCGTCATGGGTATGCACATCAATAAACCCCGGCGCCAGCACGCGCCCCTCGCCGTCAATCTCGCGGTCAGCCGCCACATTCAGCGCCGGCGCGATGTCGACAATACGATCGCCCTTCACCGCCACGTCGCCGCGATACTGCGGTCCGCCGCTTCCATCAATCACCGTGACGTTCTTGAAAAGCCAGTCAACCTTCATTTGCAATTACTCCCTTTCGACTATGCCGACAAGTTAACCATTTACAAGGTGAAAAAACAGTGGAAAACTACGCAAAACCCAGATCATTTTGTGATACTTTTATTCACAACGGATAATATTTAAGTATTAAAACAATTAATATCAACAAGTTATATATGATACCCATCTAAAACCCGTACCTGAACCTTGAAAGGATAGTGTTATGAAATACCACTCCGATACGCTTGTCCCGCATAAATCCGCCGTCATGGCCTGCCCGGCCAACCTGCTGGCTGAAGAGGTCTGCCTGCCCGCGGCGCTGGTGAAAAAAACAGCGCTGGAAAATAACATTGCCTGGATGCAGCGCTATGCCGATACCCGCGGCGTCTCGCTGGCGCCGCACGGGAAAACGACGATGACGCCATGGATTTTTCAGGCCCAGCAGCGGGCGGGAGCATGGGGTATCGGGGTGGGAAGCGCCTGGCAGGCCAGCGCAGCGATGGCCAGCGGAATTGAGCGCGTCTTAATGGTCAATCAGCTGGTCGGTCAGGCCAACATGCAGGTGGTTTCACAACTGAAGGCCCACTACCGGGCGGTGGATTTTCTCTGCTGCGTGGATAGCCTGGCGAATGCCCGCACTCTGTCGGCGTTCTTCAGCGCGCGCCAGCAAACGCTGGATGTTCTCATTGAGCTGGGCGTTCCCGGCGGGCGCTGCGGCTGCCGGAGCGTGGACGCGGCGCTGGCGCTGGCCCAGGAGGTCGCCACGCTACCGGGCCTGACGCTTCGCGGGCTGGAACTGTACGAAGGGGTGCTGCACGGCGACGATCCGCAGCCGCAGGTTGAAGCGCTGCTGCGTCAGGCCGCCGGGCTCGCCTGCCAGATGGCGCCGCTGGTTGAGGGTGAGTTTATTCTGACCGGCGCGGGGACCGTCTGGTATGACGTGGTGTGCAACGTGTGGCTGGCCGCACAGAAGCCGGATCGCTGCCGGGTGGTGATCCGACCGGGCTGTTACATCACTCATGATATGGGGATCTATGAGATTGCCCGGCAGGAGCTGATCGCCCGCGATCCGATCGCCTGCGATCTCGGCGGCGACCTGACCTCTGCGCTGGAGCTGATGGCGATGGTGCAGTCGGTCCCGGAGGCGGATCGCGCGGTGGTCAATTTCGGCAAACGCGACTGCGCCTTCGATGCCGGACTCCCACAGCCTGTCGCCCACTATCGCCACGGCAAAGCATTACCGCTGCAGGCCGACGAGATAGTCAGCGTCGGGATTATGGATCAGCACTGCATGCTGCGCCTGGCGCCGGGCTGCGATGTGCAGGTCGGCGATATTGTGCTGTTTGGCACCTCTCATCCGTGTCTGACCTTCGATAAGTGGAAAACCCTGCTGCTGGTGGATGACGAGTACAACGTGCTCGAGGAGCTGGACACCTTGTTCTGATGACGTTTACGGTTAGCGGCTGACGTCTTATTCGGTTGCCAGAAACCGCCGCTCTCCTGTCGCCCAAGGCCCCGATAACTCCGCGGGCGGTTCAACTACTCGCTCAACGCGGAAATCTCATCAAACAACGAACGGCTAATGGTGACGCCCTGGCATTCACTCTCCTGGCGGCAGAGATAGCGCCGTTCGCCCGGGAGTCTCGCCCCTTGCGCCTGCATGCTGTTAAACAGCGTCTCCGCGCGAGCCAGATGTGCATCAGCCTCCGCACCGAGGAACCGCTGCGGATCCAGCGCCAGAATCAGCTCGCCGCCGTAGGGTAGCCCGCCCGCGCCACCGTCCCACGCCAGCGATTCCGCGCTGGTCATGTCGCCAATCAGCGGCCCGGCAAGCAGCTCGACCATCGCCGCCAGCGCCGATCCTTTATAGCCACCAAAGGTCAGCATCGCCCCGGCCAGCACCGCTCCGGCGTCCGTAGTCGGCTGGCCCTGACGATCAATCCCCCATCCTTCCGGCAACGCTTTCCCGGCACGTTGATGCAGTTGAATCTCGCCGCGCGCCGCCACGCTGGTGGCCATATCAAAAATAAACGGCGGCTTATCCCCCCGCGGCCAGCCAAAGGCGACAGGATTGGTGCCAAACAGCGGCAGGCTGCCGCCTGCAGGCGCCACCCATGCATGGCCCGGCGTGCAGGCCAGCCCGACCAGGCCGGCATCCGTCAACGGTTCGATATCGGCAAACAGCGCCGAAAAATGCACGCAGCGGTTGATGGCCAGCGCGGCGATACCGCTGCGGCGCGCCTTCTCCACCAGCAGCGGCAGCGCGCGCTCAAACGCCAGCAGCGAAAACGCGCCGCCGGCATCGACGCGCACAATCCCCGGCGCCCGATCGTCAATCTGCGGTTCGGCATCCGGGGAGACCTTACCTTTACGCAGGGTGTCCACGATCCCCAGTAGCCGCCACAGGCCGTGGGAAGCGCAGCCATCGCGCTCCCCGCCGGTGACGTTGCGCGCTACCGCCGCCGCGTGATCCTCGCTGAATCCATTAGCGCTCAGCGCCCGCATCGCCAGCGCATAAGCTTCGGGTAACGACAAGGTTACCGTTTCCATGACCTTCTCCTCTACTCTTCTTCGTCTCCGCTAAAATTAGCCTGGGGGAGACAGCTGCGCGCGCCCCAGTAATAAATTCCCAGCGACATCACCGCTACCAGCACCGTATCCCAGGGGTGAGCTATCTCATTAGTACCACCAAAACTGCCCAACCAGGAAAAGAGCATGATCAGCGCATAGAAGACGATCAGCCACAGCGAGGATTTCACCTGTTGCGCCAGGCTGACGGTATGTACCGGCACTTTGCCTTTGCACAGGATGTAGACCACAAACATGACGATTTGCAGCCCCAGCAGCCAGGAGAGCGTGGTCCAGCCGGACCAGTAGACGATCAGCGCGGAGATCATAAACGACACCGGTCCAATAATCGCGAACGCCCGCACGCGGAAGGGACGCGGCAGATCCGGCGCGTTACGGCGCAGCCCTGCGGCGGTCACCGGCGCGATCGCATAGCTCAACACCAGCGCGGCCGAGACCACGCTGATCAGCTGCTCCCAGGAGGGGAACGGCAGCGTCCAGAAGATGGACAGACCGAAGGTCAACCACAGGGCCGGACGCGGAATGCCGGACTCTTTATCAATGTGGGTAAAGGCTTTAAAAAAGGTTCCGGCTTTCGCCCAACCGTAGATAACGCGCGGCGTGGCGTTCATGTAAATATTGCCGGTGCCGCTCGGGGAGATGATCGCGTCGCTAATCACCATAAAGGCCAGCCAGCCCATACCGAGAGTGATAGCGATATCGCGATACGGCAGCGAGAACTGTTTACTCACTTCCGCCCAGCCGCCGCTTAACATTTCCGTCGGAATGCTGCCGAGAAACGCCAGCTGCAGCAGCACATAGATAATGGTCGATAGCACCACCGACAGAATCAGCGCCACCGGGATCGTGCGCTGCGGATGCTGAACCTCGCTGGCAACGGAAATAATCGGCGTCAGCCCCAGATAGGCAAAGATAATCCCGCCGGCGCTGATCGCCGCTTCCACCCCGGACATCCCAAACGGCGCAATCCCCTGAGTATGCAGGTTTTCCGGCTTAAAGAAGGTGAACAGGGTAATCACTACCAGCAGCGGCACCAGAAACTTCAGCACGCTGATAAAGTTATTCGAGCGGGCAAAGGTTTTGACGCTGTAGTAGTTAAGCGCAAAGAAAAAGCACAGCAGCAGGAACTGCACCACCCAGCCCAGCAGAGTCGGCGAGCTGGATCCCGGCTGGGTCAGCGCCGGGAACCAGGCGGCGGCATACTGACGGGCGGCGACAATTTCGATAGAAATCAGGCTTGAGAAGGCAATCAGCGTAATAAAGCCGAGCAGATACCCCATCAGCTCACCGTGCGAAAAGACCGGATAACGGATAATCCCCCCTGCGCGCGGCAGCGCCGCCCCCAGTTCGCAGTAAACGATGCCCAGCAGCAAAACCGCAAAGCCGCCGATCACCCAGGAGGCGATCCCGGCGGGCCCGGCAATCGACGCGACGTGGCTGGCGGCAAAGAGCCAGCCGGAACCAAAAATCGCCCCCAGGCCAATAAACGTCAGATCGGTTAAGGTCAGCTGCTTTTTAAACTTACCCGACTCAGCAACGCGGGTTTGACTGTTATGCGTAGTGTGAATAGTCATCGTGATGCCCTTCCGTCAACATGAGGGGGAAATCGCTTCCCGGGTCCACTGGCCGTTCACCAGGCGCAGCAGGTTTAAAGGGTTAGCATCCTGCAAGGCCGGCGGCAGCAACGCGGCAGGGGCGTTCTGCAGACAAACCGGCCGCAGAAAACGTTCGATCGCCCGGGTCCCAACCGATGTGCCGCGCGCGTCGGTGGTGGCCGGCCAGGGGCCGCCGTGCACCATCGCATCGCACACTTCCACGCCGGTGGGATAGCCGTTGAACAGCACCCGTCCGGCTTTATCGCTGAGCAGCGGCAGCAGACGCGCCGCCAGGGGACGATCGTCCGCATCGGCATGCAGCGTCGCCGTCAGCTGTCCCTGCAGCGTACTGACCAGCGCCATCATCTGCGTCTCGTCCGCCACTTCCACCAGTACCGACAGCGGGCCAAACACCTCGGTTTGCAGCACGCTATCCGGCGCCATGAACGCCTCCGCCGTCGCCAGGTACAACAACGCCTGCGCCCGCTGGCCGCAGGCCGCTTCACCGCTGGCCAGCCGCTGCACACCCGGACAGGCGTCGAGCGTCTCGACACCGGCGCGATAGTGTTGCAGGGTCGGCGCATTGAGCAGAACCTGAGCGGGCGCGGCCTGAACCTGTTCACATAACGCGGCAGTAAAGCGCGTCAGCCCTTCGCCCTTGAGCGCCAGAATCAACCCTGGGCGAGTACAAAATTGCCCGCCGCCGAGGGTAAACGACGCCACCAGATCTTTGGCCAGCGACGCCGCGCGCGCGGCGAGCGCCTGGGGCAGAATAATCAGCGGATTAATCGCCGACATTTCCGCAAACAGCGGGATTGGCTGCGGGCGCTGCTGCGCCAGCTGGAGTAGCGCTTTCCCCCCCGTCAGCGAACCGGTGAATCCCACCGCCTGAATCGCCGGATGGCGCACCAGTTCGGCCCCGATATCGGTACCAAAAATCATGTTGAACACCCCGCCGGGCAAGGCGCATTTCTCCACCGCCCGCACAATGGCCTGCGCCGTCTGCTCTGCAGTTGCCATATGTCCGGGATGAGCCTTAACCACCACCGGGCAACCGGCCGCCAGCGCCGAGGCGGTATCGCCGCCGGCGGTAGAAAAGGCCAACGGAAAGTTGCTGGCGCCGAATACCGCAACCGGGCCAAGCGCCACCTGATACTGGCGCAGATCCGCTCGCGGTAAGGGTTGACGCGCCGGCAGCGCCGTATCAATGCGCGCCCCCAGAACATCGCCGCGGCGTAACAGACCGGCAAACATCCGCAGCTGACCGCTGGTGCGTGCCCGCTCGCCCTGTAAACGCGCCAGCGGCAGCGCGGTCTCAGCATGGGCAATGGCAAAAAAGCTCTCGCCCAGCCCGTCCAGTTCATCGGCAATGGTCTCCAGAAAGCGCGCGCGCGTCTCTGGCGAGGTTCCGGAATAGGCGGCAAAAGCCTGCGCCGCCGCCTGCGCCGCCAGTGCGGCCTCCTCCCGGGAGGCCGGATAAAAACGGTGGCCGGTGGCCTCGCCGTCCGCAGCCTTCAGGCTGAGGAGCGTGGCTTCGCCGCTGGCGACGCGGCGCCCGGCGATAAACTGCCGACCCGCCGTCATTTCTGTTTCGCTCATCGTCGCTCCCCGCCTCACAGGCCCACGTCCGGCAGCACAGGACGCGTCGCCAGCGCCTGTTCCACGATGTTCACCACCTGCTGACGGGTCTCCCCTTCCAGCGCCAGACGCGGCGGACGGGTGACGGCGCTGCCGCGTCCCAGCAGCTCTTCGCACAGCTTGATGCACTGCACCAGATCCGGACGTGCATCGAGGTGCAGCAGCGGCATAAACCAGCGATACAGCGCCATGGCTTCGTCATAGCGTTTCTGTGCGGCAAGACGGAACAGGGTTTCACCTTCGCGCGGGAAAGCGTTCGACATGCCGGAAATCCACCCTTCCGCGCCCACGGCGATGCTCTCCACCACCACATCATCCAGCCCGGCGAACAGCACGAAGCGGTCGCCGACGGTGTTACGCAGATCGACGAAACGACGGGTGTCCCCGGATGAGTCTTTGAAGCAGACGATATTGTCGCAATCGGTGAGGGTGGCGAGGATATCTGGCGTGACATCGTTCTTGTAAATCGGCGGGTTGTTATAAACCATAATCGGCAGGTCGGTGGCGGTGGCCACGCTGCGGAAGTGGGCGGCGGTTTCGTGCGGCTTCGAGGAGTAGACCAGCGCCGGCATCACCATAATCCCGTCGACGCCAACGCGCTCGGCCTCTTTCGCCATCTTCTGCGCAAACGCGGTAGTGAACTCGGCGACCCCGGCGATCACCGGAATTTTGCCGCCCGCCGCATCCTTCGCCACTTCAATAATCTGCAGTTTTTCCTCGGTTGTCAGCGAGGTGTTTTCCCCGACGCTGCCGCACACCACCAGCCCGGAGACGCCGTCTCTGACCAGGTTTTTCATCACCGCATGGGTGGCATCTAAATCGAGGGAGTAATCTTGACGAAACTGCGTGCTGACTGCCGGAAATACGCCGCTCCAGTGAATCGCTTTTTTGCTCATGCTCGGTTCCTTGTCGTCATTTTGTTAAGTCAAAGTGAATGAATGGTGAATTTTCACTGACAGATTGACGTTTCATGGACCCGGCGGCTTGTCGGTTTTCTTCCAATACGATGACGAAATTAGCACAGTCGCAAAAAGTGTGAGCCGACGATTATCCCGCCAGCGTCAGGCGAAAATCGCGCGGCGTGGAGCCGGTCATCGCTTTAAATTGACGGCTGAAGGCGCTGTGATCGGTATAGCCGCACTGCAGCGCAATATCGGTAATCGGCGTCTCTCCCGCCAGCAGCTCGGTGGCTTTTTCGAGGCGGACCTTGTGGATCATTTGCCGCGGCGTGAGGTGAAAGATCCGTTTGCAATAGCGTTCGATCTGCGCCACGGACATGCCGCTTAACCCGGTCAGCTCTTCCATGGTGATCGGGCGATGGTAGTGGCGACGAATATGATCATCGACGATCGCCAGCCGCTGCCAGGCAGGATGTCGGGCATGCGCCTCCTGAAGATCGTGCGAGATCCCCGCCATGCCGATCACCTGGCCGTGAACATCGCGCAGCGCCAGCTTTTGCGTCAGACACCAGCCGCGTTCACGCCCGTTATAGAGGTGCATTTCGAGCTGGTCGCGCAGGGTCACCCCCTCTCTCAACACCCGCAGATCCTGTTCGGTATAGCCCTGCCCCAGCGCCGATGGAAAGACGTCGGCCGAGGTTTTGCCTAACAGCGAGGAGACGCTTTTAAAGCCGCAGCGACGAGCCAGCGTCAGGTTCGCCAGCAGGTAGCGCGCCTGGGCATCTTTGATAAAAAAAACCACATTGGGAATCGCGTTCAGCAGCGGCGCGATGAGCGCCAGCGCATTGAGCAACGATGGCATATTTTCCGGGCGCTGGCGCGCCAGCCCTTCGCAAATCTGGCTCAGCTCATCCACGGCCAGATCCGTATCCTCAACCGGAGCGTGCTCCGAAGCAGCAGCAGTAACACAGAACATAAGGCTTCCTCATGGCGGGTGACGGGAGGATATTTATTCACCTTTTGGTAACACATCAAGCGGCAATACCGCGTTTTGCGATCCTGACTCCGGTTTATATTTTCCCCTGAGTACGCCGCTGGCGCGATCGCGACTTTCGGTTTACCACAGCAATAAGCGAATGATTAATAAGAAATAACTATGTCATTCATAAACAGGCGCCGCCGTTTATTGTGCCGATTTCGTCATTTTCTCTGGCGAAAGCGTTCAAGCCGGAGGCGGTCTGTTGCGCCAGCATGATGAAACAAATCGTTAACCTCCGGAGATAGCCATGACTGCGCCACGTCACCCCATTGAACTCAGAGCCATTGATTCTCATACCGGCGGCGAACCGACCCGCCTGATTGTGGACGGTTTTCCGGATCTCGGTAACGGCAGCATGGCGGAGCGCCGCGAACGTTTCGCCCGCGAATTCGATCGCTGGCGCCAGGCGGTTATCCTGGAGCCGCGCGGCAACGATGTGCTGGTGGGGGCGCTGCTGTGCAAGCCGGTCTCACCGCAGGCAACCGCCGGGGTGATTTTCTTCAACAATGCCGGCTTTCTGAACATGTGTGGGCATGGCACCATCGGGCTTATCGCTTCGCTGGCATGGCTTGGTCGCATCAAGCCTGGCACCCATCTGATTGAAACGCCGGTGGGCAACGTCAGCGCAACGCTACATGAAGATGGCAGCGTCTCGGTGGAGAATGTTCCGGCCCGGCGCGGTAAAAAACAGCTCAGCGTCAGCACATCGGTGGGAACCGTCACCGGTGATATTGCCTGGGGAGGCAACTGGTTTTTCCTCATCAACGATCATCCCTTCACCCTCGAACCCGCCCAAATTCCGCAGCTTACCGAGTATGCGTGGGCCGTACGTGCAGGGCTGGAAGCCGCCGGGATCCGCGGCGATGACGGCGGCGAAATCGACCATATCGAACTCTTTGCCGACGCCGCCGATGCCGACAGCCGCAGTTTCGTACTGTGCCCGGGGAAAGCCTGGGATCGCTCGCCGTGCGGCACCGGAACCAGCGCCAAACTGGCCTGTCTGGCCGAAGATGGCAAGCTGCAGCCCGGCGAACTCTGGCGCCAGGCCAGTATTATCGGCAGTCAGTTTACCGCCAGCTATACGCGCAGCGACGCCGGTATCATTCCGACGATCCGCGGCGAAGCCTGGGTTTGCGGCGATACCCGGCTGATCCTCAACCCGGACGATCCCTTCTGCTGGGGGATCGTGTCGTGAACCACGGCGATGTCATCGTGATCGGTGCCGGGATCGTCGGCGCCGCCTGCGCATGGCAGCTGGCGAAACGCGGGCAAAAAGTGATTTTGCTCGACGATCGCCAGCCGGGCGCCACCGCAGCCGGCATGGGCCATCTGGTGTGTATGGATGACGATCCCGCCGAACTCGCGCTCTCCGCCTGGTCACTGGCATGCTGGCGCACCCTCACGCCGCGGATGCCCGAGCGCTGCGCCTGGCGCGGCTGCGGCACTCTGTGGCTGGCGGAAACTCCCCAGGAGCTGGAGATTGCCCGGGAGAAGCAGCGGCGAATGGCCGCATATCAGGTCTCCAGCGAGATGCAGACCCCCACACAGTTGACGCAGCGAGAACCGCTGCTGCGTGCCGGCCTGCAGGGTGGGCTGTGGGTGCCCGGCGACGGTATCGTCTATGCCCCTGAAGTCGCGCGCTGGTTTATCGCCGACGCGGGAGACAACCTGACCTGTCTCAGCGAAGGCGCCACGGAAATCGCCGAGCCGGCGGTGACGCTGACCAGCGGAAAACGGCTGCGGGCGCCGGCTATCGTGGTCGCCTGCGGCCTCGGCGCCAATGGGCTGCTGGGGGAAAACTGGCTGCGGCCCAAGAAAGGTCAGCTGGCGATCACCGACCGCTACGGCCCGTTACTCCATCATCAGCTGGTCGAACTGGGCTACGGCGCCAGCGCCCACGGCGGCGGTACCTCGGTGGCGTTTAACGTGCAGCCGCGCCCCACCGGACAGCTGCTGATCGGCTCTTCGCGGCAGTTTGATCACTCAGAACGCCAGCTGGATTTGCCGCTGCTGGCACAGATGCTCGACCGTGCCCGGCACTTCCTGCCCCCCCTCGCCGGGCTGAATATTATCCGCTGCTGGAGCGGCTTTCGCGCCGCATCAGAGGACGGAAATCCCCTGATTGGTCCCCACCCGTCACGTCCCGGTCTGTGGCTGGCGCTGGGTCATGAAGGGCTCGGCGTCACCACCGCCCCCGCCAGCGCGGCGCTACTCGTCGCCCAGCTATTGGGCGAACGCAGTCCGTTAGCCCCCGACGCGTGGCTCCCGGCCCGCCTGCTGAAAAAAGAGGCTATCGCATGAGCCAGACTATCCCGGTGATGATTGAAGGTGAAAAACGCGATGTGCCGGTGGGAATCAGCGTCGCGGCAGCGCTGTCATTGACGGCGAATCCCACCACACGCATAGCCGTCGGCGGCCAGCCCCGCGCCCCTTTTTGCGGCATGGGCATTTGCCAGGAGTGTCGGGTGACCGTCAACGGACGCCGGGTACTGGCCTGCCAGACGCTGTGCCAGCCCGGAATGACGATTGAAAGGAGCTGCCATGCAAACCCTGCGTTGTGACATTCTGATTCTCGGCTCCGGCCCGGCGGGTCTCGCCGCCGCGCTGGCGGCCGCATCCTGCGGTAAGCAGGTCGTGATCCTCGACGATAATCCGCGCCCCGGCGGGCAGATCTGGCGCGAGGGTTCGCAGGTGCAGCTCCCTGCTCTGGCACGCCGCTACCGGGAAGCCGTTGCCGCGGAGAAAAACATCACCTCGCTGAACGGCGCCCGGCTTATCGCCCGCCCTTCGGCACATCGCGTCCTGTTCGAAACCGCCGACGACAGCGGGGTTGTCGAATGGCAAAAACTGATCCTCTGCTGCGGCGCACGCGAACTCTCGCTGCCTTTCCCCGGCTGGACGCTGCCCGGCGTCACCGGCGCCGGGGGGTTACAGGCGCAAATTAAACACGGTCTGACGCTGCGGGGGCAAAAGGTGGTGATTGCCGGCAGCGGTCCGCTGCTGCTGGCGGTGGCCGCAACGGTGAAAAAAAGCGGAGGTGAAGTACGACAGATTGTTGAGCAGGCCCCGCTCAGCGCCTTACTGCGTTTTGGCAGCAGCCTGTGGCGTTGGCCGGAAAAACTTCGCCAGCTGGCCACCCTCGCCCCGCGACGCTATCTCAGCGGTAGCCAGGTGATTCGCGCCCATGGCGAGACGCAGCTTGAAGCCATTACGCTGCGCGATGCCCGCGGCGTAGAGCGGACAATCGCCTGCCAGCGGCTGGCTATCGGTTACGGCCTGGTACCCAATATTGAAACCGCGCTGCACTTCGGCTGCACGATAGCTGACGAGGCAATAGCGGTGAATCGCTGGCAGCAGACCAGCGTCGCCAACATCTACGCCGCGGGCGAATGCACCGGCTTCGGTGGCAGCGAACTGGCGCTGGCAGAGGGTGAAATTGCCGGCTTTGCGGCAGCTGACGCCGAGGCTTGCGCCCAGGCCCACTTTGCCCGTCGCGAGCGCTGGCAGACATTTGCTCAGGCGGTCAACCGCACATTCACCCTGGCAGAGAGCCTGAAAAACGCCGCCACGCCGGATAGCCTGCTGTGCCGCTGTGAAGATGTGCGCTGCGGCGAAGTAGCCGATGCCGATAGCTGGCACCAGGCAAAACTGACCCGCCGCTGCGGAATGGGCGCCTGTCAGGGGAAAACCTGCGCGACCACCGCCCGCTGGCTGTACGGCTGGCCGCTACCGCAGCCGCGCGAACCGCTCTCTCCCGCCAGAACCGAAACCCTTATCGCGCTGGCCGACCCCCGAACGATGCGCTGATCTACTCTTCCTCATCACTTTCATCACTGCGCCCGGCGCCCTGACGGTTGCCGAGCGCAATAAACTCTTCCAGCAGCGCGGTCAGCTGCTGCATCTTTTCACTGGTGAACTGCGCTTCAATCAGGCGATAGGCCTCTTCCACCTGCGCCTGCGCGCTTTCATACAGCGTGTAGCCCGCCGGCGTCAGCGAAATATACAACTTGCGCTGATCGTTGACCGGCTTGAGACGCAGCACCAGACCGTCGCGCTCCATACGGGTCAGAATACCGGTCAGGCTGGGGCGCAGGATGCAGGCGCGGAACGCCAGATCGTGAAAGTCCATCGACGGATTTTCCGCAAGGATGCGCACAATACGCCACTGCTGCTCGGTGAGATTATGGCGTTTAACGATCGGTCGGAAATGGCCCATCGCCGCTTCCCGCGCCTGCAACAACGCAATGGTTAACGAATCATGCATCACATACCCTCAACATCGCACTCTTATGTTTATTAATAAGTTAATAATTAGCGCCTATCCTGCCATGACGCAACCGGTTTCTGCACCTGAAAAGTACCAGCCGAGACGACAAAAAACCATAACAAACTGATTAATAACATATAATATTTTATACTGTAAATTTATTGTTAATCAGATCACAAAACATTCACTTCTGTTTGCCAAACCCCGCCACAAGGAATAAAAGATGATCATTAACATATTAATGAATATCCCTTAGCATCCGACATCAGTACCAGAGGAGTGGTGAATGAAAGGTACCATCTTCGCCGTTGCGCTCAACCATCGCAGCCAGCTTGACGCCTGGCGCGATGCGTTCCAACAGGCCCCTTACAAAACGCCGCCGAAAACCGCGGTCTGGTTTATCAAACCTCGCAATACCGTCATCGGTGCCGGCGAGGCAATTCCCTATCCGCAGGGTGAAACCGTGCAGAGCGGCGCAACCGTCGCGCTGATTGTCGGCAAAACCGCGCGTAAGGTTTCCGCCGACGACGCCGCCTCTTTTATCGCCGGCTATGCGCTGGCCAATGACGTCAGCCTGCCGGAAGAGAGCTTTTACCGCCCGGCGATTAAGGCCAAATGCCGCGATGGCTTCTGCCCGATCGGTTCCCTCGCCCCGGTGGATAGCGTGGACAATCTGACCATCATCACTGAAATCAACGGCCGCGAGGCCGACAGCTGGAATACCGGCGATCTACAGCGCAATGCCGCCGAACTGTTAAGCGCGCTGAGCGAGTTTGCCACCCTGAATCCCGGCGATGCCATTCTGATCGGCACCCCTCACGCCCGCGTCACGCTGCAGCCCGGCGATCGCGTGCGGATCCTCGCCGAAGGTTTCCCGGCGCTGGAAAACCCGGTTGTTGCAGAAGGAGAGCTGGCATGAAACAGGCACGTATTGAATGGCAAGGCGCTCGCTACGACGTACAGGTCGATGACCGCGACCAGGTTCGCCTCGACGATGGCACCCTGCTTCAAGCAGGCGACTTTCGCTGGCTGCCTCCCGCCGACGGAACGTTGTTCGCGCTGGGTCTGAACTATGCCGACCACGCCAGCGAGCTGGAGTTTAAGCCGCCGGAAGAGCCGCTGGTCTTTATCAAAGCGCCGAACACCTTTATCGGTCATGAACAAGAGTCAGTACGCCCGGACAACGTGGAGTACATGCATTACGAAGCCGAACTGGTGGTGGTGATAGGCAAAACCGCGCGCCGCGTCGCCGAAGCCGATGCCATGGACTATGTCGCCGGCTACACCGTCTGTAATGACTACGCCATTCGCGACTATCTGGAAAATTACTACCGGCCGAATCTGCGGGTAAAAAGCCGCGACACCCTGACCCCTATCGGGCCGTGGATCGTGAGCAAAGAGGCGATCCCGGATCCGCATAACCTGACTCTGCGAACCTGGGTCAACGGCGAGCTGCGCCAGCAGGGCACGACGGCCGATCTGATCTTCAGCATCCCGTTCCTAATCGCTTACCTGAGTGAATTCATGACCCTGCAACCGGGCGACATGATCGCCACCGGCACGCCGAAAGGGCTGTCCGACGTGGTGCCGGGTGACGAAGCGATCGTCGAAGTCGAAGGCGTCGGCCGCCTGGTCAACCGCATCATCAGCCAGCAAGCGTATGAGGAGAAGCTGTCATGAAAAAAATTAACCATTGGATCAACGGCAAAAACGTCGCGGGCGCAGAATATTTCCATACCACCAACCCGGCCACCGGCGAAGTGCTGGCGGAAGTCGCCTCCGGCGGTGAAGCCGAAGTGAATCAGGCCGTTGCCGCCGCGAAAGAAGCGTTCCCGAAATGGGCCAACCTGCCGATGAAAGAGCGCGCGCGCCTGATGCGCCGCCTGGGCGATCTGATTGACCAGAACGTCCCGGAGATCGCGGCGATGGAAACCGCCGATACCGGCCTGCCGATTCATCAGACCAAAAATGTGCTGATCCCGCGCGCTTCGCACAATTTCGAGTTTTTCGCCGAAGTGTGCCAGCAGATGAACGGCAAGACCTATCCGGTTGACGACAAGATGCTCAACTACACCCTCGTGCAGCCGGTCGGCGTATGCGCGCTGGTGTCGCCGTGGAACGTGCCGTTTATGACCGCCACCTGGAAGGTCGCGCCGTGCCTGGCGCTGGGCAATACCGCGGTGCTGAAGATGTCTGAGCTGTCGCCGTTGACCGCCGATCGTCTGGGCGAACTGGCGCTGGAAGCCGGTATTCCGGCCGGCGTACTCAACGTGGTGCAGGGCTACGGCGCCAGCGCCGGCGATGCCCTGGTGCGTCATCACGACGTCCGCGCAGTGTCGTTTACCGGTGGTACCGCCACCGGGCGCAACATCATGAAAAATGCCGGTCTGAAGAAGTACTCCATGGAGCTGGGCGGTAAATCACCGGTGCTGATTTTTGAAGATGCCGATATCGAGCGCGCGCTGGATGCCGCCCTGTTCACCATCTTCTCAATCAACGGCGAACGCTGTACCGCCGGGTCGCGCATCTTCATTCAGCAGAGCATCTACCCGGAATTCGTTAAACGCTTTGCCGAACGCGCTAACCGCCTGCGCGTCGGCGATCCGACCGATCCGAATACCCAGGTCGGGGCGCTGATCAGCAAGCAGCACTGGGAAAAAGTCTCCGGCTATATTCGCCTCGGCATCGAGGAAGGCGCCACCCTGCTGGCCGGCGGCCCGGACAAGCCGTCCGATCTGCCTGCGCATCTGCAAGGCGGCAACTTCCTGCGTCCGACGGTGCTGGCGGACGTCGATAACCGCATGCGCGTCGCGCAAGAAGAGATTTTTGGCCCGGTGGCCTGCCTGCTGCCGTTTAAAGACGAAGCGGAAGGGCTGCGCCTGGCGAACGACATCGAGTATGGCCTGGCGTCCTACATCTGGACCCAGGACATCAGCAAAGTGCTGCGTCTGGCGCGCGGTATTGAAGCCGGCATGGTGTTCGTCAATACCCAGAACGTCCGCGACCTGCGCCAGCCGTTTGGCGGCGTGAAAGCCTCCGGCACCGGCCGCGAAGGCGGCGAGTACAGCTTTGAAGTGTTCGCCGAAATGAAAAACGTCTGTATTTCCATGGGTGACCATCCGATCCCGAAATGGGGCGTATAACCGTCATCCGTCGAGCCGCACCCTGGCGGGCTGCGGCTCATACTATTCAGGTTATGTAAGGAGAACACCGCATGGGCAAATTAGCGTTAGCCGCCAAAATCACTCACGTGCCGTCAATGTATCTCTCTGAACTGCCGGGGAAAAATCATGGTTGTCGTCAGGCTGCCATCGACGGCCATAAAGAAATTGGCAAGCGCTGCCGAGAAATGGGCGTCGATACCATTATCGTTTTCGATACCCACTGGCTGGTCAACAGCGCCTACCACATTAATTGCGCCGACCATTTCAAAGGCGTCTATACCAGCAACGAACTGCCGCACTTTATCCGCGATATGACCTACGACTACGACGGCAACCCGGAGCTGGGTCAGATGATTGCCGACGAAGCGGTCAAACTGGGCGTGCGGGCGAAAGCGCACAACATCCCCAGCCTGAAGCTGGAGTACGGCACGCTGGTGCCGATGCGCTACATGAACAGCGATAAGCATTTCAAAGTGGTGTCGATTTCCGCGTTCTGCACCGTTCACGATTTTGCCGACAGCCGCAAGCTGGGCGAAGCCATCGTTAAAGCCATTGAAAAGTATGACGGTACCGTGGCGGTCTTCGCCAGCGGCTCACTGTCGCACCGCTTTATCGACGACCAGCGCGCCGAAGAGGGGATGAACAGCTACACCCGCGAGTTTGATCATCAGATGGATGAACGCGTGGTCAAGCTGTGGCGTGAAGGCAAGTTCAAAGAGTTCTGCACCATGCTGCCGGAATATGCCGACTACTGCTACGGCGAAGGCAATATGCACGACACGGTGATGCTGCTCGGCGTGCTCGGCTGGGATAAATATGACGGCAAGGTGGAGTTTATTACCGACCTGTTCGCCAGTTCCGGCACCGGCCAGGTCAACGCTGTGTTCCCGCTTCCGGCCCAGGCGTAAGGAGCCACCATGCCGCATTTTATCGCTGAGTGTACCGACAACATCCGCGAACAGGCTGATTTACCCGGCCTGTTCGCCCAGGTCAATCAGGCGCTGGCCGCTACCGGCATCTTCCCGCTGGGTGGCATCCGCAGCCGCGCCATCTGGCTGGACACCTGGCAGATGGCCGACGGCAGGCAGGATTACGCCTTCGTGCATATGACGCTGAAAATCGGCAGCGGGCGTAGCCTGGAGAGCCGTGAAGAGGTCGGCGAAATGCTGTTTGGGCTGATAAAAAGCCACTTCGCCGCTCTGATGGAGAGCCGCTATCTGGCGCTGTCATTTGAGATTGAAGAACTGCACCCGACGCTGAACTACAAACAGAATAATGTCCACGCCTTGTTTAAATAGCGCGCCACCGGGTCGACAACGGCCAGAACAATGCACCAACCGTAGGCCGGGTAAGCGTAGCGCCACCCGGCGCCGCGACACCGCGACACCGAACGAGGTAACAGGAAGCCACTATGCTCGATAAACAAACCCGCACCCTGATCGCCCAGCGACTGAATCAGGCCGAAAAACAACGTGAGCAGATCCGCGCGATCTCGCTGGATTATCCGTCGATCACCATTGAGGACGCCTACGCCGTCCAGCGCGAGTGGGTTGAGATGAAGATCGCCGAAGGGCGGGTGCTGAAGGGCCATAAGATCGGCCTGACCTCAAAAGCGATGCAGGCCAGTTCGCAAATTAGCGAGCCGGACTACGGCGCGCTGCTCGATGATATGTTTTTTCACGACGGTAGCGACATTCCGACCGACCGTTTTATCGTGCCGCGGATTGAAGTCGAGCTGGCTTTCGTGCTGGCGAAACCACTGCGTGGCCCGAACTGCACCCTGTTCGACGTCTATAACGCCACCGACTATGTGATCCCGGCGCTGGAGCTGATCGACGCCCGCTGCCACAACATCGATCCGCAAACCCAGCGCCCGCGCAAAGTCTTCGACACCATCTCCGATAACGCCGCCAACGCCGGGGTGATCCTCGGCGGGCGGCCGATTAAGCCCGACGAGCTGGATCTGCGTTGGATCTCCGCCCTGCTGTACCGCAACGGGGTGATCGAAGAGACCGGCGTTGCCGCCGGGGTGCTCAACCATCCGGCAAACGGCGTCGCCTGGCTGGCGAATAAGCTGGCGCCATACGATGTCCAGCTGGAAGCCGGGCAGATCATCCTCGGCGGCTCGTTTACCCGCCCGGTACCGGCGCGTAAGGGTGATACCTTCCACGTCGATTACGGCAACATGGGCGCAATCAGCTGCCGCTTTGTGTAAGGGGAAGATGATGAATAACACGTTTAAAGAGGCGCTGCAGGCCGGACGGCCACAAATCGGCCTGTGGCTGGGGCTGTGCAGCAGCTACAGCGCCGAACTGCTGGCCGGCGCCGGGTTTGACTGGCTGCTGATTGACGGCGAACACGCGCCGAATAATGTACAAACGGTGTTGACCCAACTGCAGGCGATCGCCCCCTACTCCAGCCAGCCGGTGGTTCGCCCGTCGTGGAATGACCCGGTGCAGATTAAGCAATTGCTGGATATCGGCGCACAGACGCTGCTGGTGCCGATGGTACAAAACGCCGAAGAAGCGCAGCTGGCGGTGAAAGCCACCCGCTATCCGCCGGCCGGTATTCGCGGCGTCGGCAGCGCCCTGGCGCGCGCTTCTCGCTGGAACCGCGTTCCGGACTATATCCATCAGGCCAACGATGCCATGTGCGTGCTGGTGCAGATTGAAACTCGCGAGGCGTTGAAAAATCTACCGCAGATTCTCGCGGTAGAAGGCGTCGACGGCGTGTTTATCGGCCCGGCGGATCTGAGCGCGGATATGGGCTTCGGCGGTAATCCGCAGCATCCTGAGGTGCAGGCGGCCATTGAAAGCGCCATCGTCCTGATTCGCGAGGCGGGTAAAGCCCCGGGCATTCTGATGGCCAATGAACAGCTGGCGAAACGCTACCTCGAGCTGGGGGCGCTGTTCGTCGCCGTCGGTGTCGATACCACCCTGCTGGCCCGCGGCGCAGAAGCGCTGGCAGCACGGTTTACCGACGCAATCACCACCACAACTGATAACAATAAATCCGTCTACTGAACGGATAATGTGGAGTGCATCATGACAACCTCTACCCTGCAACACAATGAAAATAAAGTCGTTGAAGTAGAAAATCGGGTGATCAAAAAGCTGTTCCGCCGCCTTATCACCTTCCTGTTCGTGCTTTTTGTTTTCTCATTTCTGGACCGCATTAATATCGGCTTCGCCGGGCTGACGATGGGCAAAGATCTCGGTCTGACCTCCACCATGTTTGGCCTGGCGGCGACGCTGTTTTACGTCACCTACGTGATGTGCGGGATCCCCAGCAATATCATGCTGGCGAAGGTCGGAGCCCGCCGCTGGATCGCCGGGATCATGGTGGTGTGGGGGATCGCGTCAACCTGTACGATGTTTGCCACCAACCCGCATACGCTGTATATCCTGCGCATGCTGGTTGGTATCGCTGAAGCCGGCTTCCTGCCAGGGATCCTGGTCTACCTGACCTGGTGGTTCCCGGCCTATCACCGCGCCCGCGCCAACGCCCTGTTTATGATAGCGATGCCGGTGACCATGATGCTTGGCTCTATCCTCTCCGGCTATATTCTGGCGCTTGATGGCCTGTGGAACCTGAAGGGCTGGCAGTGGCTTTTCCTGCTGGAAGGGCTGCCGTCGGTGGTGCTCGGCGTGGTGACCTGGTTCTTCCTCAACGATACCCCGGATCAGGCCAGCTGGCTGGATAAGGAGGAGAAGCAGGCGCTGAAAACGATGATTGCACGCGAGCGCGAAAGCGCCACCGTGATTCCAGCCTCCGGACGCTCTACCCTGCGGGAAGTGCTGACGCCGGCGGTGCTGATGTACACGCTCGCCTACTTCTGTCTGACCAATACCCTGAGCGCTATCAATATCTGGACTCCGCAGATCCTGCAAAGCTTCAACACCGGCAGTAGCAACATTGTGATCGGGATGCTGGCGGCGATTCCGCAGTTCTGTACGATTTTCGGGATGATCTGGTGGAGCCGGCGATCCGATCGGCGAAAAGAGCGCAAGATGCATACCATCCTGCCCTATCTGTTCGCCGCTGCCGGATGGCTGCTGGCCTCCGCCACCCACCACGCGCTGATCCAGCTGATCGGCATCATTATGGCCTCCGTGGGCTCTTTTACCGCCATGGCGATTTTCTGGACCACCCCGGATCGGGTGATCAGCCTGCAATCGCGGGCGGTGGCGCTGGCGGTCATCAACGCTATCGGCAATATCGGATCCGCCGTCAGCCCGCTGCTGATCGGTATTTTGCGTGATGCTACCGGCAGCTTTAGCTCCGGACTGTGGTTTGTCGCCGGACTGCTGGTCGTCGGCGCGCTGGTGCTGACCCGAATTCCGATGAGTGCGCGGGAAGACGCCGCCGCTGAGGCAGGACTCGCCGCCCAGAAAAGTCATTAAGGAGTGCCCATGTGTCAGCCCTCAATCGCTAATATCGATATCAACAAAGATTACGATGAGAGTCTGGGGACCGAGGATGTGCACTATCAGTCGTTTGCCCGCATGGCGGCCTTTTTTGGCCGCGACATGCAGGCGCATCGACACGACCAGTACTTTCAGATGCACTTTCTCGATACCGGGCAGATTGAACTGCAGCTCGACGATCACCGCTATTCGGTGCAGGCGCCGCTGTTTGTCCTGACGCCGCCGTCGGTGCCGCACGCTTTTATCACCGAGTCCGACAGCGACGGGCACGTGTTGACCGTGCACGAAGATCTGATCTGGCCGCTGCTGGAGGTCCTCTATCCCGGAACGCGGGAAGCGTTCGGGCTGCCGGGTATGTGTCTGTCGCTGGCGGATAAACCCGATGAACTGACGGCGCTGGCGCACTACTGGCAGCTGATTAAACGCGAATCGACCGCGCAGCTGCCGGGGCGCGAACATACCCTGGCGCTGCTGGCGCAGGCGGTGTTCACTCTGCTGCTGCGTAACGCCAGGCTCGACGATCATGCCGCCAGCGGTATGCGCGGCGAGCTGAAGCTGTTTCAGCGCTTTAACCAGATGATCGACAGTCACTACCACCAGCACTGGGCGGTACCGGACTATGCCAACGAGCTGCACGTTACTGAATCACGGCTGACCGACATCTGCCGCCGCTTTGCCAACCGACCGCCGAAGCGGTTGATCTTCGACCGCCAGCTACGTGAGGCCAAACGGCTGCTGCTGTTTTCCGATAGTGCGGTCAACGAGATAGCCTGGCAATTGGGGTTTAAAGACCCCGCCTATTTCGCTCGTTTTTTTAATCGCCAGGTCGGCTGTTCGCCCAGCAGCTACCGTGCGCAAAAAGTACCGGTGTCTTAATTTCCCGCTGGCGCTACGCTTAGCGAAGCGACGGCCCGCAGGTCGGGTAAGCGCAGCGCCAGCGGCCGAAATACCGCCAGGGACATCACCCGGCCAGCGTAGCTACGCCGGGAAAAAGGCTGGCCTCTGCAGCGAAAACACCACCTCGATCACAGAACCACACTCCCCCTGAAAAGTACCTGCCGTTGTCGCAAACGTCCCTTCACGAATGACGCAATAACCGCTTCAATTGAACAACAAAAACAAAACATAAATTTAACATTAATGCCCGAAATCATTCGCAGGCAGCCACCAGACAGGCAGCCCGAAGCAGGACGGGATATTCCGATAAATACTGAAGAGGCCCCTATGAAACCTGAAGATTTCCGCACAGACGCGAAACGCCCGTTAACCGGTGAAGAGTACCTGAAGAGCCTGCAGGATGGCCGCGAGATTTACATCTACGGCGAACGCGTCAAAGACGTCACCACGCATCCGGCCTTCCGCAACGCCGCCGCCTCCGTCGCCCAGCTGTACGATGCGCTGCATAAACCGGAAATGCAGGACTCCCTGTGCTGGAACACCGATACCGGCAGCGGCGGCTATACCCATAAATTCTTCCGCGTGGCGAAAAGCGCCGACGATCTGCGCCAGCAGCGCGATGCGATTGCCGAGTGGTCGCGCCTGAGCTACGGCTGGATGGGCCGTACCCCGGATTACAAAGCCGCCTTCGGCTGTGCGCTGGGTGCGAACCCGGCTTTCTACGGCCAGTTCGAACAGAACGCCCGCAACTGGTACACCCGCATTCAGGAAACCGGCCTGTACTTTAACCACGCCATCGTCAACCCGCCGATTGACCGTCATAAACCGGCCGACGAAGTGAAAGACGTCTACATCAAGCTGGAAAAAGAGACCGATGCCGGGATCATCGTCAGCGGCGCGAAAGTTGTCGCCACCAACTCGGCGCTGACCCACTACAACATGATCGGTTTTGGTTCTGCGCAGGTGATGGGGGAAAACCCGGACTTCGCCCTGATGTTCGTCGCGCCAATGGATGCCGAAGGCGTCAAACTGATCTCCCGCGCCTCCTATGAGATGGTTGCCGGGGTCACCGGATCGCCGTACGACTATCCGCTCTCCAGCCGCTTTGATGAAAACGATGCGATCCTGGTGATGGATAAGGTACTGATTCCGTGGGAAAACGTATTGATCTATCGCGATTTCGATCGCTGTCGTCGCTGGACGATGGAAGGCGGCTTTGCGCGTATGTATCCGCTGCAGGCCTGCGTACGCCTGGCGGTCAAACTCGACTTTATCACCGCCCTGCTCAAACGCTCGCTGGAATGTACCGGCACCATGGAGTTCCGCGGTGTACAGGCCGATCTCGGCGAAGTGGTCGCCTGGCGCAATATGTTCTGGGCGCTGAGCGACTCCATGTGTTCCGAAGCGACGCCGTGGGTGAATGGCGCCTGGCTGCCGGATCACGCCGCGCTGCAGACCTACCGCGTGATGGCGCCGATGGCCTATGCCAAGATCAAAAATATTATCGAACGTAACGTGACCAGCGGCCTGATCTACCTGCCATCCAGCGCACGCGATTTGAACAACCCGCAGATCGACCAGTATCTGGCGAAATACGTTCGCGGCTCCAACGGCATGGACCACGTTGAACGTATCAAGATCCTTAAGCTGATGTGGGACGCGATCGGCAGCGAATTCGGCGGCCGCCACGAGCTGTATGAAATCAACTATTCCGGAAGCCAGGACGAAATCCGCCTGCAGTGTCTGCGTCAGGCGCAAAGCTCCGGCAACATGGACAAAATGATGGCGATGGTCGACCGCTGCCTGTCCGAGTACGACCAGAACGGCTGGACGGTGCCACACCTGCACAACAACTCTGATATCAATATGTTGGATAAGCTGCTGAAGTAATTCGCAGCGGGAGGTCACAATGCAATTAGATGAACAACGACTGCGTTTTCGCGATGCCATGTCCAGCCTGTCGGCTGCGGTCAACGTCATTACTACCGAGGGTGACGCCGGCCGCTGCGGCATCACCGCCACCGCCGTGTGCTCGGTCACCGATACGCCGCCGTCGGTCATGGTGTGCATCAATGCCAACAGCGCGATGAACCCGGTATTCCAGGGCAACGGCAAACTGTGCGTTAACGTGCTGAACCATGAGCAGGAAGTGATGGCCCGCCATTTCGCCGGCATGACCGGGATGGCCATGGAAGACCGCTTTAGCCTCTCCTGCTGGCAAAAAGGGGCCCTGGGACAGCCGGTTCTGAAAGGGTCGCTGGCCAGCCTTGAAGGGGAGATAAGCCAGGTGCAGACCATCGGTAGCCACCTGGTCTATCTGGTCGAGATCAAGAACATCACCCTGAGCCAGGAAGGCCATGGGCTGATTTACTTTAAGCGCCGTTTCCATCCGGTGATGATGGAAATCGAGGTCGCGGTATAACGTTCTGCCACCTTCGCTTCTGACATTCTCTTTTCTGTGTCCTGTTCTCTGTTCTCCTCTCTTTTTCCTCTCCCCTGCGGGGAGGAAAAAGAGGTGGAAAAAATCTTGTGATCTCAATCACATGTTTACCCGCTGCTCATTTCCTGCCCAACCGCTTATCCCGCCTGGCAACCGCTTAACCCCACATATAACCACTCACAGATTTACCCAACTTTACGCGCGCGGAGTTCTGGCAAGATCGTCCCCAGCATAGCTAACCAATACCTCCTCAAACCCTAACTTAAACCCAGACGGCTTCGGCCCATTATTCATCTTATTAACGCCAGGTTTTACTATGGATACTAAAAAGTTATTCAAGCACATACCCTGGGTGATTCTTGGAATCATCGGGGCATTTTGCCTCTCAGTCGTCGCTCTGCGCCGCGGTGAGCACGTCAGTGCGCTGTGGATCGTGGTGGCGTCAGTTTCCGTCTACCTCGTCGCCTACCGTTATTACAGCCTGTATATCGCGCAAAAGGTGATGAAGCTCGATCCTACGCGTTCTACGCCGGCGGTGATTAACAACGATGGTCTGAACTACGTCCCGACCAACCGCTACGTGCTGTTCGGCCACCACTTTGCCGCTATCGCCGGTGCCGGTCCGCTGGTGGGTCCGGTTCTCGCCGCGCAGATGGGCTACCTGCCGGGTACCCTGTGGCTGCTGGCGGGGGTGGTACTGGCCGGGGCGGTACAGGACTTTATGGTGCTGTTTATCTCCTCGCGTCGTAACGGTGCCTCGCTGGGTGAGATGATCAAGCAAGAGATGGGGCCGGTTCCGGGTTCCATTGCGCTATTCGGCTGCTTCCTGATTATGATCATCATCCTCGCGGTGCTGGCGCTGATCGTGGTAAAAGCGCTGGCAGAAAGCCCGTGGGGCGTCTTCACCGTCTGTTCGACCGTCCCGATCGCCCTGTTTATGGGGATCTATATGCGCTTCCTGCGCCCGGGTCGCGTGGGTGAAGTGTCGGTGATTGGTATCGTCCTGCTGGTGGCTTCCATTTACTTCGGCGGCATCATTGCCCACGACCCGTACTGGGGTCCGGCGCTGACCTTTAAAGACACCACCATCACCTTTACCCTGATCGGCTACGCGTTTATCTCCGCGCTGCTGCCGGTGTGGCTGATTCTGGCGCCGCGTGATTACCTCGCGACCTTCCTGAAAATCGGCGTTATCGTTGGCCTGGCGCTGGGCATCGTGATCCTCAACCCGGATCTGAAAATGCCGGCGGTCACCCAGTACATCGATGGTACCGGTCCGCTGTGGAAAGGTGCGCTGTTCCCGTTCCTGTTTATCACTATCGCCTGTGGCGCGGTATCTGGCTTCCACGCGCTGATCGCCTCCGGCACCACGCCGAAGCTGCTAGCTAATGAAACCGACGCCCGCTTTATCGGCTACGGCGCGATGCTGATGGAGTCCTTCGTGGCGGTGATGGCGCTGGTTGCGGCGTCGATCATCGAGCCGGGCCTCTACTTCGCGATGAACACCCCGCCGGCAGGCCTGGGCATCACCATGCCGAACCTGCACGAAATGGGCGGTGAAAACGCCGCGTTGATTGCCGCACAGCTGAAAGATGTGACCGTCCACGCCGCGGCGACCGTCAGCTCCTGGGGCTTTGTGATTTCACCTGAGCAGATCCTGCAAACGGCGAAAGATATCGGCGAGCCGTCGGTACTGAACCGCGCGGGCGGCGCGCCGACTCTGGCCGTTGGTATCGCTCACGTGTTCCACAAAATCATGCCGATGGCGGATATGGGCTTCTGGTACCACTTCGGTATTCTGTTTGAAGCGCTGTTTATCCTTACCGCGCTGGATGCCGGTACCCGTGCAGGCCGCTTTATGCTGCAGGATCTGCTGGGCAACTTCGTGCCGTTCCTCAAGAAAACCGACTCGCTGGTGGCCGGCATTATCGGCACCGCGGGCTGCGTCGGACTGTGGGGCTACCTGCTGTATCAGGGCGTGGTCGACCCGCTGGGCGGCGTGAAGAGCCTGTGGCCGCTGTTCGGTATCTCTAACCAGATGCTGGCCGCCGTGGCGCTGGTGCTTGGTACCGTGGTACTGGTCAAAATGCAGCGTACTAAATACATCTGGGTTACGGTGATCCCGGCCGCATGGCTGCTGCTGTGCACCACCTGGGCGCTGGGTCTGAAACTGTTCAGCACCAACCCGCAGATGGAAGGCTTCTTCTTCATGGCTCAGCAGTATAAAGAGAAGATTGCTTCCGGCGGCGAACTGACCGCGCAGCAGATTGCTAACATGAACCATATCGTGGTGAACAACTACACTAACGCCGGTCTGAGTATTCTGTTCCTGGTGGTGGTTTACAGCATCATCTTCTACGGCATCAAAACGTGGCTCAACGTGCGTAACAACAAAGTCCGCACCGACAAAGAGACCCCGTACGTGCCGGTACCGGAAGGCGGCGTGAAAACCTCTTCCCATCACTAAGCCTTTATACCGGATAGCGCTACGTTTATCCGGTCTGCAAAGGTCCTGTAGGCCCGGTCAGCGTAGCGCCACCGGGCTTTTTCTATCTGGAACTCACGATGTTTGGTAACTTAGGCGAAGCAAAAAAATACCTGGGTCAGGCAGCCAAAATGCTGATTGGCATTCCGGACTACGACAATTACGTCGAGCATATGAAAGCCAACCATCCGGATAAGCCTTACATGACCTATAACGAATTCTTCCGCGAACGCCAGCAGGCCCGCTACGGCGGCGACGGCAAAGGCGGCGTACGCTGCTGTTAATGGAGGCAAACATGGCACCGATTGCAGTCACCCTGTTGACCGGGTTTCTTGGCGCGGGTAAAACCACCCTGCTGCGCCATATTCTTAACGAACAGCACGGCTTTAAAATCGCCGTTATCGAAAATGAATTTGGCGAAGTCGCCGTTGACGATCAGCTGATTGGCGACCGCGCCACGCAGATCAAAACCCTGACCAACGGCTGCATCTGCTGCACCCGTTCCAACGAGCTGGAAGACGCGCTGCTCGACCTGCTCGACAGCCGCGATCGCGGCGACATTGATTTTGACCGGCTGGTGATTGAGTGCACCGGCATGGCCGACCCTGGCCCGATTATTCAGACCTTCTTCTCTCATGAGATTCTCTGCGAACGCTATCTGCTCGACGGGGTGATTGCGCTGGTGGATGCGGTCCATGCCGACCAACAGATGAACCAGTTCACCATCGCCCAGTCGCAGGTGGGCTACGCCGATCGTATCCTGCTGACAAAAACGGACGTGGCGGGCGACAGCGACAAGCTGCGCGAACGGCTGGCGCGGATCAACGCCCGGGCGCCGGTTTATACTGTAGTCCACGGTGATATCGACCTGAGCCAGCTGTTTAATACCAGCGGCTTTATGCTGGAAGAGAATGTCGTGAGCAGCGTGCCGCGCTTCCACTTTATCGCCGATAAGCAAAACGACGTCGCGTCTATCGTGGTCGAGCTGGATTACCCGGTCGATATCAGCGAAGTGTCGCGGGTGATGGAAAACCTGCTGCTCTCTTTCGCCGAACAGCTGATGCGCTACAAAGGGATGCTGTGGATTGACGGCGAGCCAAATCGCCTGCTGTTCCAGGGCGTCCAGCGCTTATACAGCGCCGACTGGGATCGCCCGTGGGGCGATGAAGCGCCTCACAGCACGCTGGTGTTTATCGGCATTAATTTGCCGGAAGAGGAGATTCGCGCGGCGTTTGCCGGCTTGCGCAAATAACGGTTCGGGCGTTCCCTCTTCCTGGGGGAGAGGGGCAACGCGAGGGCATCAGGCGGTACAAAATTCCTTTCGGGTATCACGATAAATAATGTTTCCTTCGATGTACTTCCAGATGATGGCTTCATGATGCAATTCAGGTTTTCACTTAAGATATTAGAGTCAGTTTTAATCACAAAAATGTAAATTTAAGTATTTACTTATAACTATAGAAATATTTCTGGAAATTATTAGAAAGCAAATTAGTTCAGCCCCAATCAATATCTCCCCTCTGTTCAATTGCTGTTTAGGCAAAAAATTAAACTGACCCTAAACGGCAAAACGTTAATCGTTGACGCGGCGACAAGGTAACGCATTCACAACATCAAAAAAGTTTTTCAATAACATTTACGGTATAAAACATCGATTAACATCACATTTGCAGCCGTAAATATCACCTGTTAGGGTGTCTGCAGATTAATTTGATGACGAGGCATAAACCATGAAAAAGCTCAATATCCTTATCCTTTCTGCGCTGACCGCAGTTTCCGGCTCCGCAATGGCGATGGGCTTTACCGTCGAGCAGGGGAAAAACTTTACCAACCTTAATATGGAACTGGGTAAATCCTCCTCCGGTCTTTATGCCGAAAGTCACTGGCTCAAAAATACCGACGATGGTACTCAGACCGGCGGCGTTGGCGCAGGTTATAACCTGGAAGTTGGCCCGGTGATGCTGAATGCCGGCGCGAAAGCCATCTACCTTGGGCCGAAAAAAGGCGATAACGGCGTGGCGTTCCCAATCGGTGGCGGCGTTAACGTTGCGCTGACCGACAGCATCCACGTATTTGGCGAAGGTTATGCCGCGCCGGAAGGCCTGAATAACAGCGTGAAAAACTACGTTGAAGCCAACGGCGGCGTGAGCTGGACTCCGATTACCCCGGTAACGCTGAAAGTGGGTTACCGTCACGTGAGCGTCGACGGGAAAGACGGCCGTCCAAACCACACCCTGATTGACGGCGCCTATATTGGCGGTGGTGTCACCTTCTGACCCGCCGATAAGCGTAAAAAAACCTGCCATCCGGCAGGTTTTTTCTTTTAGCATCCTAATCTTACCGGCGAATCACCACCAGCTTCTGGTTCACAAACTCTTTAATCCCCAGATCGGACAGCTCGCGGCCAAAGCCAGAGCGCTTCACGCCGCCGAACGGCAGCTCCGGCGCGGTATCGGTTAACCAGTTGATATAGACCATCCCGGTTTCGATCCGCGACGCCATCCGTTTCGCCCGTTCGATATCCTGGCTGAACACGGCGCCCCCCAGACCATAGTGCGAATCGTTCGCCAGCTTCACCGCCTCGTCGTCGTCCTTCACTACGTAGATTTGCGCCACCGGGCCGAAAAACTCTTCAAAGTACGCCGGGTTATCGCGAGTAATGCCGGTCAGTATGGTTGGCTCGAAAAAGCTGCCTTCCCGCGGCGCCGGTTTGCCGCCCAGATGCACTCTGGCGCCGTTTTTCACCGCCTCATCCACCTGTCTGGTCAGCGTTTCCAGCGCATCTTTCGAGGAGAGCGGACCCAGCGTCGTACTCTCGTCCAGCGGATCGCCGATTTTCACCTGGCGGAAGGCTTCAGTAAATTGGCTCAAGAACTGGTCGGCAATTTTTTCGTGCAGGATAAAACGTTTCGCTGCAGTGCACACCTGACCGGCATTGTTGAGCCGTGCCTGTACGCCAGTCTTCACCGCCTTCTCCAGACTGGCATCGTCCAGTACCACAAACACATCGTTGCCGCCCAGTTCGAGGGTTGCCTTTTTGATGTATTTTGCCGCCTGGGACGCCACCACGCTGCCGGCCTTTTCCGAACCGGTCAGCGCCGCCCCCTGGACGCGATCGTCGGCAATAATTTTCGCCACCTGCTCCTGGGAGATAAAGAGGTTGGTCCACGCGCCGTCCGGCGCTCCCGCCTCACGCACCAGATGGGCGAAGGTCTCCGCACAATGCGGAACGATGCTGGCATGTTTGGCGATAACCGGGTTCCCCGCCGCCAGATTTGGCGCCAGTACCCGCATCAGCTGGTAGTAAGGAAAGTTCCAGGGTTCCACGGCCATCAGCACGCCGATGGGATGGTGTTCAACCCAGGCCTCGCCGATGGCGGAAGGATATTTCACCGGAGCCAGAAACGATTTCGCATTATCGGCATAGTAGCGGGCGATTTGCGCACAGAGCTTCACCTCGCCGCGGCTTTGCGCAATCAGTTTCCCCATCTCCTGACTGGCGATTTTCGCCAGTTCTTCAACCCGGCTGTCGATCAGATCCGCCAGCCTGTGCAGAACGGGTAAACGCCGGTCGATATCCCCCTTCGACCACGCGGAATGGTAGAGCGCATCCGCCTTCTGCAGCGCCGCTTCGACGTCCGCATCGCTGTGCGCAGCATACTGTTTAATCAGCTGATTATTTGCAGGATTCACCGTCTGATAAGCCATATCGTATGTCTCCTTGTTATCGCTATTTACGTAGTCATAAAAACTACTCAGGGTATTAAGGTTAGTAGAGATGGCTGGGCATGAAGGTAAAGTTAGGTATTTACGGAGGATTCTGGCCGGAGATCGTCAGACGATATCCGGCGCGGAACAGGCTTAACGAGGAAGTCAGTAATAGCGGCCAGGCCGCCTGATCAGGCCATGTGGCGACACAATTAACGCTTAGCGGCGGTAATCTCCTCTTCTGACAGGCCGGTGATACGCAGCACCGTCTCCAGAGCGATGCCATTCGCCAGCATCATCCGGGCAATACGCAGCCCTTCGATTCTCTGGCCCGCAATCTGGCCTTCGCGGCGCCCTTCAAGCTTACCTTTTCTACGCCCAACTTCCTGAAGTCTTTCCGCAATAGTCATCAGCCCCTCCTTATGATGCTGCGGCGCCCGCCGGGCAAGCTCACGAATAAACCTGCCAAAACGGGGGGCATCGCCGGAATATACCAGGTAATTAAACAACGTTTTTAGCTGGCCGTCATTAGTATATTCCTTAACCAAAATGACAATTAGCTGCTCAACCAGCCCCGTCAAATCGCGCTGGCGGATATGCTTTTGCATGAACTCCAGCAACGCTACGCGTCGGTGCAGGACGATCTCGTCATCCGGGATCACCGTAATATCCACCAGCGGAAAAGCGGTCGCATATAATCCGCGGGCATGAGCCGGGTGGGTAAAGCCATCCAGCCAGCACAACGAATAAGGGTAAGGCGTGGCGATACCGTGATAGAACAGCATGGGTATCACCAGAGGCAGGCGTTTATGTCCGGCATCCAGATGACGCTGCATCGCCGCAATGGCATAGCGCATCAGCCTGAAGGCCATATGGGCATCCGGCGAGCTTTGGTGCTCAATAACGACGTAAATATAGCCCTCGCCGGCGGTGGTTTTTAGCGACCAAAGCACATCGGAGTAGCAAGCACGCAGGTCCTCCTCAATAAAACTTGCGGATTCAAGCCGTAGCGTCTCCAGCTCGCAAAGCTGGCGTAGCGAGGACGGCAGATGGATATCCAAAAAATCTCGCGCGGTATCCGTATGCCGGAGAAACTTTTTGAAAACCGCATCATGCGGCGTCGACGTTGAGCCTTTTTGCATGGTCAATAGCCTGCGCGGAGGGACACTAAAACGACTCTACCCGCCGCTAGCCCAGCGCACACGCCGCCGCTTATCTCTTTGCGCGCCGGGACGGAAGATATTTTTATCCGGCGGTAACAACGACAATTTTTTTCCTGCCCACTCGCAGAACGCCCCGCAGACAGGCGTCAGCGGGCGTGCTATAAACCCCTATCCCCTTCGCTAAGGAGTCTTTCGTGAACCATACGCGCGATATCCTGCAAACCTTCTGGCGCGACGAGCAGCTGCCCTGGCTGGAACTACGCAGCACCCGGCAAAGCCGCCAGGCCTATAAACGGCACCGCCATTCGCAGCTCTCTGTGGGGGCGATTATCGAAGGGGAAACGTGCTGTCTGTGCAACGGGCGGGAATATCTGCTGCGTCCCGGCGATCTGATCATTATCCCCGCTCAAGCGCCGCACAGCTGTAACCCGCGCGATGGCCGGCCGCGCAGCTACCATATGCTGTACCTCGATATGACGTGGTGCCGGCAACAGCTGCCGCTTTTCCCGAGTCAGGCGCAGGTACACGCGCCGCAGCCCGTGATCCGCGATCCTGAGCTTTTCAAACGATATCAGCAGATTGTGGCGCTGATGGAGCGGCAGAAAACGGCAGCGCTCCCCGAACAGGTCGCGCAACTGCTGCGGGCGCTCCCGCTATCCGCCGCCCCGCCACTACCGCTGCGCGCGACCAGTTCACGGATCTTCAGTCGCCTGGCGGCCGATTTACAAGAACCGCCCTCTCTTGATGCGCTGGCCCACGAGTTCGCCCTGCGCAAAGAGACGTTGATTCGCACCTTTAAGCAGGACACTGGCCTGACGCCCGCCAGCTTTATGAATATGGCACGCATCGAATTTGCCAAAACGCGCCTGCGCGCCGGAGATGAGATCGCCGATGTCGGCTACCAGGCCGGGTTTGCCGACCAGAGTCATTTCCACAAAACCTTTGTCAGCTACACCGCCGCTACGCCGCGCCAGTATGCACTTGGCCGATCAATATCAGACAATAATTAGCGCCCCGCTTGCCATAGGCTGATCTCAGGTTCTTTGTGAGGTCGCTATGGACATGCTTACGTCGTTTTTCCCGCCCGCGTTTCCGGCGCTGGCGCTCTCCCACTTCGTTGCTCTGCTTAGCCCGGGGCCAGATTTCTTTTTACTGATGGGCTACGCCATTCGCTATCGCCTGCGCGGCAGCATCGGCCTGTGCGTCGGTATTGCCGCCGGGAACGGGCTGTACATTATGCTGTCGATTATCGGCTGGGGCGTACTGCGTCAGGCGCCGCTGCTGTTCACCGTCGTCGAGCTGCTGGGCGCCGCATATCTGCTGTGGATTGGCAGCCTGCTGCTGAGAAGCCGCCCGACGACGCTGGATGTCCGCAGCGCCTCGGCTTCACGCCCGTCGCGGGTAAAACAGCTTCTTCTCGGGCTGGGTTCTTCGTTACTCAATCCTAAAAACGCCCTGTTTTATCTGGCGCTGATGACCTCGTTGCTGGGTCCGGACGTCACGTTGATGCAGCAGGCCGTCAGCGGAGTCTGGATGACCAGTATCGTGCTGCTGTGGGATCTCTTACTGGTGACGATGATTGCCCTGCCGGCGGTGCAGCGTCGCCTTTCCACCGTCGTCTGGCGCGTTGAGCGGGCGGCCGGCGGCGTACTGATGGCTTTTGGCTGCTGGATTGTGTGGCAGTTTTTGCACGAGTCCGCCGTCAGGCTATATGCTTAAGCCTATGGAAAAAATCGCTGAACTGAAACGCGCCAAACTGCTGGCGCTGTCGCTACTGCTGATTGCGGTCGCCATTTTTATCACCACCCTGCAGCTACCGCCGACGCCGTGGGTCAGCGCACTCAAAGCCATCTCCGAAGCGGCGATGGTCGGGGCGCTGGCCGACTGGTTCGCGGTGGTGGCTCTGTTTCGCCGTATCCCGCTGCCGTTTATCTCCCGACATACGGCGATTATTCCCCGCAATAAGGACAGGATCGCCGATAATCTTGGTTATTTCGTGCAGGAAAAATTTCTCGATACGCCCTCGCTGGTGGCGCTCATCCGTCGCTATGAACCTGCCCTGATGCTCGGAAACTGGTTCAGCCAGCCGGAAAACGCCCGCCGAGTGGGCCATCATCTGCTGCAGGTCATGAGCGGTTTTCTGGAACTGACCGACGACGCCCGTATCCAGCGTCTGCTGCGCCGGGCGGTACATAAGGCGATTGATAAGGTCGATCTGACGCAGACCAGCGCCATGATGCTGGAGGGATTAACCCGCAACAATCGCCATCAGAAGCTGCTGGACTCGCTCATTACCCAGCTCATTGCGTTGCTGCAGCGCGACAGTTCGCGCGCGTTTATTGCCCGCGGCATTGTCCACTGGCTGGAGACCGAGCATCCGCTGAAGGCCAAAATTCTGCCCACCGAATGGCTGGGCGAACACAGCGCCGACATGGTGACCGACGCGGTGAATACGCTGCTCGACGAAGTCACCCAGGATCGCAGCCATCAGATCCGCCAGGCGTTCGATCGCGCCACCTTAAAACTGATCGATAACCTGAAAACCGATCCGCTGCTGGCGGAAAAAGCGGAGGGCATCAAGGCGTACCTGAAAAATGATGAGGCCTTTAACCGCTATCTCAGCGAGGTATGGGCCGACCTGCGGGCGTGGATCAAGAACGATGTCACCCGCGACGACTCGCGGATTCAACAGCGGATTGCCGATGCCGGGCAGTGGTTTGGCGAAACGCTGCTCCACGATGACGCGCTGCGCGAGTCGCTAGACGAACACCTGGAGCAGGCGGCCCATCGGGTGGCGCCAGAGTTTGCCGCCTTCCTGACTCGTCATATCAGCGATACGGTCAAAAGCTGGGATGCGCGGGATATGTCGCGGCAAATTGAACTCAATATCGGCAAAGACCTGCAGTTTATCCGTATCAACGGCACCCTGGTCGGCGGCTCTATCGGCCTGATACTGTGGCTGTTCTCGCAGATCCCGACCCTGTTTCTGCATTAAGCGAGCGCAAAACAGCGGCCCCGCGCGCTGGCGGGGCCCTGTGTTTAGCCGATGCGGGTAAACCCGGCCTCCAGATCGGCAATCAAATCGCCGACATCCTCCAGCCCGATATGTACCCTGACCAGCGTCCCGCTGAAATCCACCTCGCCGGCCGGACGAATACTGTTCAGCTCTTCCGGCTGGTTTGCCAGAATCAACGACTCGAACCCGCCCCACGAGTAGGCCATATGGAACAATGAGAAGTTATCGAGGAACGTCGACATTTGCTCATCCGTCAGGCGCTTTTTCAATACGAAGGAGAACAGGCCCGAGCTGCCGGTAAAATCCCGCTGAAAATATTCGTGGCCCGGACACTCTGCTAAAGCCGGATGATTCACCCGCGCCACTTCCGGCCTCGCCGACAGCCAGCGAGCAATGTGGATACTGCTCTCTTGATGCTGTCTGAGGCGCACCGCCAGCGTGCGCAGCCCGCGGCTGCCGTTATAGGCGGTATCCGCATCCAGCGTCTGGCCCATCAGATAGGAGTTTTCGCGCAGACGATCCCAGCAGCGGGCGTTGGAGACCGCCGTGCCCAGCATGGCGTCGGAATGGCCAATGGTGTACTTGGTGCCAGCCTGAATCGAAATATCCACCCCGTAGTCCAGCGCCTTAAACAGCACTCCCGCCGCCCAGGTGTTATCGATCATGATAACGATCTGCGGATTTACCGCGCGGATCGCGTTGACCATTCCCGGCACATCCTGGACTTCCATGGTGATTGAGCTGGGGGACTCGAGAAAGACCACTTTCGTCTCCGGGCGGATCAATTCGGCAATCCCGGCGCCGATCAGCGGATCGTAATAGGTGGTTTCAACGTTGAATTTGCTGAGGATCTTATTGCAGAAGTCCTGGGTTGGCTCATAGGCCGCGCCGGTCATCAGGATATGGTCGCCGCTTTGCACGAACGCCAGAATCGCATTGGTCACCGCCGCTGCCCCGCACGGATAGAGCGCGCAGCCCGCGCCGCCTTCCAGTTCACTCATCGCTTTCTGAAATGCGAAATGGGTGTAGGTCCCGCGGCGGCCATAGAACAGCTCGCCGTTGGCGCGATTGGCGGTAGCAAACTTTTTATCTTTTACCGTCTCAAAGACCAGCGAAGAGGCGCGCTGGATAACCGGGTTTACCGCCCCCTGAGTGTAGCGTTTGTCGCGTCCGGCGATAATTAACTGCGTGTCGAGCTTGAGTGAGTTCTTCATAACGTCTCCTGTAACATCCTTATATCCGTGCGAAAGCTTATACGGCGGCAGCCGTGGATTTCAGTTCAGCCTGTGCCGGCTTTTTTCCGGCGAAGCGTTCCACAATCTGCGCGGCGTTCAAATCATGAATCACGTTGATCAGGGTCGCCGGAGCATCGGTGATGGTGCCCAATACCACCAGCATCGGGATCGCCTCCATCGGCAGCCCCAGCGTGGTGACGATAAAAATTTCACCGAGGAATGCGCCGCCCGGTACGCCGCCGACGATAATGGCGGAGAGCACGGCGATCAGCATGGTCAGGAAGAAGGTCTCGGTGGTGAATTCCATCCCCAGCACCGAATAGATAAAAACAATCTTCAGTGCGGCGATCATGGCCACGCCGCCCTTATTCAGGTTAACCAGCAGCGGAATAGAGACATCGACGATTTCCGGGTTAATGCCCATCGCTTTACCGGCGCGCAGGGTGACGGGCAGCGTCCCTAATGAGGAGCAGGTCCCGAGCGCGGTCGCCGATGGTTCAACCGCATTACGCCAGAATGCTTTCACCGCCGGCATGCCGCCGCCGATCCAGGAATAGAGAATCGAACCGAAAATAAAATAGGCCAGCGTGGCAACCATAAACAGGCCGATCGCCCGGGCAAAGGTCAGCAGCAGCCCCGAGTCCTGGCTGGCCATCGTCGCGGCAAAATAGCAGCCCAGACCTATCGGCGCGACTTTCATAATGATCGAGACGATCTTCATGATGACGGTATTGGCATCTTCCAGCAGCGAGGCAATGCGTTTACCCGCCTGTTCCGATTGCCCGATGGCCACACCGGCAATAATCGCCATCACGATCAGCGCCAGAATATTGGACTTCGAGAACAGCCCGAGAAAATCGCTGGTGGTGATCATACTGACAAAATCCATCTTCCCGCTGCCAGCCTGCACCGACTGCGACAGATCGATGGTGACCCCCTGCGCCGGGTTGTACCATAAGGCGAGCGCGACGATGCCGGCCGCGGGAATAAAGGCCATCGCAATCGAGACAATAAAGATAATCGCCATAATGCGTCCCAGCCTTTTCAGGTCGGTCATACTGGCGATCGATGACATCACGCTGATTCCCACCAGCGGGACAATAATCATGAATAGCAGGTTAAGGAATATCTGACCTATCGGCTGTAATTTACCCGCCAGTCCCGGGGCGTAAATACCTGTCAGGCCGCCGATCACCAGGGCAATTAATAAAATAATAGAGGATTTGTAGGGTTCGAGTCGTGACCACATAACCGGTACCTTTTAATTAAAATTATATTAAATGAGATTAAATTCACAATTTAATGACTTTATGCGACGCCTCCTTTTATTTTGTGATGCAACTCACTTAAGTTGTTATTTTTTCATTTTGCCAGCAAGTTGTTTCCTGTGATTCAATAGTTGCATGTTTCAGATACGAATGTAACGGCTCATTCGTACCGTTTTTGCAAATCACTTGTGAATTAAAGGAAAAAATGAGCACGCCAATTTCACTCAAGCATCTGGAGTTTTTTATCAAAATTGTCGACTGCGGGGGATTATCTGAAGCCGCCGTACAGCTTAACGTCTCGCCCTCCGCGGTCAGTAAAAGCCTCTCGGCAATGGAAGATACGCTGGGCACAACATTAATTAAGCGTACCACCCGCAGTATTACGCTGACCGATGCCGGGCAATATCTCTTTAATCGCGCCAATAAGTTACTAAAAGAGTTTGATGATACGTTAAATACCACGTCCGGCTATTATCACAACCCGCAGGGTGAATTACGAATTACCTGCTCCATTGCCTTTGGCTACTCCCGGTTAGTCAACCTGGTGGATAAATATCGCCAGCAATACCCGGATGTGAATCTGTATATCGATTTGAACGATAATTTCGTCAACCTCAATGAAACCGACTTCGATATCGCTCTGCGTATCTCCACCGCACCGCCGCAAAACTACGCCATGCGCAAACTGGTTTCGATTCGCTGGGCCTATTGTGCATCCCCCGGCTATCTGGCTAAAAAAGGGATGCCGGTGCGGCGCAGCGATCTGGTGAATCATGATTGCCTGGTTTATCCCGGTTTAACGCCGGTGCTGAAGGTGACCGACGAACACGATCGCCCGCATCAGCTCAAGCTGCACATGCCTATCCAGGCCAACAGCAGCCTGGTGCTGTTAAAATCGGTGCTGGAAGATCAGGGCGTTGCCTACCTGCCGACCTACCTGATCGGCGATCATATTCAGAAAGAGGAGATCACGCCGCTGATCCTCGATGGGACGATCGCCTGCGAAACCCACGCACTGTATGCGCTCTATTTCCCCAGCAAATACAGCAATCCTAAAGTACGATCGTTTATCGATTTCCTGGTGGCAGAACTCGGCCCGGTGCCCACGTGGGATAGCTGGATCCCCAGCTAGCCTTATCTCCTCTGCCATTTGATTTATTCAGAGTCCATTTAAGGAGCAAAAATGGCTGATATTACCCTGACGACCGGCGAGCGCGATCTGCTGCGCGAAAAGCTATGCGCATACTGCGAACAGAATTTTGACCTTGAACTGGAGCAGTTTGACGCCGAGTTCTTTGTCGATTTTATCGCGAAAGAGCTCGGCCCTATGTTCTATAACGCCGGGATTGAGGAGGCGATCCGCACCCACGTGGCTTACAGCGAGCGCATTCAGGAAGAGATGGATTTGAAGAAGGTCTACTAACGCCGCGGGATGGGTGGAAGATCAACAAATACACACAAACAACATGGTTATAATGGCGACTCTTTCATCATCTCCCGTGTACGGGGAAGGAAAATCATGTCGCTCATCACCGATCTACCCGCCATCTTCGACCAATTCTCGGACGCTCGTCAGAAGGGTTTTCTCACCGTCATGGACCTTAAAGAACAGAATGTGCCGCTAGTCGGCACCTACTGTACCTTTATGCCACAGGAGATAGCCATGGCGGCGGGCGCTGTCGTCGTCTCGCTGTGTTCCACTTCCGATGAGACCATCGAAGAGGCGGAGAAAGACCTGCCGCGCAACCTCTGCCCGCTGATTAAAAGCAGCTACGGCTTCGGCAAAACCGATAAATGCCCCTACTTTTATTTCTCTGACCTGGTGGTTGGCGAAACCACCTGCGATGGCAAAAAAAAGATGTACGAATACATGGCCGAGTTCAAGCCGGTGCACGTGATGCAGCTACCGAACAGCGCCAGCGACGCCGCCTCCCGGGCGTTGTGGAAAGCGGAGATCAAGCGTCTGCAGCAGGTGATTGAAACGCGTTTCGCAACACCAATCAGCGAAACGGCGCTGCGTGAAGCCATCGTGTTGAAAAATCGCGAACGCCGGGCGCTGGCCAATTTCTATCGCCTCGGGCAGTTAAATCCACCGGCGCTCAGCGGCGGCGAGATACTGAAAGTGGTTTACGGCGCGACCTTCCGTTTCGACAAAACCACGCTGATTGATGAACTCAACGCGATGGCAGAACGTATCCATCAACAATGGCGGGAAGGTCAACGACTGGAGGCCCGCCCGCGTATTCTGATCACCGGCTGCCCGATCGGCGGAGCGGCGGAAAAAGTGGTCCGCGCCATCGAAGACAACGGCGGCTGGGTGGTGGGTTATGAGAACTGCACCGGCGCGAAAGCTACCGAGCACTGTGTGGCGGAAGATGGCGACGTCTACGATGCCTTAACCGATAAATATCTCGCTATTGGCTGCTCCTGCATTTCGCCCAACGATCGGCGCCTGCAGCTGCTGAGCCAGATGGTCGAGGAGTATCAGGCCGATGGCGTGGTCGACGTCATCCTGCAGGCCTGCCATACCTACGCCGTTGAATCGCTGGCGATTAAGCGTCACGTACGTCAGCGGCACGACATCCCCTATATCGCGATTGAAACCGACTATTCGACGGCAGATCTCGGCCAGCTCAGTACCCGCGTCGCCGCATTTATCGAAATGCTGTAAGGAGCGCGCGTGATCTACACGGTAGGTATTGACTCTGGTTCCACCGCGACAAAAGGCATCCTGCTGGCAGACGGCGTCATTACGCGCCGTTTCCTCTGCCCGACCCCTTTTCGCCCCGCCGACGCCATCAACGACGCCTGGGAGACCCTGCGCGCGGGCCTCGCGGAAACCCCTTTTTTAACCCTCACCGGCTATGGTCGCCAACTGGTCGATTTTGCCGATAAACAGGTGACGGAGATTTCCTGTCACGGGCTCGGCGCACGTCTGCTGGCGCCGGAAACCCGCACGGTTATTGATATCGGCGGCCAGGACAGCAAAGTCATCCAGCTGGATGCGCAGGGCAACCTCAGCGACTTTCTGATGAATGACAAATGCGCGGCCGGCACCGGTCGCTTTCTGGAGGTGATTTCGCGAACCCTCGGCACCAGCGTCGAGCAGCTGGACGCCATTACCGAAGGCGTTGAAGCGCACGCCATCACCAGCATGTGCACGGTATTCGCCGAATCGGAAGTTATCAGCCTGCGTTCAGCCGGAGTCGCGCCGGAGGCGATTCTGGCCGGGGTGATCAACGCCATGGCCCGGCGCAGCGCAAACTTTATCGGCCGCTTGTCCGCGCAGGGGCCATTGCTGTTTACCGGCGGCGTCAGCCACTGCGCCGCCTTCGCCCGCATGCTGGAGACGCATGTCGGTATGCCGGTCGCCACCCATCCCGACGCCCAGTTCGCCGGGGCGCTCGGCGCGGCGCTAATCGGCCAGCGTCTGCGGAGGCGCGAATGAGCAGTTGGCTGTATCTGTTTCATTCAACCGTTGGCGTGGTACAGACCCGCAAGGCGCTGCAGGCCGCCGGGGTTGCCTTTCAAATCAAAGATATTCCGCGCCAGCTGCGCAGCGGCTGCGGTCTGTGCGTGTTGATTGAGGGAACGGAAGACGCGGCGCGAAGCTGGATAATCGCGGGGCATACGGCGGCGCTGTATCAGCAGAGTGGGGAAGCGTGGCAGTGCATCGCCAGCTTCCCGCCGAAGGATTAATCGGTAATCACGAACCGCGTCGGCGCGAAACAGTTCAGAATCCGGTGCACGAGGAAAACCAGCGTCAGCGTGACGATAAGCGAGGTGGTCACCGAGGTAATCCGGTACAGATCGCTGAAGATCAGATCCTGGTCCGGATGCAGGTTCTGGCCGAACATGATCCCGATGGTGGTGATGCTGGCGAAGCCCACCCCGGCGCCTACCTTTTCCATTACGTGCAGGCGAGCGCTAAAGGCCAGACCCAGGCCAATCAACGGCATCATCAATACCATATGATTGCTGAAATCGTAGATAAGCAGCTGCACCACCAGAATATACAGGCAGGACAGCACCACCCCCGCGACGCGCCACACCGAGCTTATCACCGCGCCGCGGTAGTGCATCGGGAACAGGATCAGGATCCCAGCCATCAGCGCCGAAAGGGAATCGCTGAGATCGCAGATCTGGAAGACCACGAAAATCAGGGTGGCAACGGTGCCGGAGAGCAGCGATTCATGCCGCACCCTGGCGGCGTCTTTCTCGATTCGCGGCGGCGGCTTACGCGGTTCGACGTCCGGAATCAGGTAATGCATTAACGCGCTGAGCGCCACCGCCATCACGCAGGCTTCCATATTAGAGAACAGCAGCGTGTGCCAGTTGCTGGTGGGATAGCTCATAAAGTTGAGCATCGTGCTCTGACAGACCACCCCCATCGATCCCAGCAGAAACAGCGGTCCCTGACTCATGAAGCGAAAACGCATCACGTAGAGGCCAAAAACCACCAGCGTCATCACAATCGGCCATTGCGACAGATAGCCGACGATCAATACCATTTCAACGCAGTTTACTGCCGCACTAAAGATAAACTGCCTGGCGACGTGACGATTAAAAACCGGCACCAGCGACAGCAGCATCAGCGGATAGACTACAAAGAAGACGCCGTACTGCACATCGTAGAAGGTCGAGATACTCAGCGCTATCATCCCGGCAAAGGCGATCCGCAGCGTCTGACGAAAGTCATTCGCCGTGTAAACGATATTACCGTGCGGGGTGAAAACGCGAGCCAGCGTATTAATAGACATAGTGCAGCAGGCTCACCAGATGGATCTGCAGGCCGGCAAAGGTGCGGGCGAACGGACCCTCGCTGTTATAGAGCTGAACCGTGGCACGGGCGCCGGTCGGCAGCGGTTTGTCCAGCGGTTCATCAAGCGCGACGTGGATCCGCATCCGCTGGGCATCGCGCACCCAGCGGGTGGACTGCTCCGGCTGCGACAGCTGGCCGTTAACCTCTTCCTGGCCGGCTAAAATCCCGGCGTCGCTGCTGGTCACGTGCGCCGGAAATACTCTCCCCGGCAGCGCATCGAAAACCACCGCAGCGTCGGTATTCACCCCGGTGTGGCGCAGGCTCTTCTCACGAAAATCAGCGACGATATCGGTATGGTTGCTGACCAGCGCCAGCAGCGGCGTGGCGGCGGTAGCATACAGACCCGGATTGAGCTGCAGGTTGCTCACCATCCCGTCCGTTTCGGCATAGACTTTACTCCAGCCAAGGTTGAGCTGCGCCTCTTCCAGCGCGTTGCGGTATTTTTGCAGCGTCACGTTACGGTTATCGTCGCGCTCTCCGCGCTGGATCAGCAGATTCTGGATGCTGGCATTCAGCGCGCTGACCGACTGTTCACTGGTCTGCCAGGTTGTGCGCACCTTATCGAGATCCGATTGCGAAACGTTCTGCATGGTGCTCAGCCGCTGATAGCGATCCAGAGTCACTTTATCGTTGCGGGCGGTGAACTGCGCGGTGCGCAGGTTGGCGCGTGCGGCGGCAAGCTGGGCATCAAGCTGCTGATTACTCAGTTTTGCTTGCTCATAGGCAATCTGCGCGGCCTGGACTTTGTTGATAAACGGCGTCGGATCCAGCTCATAGAGCAGATCCCCTTTCTTCACCTGGCTATTGTTGTGCACATAGACCTGCGACACATAGCCGGAGACACGTGGTGAAACGGGCGTCACGACCCGCATGACGGTCGAGTCCGGCGTCAGCGGGATCCAGATATCGGCAACGATAAACCAGGCGAATATCGTCAGGAACGCGACAATACTTACCCTTACCCAGCGGGCAAATTTTTGTTCAGGGGTCATCATAGTTTTTTAGATCTTGTTATCTTCTTCGCGGATTGTCCGCAAATTGCAGGCGATGTGATTTAAGGTGGCGCTGAAGGTGGCGAGATCCGCCGCAGGAATGGTCCGGGTGACGCGGGATTGATAGGTCTCAATCACACGATTCAGTTCTTCCAGTATCGACCGGCCTTCCGCCGTCAGCGTCAGCAGGCGTATGCGTTTGTCATATGGCGATGTGGAACGCACCAGATAGCCCTGGTTTTCCAGCTGCGTGAGGGTGCGCATCAGCGGCGGCAGTTCAATACCCTGCACCTCCGCCAGTTCGCTGACCGAGACGTTATCCCCCAGCTGATGCAGCTGCATCAGCACCGTCCAGCTTGACTGGGTCAGGCCGGTATCGGTGATAGCAGAGTCAATAGTCGCGCGCCACTGGCGTACCACCATCGCCATCCGCATTCCCATCGGGCGGCGGGCGAACAGTTCGTCTTCGGTCATGTTTCTTTCCTCAGTTAGCTGAGAAGAAAATAATACTTATCAGGATAAGTATCAAGAAACGGTGGACGCAGAAGCATTAATTGATAAATATTGTGAATGTAATAACCCTGGCGGACATTTCCCCGGTCGCGCTACCGCTTACCGGGGCTATGGCCTCGTGCGGTTTTGTCGCCCGGACAGGTGCTCAGCAGCGCCTCCGGGAAAATCCCGGTCGCGCTGCGCTTACCGGGGCTATGAATTGGTCGCCCGGATAGCACGTTTACGCCGTCATCCGGGGAAAAGCGCATTTTTTAATTGAGCTGATCTCGCCTCAGCCCGACATCCTTGAGCTGTTCATCGCTCATTCGCTGCAAAATCCGTCGCGTTTGCTGCCGTAACCACCATTTTCTTATCATTCGGCCCAGTAATACGAAGCCGATAAACGGCTGTTTTGCCCGGTTCTCGTGAAATTCCATCCTCTACCTCCTCGCCTTGCCAGAGGCTTTATCTTCGCGGATCTGAAGCCCAACAATACAGATGCACAAAATACTTTTCTTTAACATACAGATTGATTAAAACGGTATCTGCGTGGCTTTTTTTTCATCCATCTGTACTGGTTTATCTATCTGTATGGCGGCAATAAAGGATACAGCATGACGCGTTACCAACATCTGGCCAGTCTGCTGGCAGAACGTATTGAGCAAGGGCTGTATCGCGACGGCGAAAAACTGCCGTCGGTACGCAGCCTGAGTCAGGAGCACGGTGTCAGCATCAGTACCGTCCAGCAGGCCTACCAGACGCTGGAACAGCAGCGGCTGATCACCCCGCAGCCGCGTTCCGGCTATTTTGTCGCCCCGCGTAAAGCCCAGCCGCCGGTACCGCCGATGTCGCGCCCGGTTCAGCGCCCGGTGGAGATCACCCAGTGGGATCAGGTGCTGACCATGCTCGACGCGCGCAATGATAAAACCATCATCCCCTTCGGCGGCGGCTCGCCGGACGTCACTCAGCCCAGCCTGAAACCGTTGTGGCGTGAGCTTAGCCGGGTGATTCAGCATAACCTCAGCGAGGTGCTGAACTACGACGAGCTGGCCGGGCGCCGCGAACTGCGTGAACAAATTGCCCGCCTGATGCTCGACGGCGGTTCCGTGGTGACCGCCGATGATTTAGTGATCACCAGCGGCTGCCATAGCGCCCTGTCGCTGGCCCTGCTGTCGGTGTGCCAGCCCGGCGATATCGTTGCCGTCGAATCTCCGTCCTATTACGGCACCATGCAGCTGCTGCGCGGTCTGGGGATCAAAGCCATTGAGATCCCTACCGATCCGGACAGCGGGATCAGTATCGAAGCGCTGGAGCTGGCGCTGGAGCAGTGGCCGATCAAAGGCGTTATCCTGGTGCCGAACTGCAATAACCCGCAGGGTTTTATCATGCCGGATGCCCGCAAGCGCGCGGTGCTGACCCTCGCCCAGCGTCACGATATTGTCATTTTCGAAGATGATATTTACGGCGAGCTGGCCACCGACTACCCGCGTCCGCGCACCATTCACTCGTGGGATATCGACGGCCGGGTGATGCTCTGCAGCTCGTTTACCAAAACTATCGCGCCGGGCCTGCGCATCGGCTGGATCGCGCCAGGCCGCTACTACGATCGTCTGCTGCAGATGAAATACGCCGCCAGCGGGACCAACGTTCCTTCAACCCAGCTGGCCGCCTGTAACTTCATCCGCGAAGGCCACTACCATCGCCACGTGCGGCGGATGCGGCAGATCTACCAGCGCAATATGGAGATCTACACCTGCTGGCTGCGGGAATACTTCCCCTGCGGCATCTGCGTTACCCGGCCGAAGGGCGGCTATATGCTGTGGGTTGAGCTCCCCGAGCACGTCGATATGGTCTGCGTCGCGAAGCAGCTGTGCCGCCTGAAAATCCAGGTCGCGCCGGGTTCGCTGTTCTCGGCGTCCGGGAAATACCGCAACTGTTTAAGGATCAACTGCGCCCTGCCGCCGATCGATAAGCACCGGGAGGTGATGGTGAAGCTGGGGGAGGCGGTGAAGGTGGCGATGGAGTGAGTTTTTCACCGTAGAGAACCGGCTTGTCCTCCGGCGGCGCTGCGCTGACCGGGGCTGCGGGTTCCCGGCCGCCTGCGGACTCGTCGCTCCAACAAGACGCGGCAAGCAAAGCACCAGCGGGACAACCTCTATCGCGCGCCGAACGCCGGGAACAGCTACGATTTCTTATTCTGCTCGCGAATCATCGCTTCTCTTAAAATCGCATTCAGCCGCGTTTGATAGCCTTTTCCCGGGCGTTTAAGCCACTCCATCACATCTGCATCGATGCGCACAGAGGCCTGCGTTTTTAATGGCCGATAAAATTTACCACGAACCGCCTCTGACCACGGCTCATCGTCCGAAGAGGGGATATCGCTGTAATCAATGTCATCATCTGATTTTTTCGCCAGCGCTTTGAGTTCGTCTTCACGCTGAGCGGTAAGCGCTGTCGGGTTATCGCGTTTATGTTTAACCATGCTCATAACGACTCCTCTCTTTTTTGTCCGCCTTCCGGGCGCTGATAATACGAATGACCTCCGTTCCACTTTCAAATCGGATCGAATGCGCCACAAGAACAACAATCACGCCATGAACAAGCCCGATGGTTTGCCATCGATACTCACCATTTTCATAGCGATCATGTCGGGAAAGATGCTGCGGATCGTCAAAAACCAGTACCGCCTCCTCGAACCGAATCCCATGTTTTCTTAGATTGCTTGCTGCCTTGTTTGCATCCCATTCAAACTCCATTGGCATAGCATTCATCCCGATTGTATATACAAAAAAGTATAGACAATTATCAGGCAAGTATACTATCAATGTTGGAAAAAACCTCACATTTCCAGAGGCTAATTTGTAAAGGTTATTCCCATTCACTCGTCATAAAACACCATCCCTTTATACGGCTGCTCGCGGCACGCCGCCAGGCGCAGGGCGAGGCTGCCGACGTGCAGCTCCAGCTTGTGGCCGTCAGGGTCGAGGAAGTAATAAGACGCCCCTTCGCTGCGGTTCACCTTCCACACCGCCACCCCGGCCGTTTCCAGCCGCGCGCTGAACCCGGCGAAGTCGGCTTCGGCGACGCTAAAGGCGTAGTGGGTATAGTCGCTCTCTTCCGGCGGAGTGATGCGCCGCTGCGGATCCAGCGACAGGCACAGCCACAGATCGCCGCAGGAGAGATAGGCCCCGCCGTCCCAGCGCGCGTGCAGCGTCATCCCCAGCAGCTGGTGATAAAACGCCACGCTCGGCGCCAGGCTGCTGACCGCCAGGGTCAGATGATTCAATCCGCTTAACATGACTTATCCTCCAATGACATCACGATTTGCTGACGCAGCCATTGGTGGGCCGGGTCGCGATGCCAGCGCTCGTGCCACAGCATCAGCATATCAAACCCGGCCACCGCCAGCGGCGGCTCGACGACCATCAGGCCACTTACCCCACGCGCCAGCCGTTCCGGTACCACCGCCACCAGATCGCTATTGCGCAGCGTTTCCAGCATAAACAGGAAATGTGGCACCGAGAGGACAACCCGCCGAGAAAGCCCAAGGTTGGCCAGCGCGATATCGGTCGCGGCGCTGAAGCCGCCGCCGTCCGGGGAGACCATAACCTGATCCAGTTGGCAAAACTGCGCCAGGCTCAACGGCGCCCGCAGCGCCGGATGCCCCGCTCTGCCCGCCAGCACGTAGCGCTCGCTGAACAGCAGCCGCTGATGCAGCTCCGCCGGTGCGCCATCCCGGGTATGGAAAAACAGATCCACTTCGTCACGCTCTGCCTGCGACACCAGCCGCGAGGGCTGCAGCTCAAAGACCGCCAGCCGGCTGCCCGGGGAAGCCCGACGCAGCGTGTGCAGCGCCGGGAGCAAAATCGCCGAGGCCATATAATCCGTGGCGGCCACCCGCCAGGTCTGCGCCGCCGTCGCCGGGTCAAAATGGCTGGCAGGCGCCACCGCCAGTTCAAGCGCGGTGAGCGCATCGCGCAGCGGTCCGCGCAGTTCATCGGCGCGGGCGGTCGGCAGCATCCCGCGCGGCCCGGGCAGCAGCAGCGGGTCGGCAAAAATGTCCCGCAGGCGCGCCAGCTGGATGCTGACCGACGGCTGCGACAGGTTGAGCCGCTGCGCCGCTCGCGTGACGTTATGCTCACTCAGCAACACGTCGAGGGTGCGCAGCAGGTTGAGATCCAGACGATGTAAATTAATCATGGCTATACCTGAGATTTAAGCAATTAATTTCTACTATAGCGGCCAGCCGCTTACTCTGCAGCTCTCCATGACTCAGAGGTGATTTCCATGAAAGTACTGCTGATTTACGCCCATCCGGAACCGCGCTCGTTGAACGGCGCGCTAAAAGATTTTGCCGTCCGGCATCTGCAAAATGCCGGTCATGAGGTGCAGGTTTCCGATCTCTACGCCATGCGCTGGAAAGCAGGTTTTGATGCCGACGACAGCAGCGCCCCGCCGGTCGGCGAGTTCTGGCGCTCGACGCTCGATTCAAAGCAGGCTTTTGAACAGGGCACCCAAAGCGCGGATATCGTTGCCGAGCAGGAGAAGCTGCTGTGGGCGGATACGGTGATTTTCCAGTTCCCGCTGTGGTGGTTCTCGATGCCCGCCATTATGAAAGGCTGGATCGACCGGGTTTACGCCTACGGTTTCGCCTACGGCGTCGGCGAGCACAGCGACCGCCACTGGGGCGACCGCTATGGCGAAGGCACCCTGGCGGGCAAACGGGCGATGCTGGTTGTCACTACCGGCGGCTGGGAGGAGCACTACGCCCCGCGCGGCATTAACGGACCGATTAACGATATCCTGTTTCCGATCCAGCACGGGATGCTGTTTTACCCCGGCTTTGCGGTGCTGCCGCCGCTGGTGTTCTACCGCACGGAGAAAACGGACGAGCAGCGCTTTGCGCAGCAGTGCCAGGAACTCGGGCAACGGCTGGATACGCTGGCGAGCACTGCGCCAATTCCCTTCCGCCGGCAAAATCACGGCGACTATCTGATCCCGTCCCTGATGCTGCACCCGGATTTGGCGCCTGGCGAACGCGGGTTTGCGCTGCATCAGACGACAAAGTAATGCCTTTCCGGTGGTCGCTGAGATGCCGCAGATACCACCGGAATTCATATGACGAATTGTGACCCCCCGCGCAATAACGACAATTCACTGCGCGACACCGCCCCGCATCTTGATCGCTATCAAAAATAATCATACCGTCTGGTCGGTATGATTCGGGCCATGAATATGGAAGCCCAGCACCGAAAAAAAGATCCTGCACGCCTGCATCAGCAGCTGCTGGAGTCGGCGGCAATGATTGCCGGCCGGGATGGCATCGCGTCGCTCTCGCTGAATGCCGTCGCGCGTGAAGCAGGCGTCAGTAAAGGCGGGTTGCTGCACCATTTCCCCAACAAGCAGGCGCTCATTTTTGCGCTGTTCGCCCGTCTGCTGGCCATTATGGAAGAGGCCATCTCGGGGCTGATGGCGGCCGATAATGTCTCTTATGGCCGTTTTACCCGCGCCTACCTGCACTATCTCTCTGACCTGACGGATACCCACGAAAGCCGGCAGCTGATGGTGTTGTCCCTGGCGATGCCGGATGAGCCGGTGCTGAGAAAATGCTGGCGAGACTGGATGCTGGGGCATCTGGCACAGGGTGATGCGCTGGATAATAGCCATACCGGCACCCTGGTGCGCTATGCGGCGGACGGTATCTGGCTGTCGGAACTGACGGAGGGACGCACCATGGGCGCCGACCACCGCCGATCGCTGGTGCGCGATCTGACGCGGATGACGCTGCCGGCGTGATGCCGGAAAAGCCTGCCCCGTCAGGCGTTATGGATGGTTGCAGGCCGTCTGGAGCACCCGGGCATACGTGAAATACGTAGACGCTCCCTGGACCAGACTGACAAATAAAATAGCCTCATGTAGGCTCTTAGATTGAGGCCGCGATGCGCTACAACATCAATGCCCGTCTCATTTATGATGCAACGGACGGCACACTCACCCTACCGGGAAGCACCGAACCTGACAGCCAGCTGTCTATCACTGCCAGCGCGCTGCTCTACTATTTCCTGCGCCATACCGATGTTATCAGCCGCGATGAGGTACTAAAAAAAGTATGGGATGACAACGGATTAACGTCATCCAACAGCAACCTCAACCAGTATCTGAGCATGCTGCGCAAAACCTTCCGTCATTACGACATTGAGAACATCATCGTCACGGTGTCGCGCGGTATGCTGCAGCTCAACCCCGAATTAACCATCGCCATTATTGACGACATAGCGGAGGCGCCGTCTGAGCCCGCGGCGGAAGTCGCGCCGATGCAGGAGTCCGGGGCCCCCTTCACCCGCGCCGAGGAAGATCCCGCCCCCTCCCGGCATGCGCGAGGCACCTGCTGGTATATGGCCGGCGCCAGTCTGCTGGCCATCGCGCTGCTGTTGCTGGCGTTTGCTTTCGTCGGCGGCGGCGAATCCCGTCCCATCACCCTGACGCAGATGACCCACAGCCAGTGCGAACTGCTGGCCAGTGACGAGATGCTGCGTTCGGTCTCCGCCACCGCCTACGCCAGGAATTTTGATGAGGTACGCCAGCGGCTGAAGCTGGAGTGCAAACCCGGCGAGCGCTTCGTCTTCTTCTATGGCGACAGGCTGGAAACCAACGGGCTGGGCCGGGTGTTCCTCGCCCACTGCGCCATGCATGAAGACAACCCGTTCAGCTACTGCGATAACTATTTCTACTACTCCTGGAAGCCGCAATGAGACTCGCTCCTCGCCCCTTTTTCGCCCTCTCTACGCTGGTATTTATCGTCGCGGCCGGGGTCAGCGCCTGGAAACTGCTGCCCGTTGAAAAAGACGGGGTGATGAGCTGCTCGACCAAAGCCATCATGCGTTTTGAGAACATGGAGAAGGAGAACGTCAACGGCAATATTCATTTTAATTTTGCCGCCAACGGCAAGGGCTCGATGGTCGTCGAGGGCTATACCGACTCCGCGGCCGGCTGGCTCTATCTGCAGCGCTACGTCAAGTTTAACTGGACCAGCCAACGCATCTCATCGACCGAACGCCACTACCGCATCAGCAAGTGGGAATCCAGCGCCTCGTCAATCGATGAGTCACCGGACGTTATCTTTGCCTACTTTATGCGAGAAATGTCCGACAGCCATGATGGCCTGTTTCTCAACGCCCAGAAGCTCAACGAGAAAGCAATTCTGCTGAGCTCCATTAACTCCCCGCTCTATGTCTGCACCCTGAAATCCGGCAGTCAGTTCGATTAATCTCCCTCCCCTGCTTTCCCGGTATCGCCCTCGCCGCGAAAGCGCACTTTTTGCATTTATCTGGCGCTAAAAAACATGACCATACCCACATTTAAATGAGGGATATATTACCCCGCGTCCGCAATAAATTAGCACCCCGTTAACATTCCCCGCGGCGCGTCTCAACGCGCAAAAAACCGCGCGAGGTAACGCCAAATCCCTTACGTCACATCAGCACAAACAGATAAACAAGCGGCAACAAAAGGCTAAATCACAGAGTAAAAACCTAAAAACAAACATTTCACGGATTTAAATTTCACTCCATCTTCATTTCCCTATAGTGGACGTCGAACGCCGCTGCCGCGTGTTGACGCCGTTACGCGGACGGTTTTCCCGAATCACAAAACCTGTTCTGGAGGAGATCACAATGGGTGATGCATTGGGGCTTATTGAAACCAAAGGCCTGGTGGCCTGCATTGAAGCAGCGGATGCCATGTGCAAATCCGCCAACGTCGAGCTGATTAGCTATGAAAACATCGGCTCCGGCCTGGTCACCGTCATGGTGAAAGGCGATGTCGGCGCGGTGAAAGCAGCGGTGGATTCCGGCGTGGAATCGGCGCAGCGCATCGGAGAAGTGGTGACCTCGCTGGTGATTGCACGTCCGCATAACGACATCAACAAAATCGTCATTAAACACAAGGCTTAAGGCCAGGAGAACGCAAATGGGTGATGCATTAGGTCTGATTGAAACCAAAGGTCTGGTGGCTTGTATCGAAGCGGCGGATGCGATGTGTAAAGCCGCCAACGTCGAGCTGATCGGCTATGAAAACGTCGGTTCCGGCCTGGTCACCGCGATGGTGAAAGGCGACGTCGGCGCGGTGAAAGCGGCGGTGGATTCCGGCGTGGAATCGGCACAACGCATTGGGGAAGTGGTGACCTCGCTGGTTATCGCCCGTCCGCATAACGACATCAACAAGATCGTCGCACATTACAAAGTGACGGAATAACGGGAGACAACATGATGAAAGAAGCGCTTGGTCTGATCGAAACCAAAGGTCTGGTGGCCTGTATTGAAGCCGCCGATGCGATGTGTAAAGCCGCCAACGTCGAGCTGATTGGCTATGAAAACGTCGGCTCCGGGCTGGTCACCGCGATGGTAAAAGGCGACGTCGGTGCGGTCAATGCGGCCGTTGACTCCGGCGTGGAGGCGGCAAAACGCATCGGTGAAGTGGTCACCTCTCGCGTCATTGCGCGTCCGCATAACGATATCGAAAAAATCGCGTCGCAGCATAAAGCATGACCTGACAGGGCGCGCCCCGTCTCCACTCTTTTAGTCTGATGAAGGATAGACTCATGATTGAACTGGATAACGATTTGCAGTCCCGCCAGAACGCGCGGGAACTGGTGCGCAGCGCCAAAAAGGCTCAGGCGATTCTGGCCACCTTTTCGCAGCAACAAATCGACGCCATCGTGAAAAACGTGGCCCAGGAAGCCGCGCACCACGCCGAAGCGCTGGCGAAAATGGCTGCGGAAGAGACCGGATTTGGCAACTGGCAGGATAAAGTGCTGAAGAACCGTTTCGCTTCGCTGCGCGTTTACGACGCCATCAAAGATATGAAGACCGTCGGCATCATTCATGACGATCCGCTAAAAAAAGTGATGGACGTGGGCGTGCCGCTGGGCGTGATTTGTGCGCTGGTCCCGTCAACAAACCCAACCTCTACCGTGATCTACAAAACGCTGATTGCCCTGAAAGCCGGCAACGCGATTATCTTCTCCCCGCATCCTGGCGCACGTCAGTGTAGCTGGAAGGCGATCGAGATCGTCAAGCGCGCCGCCGAAGCCGCAGGCGCACCGGCAGGCAGCGTTGACGCCATTAGCCAACTGACCCTCGAAGCCACTTCAGAACTGATGCACAGCAAAGACGTCTCGCTGATTCTGGCGACCGGCGGCGAAGGCATGGTTCGCGCGGCCTACGCTTCCGGCACCCCGACCATTAGCGGCGGCCCGGGAAACGGACCGGCCTTTATCGAGCGCAGCGCCGATATTCATCACGCGGTGAAAGATATTATCACCAGCAAAACCTTCGATAATGGCGTGATCTGCGCCTCCGAGCAGTCAATCATCGTCGAACGCTGCATTTATAACGATGTGCATCGTGAACTCGAAGCCCAGGGCGCCTACTTCATGAATGAAGGTGAAGCGGCCAAAATGGCGGCTCTGCTTCTGCGCCCGAACGGCACCATCAACCCGAAAGTGGTGGGTAAAACCGCGCTGTATCTCAGCCAGCTTGCCGGTTTCAGCGTTCCGGCCAGCACCAAAGTGCTGATCGCCGAACAGACCACCGTCTCTCACCAGAACCCTTACTCCCGCGAAAAACTGTGTCCCATTCTCGGCCTGTACGTGGAAGAGGACTGGAAAGCGGCCTGTCACCGGGTGATGGAACTGCTGACCAACGAAGGCCTCGGCCATACGCTGGTTATCCATACCCGCAATCAGGATGTGATTCGCCAGTTCTGCCTCGAAAAACCGGTTAACCGCATTTTGATTAACACCCCGGCGGCGCTGGGAGGCATCGGTGCCACCACCAATATCACGCCGGCGCTGACGCTCGGCTGCGGCGCAGTTGGCGGCGGTTCCAGCTCCGATAACGTCGGACCGATGAACCTGCTCAACATCCGCCGGGTCGGCTACGGCGTACGCTCCATCGATGAACTGCGCGCCCCGGGCAGCCGCCCTGAACCGCAGCCGACCATCGTCACGCCGACAGATAACCCGCAGCGCAGCATTCTCGACGACGTGCGCTTCACCTCTCCAGGCGCCGCGACCCCGGTCGCTACCGCCGGCGATACAGGGGCTGATAACCGCTTTGCTGTCGCCGCCGCCGTCGAAGCGGAAGGCGAGATCAACGAGCAGAACGTGGAACGCATCATCCGCCAGGTGCTTGAGCGCTTAGGCCAGTAATGCATTGAAATAAGGCGATAAAAACAATGATTCTCGCAAAGGTAGTCGGACATGTCGTCGCCACGCAGAAATGCGCAGAGCTACGCGGCAGTAACCTGCTGCTGATCGTCAAACTGGACGATGACCAGCAGCCCATGAAGGACCAGACCTGGGTCGCCGTCGATAGCGTCGGCGCCGGCATGCACGACATCGTCCTGGCTGAAGAGTATTTCGCGCTCAACGCCGAGCGCTACAAAGCCATGTCGGTGGTCGCCATTGTCGAGAACGTGTTTCGGGACGCTTAAGGAGTGAATAACCCAATGAGTGAATTTTTGCTGAAACCCCGGATCCGCTTTGGTCAGGACGCGCTAGCGGTTCTGGACGAGCTCCCCGCCCGCAACGTCCTGCTGGTGACCGACAAGGCGATGGTCAAATTTGGCCTCGCCGATCGCGTGACTGGCCCCTGGCGCCAGCGCGGCATCGCTTTCCAGGTCTGGGATGACGTGGTGGCGGATCCAGATATTGCCACCATCGTACGCGGGATGAAGTTGATGGATGCCAGCTATCCGGATCTGGTGGTGGCGCTGGGCGGCGGGTCGGTCATTGACGCGGCCAAAGCGGTTATTTTCGCCCTTGCGCAGACCCGTCCGCAGGCCGGGCGCCAGCGTCCCTGCTTCGTGGCGATCCCGACCACCAGCGGTACCGGCTCAGAAGTGACCGCCTTTTCGGTCGTCAAGGCCCATGCTGAAAAACTGGTGCTGGTGGATCCGACGCTGCTGCCGGATATCGCCATTCTCGACCCGGCGCTGGTGGCCTCGGTCCCGCCGTCCATCACCGCCGATACCGGGATGGACGTCCTGTGCCACGCGCTGGAAGCCTACGTCTCCCGCGCCGCCAGCGACTTTTCCGATGCGCTGGCGGAAAAAGTGGTGCAGCAGGTTTTCCGCTATCTGCCCACCTGCTGGCGCAGCGGCGACAACCTGCTGGCCCGCGAAAAGATGCACAACGCCTCCTGTATGGCGGGCATGGCGTTTACCAACGCTTCGCTGGGTATCACCCACAGCCTGGCCCATGCGCTTGGCGGCGTCTTTCGCGTCCCCCACGGCCGCGCGAACGCGCTGTTAATGGCCGAGGTGGTGGCCTGGAACGCCGATTATCACGGGCAGTGCGCGACCGATGCCGCGCGCAAATATGCGCGCTTAGCCCATCTGCTGGATCTGCCGGCGGCCAATACCCGCCAGGGCGTCGCCAGCTTACTGGTCGCGATTCAGACATTAAAAGACGAAATGACGATGCCGGCCGGCATTAGTGATACCGGCATTTCCAGCGCTGAGTTTGAGCAACGCCTGGCGGAGATGGTTGGCCAGGCGCTACGCGACAGCTGTACACCGACCAACCCACGTACGCCGGACGCTCACGCTTTAAGCGAACTCTATCGCCGGGCGTGGACCGGTCACCTGGAATTGACCGGCGTCGCTCCGCTTGCGCGGGCCTGCGGGTAACAGATAACCGGTTGATCATTGAGTGATTTGTAGGCCGGGTCAGGCGACAGCCGCCCCCCGGCAAGCAGGCGGACACAGCATCCACAGCCGGGTTGTTAATCAGCCGCGGAACAGAACATCTGGAGAATACTACATGGCACACTACAGCTTAACGCCGCGCGTCCACGTGCTGGCTGAACGTTTACTCTCACATAAAAGCACCCTGTGCACCGAGCATGCCGCCACGTTGAACGCCCTTGATGGCGATATCGCGGGCATTCCCGCCGCCGTCAAGCCGGCGCGTCGTTTCTATGAGTTGATGCGCCAGCTGCCGCTGTGCATCAGCCCCGATGAGCTCATTGTCGGCGACCAGACCCGCAAACCGCACGGGGCAATTTTTCACGATGAAAGCGCCGCGCAGCGTCCGTCGGCGTTCCGTTTCCTGAATCTCAGCAGCGACCTGGACTCCCCGGATTACCGGCTGATTGTTGAAAAAGGCGCGCTAGCGATTAAACACCAGCTGGAAGAGAAAACCCGCAGCCTGGGTAGCGCCGTCAGCCGCAGCGGTATGGATGAAGTCAACGGCTGCCGGGCCGCCATTTACGCCTGCGACGCCCTCCTCGCCCTGGCGCAGAATCTGGCCACCAGCGCCGAAACGCTCGCGGCGGCGGAAAGCAACCCGTACCGCCAGGCCGAGCTGCTGGAGAGCGCGGCGATTCTGCATCACGTTCCGGCCCACCCGGCACGTAACTTCAAAGAGGCCTGCCAGGCATTTTATCTGTTTCAGCTGGCGCTGCAGCTGGACAACGGCAGCTATGCGGTAAACCCGGAAGGTGCCGATAAGGCTCTGCTGCCGTGGTATCAGCGCGACATCGCCAACGGCACCCTGACGCCGCAACGGGCCTATGAAATCGTTGAGTGCCTGTGGTTCAAACTGGCACAGCTGAGCGAAGTCCGCGCCGCCTGCGCTATCGACGGCTACCCGATGTTCGACGCCCTGCGCCACGGCGCCAGCCTCGATGACCCCAGCACAATCATCAACGAACTATCCGCGCTGTTCCTCTGCGCACAGCGGAATCTGAGCGCGCTCAATCTGCCGGTGCGTCTGTTCCACGGCGAACAAAAGGTCTCCGCCGCGCCGTTTGCCGCCTGTAGCGAAACGACAACAGCAGAAGGGCTGACTCCGCGCATGCAGCGCCTGCGCAACCACTACCTGACGGTACGCCCGAGCGTCTCTATCTATCGCGCGCTGGCCTTTACCGAGGTGGTGAAAGCAAATCCGGGTATGCCGACCATTCTGCTGCGCGCCAAAGCTTTCCGTCACGCCTGCGAAACCGCGCCGATCCTGATTCAGGACGATGAGCTGATCGTCGGCCATCCGTGCGGCAAGCCGCGCGCCGGGGCCTTCTCGCCGGATATCGCCTGGCGCTGGGTGCGCGACGAACTCGATACCATGAGCACCCGACCGCAGGATCCGTTTGAGATCAGCGAAGAAGATAAGAAAACCATCCGCGAAGAGATCGTCCCGTTCTGGGAAGGCCGCTCGCTGGATGAGATCTGTGAAGCCCAGTACCGCGAAGCGGGCGTGTGGGCGTTCAGCGGCGAAACCTTCGTCAGCGACCTCTCCTACCATCAGATCAACGGCGGCGGCGATACCTGCCCGGGCTATGACGTGCTGCTGTTCACCAAAGGGATGAACGGCATTAAAGCCGACGCGGAGGCGCATCTTGCCAGCCTGAGCATGGAAAACCCGGAAGATATCGACCGCATCTACTACTACAAGGCGGCGATTGAAACCTGCGAAGGGGTGATTAACTATGCGCATCGCATCGCCGCGCGCGCCCGTGAGCTGGCCGCTATTGAGCAAAACGCCCAGCGTCGCGCCGAGCTGCTGACCATTGCCGAAGTGAACCAGAACGTCCCGGCGAACCCGCCGAAGACTCTGCAGGAAGCGCTGCAAAGTATCTGGACCGTGGAGTCGCTGTTTGAAATTGAAGAGAACCAGACCGGCCTGTCGCTGGGCCGCGTGGACCAGTACTGCTACCCGATGTTTGAAGCCGATATTCGCGAAGGCCGCCTGACTCACGAAGCTGCGCTGGAGCTGCTGCAGGCGTTTATCATCAAATGCGCCGAGCTGATGTGGATGTCGAGCGAGCTGGGGGCGAAATACTTCGCCGGTTATCAGCCGTTTATCAACCTGACCGTTGGCGGTCAGAAACGCTCCGGCGGCGATGCCTGTAACGACCTGACTTATCTGATTATGGATGCCGTGCGCTTTGTGAAGGTTTACCAGCCGTCGTTGGCCTGCCGTATTCACAACCAGTCGCCGCAGAAGTACATGGAAAAAATCGTCGACGTCGTCAAGGCGGGGATGGGCTTCCCGGCCTGCCACTTCGATGACTCCCATATCAAGATGATGCTGCGTAAGGGCTTCGATTTCGAAGATGCCCGCGACTACTGCCTGATGGGCTGCGTCGAACCGCAGAAATCCGGCCGCATCTATCAGTGGACCTCCACCGGCTACACCCAGTGGCCTATCGCCATCGAGTTCGTCTTAAACCGCGGCCGGATGGTGCTGTTCGATAGCTATCAGGGGCTGGATACCGGCGACCTGCGTGAGCTGCGCACCTTCGAAGAGTTTGACGCGGCGGTGAAACAGCAGATTGCCCATATCGTCCGTCTGTCGGCAATTGGCACGGTGATCAGCCAGCGCGTGCACCGCGACGTGGCGCCGAAACCGCTGATGTCGCTGCTGGTGGAAGGCTGCATGGAGAGCGGCAAAGACGTCGCCGCCGGCGGCGCGATGATCAACCACGGCCCGGGGCTGATCTTCTCCGGTCTGGCGACCTACGTCGATTCGATGGCGGCGATTCGTAAGCTGGTGTTCGAAGATAAGAAGTACACCCTCGAACAGATGCGCGATGCGATGCTGGCGAACTTTGAAGGCTTTGAGGCCCTGCGCCGCGACTGCCTGAACGCGCCGAAATACGGTAACGACGATAACTACGTTGACCAGTACGCGCTGGATATTACCGAGTGGACCGAGCGCGAGTGCCGCAAGTACAAAATGCTCTACTCCACGCTGAGCCACGGCACCCTCTCTATCTCCAACAACACGCCGATTGGCGAGCTGACCAACGCCACGCCGAACGGCCGTCTGGCATGGATGCCGCTTTCCGATGGTATCAGCCCGACGCAGGGGGCGGATAAGCAGGGTCCAACCGCCATCATCAAGTCAGTCAGCAAGATGAACGTGGAGACCATGAATATCGGCATGGTGCATAACTTCAAGTTCCTCAAAGGGTTGCTGGACACACCTGAGGGTCGCCATGGCCTGATTACCCTGCTGCGCACGGCATCGATTCTCGGCAACGGTCAGATGCAGTTCAGCTACGTCGATAACGAAGTGCTGAAAAAAGCCCAGCAGGAGCCGGAAAAATATCGCGACCTGATCGTCCGCGTCGCCGGCTACAGCGCCTACTTCGTTGAGCTGTGCAAAGAGGTACAGGACGAAATCATCAGCCGTACGGTGATTGAGAAGTTCTGATAAACACGGACGTTTTTGGACACGGATGTCCCGATCGTTTTACTGGAGGTATGTGTGAGCGCAAAACAAGAATTAACCGGACGAATATTCAATATTCAGAAATATTCGATCTACGACGGCGATGGCATTCGCACGCTGGTTTTTTTCAAAGGCTGCAATATACGCTGCCCATGGTGCGCTAACCCGGAGGGGCTGAATAGCCAGTTCCAGGTCATGTTCTCGCACGACAAATGCATTAACTGCGGCGACTGCGTCAATGTCTGCCCGGCCGGCATTCACTATCGGGCAGAAGAAAACGGCGAGATGAAGCATTTTGTCGACCGTAATAAAGACTGTATTGGCTGCCGCAAATGCGAAGAGATTTGTACCCAGAACGCGCTGGATATTATGGGTAAAGACGTCACCGTCAGCGAGCTGATGGACATCATCATGCAAGATTATGACTTCTACATTGCTTCCGGCGGCGGCGTGACCATCGGCGGCGGTGAAATGAGCCTGCAAACCGATTTTGCCGTGGCGCTGTTCAGCGAATGCAAAAAGATGATGCTCAATACCGCCATCGAAACCCAGGGCACGACCCCGCTGGCCAATTATCAAAAGCTGGCGCCAGTGACCGACACCTTCTTATTCGATATTAAGCAAATAAACAGCGAACACCATAAAGCGTTATTTGGCATCGGCAATGAAGGTATTCGCCGCAATCTGGAATGGCTGGTGGACTCCGGCGCTAACGTGATTATTCGCATGCCGCTGGTTCGCGGATATAACGACTCATTTGATGCCATTACCGGGGCTATTGATTACGTGCAGAAACTGGCGAAGCGCGGAAATATCCGCCGCATCGACATGCTGCCGTACCACCAGCTGGGCCGCAAAAAATACGAGCGCCTGGATATGCCCTACCCCATTACCCAGGACCCGTCTTATTCGTCCGAAGAGCTGAACCAGCTGGAGACGTTCTTCACGCAGTTTGATTTTGATATTCGCTTAGTCCGCCATTAACAGGAGCCGACAATGAAAAGTTTAGGCGTAATTGAAACGCGAGGGCTGGTCACCGCCATTCAGGCCGTAGACGCCGCCTGTAAAGCCGCAGGCGTGACCTGCATTGGCTATCGCAAAATCGGATCGGGGCTGGTCAGCGTCTGCTTCGAAGGCGAGATCAGCGCCATCCACACCGCCATTGAGCGCGGCGTCGAGGTGGCGGGCGCTGCGCAGCACGTCAAGTCGCTGGTCATCGCCCGTCCGGAACCCAGCGTGGTGGCGGCGCTGAGTCATCTGAAAGGCCGCCCGGAGGCAAAACCGGTCGCGAACCACGCCGACATGAAAAACGAGGACCTGAAAAACGCAGTGCCGGCTGCGATGGAAAAAGTCGAGCCGCAGACGCCGCCTTCCCCGCCAGCGCCGGGGGAGCCGGAAGATAAAAATGCCGCGATGAAGAAAGGGAAGAAGGCATGATCGACACCCTGCTACATGAAAAAATCACCGCCCGACTGACGCGCTCCGCGCCCGATATCCCGGTCGGTATCTCTAACCGTCACGTTCATCTGTCTCAGCAGGATGTCGAGGCGCTGTTTGGCCAGGGTTATACGCTGACGCCGTTTAAACCCCTACGCCAGCCGGGGCAGTTTGCCGCCCAGGAGTGCGTGACCGTCGTCGGCCCGAAGGGCTCGCTCGCTCAGGTTCGCGTCCTCGGGCCAACCCGCCCGGTGACTCAACTGGAAATCTCCCGCGCCGACTGCTTTACCCTCGGCATCAAAGCGCCGGTTCGCGAATCTGGCCAGCTGGAGAACGCAGGTAACGCGCTGCTGATCGGCCCGGCCGGCCACGTCGAACTGCGCTCTCAGGTGATCTGCGCCTGGCGGCATATCCATATGTCGCCGCAGGATGCGCAGCAGTTGAATGTCGCCAATGGCCAGAAGGTGAGCGTCCGCAGCAACGGCGAACGCCAGCTGACCTTCGACGAAGTGGTGGTGCGGGTGCGCGATGACTTCGCGCTGGAGTTTCATATTGATACCGAAGAAGCCAACGCCGCCGGACTGAAAAACGGCGCGCAGGTCACGCTCATCGCTTAACGGAGGCCAGCCATGACCGACGAACAGATGGAATACCTGGTGGAACGCATTATCCAGCGTCTGCGGCCGCCGGTGCTGGTGATGGTTGGTCCGGCCGCGGGCTATCGCCAGGCCATCCGCAGCCGTCTGGCGGGATGCGGACAGCATCTGCAGCTGGCGCTGGACGAAAGTGTGACGGATGCCGCGCTGTGGCAGGCGGTCGGTGAAACGCTGCCGTCCAACGCCTGGCAGGAAGCGCTGCCGTCGACAGCCTGGCGGGCCGTAGTGGTGCCGTTTCTCGACTATCCGCTGGCGGCCGATCTGGTTAACGGCACCTTGCAAAACCCGCAAGCCAGACGATTGCATGCTGCTCTGCTTACCGGCATGCCGGTACTGGCGCTGCGCTATCACTGCGATCCGGCCAGCGAGTTAAACCAGCTGCGCGGAGCAGATAGCACGACGCCCTACGCCGGACATATGCAGTCCACGTTGACGCGGCTGACGGCATGCGGTGTCACGCTGTGCACCATGAATGAGCTACTGGCGAAGCTGGCAGCAGGAACGGAGGCGCCCGCTCAGGCACCGACCGCCGGCGCGCGGCGTTATCTCACTGTCACAGACATCGTGAATAATCCGGCGCTGGCCTGTGCCCCCGCAGCGCAGTTAACCGATGCCGCTATCGATTTTTTGAAAAACAGAAAAAAAGAACCCTACCTTAATAAATAGATCCGGAGTTTATTATGTCTTCAAAAACAAAATGTTGGCTATGGATGCTGTTGGTTATCCTTTCGGAAACCTCGGCCACTTCCACCCTGAAAATGTTCGGTAGCAGCGAAGGGACCACCAAAATGCTGCTGCTCGGGCTGCTGGTGCTGCTGTACTGCACCTGCTACTACTCCCTTTCCCGCGCGGTGAAAGATATTCCCGTTGGCCTGGCGTACGCCACCTGGTCCGGTACCGGGATTCTGGTGGTTTCGACGCTGGGGATGGCATTTTACGGTCAGCATCCGGACACCGCGGCGATTATCGGCATGGCCGTTATCGCCAGCGGCATCGTTATCATGAATCTGTTTTCCAAAATGGGTAGCGAAGAGAGCGAAGATACGCCAGTTAAACCGGTTGCTTCACCCTCATCCCTGGACAAAAAAGTCGCCAACTAACGAAAAAGGAATCGCATATGTTTAATCTCGGATTTTTATGGTTGGCGCTGTCTATCGGCTCCGAAATCACCGGTACCTCGATGATCAAAAAGACCAACGGCTTTAGTAAACTGGCGCCGTCGGTACTGGTGGTCTGCGCCTACGGCCTGTGCTACTTCGCCCTCACTCGCGCGATGAGCACGATTCCGGTGGGCGTCGCCTACTCGCTATGGTGCGGCTTTGGCATCGTCGGCGTCACCATCTGCTCGATGATCCTCTACAAGCAAAAACCGGATCTGCCGGCGATCCTCGCCATGGTGCTGATTATTTCCGGCGGCATCATCATGAACGTCTTCTCCAGCATGTAAGTTTCGCCTGCGCCTTCATTGAGTTCGATGAGGGCGCAAAAACCGCACTCAATAACATGTTATTGCCGCAATAAAAAAACAAAAAACCATCGCCTGCTAATCAAATAATCAATAACGCTAAAAACACGACCAACGTCAAATTTTGCTGCTCCGTTTAGCCATAAATAACTTTTTGTGATTTTAATCGTAGTTATTTTTTCATTTTGCCTTATTTTTATCACATCCCTTCACCTACAGAGGACGATGTAATGACGCAAAAATCGATTTATCGCCTCATTGCCCAGGGCGGCCTGGACGACTGGTATAATTTGGATCACCGTATCTCCAACGACTTCCCTCGTTAATTCTCCGCTACTGTTTACCCTCTAAATAAAATTAATTTAGCACTGCGTTTAGTCGCTATTTGTTGCGCCTGTTATTTGTCGCCAAATAGCCAAACGCGGCACAGCATTCCCATGGAGAAAATAAATGAAACGCATCCCTGAGCCGTTCCGCATTAAAATGGTCGAAAACATTCGCATGACCACCTTTGACGATCGCGTCAAAGCCCTGGCAGAAGCAGGCTATAACCCGTTTTTGCTCAATAGTCAGGACGTTTATATCGACCTGCTGACCGACTCCGGCACCGGCGCGATGAGCGACCATCAGTGGGCCGGGCTGATGATGGGCGATGAGGCTTACGCCGGGTCGCGTAACTATCAGCACCTGTGCGAGAAGGTCAAAGAGATTATCGGCTATCCGTACACCATTCCGACCCACCAGGGGCGCGGCGCAGAGCAGATTCTGTTCCCGAGCCTGATTGCCCGCCGCAAGTCGGCGCATCCGGTGTTTATTTCTAACTTCCATTTCGATACCACCGCCGCCCACGTCGAACTCAACGGCGCGAAAGCGATTAACGTAGTGACGCCAAAAGCCTTCGACACCACGTCGTGGTACGACTGGAAGGGCAATTTCGACATTGATTTGCTGAAAGCGACCATCGCCGAACATGGCGCAGAAAATGTGGCGGCCATCATTACCACCGTCACCTGTAACAGCTCTGGCGGCCAGCCGGTATCGCTGGCGAATATGCGCGAGGTATATCAGATTGCCCGCCAGAATAATATTCCGGTGGTGATCGACTCCGCCCGCTTCTGCGAAAACGCCTGGTTTATCAAACAGCGCGAAGAGGGTTACGCCGATAAATCGGTGAAAGAGATTATTCTCGAGATGTACCAGTACGGCGATATGCTGACCATGTCTGCCAAGAAAGACCCGATGGTGAATATCGGCGGCCTGTGCTGTTTCCGCGATGACGAAGAGCTATTCAACGAAGTGCGTATTCGCTGCGTACCGATGGAAGGCTTTGTCACCTACGGTGGTCTGGCGGGACGCGATATGGAGGCGCTGGCTATTGGTCTGGAAGAAGGCACCAACGAGGATTACCTCGCTTATCGTATCAATCAGGTGGAATACCTTGGCGAACGCCTGCGCGAAGGCGGCATTCCGATTCAATATCCGACCGGCGGTCATGCGGTATTCGTTGATGCGAAACTGCTGCTGCCGCATATCCCGGCGGAGCAGTTCCCGGCGCACGCGTTAAACAACGAGCTGTATCTGGAGGCGGGTATCCGCAGCGTGGAAATCGGCTCCCTGCTGCTCGGCCGCGACCCGGAAACCGGCAAGCAGAAGGCCTCGCCGATGGAGCTGCTGCGCCTGACCATTCCGCGCCGCGTTTATACTAACGATCATATGGACTATATCGCTGATGCGCTGATTGCCGTTAAGGCCCGCGCCGCCACGATTAAGGGCCTGACCTTTACCTATGAGCCGCCGGTATTACGCCACTTCGTCGCCAGACTGAAACCGGTGAAATAACCCCCCGGGCGCTCTCGCAACGGGAGCGCCTTTAATTTCGCATACAGAAAAATAAGCTCAATCGCTCGGGTTGCGTCTCGGTAGCCGTTTTCCCGCAACCTGTTACTTAATATATAGCCACGTGAGGAATAACCTTATGGCTACATTATCGGTCGCAAAAGCGGTCTCAACAAATACGCCATCGCTTATTGGCGGGGCGATGATTATCGGCGGCACTATTATTGGCGCAGGCATGTTCTCATTACCAGTGGTCATGTCCGGCGCCTGGTTTTTCTGGTCTCTGCTGGCATTGGTATTTACCTGGTTTTGTATGTTGCATTCGGGGTTAATGATCCTCGAGGCGAATCTGAATTATCATACTGGCGCCAGCTTCGACACTATTACGAAAGATTTACTGGGCACCGGCTGGAATATTATTAACGGCCTGACCGTGGCCTTCGTATTATATATTTTAACCTATGCCTATATATCCGCCAGCGGTTCGGTTATTCAGCATACTTTTGCGCAAATGCATCTCGCGGTTCCCGCGCGCTCAGGCGGCCTGGCGTTCGCGCTGGTCGTCGCCTTTATCGTCTGGCTGAGCACTAAAGCGGTCAGCCGGATGACCACCATCGTACTGGGCGCCAAAATTCTCACCTTCTTTATGACCTTTGGCGGCCTGATGTGGCACGTGGAGCCCGCGATTCTGTTCAATCGCGCGGAAGCGAATGCGTCGTATCTGCCCTACGTGCTGATGACGCTGCCGTTCTGTCTGGCGTCCTTTGGCTATCACGGCAATGTCCCCAGCCTGATGAAGTACTACGGTAAAGACCCGCAGATCATTCGCCGCTGCCTGCTGCTCGGCACGCTGATGGCACTGGTGCTGTATATTATCTGGCTGGTCGGTACGATGGGCAATATTCCGCGTCCGGCGTTTATCGATATCGCCGGGAAAGGCGGCAATATCGACGTGCTGGTGCAGACGCTAAGCGGCCTGCTGAACAGTTCAAGCCTGGATTTACTGCTAACCGTCTTTTCCAACTTCGCCGTCGCCAGTTCGTTCCTTGGCGTCACGCTCGGCCTGTTTGATTATCTGGCGGATCTGTTTAAGTTCGACGATAGCCGTCAGGGGCGCTTTAAAACCGCGCTGGTCACCTTCCTGCCGCCCATTGTCGGCGGGCTGCTGTGGCCCAACGGTTTTATCTATGCCATCGGTTTCGCCGGTCTCGCCGCCACCGTCTGGGCCGCTATTGTTCCCGCCCTGCTGGCGCGCGCCTCGCGCAGGCGTTTTGGTAGCCCTGCCTATCGGGTCTGGGGCGGCAATGCCATGATTATCCTGATTTTATGTTTCGGTGGCGCCAACGCGATCATTCATATTTTATCCAGCTTTAACCTGCTGCCGGTGTATCGCTAACTAAAAACCGCTTTCACTGCCGCCGCGTTTCGTGGCAGGATAATCCGATGAACAGAATCGTCGTCATTGTCCGCCCATATCGTTGGTGGCTGCCTGCATAACAGGCGGCACGATTCACATATCCATTTTAAAGCCGCCGGAAGGCGGCTTTATCGTTTCTCAGCGACGTCTTTCGGCTTAACAGCATCGTAAGGAGTCTCTGATGAATACCAACCCGACCATTCTTACCGGCGATCGCCCCACCGGCCAGCTGCATCTCGGCCACTACGTGGGATCGCTCCGCCAGCGCGTACAGCTGCAGCACGATCATCAACAGTTTATCCTGATCGCCGATCTGCAGGGATTAACCGATAACGGCAGCGACCCGCAGAAAATCAGCAGCAATATCTTTGAAGTGATGGCCGATTATCTGGCGGTAGGTATCGATCCGCACAAAACCACGATTTGCCTGCAATCAGCGCTGCCTGCCCTGGCGGAAATGAGCGCGCTGTATATGAATATCGTCACCGTCGCCCGCGTCGAGCGTAACCCGACGGTCAAAAGTGAAATCGCCCAGAAGGGATTCTCCCGTTCACTACCGGTCGGTTTTCTGGCCTATCCCATTAGTCAGGCGGCCGATATCACCGCGTTTAAGGCCGGTCTGGTACCGGTTGGCGACGATCAGCTGCCGATGATCGAACAGACCAATGAGATCGTCCACAAAATGAATAGCCTGACCACGACGCCGGTACTGCAGCACTGCCGGGCGCTGCTCAGCGATGTCAGCCGCCTGCCGGGCATTGACGGCGGCGCCAAGATGTCAAAATCGCTGGGCAATACGCTCACGCTCTCGGCCAGTGAAGAGCAGATTCATCGTGCGGTCGGCGCCATGTATACCGACCCGACCCATCTGCGGGTCAGCGATCCAGGCCGAATCGAAGGCAATGTTGTCTTTACTTACCTTGATGCTTTCCATCCCAATCCTGCCTTTGTCACCGAGATGAAGGCGCATTATCAACGCGGCGGGCTGGGTGACCGACAGTGCAAAAACGCGCTGGAGGAGTGTCTGCAGACGCTGCTGGCGCCCATTCGCCAACGCCGGGCAACGTATATTGCGGATAAAGGAATGTTGCTGGAGCTGCTGCGTCAGGGGAGCGAGCGGGCGCATCGCCTCACGCAGCAAACGTTGCATGAGGTAATGCGCGGATTAGGATTGCCGGTTCTGTTCTGAGCGCCGGGGGGGGTGACGCTTTAATGCTGCGGGTCCTGCTCAACCTGGTGCATCTTCACGCAGTCGCGTCCGCTGCGCTTGGCCACGTACAGCGCACTGTCAGCGTCGCGCAGCAGCCGATTATAGTCCGGATGGCCGGTATGCACGGCGAAGCCGGCGCTGGTGGTAATGGCGATATTCGTCTCGCCGCCGACATTAAACGGGAGCTGGCTGATGCTTTTACGTAAGCGCTCAAGGAGCGCAAAAGCCTCGGCCGCGCCGGTTTCCACCAGAACCAGCAGAAACTCTTCGCCGCCGTAGCGAAAGATATAATCGCTGGAGCGGATGTTATTGCTGAGCAGATCGGCAACGTGCTTGATTGCCCGGTCGCCCACCATATGACCCCAGTTATCATTAATCTCTTTAAAATGATCGATATCGACAATCGCCACCGTCATCGGCAGTTCATGCTCCATGGCGAGCGTGACCTCATGCTTGAGGACGACCGGCAGATAGCGGCGGTTGAGCAGGCTGGTCAGGGAGTCTTTGCCGTTCTGCATCTGCGACAGACTGCTGAAGATGACCCCGAGCTGGCTGCTGATTTTCTGGCAAAGGATGTGGATGCTCTGGAGCAAAGTTTGCGTATTTTTATATTCAGCGCCGCTGTCTGAGGATTTCCAGCCGATGATCAAATTGTCTACCTGCGTAATCAAGTCGGCGATCTCTTCCATCTGCGCGTTCTTGTTAAAATAACGCACGCATTTATGACGGAACCACAGGCCAAACTCAGATTCAGATAATAACGTCCCGTTAATATCGTTCTTATTTTCACTGACAATATTAAAAATCGCGCTATTTTCCCAGCCGGAGAGCGAGGCCTGCTGTTTGCCATATTCCATTGGCACATTATCCATCAGGCTATACAGACGATAGGCTTCTTCATTTTTCGTCGCCCGATAGTGCGATAAGGTGTAGGCATGGCACATCATCTCGATCGCCATATTAATCGCCATCACCGCGTAGTGGATGGTCGCAAGGCCGGTCTGGTGGTCAATCTTATCGTTATCCCGCACATATTCAATCAGCCCGGCCTTAAGCTGGCGTGCGCCGCGCAGTACGGCCTCAGCGGGGATGCCGATGCGCGCATGAATACTGCCGATATGATATTGCCTTTCTGCCAGCGCCTGCAGCTGATCTTTCTCGCTGGTCAAAATGTCGTTGACCCACACGGCCAGTGAACGGCTAAGACGTTCCTGAACCAGATCGTAAGTCAGATGGCGGGCGATATCAGGATCCTGAAAAATGAAGTCATAAAAACGAGCGGCCAGAGCTTCAGACTGCTCAGCGGCAATATTTTTAAGAATCGCCTTCACTTCCGGCTTCAGGCCGTCATACAACGGCAACCACTCCTTAAAAATAACTGAGATATATTTTTTGCTTTCATCGCTCATGAAATAAAGCACTCGCCGACATAGGTCTATTTTCAAGGCCGCAAATCATACAACAGTTCGCCCAGGTCAACCAGATTAAAAATGCAGCAGCCGGGCTTTCCCCTCTCCTGTCCGACCGTTTGCGGCGATTGGCGCTGCGGCATCAATAACCCATGTTTATCGTATGGACATACTCACGGTAAATGCTAGTATCCCATAGACAGTAGCTATATTTATGCGTGTTTCATTTAAGGCCAGGATTGCTGATGATGACCACATTCGTAGCACATCTATTTTACCGGGTAGTCGCGCAGCTGGACGTGCGCGCCGGTCGGCCTTGCCCCTCCCCACCTCTGCCTTACAAAGGGATAACGCTCCGTACAACGGAGGGAAGAGACGCGCATCACTCAGCAATATGGAACAGAGCGAGTAGCGTATGGACAAAATCAAACAGCACTGGGCCTGGTGCCTTATCGGCCTGCTGGCGGTTATCGCCGCCCTGATATGGTGGGCATTACGTCCGCCGGGACTTCCGCAGGGCTTTGCCAGCAGCAACGGCAGAATAGAAGCCACTGAGGTGGATATCGCCACCAAAACTGCCGGACGCATCGACGCCATTCTGGTCAAAGAGGGGCAGTTTGTTCACAAGGGCGAGGTGCTGGCGCGGATGGATATTCGGGTGCTGAACGAACAGCGCCTCGAAGCGGCCGCCCAGATTAAAGAGGTGCAAAGCGCGGTCGCCGCCGCCAAAGCGCTGCTCGATCAGCGACAAAGCGAAATGCGCGCCACCGAAGCGGTGGTGAAACAGCGGCAGGCGGAGCTGAACTCCACCGCGAAACGCCACGTGCGCTCCAGCGCGCTGTCGCAGCGCGGCGCGGTGTCAGCCCAGCAGCTTGACGACGATCGGGCGGCAGCGGAAAGCGCCCGGGCAGCGCTCGAATCCGCCAGAGCCCAGGTCTCAGCGGCAAAAGCGGCAATTGAAGCCGCCCGTACCAGCATTATTCAGGCCCAGACCCGCGTTGATGCCGCTCAGGCAACCGAACGGCGCATCCTTGCCGATATTGACGATAGTGAACTCAAAGCGCCACGCGACGGCCGCATTCAGTATCGCGTCGCCGAACCGGGCGAAGTGCTGGCCGCCGGCGGTCGGGTGCTGAATATGGTTGACCTCTCCGATGTCTATATGACCTTCTTCCTGCCTACCGAGCAGGCAGGCTTGCTGGCACTGGGTAGCGAAGCACGCATCGTGCTCGACGCGGCCCCGGGCCTGGTGGTGCCTGCTCATATCAGCTTTGTCGCCAGCGTCGCGCAGTTTACGCCAAAGACGGTAGAAACCAGCGATGAACGCCTGAAGCTGATGTTCCGCGTGAAGGCCCGCATCCCGCCGGAGCTGCTGGAGCAGCATCTGGAGTATGTGAAAACCGGTCTGCCCGGCATGGCGTATGTTCGCCTGGATAGCCAGCGGGCGTGGCCCGATACGCTCACGGTGAGGTTACCGCAATGAGAGGCGTTCAGCAGGATACTCACCCACCGGTCGCCCTGCTGGAACACGTCGGCCAGCGCTTTGGTGCCACCGTCGCGCTGCGGGATATCACGCTAAGCATCCCCGCTCGTCAGATGGTCGGTCTGATCGGCCCTGATGGCGTCGGTAAATCCAGCTTACTGTCGCTGATTTCCGGTGCGCGGGTCATTGAACAGGGTAACGTGATGGTGCTCGGTGGCGATATGCGCGATGCGCGTCACCGCCGGGATGTTTGCCCCAAAATCGCCTGGATGCCGCAGGGGCTGGGCAAAAACCTCTATCACACTCTGTCGGTATATGAAAACGTCGATTTCTTTGCCCGTCTGTTTGGTCATGACAAAGCCGAACGCGAGAACCGCATCGATGAACTCCTGCTCAGCACCGGACTGGCCCCTTTCCGCGATCGCCCTGCCGGGAAATTATCCGGCGGGATGAAGCAGAAGCTCGGCCTGTGCTGCGCGCTGATCCATGATCCGCAGCTGTTGATCCTTGATGAACCGACGACCGGCGTTGACCCGCTTTCTCGCGCCCAGTTCTGGGAGCTGATTAACAGCATCCGCCAGCGCCAGCCGGAGATGAGCGTACTGGTCGCTACGGCCTATATGGAAGAGGCGGAACGCTTCGACTGGCTGGTAGCCATGAACGCGGGGGAAGTACTGGCAACCGGCAGTGCCGAAGAACTTAAAGCGCAAACCCACAGTCAGACCCTGGAGCAGGCGTTTATCGCCCTGCTGCCGGAAGCCCAGCGCAAGGCGCATAAAGAGGTGATCATTGCGCCGCGTAACGCCCAGGAAAATGACATCGCGATTGAAGCCCGCGGCCTGACCATGCGCTTCGGCAACTTCGTGGCGGTCGATCACGTGAACTTCCGCATCGCGCGCGGCGAGATTTTTGGTTTCCTCGGTTCGAACGGTTGCGGTAAATCAACCACCATGAAAATGCTGACCGGCCTGCTGCCCGCCAGCGAAGGCGAAGCCTGGCTATTTGGTCAGCCGGTCAATCCCAGGGATATCGAAACCCGTCGCCGCGTCGGCTATATGTCGCAGGCCTTCTCCCTCTACAGCGAATTGACCGTCAGGCAGAACCTCGAACTGCACGCCCGTTTATTTCACATTCCGGATGCCGAGATCCCCGCTCGGGTGGCGGAAATGAGCCAGCGTTTTATGTTAACGGAGGTCGAAGATGCGCTGCCCGCCTCTCTGCCGTTAGGCATTCGTCAGCGCCTTTCGCTTGCCGTGGCGGTGATCCATCGTCCGGAAATGCTGATCCTTGATGAACCGACTTCCGGCGTCGATCCGGTCGCCAGGGATATGTTCTGGCAGCTGATGGTCGATCTCGCCCGTCAGGATCGGGTAACGATTTTTATCTCGACCCACTTTATGAATGAAGCCGAGCGCTGCGATCGCATTTCGCTAATGCACGCCGGGAAGGTACTGGCCAGCGACACGCCGCAGGCGCTGGTTGCGCAGCGCGGCGCGGCGAACCTTGAAGAGGCGTTTATCGCCTGGCTACAGGATGCCCAGCGGCCCGTCGAACAAATACCGCCCGCCCCGCCGGTTAGCTCTCCCGCCGGAACGACGGCCCCGCGCCAGGCGTTCAGCCTGCGGCGACTGTTTAGCTACAGCCGACGTGAAGCGCTGGAGCTGCGGCGCGATCCGGTACGTTCGACTCTGGCGCTGCTGGGTACCGTGATTCTGATGTTCATCATGGGATATGGCATTAGTATGGATGTGGAAGATCTGCGCTTCGCGGTCCTCGATCGCGACCAGACTCTCAGCAGTCAGGGCTGGTCGCAGAATATCGCCGGTTCGCGCTACTTCATTGAGCAACCGCCGCTGCAGAGCTATGACCAACTGGACAGGCGGATGCGCAACGGCGAACTGGCCGTCGCCATTGAAATTCCACCTGATTTCGGCCGCAATATTGCCCGCGGTACGCCGGTAAAAATTGGCGTCTGGGTGGACGGCGCGATGCCTAACCGGGCTGAGACGGTACGCGGCTACGTCCAGGCGATGCATCTGGCCTGGCTGCAGGAGATGGCCGGACGGCAGGCGACGCCCGGTCGCGATACGTCGCTGATATCCATTGAGACGCGCTATCGCTATAACCCGGACGTGAAAAGCCTGCCGGCCATTGTTCCGGCGGTGATCCCGCTGCTGTTGATGATGATCCCGGCGATGCTCAGCGCGCTGAGCGTGGTCCGTGAAAAAGAGCTTGGTTCAATCATCAATCTGTACGTCACGCCGACGACCCGCAGCGAGTTTTTACTGGGCAAGCAGCTGCCGTATATCGCGCTGGGTATGTTTAACTTCCTCCTGCTGTGCGCGCTGTCAGTCGTGGTGTTTGGCGTGGCGCATAAGGGCAGTTTTCTGACCCTGACGCTGGCGGCGCTGCTCTATGTCACCATCGCCACCGGGTTGGGGCTGCTGATCTCGACCTTTATGAAAAGCCAGATTGCGGCCATCTTCGGCACCGCCATTATTACGCTGATACCGGCCACGCAGTTTTCCGGCATGATTGACCCGGTCGCTTCGCTGGAGGGGCCAGGGCGCTGGATTGGGCAGATTTACCCGACCAGCCACTTCCTGACCATTGCCCGCGGCACATTCTCAAAAGCCCTGAGCCTGACCGATCTGTGGGCGTCCTTTATACCGCTGCTGATAGCCATCCCGCTGGTGCTCGGCCTCAGCGTGTGGCTGCTGAAAAAACAGGAGGGATGATGCGCGGATTACGCAATATTTATAATCTCGGCGTCAAAGAGCTGCGCAGCCTGCTCGGCGATAAGGCGATGCTGACCTTAATCCTGTTCGCCTTCACCGTGTCGGTCTATTCCTCAGCGACCGTGATGCCGGGGTCGCTGCATCTGGCGCCTGTCGCGATTGCCGATATGGATAAATCGCAGCTCTCTTCGCGTATTATCAACGGCTTTTATCGGCCGTGGTTTTTACCGCCTGAGCTGATCAATGAAGATGAGATGGATGCCGGGCTGGATGCCGGGAACTATACTTTTGCCATTAATATTCCGCCCAACTTTCAGCGTGATGTGCTCGCCGGACGGCAGCCGGAAATTCAGGTGAACGTCGATGCCACGCGTATGAGTCAGGCGTTTACCGGCAATGGCTATATCCAGAATATCATTAGCGGGGAGGTGAACAGCTTCGTGGCTCGCTACCGGGGTAATGATACCCTGCCGGTCGAGCTGGCGGTGCGCATGCGCTTTAACCCCAATCTCGAACAGGAGCGTTTTGGCGCGGTCATGGCCATCATCAATAACATCACCCTGCTGGCCATCGTGCTGACCGGCTCGGCGCTGATCCGCGAGCGCGAGCACGGGACAATCGAACACCTGCTGGTCATGCCGGTCACGCCATTCGAAATTATGCTGGCAAAAATCTGGTCGATGGGGCTGGTGGTCCTGGTTGTTTCCGGGCTGTCGCTGCTGCTCATGGTCCAGGGGGTGCTACAGGTGCCGATTGAAGGCTCCATCCCGCTGTTTATGCTGGGCGTGGCCCTGAGCCTGTTTGCCACCACCTCAATCGGTATCTTTATGGGAACGCTGGCTCGCTCGATGCCGCAGCTGGGGCTGCTGATGATTCTGGTGCTGCTGCCGCTGCAGATGCTGTCTGGTGGGTCGACCCCGCGGGAAAGCATGCCGCAGGCGGTGCAGGATATTATGTTAACCATGCCGACCACGCATTTTGTCAGCCTGGCGCAGGCGATTCTGTATCGGGGAGCTGACTTTGCTATCGTCTGGCCGCAGTTTTTAACCCTGATGGCCATCGGCGGCGTGTTCTTTACTATTGCACTGCTACGTTTTCGTAAAACGATTGGCACAATGGCATGAGTGATGCGCGGTGGCCGTACGTCAGGTGACGGCCACCGGCGATAAGGGACGAGGTTAGTGCTTGCGGTTTATCACGCGACGTAGCAGCCAGGTAAAACCCATCGCCATGCTGAACAGGATAAAGAGCAGAACCACCCAGCTCAGCGAAATACGCACTAACGCGCTGAACGTCATCAACGGCTGCAGGTAGACGGTAAAGGATTCGCTTACCGGTTTCCCCATCAGCAGCATTGCGCTGTCAACGGCCCAGACGCACACCCGGCAAGCAACCCAGATAATCGCCGGCCAGCACAGCAGAACCAAAAAGGTGAAGCGTTCCTGCAGGTAACGGATGAACCGTCGCACAGGCGACCATTTTAAAAGGATCTTCATTTATATTCTCATCGTGTCGCTCGATAACATTGATGCCACACCCATGAGACTGCGTGGAGTAGAGGAGGATCTCAGCGACATCGGGATAGCATTAATACTGATCGTACGCGCTACATTATATCGATATTACAGTGACACGAACTCGATCGAGTTAACAAACTGTTAATGACACTAAAACATTTTCCCTCGAAAGTCCAGTTACAACAGCACATGTCGTTAAATACAAACAAACTATTTTAATATATTGATTAGTAATGATTAAAATTAAAAATATAAATCAATCAAATACTTTTAAATATAAATATGGATTTTTGGCTTTATTTATTACGACAATAACAAACTCAGGAAATAATATTTAATATTAATAAATAAAGCGTCATAAAGAGAAGCGGGATATATTCTGCACCACGAGAGATGAAAAGCAGTATTTTCGCAGAATAAAAGATGAGTGTTGCAGTGAATCTCTCGTTGCGCAGTGCCTGAGTGAGGTATGACGCCTGTTTCACCATCCTGAAGGGGGTTACGCGTGACATCTGTCCGGGATGCCCGATCGCACCTGTCTGTCAGGCCAGATTGTGTACCGACAAAAACGCAAAAAGCCCGTCGGTGAGGACGGGCTTCTGACTGATTTGATGCCTGGCCGTTTATGGCGGGCTTTCCTGCCCGCCACCCTTCGGGCCGTTGCTTCGCAACGTTCAAATCCGCTCCCGGCGAATTTGTCCTGCTCAAAGAGTCACTCACCGACAAACAACAGATAAAACAAAAGGCCCAGTCTTTCGACTGAGCCTTTTGTTTTATTTGATGCCTGGCAGTTCCCTACTCTCACATGGGGAGACCCCACACTACCATCGGCGCTACGGCGTTTCACTTCTGAGTTCGGCATGGGGTCAGGTGGGACCACCGCGCTATCGCCGCCAGGCAAA